>Ga0031655_10000054_pt1 | contig 63705 bp, 64 predicted proteins | sample FrelakmetHBP12HB_FD_55187 | JGI IMG/M metagenome (GOLD analysis project Ga0031655, IMG submission 55187) | Freshwater lake sediment microbial communities from the University of Notre Dame, USA, for methane emissions studies -HBP12 HB | ecosystem: Environmental > Aquatic > Freshwater > Lake >... | reverse complement strand
TGAAGTAGCCTAACGCCATGGAACTTGCGCCCGGCGCGCTTGTTGGTCTCTCAGCTACCCAATCAAACTTCGGCTGCAGGGGATCAATGGGAATCCTTGGCGCCGCATTGTCCTTGCCAACGGGCGCCGCGTTTGCCCCCAACACAGCAGTCGTCGATACAATTGCGCACAGAAACAAAATCAGTAACTTGAACCTTTGATACATAATACCCTCCCAAGGAATAGATTATGGTTTGCCTTCTGCCGGCAATGTTTAGTGGGTAAAGCGACCTTGATTTCAATACAGCGATTGCAGAGGTGCGGAGCGGAGCCAACACCTCCCTGTAAGACAAGCATTTGTCGCCCTCGCCAACTATTCGAATAGGTTTTCATCTTAATATAATGCCTGATGTCTCTTTTAGCAACCCCCAATATGCGCCTTTTTCGTAATTCCTTCGGAAAATCACCACCGTGTTGTCGCCAACCACTCTCTCGACACCCTGATTCCACCTTGCGCCGCCAGTGTGACTCGCATACTTTCTATGCCATGTCGTTGTTCTTTGTCTTCACCAACGCCTTCGTGGTCGGTCTGTCCGGCGCGGTTATGCCCGGCCCGCTGTTGACCGTCAACATTTCGTCCGCCCTCCGGCGAGGTTTCTGGGCCGGCCCGATTGTGGTGCTCGGCCACGCCCTTGCCGAAGTCGGTGTTCTCTTTGCCATCTACCTCGGCCTCACCAATTTGGTCAAAGACCCGCGCATTTTCTGTTGGATTGCCGTCATCGGAGGCGCCGCACTGATTGTAATGGGAGTCATGATGTTCGTCGATCTCATCCGCAGCAAGGTGCGCCTCGAATTTATCGACCAGAACCGGCAGTCTTCCCGCGCGACGATCATCCTCGCGGGACTGGCCTCAATTTCCTCCCCGTACTGGATTCTCTGGTGGCTTACAGTCGGTGCGCTCTTGATATCGCAGTCACTCCGATTCGGCATCATTGGGCTGCTTGTGTTCTATATTGGACACATTCTCTCCGATCTGGTCTGGTACTCAATTGTCAGCTTCCTGATCGGTTCCGGTAAACGCTACTTCAACAACCTGATTTACCAGTCCCTGATCGCGGTCTGCGCCCTCTTTCTGGTTGCCCTCGGCGTCTATTTCATCCATTCCGCCCAAACCGGCGCTTTCCTGCAGCACCTTCAGAAAATCGGCTGAAAACGCCTTCGTCCGGTTTGTTTCTGCTCCTCGCGTTATTGCCGATTCTCCTTCAGATTCGATTACACCATTTGACCTTGCTTAACGTCTCTAATCTGTATAGATTGGTAACCCGATTCCGCTTAGAGGATTTGGAGGTGAGATGGAGACGATGATAAAGAGACTGATTCCCGTTGTTTTGTTGATTCTCGTGGTGATAGCCGGATGCAGCCGCAAACCGGACGAAGAACTTCCGGCCCGTATTGGCGACCTGCAGGTGCTGTGTAAAATTATCGATCAGGCCAACCTGCCGGAGACTTTTCCGGTAACGGTATCGGTCTATTCAGACACGGCCCGTACGCTTCGCGCAGGCACAAAGACGTTTGCGACCAAAAAGGATTCCGTCAACACCGTCGCGTTTACGGATCTGCCGGTGAGCTTCATGTACGTTCATATCACTGTCGACGTAGATTCACTCGTTAGTACCAGTTGCGAAACCGATCTAACCGTCTACATCAAATTGCACGGCCTGACCGTCACTCCTATTCGAGTCCTGACGGTCCGCCCCGGTTACATAGAATGCAGTGATCTGTAAGCCATCGCTCTGCATTTTACATCACCTGCGGGCTACGCAATTATGGTCAGACAAACCGCTGTCTCCCCTTTCAACAAACATTCCGTTGTTTTCGAGTTTATCGTGGTTACCTTTGTGGCTTTCCGAACCTCTATAGGTATGGAAACGACTGACGGGATGGATGGTATAAAGACGGACGGTGCCGACATAACCGGAGTGGAGACATTGACAGCGCTGTAAATTCATGAACAAAACTATCTTACAAATCGTCGTTATCTGCCTCGTCGCTGCGCTTCTGGCAGTTGGCAACAATCTCGTTAATTCCAACGAAGTCCCCTGGATCGGTAACTGGCCTTCTTTGTCAGACAACTCCGACTCGGTGTGGGTTTCTCCGTCTTACGACGCCAAGAGCGACCCACCGACTTTACGGTTGTCGGAGGCTTTCGACCGGTTCACTTCCAAGACCTATCTCTTTGTTGACGCTCGCGAGCCCGAGGAGTATCAGGCGGGGCATATCAAGGAAGCGATCAATTTGCCGTTCGACACTTTCGATGATCACTGGACTCAGATCGAACCGCTGCTTCCCAAGGAGGCCAAACTCGTCACCTACTGCTCCGGCACTGAATGTGATGCCAGTCTGTTGCTTGCCCGGCTGCTCATTCGGAAATTCGGCTACAAGAACATCGAGATTTTCTTTGGTGGCTGGCCGGCTTGGAACAAGCACAAGCTTCCGATTGATGGCAAATACGATGAATAGGTTTCTAACCAACAAGTATCTGGTCTTCTTGGTCCGGCTGGCGATCGGCATCGTGTTTGTTTATGCCGCCCTCTCCAAGATCACACATCCTGACCAGTTCGCCCGCATAATCTACAACTATCACATTCTTCCCGGTGGTGTCATCAACGTCTTTGCATTGTTCCTGCCGTGGATAGAAATCCTTTGCGGCTTCTTGCTGATCATCGGGTTCTGGCACAAGAGTGCAACCGTGATTCTCGGTGGCGTGACGGTTGTATTCATCATCGCCCTGTCGGTGGCTTTGTTCCGCGGAGTCAATATCGAGTGCGGTTGTTTTTCGACGACTTCCAAAGCCAAGGGACCGGTGATCGACTTGATCGTCCGCGACACCGTCATGTTGGTCGGCTGCGCTCTGATCCTCGCCGCCGACAAAACCGTCCTCGCCCTTGACGGCCTCCGCCGCCGCCTCTAAATCCGCAGCTTCAGCTCTTCTGCAATGTCAAAAGCTTGGTAGCTCAGGAAAGCCTACTTGACTTCGCTCGTTTTCGCGAGCACTCCCGCATCGCGCATTTGATGCTTCACCAGCAGTATCTGTCCAAAATGCGCTGCAAAATGCTCGAGTACATGATACAACGTCCAGGTGCGCGAGAAATGATTAGTCTTCGCCAACGTGTAGAGTTTGTCTAGATTCTTGTCCCGCCATTTCTTCATTTCCGTCTGAATCACGCGACGCCCCTTGGCCAGAATGGCAAGATACTTCTCGGCTGTGAACCCTTTCAGATAAACTGGATGTTCACCCTCTGCTGGTAGCGGCATACCGTCATCCTCGATGCCGCAGATCTTCTGAATAAGTGCTTTGCCTTTCGGCTCCCACTCGATTTCATTCGGCGCAATCTTGATCCACCAGACTTCCACCAGCGACAGATGCGCCAGCAGCATGCCCACGGTATTCATTCCCGGCTTCTGCTGCCATTCCAGTTGCTCGACGGTCAGCGATGCAATTTCCTTCTTGAGTCTCGCCAACTGGTCATCAAGCTGTGCAGCGAACAGACCAATTCTGCCCTGCGTCTTTGGATCGTAGCCCCGAGCGATTTTCATTTCGCGCTTCTTCATAGATACCTCTCATAAGTCGTTCAGCAAAAGAATTATGATTTGCACCCTGCCTCTTGCCGGTGCCAGCCTCTTCTGTATATAACGTGCAGTTAATGGTGCTCGTTCCATCCAATTGTAAAAGATTGGCAGCCGACGATCCCTCCGGAATCGAGCTTTGATTTCTTATTGTGGCGAATTCTGTTTCTGGTTCCGCGGTGTGGGGCGAACGGCTGGTCTTAGACAATCTCCCGGTATCCCGCCCTGTGGTAGTCCATCCCCCCCAAACCCTGCTGGGCGGCCGGAACGATATGGTCGATTTCGTCTGGTATTGGCTGCCTGCTGTGGCGTTCTGTCCCAGGCAAGATTCGGCTTGAGCAAAACCTTTTCCCCTTTCTTTACAAAACGCCCGATCCCACCGATGGCTACGAGCGCTGTACTCAGCGCGAGCGCGTTGTCGATATTCCTCGCGTGGACAATCCTGGGTAACTGTGGATCGTTTTCTACTTCGAAATTGGGCTTGGTTGTAGTCGTCTTGCGTGGTGATTCCTCTCGGCAACTACTCGAAAGCAATCCGACTTCACCGGCTACCGCAGCAAGGGCAATCGCCTGACCAGTCTTCTTGATGAACTCTCGCCTTTTCACAGATGTGCGCTCCCACACAGGATATTGCAAACTTACGTTTTCTCGCATGGAATGGCAAGACAACTATTTCCATCGGTCACAGTAAGCTTTGTTGCTTGTTGTGTCGGGTCTTCGGTCTGGCAGCCGTAGGTCTCAATATAGACCGCCTGCCCCTTGCCGTTGGTATTGATCGCGTCAGTCATATCGTCGCGGGATAATATACGGGGGAGGTAGATTTTGTCAAATGACGTCTCATTGACCGTTTACAGCAGGCGAAGGAGACTGCCGCACACGAACGCATTCTTCCTATCCCGTGGCACCACCAGACAAATGCATCGCCACAATGTACGAAATCCCCGCCCCCAATCAAGCAAGTCGGAAAGGTAGATGGAGACCCTTGTGGTTCGTGCATATTGTTTCGACGGTCACACGATTTTATTGTGGCGCCCCAAACAACTCCTTAGCTTCGAATCGGTAGCGGCCCGCTGTCGCCAGTGAAAACAACAGCAATCGTACTATAGGGTTGCGCTCCCGCGCCTGAGCTAATGCGGAGCGAATCTCCGCACGACAAGGCACGTAAAATTCCTGGCGAGCCTTACGGCTTTGGACGATTGCATATGAGAATCCTGTTTGATACTAACGTTCTGATACCGGCGGAGCCGACTTCCGAAGCTGACGTGACTGATAACACGCGTCTTGTGAGTCTCCTGCTGCAGGAAATCCGAGCCGCTTCTCACGAAGTTTTTTTGCATCCAAGTATTGCTCGTGATATCCTTGCTGACCGTGATGATCGACGCCGAGCCACTCGATCAACTCTCGCGAAGAAGTATTGTCTGTTGTCGTCGCCTCCGGCAGTCCCACAAGCTCTCTCGAATATCATCGGCTTGCCTGAGCCAGGTTCGCATGATGAAGTTGACGATGAGCTATTAGCCGCGGCTTTCTGCAACGCCGTCGATTTTCTTGTAACAGAAGATGGCGACGTCCTTAGAAAAGCTGCGAAAGCGGGAATCAGCCACAGGGTTCTGACCATTTACGACATGCTCAGAGCATTGCAGGCGTTGAACTCAAGCACCCCTGTCACAATGCCTGCAGTCACCGCGATTACTTGCGACCAATTAAATATCTCCGACCCCATTTTCGAGTCGCTGCGCGGTGACTATGAAGGATTCGACTCGTGGATGGAAAAATGTAGAGAGGAACGACGCAAAGCTTATGTCATCATTGACGGTGAGCGCTATGGAGCCATCAGCATCATTAAACCCAAATTGAAGATCAAGCATGGGTCCGGCGGCAACGTGATGAAGATTTGCACTTTCAAAGTCGGATTCGACTGGACTCTGAGTGGTTATGGCGAGTTGCTCTTGCGTGATGTCCTCAACTACGCTTCTGAAAAGGGCTACGATCGGACATATCTCACAGTCCTCCCCAAGCACCGGGCGTTATTGAGACTACTCAGCACATTTGGATTCTTTGACTGCGGTGAGCGAAGTAACTTAAATGAGTTGGTGTATTCAAAATTGTTAAGATATACAGAGGAAGACTATAGAAATCTCTCATCCCTTGACTTCCATATCAAGTATGGTCCTCGACACATCAAAGTACAGGGTGCTGCTGGCTATATAATCCCAATTCGACCCAAGTACCACGCTAAGCTATTTCCAGACGCGCAAGTTCAACTAGGCTTGCTACCCGGAACGTACCCCTGTGGCAATGCCATTCTGAAGGCCTATTTGTGTCACTCACCTACTGTAGCAATCGAGCCAGGAGCTATTCTTCTGTTCTACCGATCCGGGGACGAGCAAGCTGTTCGATGCATTGGGGTAGCCGAAAGCAGCATCAGATCCATAGTCCCTAATGAAGTACTTCGCTTCGTCGGCAGCCGTGCAGTATATTCCAGCACGGATATCGAGGAGCTTACTGATCGCGGAGAGGTTCTCGCTGTGCTGTTTAGGTACGCTCGGTCGCTGACCACTCCGCTCCCGCTCCGAAAGCTTCGGAGCGTCGGTTTATTGACCACCGCCCCGCAATCAATTGTCCAGATTGACGAGAAAGGAATGGAATGGCTGCAAAAGTCTCTCCAGCAATTGCCTTGATGGCTATCAATCCGGAGTTTGCAGATCGCATATTAGCAGGTACTAAGAGAGTCGAGTTTCGGCGCACTATCCCCAAGCGGCAAGTCAGCCATATTTTGATCTACTCAACTGCACCGTTCAAAGTCGTCGTAGGGTACTTCGAGGTAACAGGGATCGACATTGGGGCACCAGCCGATATCTGGAAGAGATTCGGGCAGAACAGCGGGATTTCCGCCGAAGGTTTTTGGTCATATTATCGGGGATCAGAAAAAGCAGTGGCGATAAAGGTAGGACGTGTCGTATCTTTTAAGAGTCCCTTGCCTCTAGGAAAGCTTTCTCCAAATCTTAGTCCGCCGCAGAGCTTCTGCTACTTATCGGGCGAGCCTGCTAGAAAGTTGCGACTCAGGCTGAGCCCGCGCCGGGCTGCTGGTTAGATGCCAAGGATAGGAGGGGACGTTCCCAGTCTACAGCATCACCGTTTCATCCCGCTCCGCGCCGGTTGAGAGGATACTGATCTTCGCGCCGACGAAGTCCTCGATAAACTTCAGATATGCCTTGGCATGGGGGCAGAGATCGTTGTATGATCTTGTTTCATGCACCGGCTTGGTCCAGCCCGACAGGGTTTGATAGATCGGTTCGACTCGGGCAAACTCCGAACCCAACTGCGGCGGTGTATCAAGCGTCTGTCCGTTTAGCTTGTAGCCAGTGCAGACCTTGATCTCTTTCAGCCGATCCATCACGTCCATTTTCATCAGGGCGATATCATCCACACCATTCAGTCGCACGGCGTACTTCAACAACACCAGATCGATCCAGCCGGTGCGCCGGGGTCTGCCTGTCACTGCGCCGTATTCCTGCCCCCACTCACGAATGTCTTTGCCAAGTTGATCGCGCAGTTCCGTCGGAAACGGGCCATTCCCCACGCGCGTCTGATATGCCTTGACGATGCCCGTGATTCTGCCAAGATGCCTGGGGCCGATCCCCAGACCGGTCAGCACACCGCCAATCGTTGTATTGGATGAGGTCACAAATGGATAGGTGCCGAAATCAACGTCGAGCAACGTTCCCTGTGCGCCTTCAAACAGGATGCGCTTGCTCTGCGCGATAGCATCGTCAAGATACTTCGATACATCGCAAAGCAGCGGCCGCGCTTCGTCACGCTTGGCCCTCACGGCCTCGAAAGTCAAATCAACGGTCGGGCGCTGGTCTTCGGGAAGTGCCGCAAACAAACTCTGCTTCTCTCGCAGACTCAAGCTGATCTTCTCGCGCAGCACATTGTCATCGAAGATATCACTGAACTGAATCCCATACCTTGCAACCTTGTCATGATACGCGGGCCCGATGCCGCGCTTCGAAGTATCCAGCGCTTCCTTGCCGCGCGCCAGTTCCTGAGCCGCTTCAATGACCTTGTGGTATGGCATCACCAGATGTGCTCTTCCCGACACAAAGAGACGACCGGTCGTGTCAATACCCTTTTCCTGTAGCTCGCGCATCTCGTGAAACAACGCGAACAAATCAAGCACTACGCCGTTGCCGATCAGACAAATTTTGCCGGGATGCAATATCCCGGACGGAATCAGGCGCAGAATAAACTTCTGCCCGTGAACTCTCACGGTGTGTCCGGCATTGGCGCCCCCCTGACAGCGAGCGATGATGTCGGCTTCTCGTGACAACAGATCAACAATTTTGCCCTTACCCTCGTCACCCCATTGCAGACCCAAAACCACGCGATTAGTCATGATATTTCAACTCCCGTTATGATTTCGATTCCATCAGTGATGCCACCCATCGCAAAATCAGGTGCTTGTTGTCGCCGGTCTCCGCGGAAAATGAGACTATGTCTTCTCTGTCAATCTTGAATTGTTTTGCCAGCGCCGCTGCCGCTTGCACCTGCCGAGTCCTCGACACCTTGTCCGACTTGGTGAGAACATAAAGATGTCGCTTTACCAGCGGTAGCGTCCACTCGTGTAGTATCAGGTCAAGCTCGGTCGGTTCATGCCGAATGTCGATCAGATGCGCCAGCCCGGCCAACACTTTCGAATTCTCGAAATAGTACTCAAGCAATTTCTGCCAACGAAGACGCTCCTGCGCGCTGGTTTTGGCATAGCCATAGCCGGGAAGATCGACGAAGTAGATTTGGTCGTTGACGAGGAAATAGTTCACCGACTGCGTTTTGCCCGGTGAGTTTGAGACCTTTGCCAGCCCTCGGCGGTTGAACAACCGATTTAACAGTGACGATTTGCCGACATTTGATCTCCCCGCAAATGCCACCTGCACCGGCCCGTCCAGAATCAGCTGATCCGGCAGGTAGGCAGTCGTTACCAGTTTGACCTCTTTCGGGTTCACAAAATCCTCTTAGAATTTCACCGGTGACTGAAGGTAGAGTGTTACTTGGGAAAGGCAAGCCTTAAAACGTCCGCCGCCCGCTTGACAAGAACGATTTTCAGCTTCGAGGTCAGCTCTTTTGGCAGATCCTCGATATCCGACTTGTTCGCCTGTGGCGCAATAACTGTCTTGATCCCGGAACGTACGGCTGCTATCAACTTGGCGCTAAGTCCCCCGACCGGAAGCACCTCACCTGAAAGTGTGATTTCGCCGGTGTAGCTGAGATCCTTGGCGGGCGCCTTTTGCAGAAATGCCGAAGTCAACGCCACCAAGATCGTGATTCCTGCTGATGGACCATCTTTTGGTACCGCTCCTTCCGGCAGATGCAGGTGCACGTCGAGATTCTTGAACTTGTCTTTGCCTATCTTGAGTCGGTCCGCATTGGACTTGAGATAGGTCAACGCCGCGCGAGCCGATTCCTGCATAACCTCGCCAAGCTTACCCGTGAGCATCACCTTTCCGCTCCCATCCGTAAGGGACACTTCCACCGGCAGAATCTCACCGCCGGCACGGGTCCAGGCCAGACCAATCGCCCGCCCTGCCACCGCAACGCCGGTTTCCAATTCATGATACTTGCGGGCGCCGAGATATTTCTTCAGGTCGGACTTCGTGACGGCGAATCGTTTCTTCTTGTCGCCACGAGCAATCCGCTGCGCAATTTGCCGGAAGATCGAACCTATCTTTCGTTCCAGCTCACGCACTCCCGCTTCCCGCGTATAGTCACGTATGATCGTCTGCAACACCGACGCCGGCAGATCAATACGATATTCGACCAACCCACATTCCATCTTCTGCTTCGGCACAAGAAACTCCTCCGCGATCTTGACCTTTTCGAATTCAAGATAACCGGGGAGTTCGATCATCTCCATACGATCAAGAAGGGGCATGGGAATACCGGCGGTTGTATTTGCGGTCGTGATGAACACGACTTTGGAGAGATCAAATTCACATTCGAGATAATGATCCTGAAACGTCGAATTCTGCTCCGGGTCGAGTACCTCCAACAGCGCCGATGCCGGGTCACCATGGAAATCGGAGCCGATCTTATCGACCTCATCCAGAAGCATCACCGGGTTGGCGGTCTTAGCCTTCTTTAGCATCTGAATGATTCGCCCCGGCAGTGCGCCGATATAGGTCCGCCGATGGCCGCGAATCTCGGCTTCATCACGCATGCCACCGAGCGACATCCGCGCAAATTTGCGATTAAGACTGTTGGCGACCGATTTGCCGAGCGATGTTTTCCCCACACCGGGAGGACCGACCAAACACAAAATCGGGCCTTTGACATTCTTCGCCAGTTTGATTACCGCCAGATGCTCCAGAATTCGCGCTTTGGCTTTTTCGAGACCGTAATGCTCGGCGTTGAGGATGTCCTCCACTTCCTTGAACGACGTGCGATCCTCGGAATAAGTGTTCCACGGCAACGACAGCAGCCAGTCGATATAGGTGCGGATCACATTCGCTTCAGCCGAGTAGGAATGCATCTTGCCGAGACGGTCAATTTCTTCGGTCGCTTTCTTGGCGACTTCCGCCGGCAACGAGGATTCCTTGATCTTGGTGCGATAGCTCTCGACATCAGCCTCATCGTCAGCCTGCCCGAGTTCTGTCTTGATTGCTTTCAATTGGTTCTGGAGGTAATATTCGCGCTGATTTTGGGTCATCGAATCGCGCACGGTGGAATCAATTTTCTGCTCCAGTTCCAGAATCTCGATTTCCGCCGACAACAACTCCGCCAACATCTCCAGCCGCTTCGGCACGAACACCGCTTCCAGGACGGTCTGTCGCTTTTCGATCGACAATTGCAGATGTGCCGCGATCACATCGGCAAGCTGACTGGCGGTGGGAATATCCTGCGTGTTGGCGATCACTTCATCGGGAATGCGCCGATTAAGCACCACGTAGTCACCAAAACGCCGCAACGCCGATCGCGCCAGTGCTTCCAAGCGCGTAGGATTGTCACCGAGATCATCCGCCAGAAGCTGCAGCGTAGCCCCGAGGTAGCCCTCGGTCTTGCCCAGACGCTTGGCCTTGGCGCGGCACAATCCTTCCACCAGCACTTTCATCGTGCCGTTGTTGAGTTTCATCACCTGCAGAATGCGCGCTACCGTGCCGAAGCCGTAGAGATCACTATTGCCCGGGTTTTCGATCGTTTTGTCTTTCTGCGCCAACAACAATATCTGCTTGTCGCGCACCATCGACTCCTGCAACGCTTCAATCGAAAACTGCCTGCCGACAATCATCGGCGAAACCATGTATGGAAAAATGATCGTATCACGCACGGGCAACACCGGCAGCGATTCACGGATAACGATCTCTTCTGTGCCGTATCTATACATCATACACCCCCAATATACGCGCCAGCTGCCGCATAGCAAGCTGTAGCTTTCTCTGTGCGCCGCGTTCGTCCTGAGCCTGTCGAAGGGTGCGCCTCATTGGATGTTGCGGCAGGTCTTAGCGGAGTGGGGTTGAGTGTTGGGAGCGTGACCTGCCGCGTCCTGATCGGAGAGTACGCACGACTGGCAGGTCACAATCCGACCATTGTTGCGAATCATAGCGGATTTCATCAAAAGACCCTACCGTGAGACACAACGTCTGCTCTCTACGCTTTACCGGATCAAGACCTGCCAGGACGGCAAAAAACCCCTTGACACAACCCGCGAGAAAAGCATCCTTATAGAGGATATTGTCGTTGACAATCCTTGGGAGGGATAGATGAATCACGGCATAGGCGAGAGCGGATATGGCGTGTTATACGGACACGAAATCAGGATTCCGCATCTCGCGCGGATTGGTCCAATTATGATTAGCCTGAGAAGGAGAGCATAGTATGAAAAGAACCATGCCGAGATTAGTGGCGCTTCTGCTTATTCTCTTTGCCGGCACATCCGCCCACGCACAAGGGACCAAGTGGGAGACGCTTAACGACGAGGCCGGGTCACTGTACGGGCAAGGACTCTATGACTCTGCTGTAGTGGTCGAGAAGAAAGCGTTAGAGATTGCCGAGCAATCGGTAGGTCCGAACCATCCCAACGTGGCCACGAGCCTGAACAACCTCGCGTTCCTGTACACGACTCTAGGCCAGTACGCACAGGCCGAGCCGCTCTACAATCGCTCACTGGCGATCAGGGAGAAGGCTCTCGGCCCCGATCATCCCGACGTGGCCCAGAGCCTGAACAACCTCGCGGAATTGTACCGCACTCAAGGCCTCTACGCGAAGGCTGAGCCGCTCTACAATCGCTCGCTGGCGATCAGGGAGAAGGCTCTCGGCCCCGATCATCTCGATGTGGCCACGAGCCTGAACAATCTCGCACTGCTCTACGCTACCCAAGATCAGTACGCGCAGGCCGAGCCGCTCTACAAGCGCTCGCTGGCGATCAAGGAGAAGGCTCTCGGCCCCGATCATCCCGATGTGTCGACGAGTCTGAACAACCTCGCGATGTTGTACGATGCCCAAGGCCAGTACGCGCAGGCCGAGCCGCTCTACAATCGCTCGCTGGCAATCGACGAGAAAGTCTATGGCCCGGATCATCCCGATGTGGCAATAGACCTGAACAACCTCGCGTTGCTGTACTATAACCAAGGCCACTACGCGCAGGCCGAGCCGCTCTACAAGCGCTCGCTGGCGATCAAGGAGAAGGTTTTCGGCCCCGATCATCCCGATGTGGCTACGAGCCTGAACAACCTCGCGTTGCTATACTACTCCCAAGGCAGGTATGCGCAGGCTGAGCCGCTCTACAAGCGCTCGCTGGCGATCAAGGAGAAGGCCCTCGGCCCGGATCATCCCGGTCTGGCCACGAGCCTTGAGAATATGGCGGCGCTCTATAGAGAGACTGGCAGAGAAAAAGAAGCAGAAACACTTGAGAAGCGAGCCGCTGCCATCCGGGCAATACAGCGATGAAATCAAGTGGCTAACAAGCCAAGCAGGTCGAACCCTCGCGGTTCCGACTTCTATTTTGTGCGCGGCGTACGTCCTCGTGCGCCGCGGCCATTCCCCTCTTGAGAGGGGACCGAAGGGGGGTGTCTTCGTTACCACGCCAAGAAAAACCCCTTGACACAACCCGTGAGAAGAACATCCTTATAGAGGATATTGTCGTTGACAATCCATGGGAGGGAGCGATGAATGTCGGAACCGCGAGGGTTCTCACGTACCGAGTTGAACTGAAAACCAGAGAATGGAGGGTAAGATGAAGCAATTCATCACCGTATTCACGGTAATCGCTGCAATTTTGCTTATCGGTTGCACCGGCAAGCAAGGGCCGACTGGGCCGCAAGGGGAGAAGGGTGACGATGGAGCAGGCACGCGTATTGTCTATACTTCCCCAAATCCTATTTCCACCAACGATGCATTTACCGTCGAAGTGCCGGAAATCCATCTTGAAGACATGCCGATCGTTTCGGTATACGCGAAAATGGAGGGAACCGCGTTGTGGTTTGAATTGCCCCAGTATTTCAAAGATTTTCCCGACTTCGGCTTCGCCTGTTTTATCAGAGAAGGAATGGTGATATTTTCTAACTGCAAGACGTGTTATTACAAGATCGTCGTCGTGACCTAATGCAGAGAATTCGTGTCCATGTGTGTTATTGGAGTGCCAACGCTGCTTAATTTCACTTTATGAAATACACTTTGAACAAAGTTGCGGATTGGGTCGGATTCTCTGCCGAAAATGCTCTGCCCGACAGCGAGGTAAAGGTATATACACGCGCCTTACTTATATCCGATGATCCAGACTTCTACCGCGCCGCGGAGCAAATCTCTAAGATCTACCTAGCCCCGCAGCTCTCGTCAGTCGATAGCATTCATCGATTTCTTGTAGTCATTCATGCTAACCTGAGTGCTGATGTCTATGTCAATGATATTGATTGTCAGATGAACATTAGGCCTAAGCGTGACTTAAAGCGCGGTGAGCTGATTCTCACAAAGGACCTAGCAGACCTAACTCGCGTAACGTTTCCAAGCATTACCTTCAGCGAGACTGATAAAGTAATTTATTGCTTTAAGGTCGGGTGGCGTTTTGGATTATTCTACGACTTGACGGCGCGCATACAGCCAGCTGGGGCTGCAGCTCCCTTTGAAACACGACTTCTCGATATTGAGAACTTGTACATATCAATAGCCTCGCTGTATCGCCAACTGCTTTTCTATCACGTGTACAAGACTCTAGAGTCTGACAAGGAATTCCTAGAAATCGTAAATGACGGATGGTTTCCTTTCGTCGAAATTGCCTCCGATGAGTTTAAGACCATAAGTGAAGCATATCAAGACAAATTCGATTTTGAGAACAGGATGAAGTCGATTGTGGAGAAATTTACATCTGATCGTATCCTTACTCTGATTTCTAAATGGTGGAGAAACCCCCTCTTTTTGTCAAAACAGAAGTTAATCGAGGCAGGGGTTAAGGCCTACCTTCAAGGGTCAGATGACAGCATGATCTACTGTATCAAGACACTAGTATCTGAGATCGAGGGTGTCTTGAGGAATATTTACTTTCAGGAAACAGGCAAAGGTGATAGGGTCAAATCAACTGATTTCATTGAACATATTATTCAGAAAGCGAAGCAGACATCTCGCTCCGAGTTTTCGCTTCTGTTGCCCTTGCCATTCCTCCACTATCTCAAAGAGATCCTATTTGCCAGCTTCAACGTAGAGACGGGTGAGATTCAGTTGTCCCGTCACAGTGCGTTGCATGGTGTCGCCGACGCCAAGCTATACACAAGGGAACGAGCCTTGCAGCTCATTTTAGTTCTTGATCAAATTTACTATTGTGCGTAAGTCCCGTTGCTCAAGTTCACTCGGGGTTTGACATGCTCCTTCGGCAATTCCAACTCAAAAAAAGCACCCCCTTCGGGGTGCTCAATACTTCAGGGTTAAATGTCGGGTTCCGCGCTTCGCTGGGAACACCGACCTACCTGACTGGATTCCCGCCTTCGCGGGAATGACAAAGGGGACGTGCCTACGCGCTTTGCTTGCCGGTCTTGGTACTTCGCTCGATGATTGGCGGGGCGTTGTCGGTGATGCATTCGTCGGTGACAATGATCTTGGCGACATTGCGGTAGGAGGGGGCTTCGTACATGATCTCCAGCATCCGCTCCTCAAGAATCCCTCGTAGCGCCCGGGCGCCGGTCTTGCGCTTGCGCGCGATCTTGACGACCGCTACCAGCGATTCAGGTGTCATCTCCAACTCGATATTCTCCATCTGGAATACCTTCTGGTACTGCCGGATCAGCTTCCTGGGTCGGGTTCCGAACGATTGTTGGATGAAGGCACTCGGTCAACCACGTATCGATCATACTCCGATCACAATGATCTAAATCAACACTGAGTGAGAAACCCGACATCTTCTTCGCATCCATCGCAACCAAATGTCGGGTTTCTCATCCCATGCTTGGACACAATCACCGACCTGGGCCATCGGTATCTTGCTTTCGCGCGCGCTTCAATTCGCCAGCACGGGACTGCAAACTCGACCTACTACAACGCCTTACCCTCCCTCTCTCCTTGGGAGAGGGACCGAGGGAGAGGGCCTTTTTGTAGCGTTTCACTCCAAAAGTCACGCCCACACCCATTAGTAGAACGCTGGTTGCGGCACTGAAGGTCACCCCGGAGTGCTCTGTGGATACGTGGACGGCTGGTGGCCACGGAATGGTTAGGGCGCGGTGCACGAGGGCGTACACCGCGCACAAGCAATATCAAAACACGATCGGGAACCCAAGATCAAACAGGCCAACCATCCGCCGGCGGGAGCTGACGGCCTAGGCCCGCTTGTTCTTTGACACTGTAAATACTTAGTGTGCTGTCTTTGCAGGGAGTCCGGCAACTGCCGGATGACGAGGCAATCTCTTTGGGCTATCGGGATTGGCGACTACGAAACGCCGTGGAATAAGCGATCCCAGCGAATGCGGCTTGGGAAATGTGTCAGGTTGTAGAAGAACGAGGCGAAAAGATCAAAGACATACGGCGGACCGATGGTCGGCGCGTTGGGGTCGGGTGTCCAACTGAAGTAGATGAAAACCGCTTTGCCTTCGATGTGACTGCGGTCAAGGCAGCCCCAGAATCGGGAATCCTGGCTGTCATCACGATTATCCCCCATCACGAAGTACTGATTAGTCGGCACGGTTAACGGGCCAAAGAAATCACGCTGCGAGTATTCCTCTCGTAAGGTCTGGGGGTCACTGTGGAAAATCCCGCCGATATCGACAACCAACTGACTGTCCACATAAAGCTGCTTGTTGCGAATCTCGACCTTTTGGCCGGGGAGCGCGACAATGCGTTTGATGTAGTCCTTGGTCGTATTCATCGGAAACTCGAAAACGATCACATCGTTAATCTGCGGCTCGGCGAAACGATAGCAGAATTTGTTGACGAAAACGAAATCGCCTTCCTGAAGAGAGTTCTCCATGGATCCGGATGAAACGCGGTACGCCTGCACGACAAACATCCGCAAAATGACGGCGATGACTACGGCGACGAGAATCGCCTCAACGTATTCCTTGACATGCGTCTCGCGTTTGCGCCGTGCCATGCGCGCCGCGCCAATTGTAGTTATCTGTGTTGGCATCTGCTCTTATATTATCGGCGGCGGAGTGCAGTTTTTTTACACCTCTTTACGTCCGTTTATTCGCTCCAAAATGGAACAAATCCGGCGTCCGGGGGGTGGAGCCAACTACTTCAGCAGTTCTTCAACCTTGGCCACCAGATTGGAGTCGAGTGGTTCCACTTCCGACGGGTAGCGTGACACCAGATGTCCCCGCTTGTCAACGAGGAACTTGCTGAAATTCCATTTGATCGGTCCCGGTAGTAGTGACTTTTCCGTCAGATAGCCAAACAGCGGGTGTATGTCGCTACCAAGCACACTGACTTTAGACATCATCGGAAACGTGACATTGTAAGTGAGCGTGCAGAACTTCTGAATCTCCTGATCCGTACCCGGTTCCTGATTGCCGAAGTTGTTGGCGGGAAATCCGAGGATGACGAAGCCCTTGTCCTTGTATTTCTCGTAGAGTTGCTCCAGACCCTTGTACTGCGGGGTATGGCCACACTTGCTGGCGACGTTGACGATCAAAATCACTTTGCCTTTATAGGCGTCCAGACTGGTTGCCTTGCCCTCAATAGTGTTGAATGGTATCTGCATAACATCAACCTTTGCCGGCGACTTGCCTTTCTTGTTGTCTTGCGGTAGCCCTTTGCTCTTGGCGGCTGAAACGGTCGTCACGCTCAGAGCCAATAAGAAGAGAATCTGCAACAGCGTTTTCATCAGTTTGTCCTCCATAGTCGTTCATTACTGGTTTCTACGCCCGAAACCCAGCGAACGATTGCGGAGTTTGTGGGTAAACGAAGGCTGCCGGTACAAGACTGATCTATAAAGCGATTGCGGGGGTCATAGCAGCCTTTATATTCGCAAAGAGTGCGAGTCAGTGGCAGATTCCGGTAGAAGGGACGATCCCATTTGTTTCTTACTTCGATAAAGCTCAGCAACTTCCGCAACATCGGTGAACTGGAAATGCACCCGAATCCGGCGCTAAATCTGATCGTTGGACCGAATGCGGCGGGCAAGACTTCGGTGCTGGAGGCGATCTTCTACGGCTGCACGGCACGGTCATTTCGTGGCGCGGCCGATGACGTCATGCTGCGGCAGGGAGCTGATGTCTGCCGCATAGAGTTGGCGGGGATGATCGGGGATAGTTCTACCGCAATCGAGGTCGCCTGGGGCAGCGCGCACAAACGCCAGATCAAAGTTGATGGGGTCAAGATCACGCGCGTCGCCGACCTCTTCGATTACTTCCATGCCGTCAGCTTCATCCCCGAAGACACCGAACTGGTATTCGGATCACCGTCCGTGCGGCGCAAGATGCTTGATCTATATCTTTCGCAAGCGGACCGGAGTTATCTGTCTGAACTGCTGGAATACAACCGCATCATCGCCCAGCGCAACGCCCTGCTTAAAGAGTTTACGATTGACGAGGAAAACGCCTCGCCACTCGAAATGCTGGAGGTTTGGGACGGCCAGCTTGCGGGGGTCGGCGCGAAAATCATCGCCAAACGACTTGCGATGATAACCGCTATTGACGAAAAGATTGCGCATTACTATCGCGCTGTGGAATCGGGCGAAAGTTTGCTGCGGTGGTCGTATGAATCGTCGGCTGGCGACAATGCCGATAGTCGGGAATTGTTCCTCGACAAATTACTGCAGTCACGTCGACGCGACTTTTATTTCGGCTCAACCTCGGTGGGACCTCATCGCGATGATCTGCTGATTGTACTCAACGACCGTCCGACACGCGATTATGCCAGTCAGGGGGAGGCTAAATCCGCAACACTGGCAATCAAATTTGCGATTTTTGATTATCTATCTGATCGATTACACGAGCCACCATTGCTGCTCCTGGATGAATTGTCCTCTGATCTCGATTACACGCGGCTGGCGGCATTAACAAAGCTTCTTCCCAAACTGGGACAGGTTTTCCTCACGACAACGAAACCGGCGGAATTGCTGCAAGGCGCATCAATACAGGGCGAAATCAAAATCGCCTCCGGAAAACTGGTTTCATAAAACCGCGAGAGATCAAACGTAGACCGCACACTACGCATTTGTAATAGATTGACTATCAATAAGTTGCGCGGGCAAAAAACAGTCGCGCGAAGGAGTTTTTTGTTGCCCGAAGTGTTTGTGGAGTCGTATATTATTGGTTCGCTTGTGGCGAGGTTTGATGGTGCGACGCGCGGAAAAAATACAGGACATTCTTGACCGGACGTTGCAGCAGCTTGGTCTCGCGGAGAGGATGAAGGAAGCGGATGCCGTGCGGCGATTTAGCGAAATTGTCGGTGGTGATATTGCCGCGCGAGCCGAGGCAGTCAGCATCCGGGACGGCAAACTCGTCGTCAAAGTTGCCTCGCCGGTCTGGCGCCAGGAGTTGAACTACTCCAAGCAGGAAATCATCGACGCGCTCAATCGAGCGTTGAGCGGTAGCATTGTTACGGACATCCATTTTGTAGGATAAGGTGATTTGATGGCAGAAATCGAAGTCGAAGAGGACATCGAAGATGACGTGGAGAAGAAACCGGTGGTAGGACACAAATACGACGCCACGACCATTCATGTATTGAAGGGTCTCGAAGCGGTCCGCAAACGCCCGGCGATGTATATCGGCGATACCGGCAGTCGCGGTTTGCACCATCTGGTATACGAAGTGGTCGACAACTCGGTGGATGAGGCGATGGCCGGATATTGCGATCACATCAAAGTCACCATCACCTCCGACAACACGGTTGCGGTCGAAGATAACGGCCGCGGGATTCCGGTCGGCATGCATCCGACGCAGCAACGCCCGGCGCTTGAGGTAGTAATGACGATGCTTCATGCCGGCGGCAAGTTCGATCACGAGAGCTACAAGGTCTCCGGTGGTCTGCATGGCGTCGGTGTCAGCGTCGTGAACGCTTTGTCGGAATGGTGCCGGGTGGAAGTCAGTCTCGACGGACAGGTTTATTTTCAGGAGTACCATTGCGGCGATGTCGTCGCCGACATGAAGATCATCGGCACCTCCAAGAAGACCGGCACCAAAACGACGTTCAAACCCGACAAGGAAATCTTCAAGAAGATCGAGTTCTCCTACGACGTGCTTGCCGGCAGAATACGGGAACTGGCGTTCCTGAACAAGGGTCTGCGCATTGACATCATGGATGAGCGATCCGCCAAGAGCGAGAGTTTCCACTACAAAGGTGGTATCGTGGCGTTCATCGATTACCTGAATGAAAATAAGACCACAATTCATGCCAAGAAGTTCTACGGGCATCGAGAGCAGGACAACGTCGATGTCGAGGTGGCGTTACAATATAACGATTCCTATGTCGAGAATCTTTTCTCGTTCGTGAACAATATCAACACCATCGAAGGCGGCACCCATCTGGTCGGTTTCAAGACGGCGCTAACTCGTACGATCAACAACTACATGACCAAAAACAACCTCTTCAAAAGCGGCAAAGATGCATTGACATCGCTGCAAGGGGAGGATATGCGCGAAGGGCTGACCGCGATTATCAGTGTCAAAGTGCCTGACCCGCAATTTGAAGGTCAGACCAAGACCAAGCTGGGCAACTCGGAGGTCAAGGGTATTGTCGAGCAGGTGATGGGGGAGGTGTTTGGTTCGTGGCTGGAGGAGACTCCAACCGACGCTAAGAAGATAGTGGATAAGGCTCTTGGCGCGGCGTTTACGCGTGAGGCAAGCCGCAAGGCCAAGGAACTGGCGCGACGCAAAACGGCGCTCGATTCCGGACGATTGCCCGGCAAGTTAGCTGACTGCTCCGCGCGCGAACCGGAGAATTGCGAGATCTTTATTGTTGAGGGGGATTCCGCAGGCGGTTCCGCCAAGCAAGGACGCGACCGGCGTTTTCAGGCGATTCTGCCGATCAAAGGCAAGATTCTTAATGTCGAAAAAGCGCGACTTGACAAGGTTCTCTCCAATGATGAAATCCGCTCGATTATTACCGCGCTGGGCACCGGTTTTGGTGAAGGAGAATTTGACGTCGAGAAGCTGCGCTATCACAAAGTTATCATCATGACTGATGCCGACATTGATGGGTCACATATCAAGACGCTGTTGCTGACGTTCTTCTTCCGTCACTTCAAGGAGCTGGTTGAGAAAGGTTACATATATATTGCGCAACCGCCGTTGTACCGGGTTAAGATGGGCAAGAAAGAGACTTACGCCTATTCCGACGAAGAGCGCGACCGGATACTGGAACAATCGGATCGCAAGAATGCCAGCATTCAACGCTACAAGGGTCTGGGCGAGATGAATCCGGAGCAACTCTGGAACACGACGATGAATCAAGAGACGCGCACGATGTTGCAGGTAACACTCGAAGACGCGGCACACGCGGATCATATTTTCACGATGTTGATGGGTGACGCCGTGGAAAGCCGGCGGCAATTCATCGAAGAAAACGCGCGCTACGTGAAGAATTTGGATGTGTAGAGAAAAGGGATACCATGCCAGATACTCAGACAGAGAAGAAGTCATGTTTCGTGATCAGTCCAATAGGCAAACCAGAAAGCGAAACACGGAGGCGGTCCGATCTCGTGCTCAAGTACATTATCGAGCCCACTATGAGCGAATTGGGGTACGACGTCACAAGATCAGACAAGATCGACGAAGCTGGAATAGTCACGAACCAGATTGTCGATAGGCTCTTGAATGATGATGTCGTCATCGCCGACCTAACTGATCATAATCCGAATGTCTTTTACGAACTGGCAATAAGGCACGCTGTGCGTAGGCCTGTGGTTCTGATAACCGACCACGCATGGCCCCCCCCTTTTGATCTTAATCAAGCGCGTGTAATCGAGTTTGATACGTACGATGTCAACTGCCACGATGAAGTCCGGCGGAAAATCACGGAGCAAGCGCTAGACCTAGGAGACAATCCGGACAAGGTATTCTCACCAGTCATTCAAGCCGTGGAGTTGAAAAACATCACACGTGGTGGAACTGAGATTGAGAAGGCCTTGCTGCCACTTGTAGTAGAGCTTCGGAGCATGGGATCACGCATATCTCGCCTGGAGTCCTCTTCTCTGCCCGTGTTCAGACCCGGTCTCACTTTTACTCCAACTATGGCCGGAGTGCAAGTTTCTACTGCTAGTCCGCTCAACGGCGATGTGACAAGAGAACAGGTCGAGGCTTTTTACAAAGTAACAGGCATGAAGCGGCCGACTGACCCCGGTGCTGCGTAAAGAGAACAAGGAACAGGATTAGGCCTTGTGTTTCGAATTTGTCGGTGACGCGATCTGGCAAGATGGAAATCGCAACGAGGCACACAAGCAAGTAAGTTAGTCATCGAAAGACACAATGCAAAGAGAGCCATTCAAGAGAATAGAGGAAGTTGCTCAAGGCCAACTGGTCAATTTCCAAGAGTCTATGCGCCTCTTCCCGGACGTCCTGCAATGGGCAGAGCGAGTGAAAGAGTACATCTCACTCTCCAACCTTCTTGAAAATTGTCCGATAAGAGAGTACACGCACTTGCTGCATCTGGCGAACAAGTCTTTCATTCACTCGCTGATAATCCAGATGCAGCTGCATCACTTTCACGCTGTCGCGATCGAGCGAATTGGCGTGGACGCAATCAGACAGATGGCCATCATTGAAGTCAACGTCTCTGATCACGTCAGAATCTGGCAAGATTACAACTGGCGAAAGATCAACTGTGCCAATACAAAGCAAATCGAAGACGACTATAACAGAGTATTCTCTCGACAGGCGCGAACCCACAACTATTCTCGCTTTCTGCCAAATGATCTGAGAGATGAGATTCAGAGTCGTTGGGAGAGGTGCTGCGACTGGGGTAGTCACGCCAATTTCAATACTATGATTCTTAGCGTTTCGTATCCTGATCCCACTACGGAAGTATTCAGTTTCTTTGATCGAATTGAGGCAAAGCCGTGGGATGTCGGCGTCGGAATAAGTCTTGTTGTTGACACATTCTTCATTCTGGCCAGAGTGGCTGCACGAATCTTCGAACAGCATGATCAGGCACTGCTCCGTTCGAGTGCGGAACTCGATTCAATCTGGGATGAGTGGCACACTTTCAAGATGCAAAAGGCGAAGGAATGGGGAATTGGCGAATTTGCGAAAGCTACACGCTCTGGGGAGACCACAACGGAACACACGAGAGGATTGATATAGACTATGTCCATTAGCAGAGAGAATTTGGTATCGGTGTATCTCGAAGAGGAGATGAAAAGCTCTTGCCTCGACTACTCCATGTCCGTAATTACCGCGTGCGCGATGACATGACAAAGATGCAAAACCTTAATCTCTTTGAAGATCTCGTAATCGACGCCCCACAAACTGAGGGCATTAAATACGCGGGTTCCAAACGTCGGCTACTACCGCACATTCTGCAATTGGCCGGCAAGGTCAAGCCAATAACAGTTCTTGATGGATTCTCCGGAACAACGCGGGTGTCTCAGGCGTTTGCCCGGTCGGGTTTCCAAGTTGTAGCAAATGACCTGTCAGAGTGGTCCAGAGTCTTCGGAACGTGCTACCTACTAAATACTCATTCTGCAGAGCATTATCGCGACCTTGTGGAGCATCTGAACTCTCTTGAAGGCAAGGATGGATGGTTCACTGAGCATTACGGAGGAGACCCCAATCACGGTAACTCAGCAGGGCTGGACAGCCTCAAGAAACCCTGGCAGAAACACAACACGAGGAAGCTTGACGCAATAAGAGAGGAAATCGAGGAGTTGTCGCTGGACAACATTGAGAAGTCTGTCCTTCTGACCAGTCTGATTCTGGCGTTAGATGAAGTGGATAGTACTATGGGCCACTTCGCCTCTTACCTTAGTGGTTGGTCTCCGCGTTCCTACAACAAATTGAATCTGAAGGTTCCGCGACTGATTCCAAAGACGCAAGAACACTCGGTGTGCCAGCGTGACATATTTGATCTTGTCAGCGACCTCGATGTGGATTTGGCCTACTACGATCCTCCGTATGGATCAAACAATGAGAAGATGCCCCCATCGCGAGTCCGGTATGCGGCATATTACCATGTTTGGACGTCCATATGTCTCTTCGACAAGCCAGCTGTCTTCGGAAAGGCAAAACGCAGAATCGATACGTCCGATAATGTGGCCAGTTCGATGTTCGAAGAGTTCAGAAGGGGCAAGTCAGGGAGATTCATGGTTCTGGATGCTATTGAAAGACTTATCCGGGAAACCCGCGCAAAGCATATCATTCTTTCGTATAGCTCGGGTGGCCGAGCTACAGCGAGAGAATTGAACGACGTGATCCTGAATGCGGGACGCCTCCTTGATGTGGTGGAGATCAACCATCAGAGAAACGTCATGGCGGGCATGCGCTGGACACATGAGTGGGTCCGCGATGCGGAGGGTCCTAACAAGGAGTTTCTATTCCTTATGGAGACGCGGAAGTAGTTATTCTTTCGGGTTAAGCATACGTCTCCTTTGACGTAACCCGCTGACCGGTCAGCATAATGGATTGAAGATATGAGAGGATTGAAATAGACTATGTCCATTAGCAGAGAGAATTTGGTATCGGTGTATCTCGAGGAGGAGATGAAAAGCTCCTACCTCGATTATGCGATGTCGGTAATTACCGCGCGCGCGTTGCCTGATGTGCGCGATGGCTTAAAACCATCCAATCGACGCATTCTGATCGCGATGAACGATCTGAATCTGGCCCCTGATCGGCCGCATCGTAAATGCGCGAAAATTTGCGGCGACACCTCCGGCAATTATCACCCCCACGGCGAACAGGTGGTTTACCCCACGCTGGTGCGTATGGCGCAGGATTTCAACATGCGCTACCCGCTGGTTGACGGTCAGGGTAACTTCGGATCGGTCGATGGCGATGAAGCGGCGGCGATGCGATACACCGAAGCGCGCCTTACGCCGATCGCGATGGAGATGCTCGCCGATCTCGAAAAAGACACGGTCGCATTCATGCCGAACTACGACGAGACGCTGCAAGAGCCACGCGTCCTGCCGAGCAAGTTTCCGAATCTGCTCTGCAATGGTTCCTCCGGTATCGCTGTCGGTATGGCAACGAACATCCCGCCGCACAATTTGCGCGAGATCGTTGATGCGCTGACGCTGGTGATCGACAATCCGGAAGCGGGTGAGCTTGAACTGCTGATGGCGGTATCGGGTCCCGATTTCCCGACCGGCGGTATTATTTACGGTCGCACAGGTATCCGTGACGCCTATCTCACGGGGAGAGGCAAACTGGTCGTGCGCGCGCGCGCAAGTATCGAGCGGATGAAAAATGGCAAAGAGAATATCGTGGTCTCGGAGATTCCGTATCAGGTCAACAAATCGAATTTGATCGAGAATATCGCCGAGTTAGTGAAGAACAAACAGATTGAAGATATCTCAGACCTGCGCGATGAGTCCGACCGCGACGGCATGCGCATTGTGATCGAGCTTAAGCGGGAAGTCCCTCCGCAGGTGGTGTTGAACCAACTGTTCAAACACACGCAGATGCAAACGACCTTCGGTATCATCATGATCTCGCTGGCTGACGGCGCGCCGAAAGTCCAGACGCTCCGCGCCATGCTCGATGAGTTCATCAAACACCGTCACGAAGTTATCGTTCGTCGCGCCAAGTTCGAGCTTAGGAAAGCCGAAGCGCGTGCGCATATCCTTGAAGGTTTGCGAATTGCGCTGGATCACATCGACGCGGTGATCACGCTTATTCGTTCTTCCAAGACCGTGCCGGAAGCCAAAGATGGCTTGATGAAGAATTTCAAGCTGAGCGAATTGCAGGCGCAGGCGATTTTGGAAATGCGGTTGCAGCGGTTGACCGGATTGGAGCGTCAGAAGATCGAAGACGAATACGCCGAATTGCTCAAGCTGATCGACTACCTGAAAAACGTGCTCGCCAGTCGCGAAATGCGGATGGCCATCATCAAGCAGGAATTGAAAGAACTCAAAGAAAAGTATGGCGACGAACGTCGCACCGAGATCGTCGACGAGACCGAGGAGATGACGATAGAAGACCTGATCGCTGAGGAAGATATGGTGATCACAATCAGTCATCAGGGCTATATCAAACGGCTGTCGACCTCGGCCTATCGGCGCCAAAACCGCGGCGGCAAGGGTGTGATTGGAATCAACGTCAAAGATGAAGATTTCGTGGAGCATCTGTTTATTGCTTCGACGCATGACTATATCCTCTTCTTCACCAGCAAGGGCAAAGCGTTCTGGATCAAAGTCCATGAAGTGCCGGTGGGCGGCAAACTTGCCAAGGGCAAACCGGTCGTGAATATGGTCGAGCTGACGGAAGGCGAAACTATCTGCGCCTATTTGCCGGTGCGCAATTTTGAGGATGGCAAGTATGTTGTCATGGCAACCCGCAATGGCGTGATCAAAAAGACCGAGCTATCGCAATTCTCCAATCCGCGTCGTGATGGCATCCGCGCAATCGGCATTCCGGATGACGATACCTTGATTGATGTCGACATGTCGGATGGCACCAACGATATCATCCTGGCAACGCATCTCGGGCAAGCGATTCGATTCCCCGAGGATAAAGTACGCGCCATGGGACGCACGGCATACGGTGTCAACGGCATCTCATTAGAAACCGGCGACTACGTTGTGAGTATGGTCGTAGTCAAGCGGCAAACGTCACTGCTGTCGGTCACCGAGAAGGGTTTTGGCAAGCGCTCCGAAATCTCAGAATATCGGATCACTAACCGTGGCGGCAAGGGTGTCATCAATATGAAGACCACTGACCGTGTTGGCAATGTGCTCGCGGTGAAGGAAGTGGTCGATAAGGATGGTCTGATGATTATCACCCAGAAGGGGATTGTCATCCGGCAAGATATCAAGTCGATCAAAGTGATCGGACGCAACACGCAGGGGGTGAAGCTGATCAATCTTGACGAAGGCGACAAAGTCACCGACGTCGCGCGTATCATCAGTGAGACCGGCGAAGCCAACGGCGATACCAATGGCAACGGCAATGGTCACGGCGATCCGGACAATCTCGTGGATCTCGGAGGGGACGAAACGGAGACGGAACCGTAGGGACACGTCGCCACGTGCGCACGAGAAATGATCTCGCGTAGGGGCGCGGTCTCCGCGCCCTCGAACTCACTAGCTCTTCTGTAGGGGCGCACGGCGGTGCGCCCAGGAAACTCCCTCGACCGAAATCGGACTGAACAAAATACTATCCTCCCACGTCAGTACAAAGACGATTCGCCAAGGCTTGGCGAATGCTCTCGCTCTGAACATCTGGGGATGTTGATGTGGCTTTCCCTGCAACTCTTAAAGAGGAGATGCCAAAAATGACAAAACGCTTAAGTCTCGTGAGTGTCAGTCTCATTGTCGTGTTCTTGATTGGAGGAAGTAGCACAATGGCTAATAAGGTGGTCACCGCAACTGAGAAAGCCAAGGTTGAAGAGGTCATCAAGAACTCGATCCGCTGGGTTTTGACCAAAGACACAACCTTGCTCTATAACTGCTTCTATCAGGACTCATCACTATTCTGGTTCTCTCCGGAAAATTCCGGCACCGTCTCCGGATTTGAAGCGTTCAAAAAAGAAACCGAAGGCTTCTTCATGAACCCACGGTTCAAGGGGGTTAAATCCGATTTCAAGGACCTGCAGGTTCATTTCTCTCACTCCGGCGAGTGTGCCTGGTGGTCATGCTATCTTGATGATTTTAACGAATGGGATGGCCGACCGGCGAACTGGAATAACGTACGTTGGACGGGGGTGCTGGAAAAGATCGATGGCCAGTGGAAAATCCGCCAGCAGCATTTCTCGCACGCCCTTGAGGATTTGCAGAAGAAGGCCGCGCCGCCCGACAGCACGACGGGGAAATAGTCGTGCGCGGCGCACGGGGAACTCCCCGGAAGAATTGCAGGACCGTGTTCGTGCCTTTGTCGACTACTACAACCACGAGCGCTATCACGAGTCGCTCAACAACGTGACACCAGCGGATGTCTACTTTGGGCGGGATCAAATGATCCTGGAGCGAAGAAAACAGATCAAAGAAAGAACCCTAAAACTGAGGAGAAAACACTATCGAAAACTGATTGACACCGCTCAAACCGTATACTAACTTTAAGCACTTCGTGTCCAAATTGGTTTGAAGACGTACACTTCATGCTAACTTCGCCTTTGGGCACTCGTATTCGTTCGAAGATAGAGTGAGCCAGGAGTCACGATGAATACACTTTTTCCCCTCGTTGAACCGTACCGCACCGGAACACTGAAGGTTTCCGAGCTCCACACCCTCTTCTACGAAGAAGTCGGAAACCCGCAAGGCAAGCCGGCGCTCTTTCTTCATGGCGGCCCCGGCGTCGGGATCAAGCCGGGCTATCGGCAGTTCTTCGATTCAGGCTTCTACAGAATCATTTTGCTCGATCAGCGTGGCGCTGGCAAGAGCACCCCGCATGCAGAATTGCGGGAGAACAATACCTGGGCACTCGTTGAGGATTTGGAGAAGCTGAAGCGGCACCTCGGCATCGACAAGTGGCTCGTCCTCGGCGGAAGCTGGGGAAGTACGCTCGCTCTTAGTTATGCTATCACTTATCCTGACTCCCTCGTCGCCATTGTCATCAGAGGGATCTTCCTTGCCCGGCAGCGGGAGACCGACTGGCTCTTCAAACAAGGCGCTTCCGAAATATACCCTGACCAATGGGAGCAGTTCGTTTCGATCATTCCTCATGAAGAGAGAGGCGATATCATCGCAGCCTACTATCGCAGGCTGACATTTAATGACGAACGTGTTCGCATTGAAGCGGCGAAGTGCTTCAGCAACTGGGAAGCCTCCACCATGTGTCTGATTCCTGATGCCAAAGCTGTCACCGACATGACGGAAATTCATTCGGCGCTCTCGATCGCGCGGACGGAATGCCACTACACGCTGCATCGCTGCTTTATGCCGACCGATAATCACTTGCTCGACAACATCGACAAGATCAAGCACATCCCTTGCCGCATCGTGCAGGGGAGGTATGATGTCATCTGTCCGCCCCGCTCCGCCTGGGAGCTTCACAAAGCGCTTCCGAAATCCGAACTGCGCATTGTTCCCGACGGCGGCCATTCTCCTTTCGATTCCGGCATGGCCAGCGAACTCATCCAAGCCACCGAAGACTTCAAGCAACTCTTCCTCTGATCGTAGATAATGTTTGTGCGCGGAGTACGTCCTCGTGAGCCGCGTCGTTATCTGCCGTCAGAAACGTCTGCCACACGCGTAGGGGCGCAGCATGCTGCGCCCCTACGCGAGCTATCCCTTTCCCGCATCCCTGGATTCCCGCCTTTGCGAGAATGACACACTCCTTAGTCCCCTCTCAAGAGGGGAATTGATGCGGCTTCCGCGCCATCGGGCGCACAGCCATGCGCCCCTACGTGAAAATTCCCGCTTACTATGGAATTCCAGGAGCGCAGGGCTCCTGACCTACGAAATGTGTTAGCTGTCGGTGTTTACACTAACTTGCTATTCAGAATATCGTGAATATGGATGATGCCTACGGGCCGCGAGAGGTCGTCGACGATCACGAGTGCCGTGATTTTGTGATCTTCCATCATCTTGAGGCCTTTGACGGCGAGCGCATCGGCATCGATACGTTTGGGATTCTTCGCCATCACCTCTCCGACTTTGCGCGTCAGGAAATTGTCTCCCGAACTAACAAGGCGGCGTAAGTCACCATCGGTGAAAATGCCAATCAGCTTGCCCTGATCATCAACCACCAGCGTAGTACCGAGACGCTTCTTGGTGACAACCAATAGCGCATCGGAAACCGGCGTGTTGTGATTGACAATCGGCAAATCATCGCCGGAGTGCATCAGATCGCGTATACGCAGGGTCAATTGCCGACCCAGCGTGCCCCCCGGATGCAACAGCGAAAAATCCTCGGCGGTAAAACCGCGCGCTTCCTGCACGACAATCGCCAGCGCGTCGCCGAGCGCCATCGCTGCGGTGGAGGATGATGTCGGCGCGAGATTGTCGGCGCCGGCTTCCTCGATCACCGAGGCATCAAGTGCCGCATAGCTGCGTTTTGCCAGTGGCGATGACAGATTGCCGGTGATCGAAATGATCTGCACGCCAAGCCGCTCGATCACGGGGTAGAAAAGCTCCAGTTCGTCAAGGTTTCCCGATTTGGAGATCGCCAGTACGAGATCGTCTTTTTGCATAATTCCCAGGTCGCCATGTAGTCCTTCGGCGGGATGAAGGAAGATCGACGGCGTGCCGGTGGAGTTGAAGGTCGCTGCGACTTTGCGTCCCACCAGACCCGATTTGCCGATGCCGGTAACGATGACTTTACCTTTGCACGCGAGAATGGCCTCAGCGGCGGTGACAAATGCGCCATTAACCTTGTCCGCCAACTGCCGCACCGATTCGGCTTCGTGCAGCAAGACTTCGCGGGCGCGCTTAAGCATTTTTAAGTCCGTCACGATATAATTGAAGCAGGTTAATTCCTCTGGCGTCAAGCAGGAAATTGATTACTTCGCGACAGCAACCTTTGCCCCCTTTGCGTTCCGTCTGGTAATGGGCGAATTCGAGCACTTCCTTTTCGGCGTCTGCGGGACAAACCGCGAGACCTACCCGCTCCATGACAACGATATCAGGCACATCGTTGCCGATGCAACCAACTTGCGATGGTTGCAGGTTGTGCTTTTTCATCAGGTCGGCTAGCGCAGCCTGCTTGTCCCATTGTAGTTGAACTTCGCCGATACCAAGTTCCTGACAACGTCGGATCGTGATATCGGAGTTGCGCGCCGAAATCACGGCATAATGAAGGGCTTTGCCGGTCGTGGCGCGGATGGCGAACCCATCAGCAGCGGAGAAGTTTTTTGCCTCCTGATGGCCGCTCATGAAGATCATCCGGTTGTCGGTGAGAACACCGTCAACATCGAGGATCAGTAGTTTAATATCGCGGATGTCGGCTTCAAGCTTGCGCTGTAATCTCTGCAATTTTCTTAACCTCGATTAGATACCGCTCAACTTCCGCCAACGGCAACTGAGTGGCTGAATCAGATTTTGCCTGCGACGGATCGGGATGCGTTTCGAAGAACAAGCCGTCGATGCCAACGGCGATAGCTGCTCTGGTCAATGGCAGCACAAATTCGCGTGTGCCACCGGAAGAACCGCCCTGACCTCCGGGTTGTTGTACCGAGTGGGTTGCATCAAAGACGACACAGTGGCCGGTGGCTTTCATTTTAACGAGCGAACGGTAGTCAACGACTAAGTCGCGATAGCCAAAGGTTGTGCCGCGTTCGGTTAGCATGATGTTGCGATTGCCGGTAGCGACGGCTTTCTGGGCAATGTGTGTCATGTCTTCCGGCGCCAGGAACTGCCCCTTTTTGATGTTGACCGCCTTGCCGGTAGCGGCGGCAGCGACAATCAGATCGGTTTGGCGACACAAAAAGGCCGGTATCTGCAGGACATCACAAACCTCGGCTGCAATCGCGGCTTCCGACGTTTCATGGATGTCGGTCAGCACCGGTATGTCGAATCTCTTTCGTACTTCCTCGAGGATCCGCAGCGCGCGATCCGTGCCGATACCGGAAAATGATTGTCCGGAGAGGCGGTTCGCTTTGCGGTAGGATGATTTGAATATCAGGGGGAAGCCGAATCGCTCCGCCAATTTGCAGAGCCTCTCGGTCGTCGTTAATACGATCTCTTCCGATTCGACAAGACATGGTCCCGCGATCAGAAACAGTTTCCCACCACCAAACGACCGGTTGCCGACTTGTATCATGACGTAGTTTTGAACTCGGGTTCCGCTTCTTCGGTCTCCAACTCCAACTCCGGCTGAAGCGGGTTCTCGTGGTACTGAGCCGCGGCCTTCACAAATTCGCGGAAGAGCGGATGCGCGGTATGAAAACGACTCTTCAACTCGGGATGGAACTGCACCCCGACAAACCAGCGATGATTCGGAATTTCCACAATCTCCACCAGCTTGCCGTCGGGGGATACGCCGGTCAACTTCAGTCCCGCATGGGTAAGCAGATCACGATACCTATTGTTAAATTCGTAGCGGTGGCGATGGCGCTCGGAGATCTGACGTTGCCCGTAGGCCGCGAAACTCCTGCTGTTTTCATCCAGCACGCACGGAAACGCCCCCAGTCGCATAGTTCCGCCCATCTCGGTGACTTCATGTTGATCGGCCATCAAGTGAATCACCGGATGTTTCAGATCGCGGTAGAACTCAAAGCTGTGTGCATCCGCAAGACCGGCGATATTGCGCGCAAATTCAATCACCGCGCACTGCATCCCGAGGCAGATTCCGAAGAACGGGATATTGCGTTCGCGGACGTACCGGATTGACTCAATCTTGCCCTCGACACCTCGTTCGCCGAATCCACCGGGAATTAGCAGACCGTCAATGTTCTGCAAATAGGCCCCGGCGCCATTGGCTTTGACATCTTCCGAGGCAATCCAAACCAGATCAACCTTGACGTTGTTTTCGGCTCCGGCATGAATAAAAGCTTCGATAATCGACTTGTAGGCGTCTTTCAGATTGACATACTTACCGCAGATGCCGATGCGAACATGCTTTTCCGGCTTTTTGATACGCTGGACGATATTTTGCCATTCGCTCAAGTCCGGTTGCGGCGCGTCCAGACCGAGAAATTCTACGATGTAATCATCCAGTCCTTGTTCGTGATAGACCAGCGGCACTTCGTAAATCGATTCCACATCCAGAGTCTCAATCACATGCTTTGGTGCAATGCTACAGAACAAACCGATCTTCTCCCGGATCGATTCCGACAGCGGCTTTACCGAACGGCAGAGCAGCACCTGCGGTTGGATTCCGATTTCGCGTAAATCGCGCACCGAATGCTGTGTGGGTTTGGTCTTGATTTCGCCCGCGGTCTCCACCCACGGAACCAGCGTCAAGTGAATAAACATGGTGCTGCCGGGACCTTCTTCCAGCGCGATCTGACGGGCGGCTTCCAAAAACGGCAGTGATTCGATGTCACCCACCGTGCCGCCGACTTCGGTAATCACGACGTCGTAGCAACCGTCCTTCTGAGCCAGTTTGCGGATGCGGGCCTTTATTTCATTCGTAATGTGCGGAATTACCTGCACCGTCGCCCCGAGGTAATCACCTCGGCGTTCACGATTGATGACGGCAAGATAGACTTGGCCCGCCGTGACATTGTTGTCACGCGTCAGTGTTACGTCGGTGAAACGCTCGTAGTGTCCGAGATCGAGATCGGTTTCGGCGCCGTCATCCAGCACGAATACTTCGCCATGCTGGAATGGATTCATGGTGCCGGGATCGACATTAATGTAGGGATCCATCTTCTGCAGGTTGACCCGCAGACCTCGTTTCGTCAGCAGCACGCCTATGGACGATGACGCTATGCCTTTACCCAGAGAGGAAACAACTCCTCCGGTGACGAATATATACCTGGCTTTGTCCATCTATCTGACTCCTCTCTCTTGCGAGAGTATCTTGCTCGCAGTCAACAAATCCTCGGGGGTATTGATCGACACTACCGGCGTGTCAAGACGTGCGGCGCCAATCGGAAACCCCGATTCAAGTATGCGCAATTGCTCCAGCGATTCGGCAATCTCACCTGCCGTTGGTGATAACACGGCGTACATCGTCAGAAAATCCTTCCTGTATGCGTAGATGCCGACGTGGCCATAATTGACCAATGCAGTCCCACTATCAGTAGTTATCGGCTGCCGCGAAAACCTGATCGCCCGATCGTTTTCGTCAAGCGCCACCTTAACCAAATTACGGTCGGCAAGTTCATTTGCATCGGCAATCGAAAATACCGCCGTCGCGACCGGCAGCTCTGAATTCCACTCCAGTATCCGGACGGTGCGGCCTATGATGAGGCTATTGATAAAGACTTCATCTCCCTGAATATTGACGCAGATATCACAGTCAACATTGGCAACGGCTGCCGCGCAGCGTTCTGAACCGTTGCGAAACGGCTTTTCCGAGTAGAAGACTTCGCCGCCATGAGCGGCAACCAACTCTTCGATTGTGCGGTCATCGGTGGCGACAATCAGTCTCTGGAAATCGGAGTACTGACGTGCGCCATCAAGCGTGTGCAGGATCAGTTCCTTGCCCTCCAGTTTGGCCAGACCTTTACCGGGGAAACGGCTGGAACTAAGGCGCACCGGAATCACGCCGCAGGTTTTCATTCTTCAGCTATCCTCATGCTGCCGCCTTTACTGGTTCCAACTTCTTCAACGTCAATATAGTATGACTATCGGCAGCCCAGGTTGGTGCAAATATACCGGACCGGTACCTGCCTGCGGAATTCCCATCTATGTTGAGATTTGTATGGGCACGTTGCACATGCCCGCGGGCGCAGCATGCTGCGCCCCTACAACGCAGAAGTCTTTCTTGCAAGGAAGTACCGAAGTACTCGAAACGATCAATCATGTACCGGCAATCCCGTGTCAGAACCGAAAAGCACGGGATTCAGGCTACCGGTTTTATGCCCGGAAGTCAAGGGATTATACAGCGGATATGGGCGTCCTGTAAAGATTTTGTTAGGCCGAGTTTTTACGCGTGCGACGGGTTTGAGCCGTCAGTAGCCGAACACCGTGATCGAGCGCGTCGCGCTCTCGGTGACGAATATCTCACGCCGCACAGAGTTGATGGCAATTGAAGTCGGCTGCCGGAGGTCGCGGTCCTGCGGATAGACCAGCTTCAGACGGCCGGAAAGATCATAGACATACACTTTTCCCGTCGTTTTGTCGAGCAGATGCACTCGGATCAGATCCGGCTGCCAACGATCTTTGGAGACCGGAGTCGCGGATTTCGAACCGTCAGCAATGGCAAAGCAGATCGGCGTCGTAATTCTTGTCAACTTCGGCTGCTCCAATTCGTTAACAAAATCCCCTGTGGGGGAATAGATTGCCGCTTTGCCGGAAGCGTCGCCAATCCAAATGCTCCCCTCGGGTGCAATGCAGGCAGCGCTCGGCTCACGCAGTCGCGAGTGATCTTCGCCGGGAATAAGATCCATCAATTCCAGGAAATCAAAGAAGGGCTGCTGATTGACCAGCGATATGATAGCCACCTGCGCGGCCTTCGGGTCGACCACGGTTAGCAGCTTCCCATCAGTGGCAATCTGGGTTGGTCGGACACGCACAAAGCGCCCCGGATACCAGGCAACAGAGTTGACATACTCCCCATCGCCGTCAAAAACGGCTATCAGCCCCTTGATCGTGTCGGCAACAATGAGCTGGCTGTCCGTAACCGTAATGGCGGTCGGGATAATGACGGCCGGTTTGTCCAGATGCAGAGAGCCAAGCTGTTTGAGGATTGGAGAATAGACCTGAATCAGCGACTCCCCGACAAAGCTAACATAGATCGAATCGTGACCGATAGCGACATTCTGCGGAGTTAGGTCCCTGCCCCCTTCGCGGACCTGAAAACTGGTCAACAACACTGGCGGCGAGTCGAGCGGCAATGGCTGATGTTGCGGTAAGCGCATCGACAGCATCGGCTTGAGCTGGAAAAGGTACACCCCATAGAGAACCAAAAGCGAGGCCATCACCAGCAAGACGTTCCCGCTCCAGTTGCGCGATTCGCGTTTTGCCAGACGTGGTGACGCAGTCTCGGGTTGTGTTTGTGTCGTTTCCATCGTTAGCTTTGCAATCTCGAGCAACTACAGGGTCATTCGGTACCGCTGATATTTCCTACGAGCGAGGGAATCCAGTCATTATTGTTATCGGAAATCGAGAAGCAAACTCGCACACCTGCGGGCGAGAATCGTCGATTATAGTGTGCGGCTGAAACATTCTGACGCAAAGGAGCGTCCTAAAAGGAGAATGGCATCAGAAGTCACCGAGGAGGTGTAAGATGACTAAACGACTATATCGTTCACGGCAGCATCGGGTTTTTGCCGGCGTCTGCGGCGGTTTAGGAGAGTATTTTGACGTCGACCCGGTTTTCGTCCGCATTCTGACGGTAATCCTGACTTTTGCTCACGGCATCGGTCTGATCCTCTATCTCGTGGCCTGGATCGCCATGCCCAAGGCGCCTTTGACCGCAGCGAGTTCACAGCAGCCGGAGTCGCCAAGCGATGCGGCGGTCGAGATTCAGCCGCAGCGGGAACCCTCCGTGTGGCGCATATATCTTCCGGGTCTCATTTTCATCTTTCTTGGTGTGGTCTTTCTGATGGATCATTTCTTCTGGTGGTTCCACTGGCATCATATCTGGCCTGTGCTTTTGATGGTTGCCGGGGCCGCGATGATTTGGAGATCAATTACACACAAAGATAACGGTGGAGGGGTTCATGAATCCTTCGAGAGTTAGATGGGGAATCACCCTCGTCCTGATTGGGCTGGTGTTTCTTGCCAACAATCTGGGGGGACTGAGTTGGTGGGTCTGGTATGATCTGCTGCGTCTGTGGCCGGTTTTGCTGATCGTTATCGGGTTGGAGATCATCGTTAAGCGCTCTAAGCTGCAAGTGCTCGGCTATTTGTCATCGATTCTGGTTATAGCCACCTTCGCCTACGTGATCTATGACAATCGCGATGGCAACGATGACGGCTACGGAGCCTTTCCGTCCTCGCGCAGTGAAAGCGTTCTGAAGTACACGAACGAGTCCACCGCCGACATCAAAGTCAAATTTGACAATGGTCGTCTCTATTTCAACACCGGTGAAGACGACATTCTGCGCGTGGTGGCTGAGAATTCGCGACGTGGTGTTCACATGAGCAGTGATTGCTCCGGTTCCGGTTGCAAGGTTGACATTACCCCGTCCGGCAAACGTTGGGGGCAGTGGGTTACGATCGGCTCATACGAAAGCCACTGGAAATGCTTTGTCCGACCCGAGATCACCGGCAGCTATGATTTTGACATCGACAATACCGATCTACGCTTTTTTGCTCAGGAGCTAAAGGTCGACAGACTAATGATTAACGCCGATCATTCGGATCTGGTGGTGAGATTGGGCAAGCAACAAACCCGCACGGCTGTGGAAGTGACTGGAGGTAACTCCGATCTGGACATCTATTTCCCTGACTCAACCGGGCTGCGAATCGAGGGTACCTACCCTTCACAGACGGAAATTGATGTTCTCAGACTGACTGATCGCGGCGGTTACCTCGCAAACGATCTGTATGACCGCGCGGCAGTCACCTTCACGCTTAAGTCCGATTTGAGTCGCGGCAAGTTACGAGTCAGTAGTTATTAAACGGGCAAATCTGCATTTGCCCTCTTGCTAAAATAGGACTGTGGACGTATATTGTAATCGGAACAGTTGCACGTTGGGTTGGCTGTGAACTGAACCGGCAGCCAAGCCCGCTTCCCGTGACCGTTCCCACCGAACAAGCGTCTCTAACTCAGCCAGGAAGAGGAAGAACGGTTGTTCCGCAACCACAGAACCTCATTGAAGGTACCCAAGCCAGTGGCTCGAGACCTCACAATTCGAGCCACTTTCATTTTGTGGCCGAGCCGCTGCCGTAGTTGCTCACGTTGACATCGATGGTCTTCCATCCGTACTGGACGAGGTTGATTGCAGTCAGACTTCCCACAGGGTACTCGCCGGTGCCGTACCATCCAAACAGATCGCCGTCATCAATCTTATCGTTATCGTTGTTGTCCCGCCAAGCGTCCAAGCAACTACTGGTCACTCGCACCCGAGGCACGGCTTCGGTCCTCCCCTAAAGGTGTAGTTGATCAAGTATACGACGTCGGCAATAGTAATCCTCAGATCGCAGTCGATGTCACCCCCCCTTGCGTCCTGAGGAGGAGTACCGTACTTGAAGATATAGTTGACCATATAGACAACATCAACAAGGTCGATATCGCCGGATCCGTTCACGTCTCCGCAGGGAATGTCGCCCGGATTTGTGGCGCAGGGCGGAAAAGTGCCCTCCCACGTGACGAACTTAGGAGTCAACCGCATGTCCATGTATCTCGTCGGTCCTGTTGAGTCTCGGCAGACCAGGATAAACGGTCCTGCAGGTGGGTAGAAAACGGAGTCAAAACGAATCGTCTGCCGAATCGTATCCGTAAGCACCAACCAGATTGAGCCCAGCAATTTCGCCGCGTTGGTCGTGTTTCTCGCGAGCGGTTCTTCGCCTGTCGGGTCCCACCAGCCCATTAGCGCTGATCCGGAATCGGGTTTTGGCTCACCTCCCGGAAGCGTTTCAACCGCCCAGAGGATCCCGTCCCGCTGCGTCGGCGTCAGTATGCCACCCGTTGGATCCCACCCGCGTGTTTTTCTGTCGCCATACCCGCCGAAATGGAGAGCTCTGCCATTGTGACGGAAACCAATGGATAAGCCGCCGATCGCGTTGCTACTGTAAAGATAAATCGGAATCGCAATTGAATCTCCGATCGTTACGGATGAGTCATTGGGGCAAATGGGAGTGCCTAAGCGAATGGTGTCGCAGACTCCAAGATCCAGCTCGGTGATGGTGCCAATCGGTGAAGTTGGTGTCCCTTCTAACCTCCAGCAGACGTAACAGGTATCCGTCGCGCTGTAACAGGTGTCTTTGGCGGCGAAGCTTTCCGTGGCCATCAATGCCACGCAAACGGCCATGAGCACAAACAAAACTCTCAATCTCATCTTACCTCCTATGTATATTATCGAATTACATTCGCTCCTGAGATTTCGTATTCTGTACTCTCTGTCCTACCGCGTCAAAAAGAGCGGTGAAATGAGAATCACCAGAGATCATGGTAAATGCCTAAAACCCAAGATAGTAAAACCGCACCGTTTGTCAAGGATTTTCGCCGAGGTTATGAGTCTCCATGCGGCATTCCGCCCTTCTTGGCATGGTCGGGACAGCCAAGCCCAACAGGGATTCGCACCTCTTTCCCTGCCCAATTTTCCCGCAACTGTAACCGCTGTCCGCCCCACCAACAAATTGGAACTTCCCCCGCGACCGACAAGTAATAGTGAGTACGAAGAGTATGGAAAGGAGAACCAATGAAGTCTCTTAGCACAAAACATCTCGTCCTTGTAGCGCTGATGGCGTTTCTCGTTGTCGTTGGGGCGCAACAGCTTTTCGCGGCCGGCAAACCCTGGATTGGCATATATATGCAGGACGTTACCTCCGATCTGGCCGATGCCTTCGATTTGTCGGTCAGCAAGGGGGTGGTGATCAACGATGTTGCCGACAAGTCTCCGGCTGACAAGGCCGGACTGAAACCAAAGGATGTTATCCTCACCTGGAATGGCAAAGCAGTTGCCAATTCCGAAGAGTTGACTCAACTAGTGGGCAGCAGCAATGTCGGTGACAACGTCAAGCTGTCTGTCAATCGCGGCGGCAAGAACATCGATCTCGGCTTACAGGTCGGCGAACGCAAAGAACCTGTTTATTCCTTCCACGGTGACAACCCCGGCAGCGGCGCCATGCGCAAATACATGGAAGCATCCAAGACCGTCGGTATCGGTGTCTCGATGCAATCACTGTCAGGTAAGCTGGGGGATTACTTCGGTGTTCCCGATGGCGAGGGTGCGTTGATAACCGAAGTTATGAAAGACACTCCCGCTGAGAAAGCCGGTTTGAAAGTGGGTGACGTTATCGTTCAGGTGGACAAGGAGAAAGTGCCAGGCCCGAGCGAGGTCAGTTCGATCATCCGCGACAAACAGAAAGGTGACAAGGTCGATCTGGTAGTGATGCGGGACAGAGCGGAGAAGACCATAACCCTGGAAGCTGACGAAATCGAAAGCTACGGGTCGGCAGATCCCTCGGAGATGTACATGCAGTACTTCAACAAGGGTAATCGGGAAGGTCGCGCTCCGGCACTCTGGTTTCAGGATGATCCCAATAACGAAGATACGCAGCGCAAGATGGACGAGCTCCAGAGCAAACTCGAAGAAATGCAGCGCAAGCTCGACCAGTTGGAACGCAAAATGAAATAGTAGTTTTTTCCGGTCTTGTCGAGGAGTCTACCCGATTACGGGGCTTCGGCAGCGTCAGCGGTTTCCGACACACTGGAAAGGATTTCGACATCCAATCCTTTCATTCGTGGTTTCGCCGGCGGGAGGGGTCACCCGTCGGCGTTTCTTTTGTCTCGCGTTCAACACCGAGGTCGTGCCGTCTCGGTCTCTTTAGTTTTGCTCCTCGGTTGGTATTGCGTCTACTTCAGGTCAAAAAGACACGACGACTCGGAACGACCCATCCAGTAATTGATCATCACGACCAAATCGGCAATCGAGATGATCCGATCACAATCGGTGTCGGCGGCATAGATCGGGCAGGGCACCGTAGCACTGCGAAAGATGATGTTAACCATCGCCACGATATCGGCGACATTAACCCTACCGTCGATTGACAAATCTCCGACGCGGTAGGGGTATTCGATCATGCCGATATCCTCGTGCGAGCCTCCCGATGGATGCGTCTCGGAAATGCCGGCACCGGCATCAATCAGTCGCGACCGGCAAGTCAACGAAAAATCGCCTTCCGCAGGATTGGTATACCCGGCATCAAGGTAAATGTTCTGATACACGTCGGCCGAGTCTTTGTTGAAGTTCTGCGCCCTCTTGTCTCCCAGGCTGGCATCCCCACAACCAGCGAAATTGCCATTCTGGTTGCGGAAGAAATCGCAGTACTTGATCTCCCAGAGACCATTGTTGCAGTAGATGCCTCCGCCGGCTTTCGCCACGTTATCGGTCACAGCGCTGTTGTAGATTTCGACGGCCGCCGTTCTGATTGTCAACGCACCGCCGTTGACGTCGGCGATGTTTTGGTAGAACACGTTGTGCATAACCGTCACACTGCAATATTCCAACGACATGCCGCCACCGTTGCCGGCGATATTGGCGACAAGGGCGTTATGGGCGATCGTGGGACTCCCATCGTACACGGCGATCCCGCCGCCGGTAATGGCGCTGTTTTTGCGGATGATATTGTACTTGATGGTCGGCGAACTCTCCCCTGTCACCAAAATACCTCCCCCCAGGAATGATCCGGGTACCAGCGTGCCAATTCCCTTGGTAAGAGTAAACCCGATCAGTACCGTGGACGTATCTTCGCCGGAAGCGAATAGGACCACAGACGCCGAATCAGGGTAGGTCGGTCGACTGCCATCGATGACCGTGCTGCGAATTGTGCTTACGCTCTGGTCTGTCAGATACCGTGACGCGACCATGATTTTCTTGCCTCGAAAATTCAGATTTTCATAGTATAGGCCCGGAGCGACCAATACCGTATCGCCGTTGTTGGCATTATTGATTGCAACCTGAATTGAGGCGAACTGGCTAGGTACTTGAATGACCTTGCCCGCGAGGGAAGTGAATAAAATGACTACCGCCGATGCCATAAGCATCACGAACCGAAACATGCTTCTCCCTACCGGCCAGTAGTATGGCGCTAATATAACTAATCGACGTTCATTTGTAAAGAGATTTGGCGAAACATTGGCCGGAAATGATTGGAGAGGTTGTCCAATAAGTTGCGCTTTGGGCGTACAAACCAAGTACGGCGTACAACGTGTAGGGGTCGTCCTTGCGGCGACCCGCATAAACATTGGTTCAAACCATGAACGCGATGGCACACGCCGTGCGCCGCTACCGGAAATCCTTCGCTTGTCAGCGAAAACCACGCTTATGGGACAGCCTCTTGGATGGCTCCCACACGAGATTCCCTCTTTTCGCCGACAAAACCAGCGGGAGACGATATCACAAAAAAACCCGCGCCTATCCAAAGGCGCGAGCCTCTTATTTGCTGCCGGGCTATCGGCTCTCTACTTGCCGCCCGGGGGCGATTTCGCAGCCGAATCGGGCTTAGCTTGCTGCTGTCTGTTTAATCTTGCCGTCATCGAGTCAGCTTCGGCTGGCGTCTTGGGAATTCCCTGACTTTGTTGTTCCAGAATCGGACGGACTTGGCCAAGCCCCCGCAAATGATCTGACTTAATGGCCTTGTCCAGCAGAGCGGCCGCTTCGGTAGCGTATTTGCCCTTAGGGGCTTCCCTTAGGTACTGCCGCAGCTTATCGACAACCTGTATATCCCACTTTTCGCCGATGATTTTGAGCATTAGCGTTCTACGCTCTGTCGAACCCGGCAAGGTAAACGCCCGGTCAATTTCATCGAACATTTTCTTCGCATCGGTATACAGTGCCTGCGTCTGCGCCGGTTCCGACGCGCACCCGCCAACCCAAAGGGCAGCCAACACAGTCATGGCAGACAGAAACAGAAAAACGGCTCTTTTCACAGTCTCCTCCGAGAGTTAGAACATCGAATCGGGACATTTTAACGCATTGCGGCCCCAAGTCAACTGGTTTGTGCGAACCGATTCCGCCTGACCGCAAGATTCCGCTTGCCAAAACGTCGACTCGCTCTTACCCATAGGTGGGATATTGCCGCTTCCGATCATAATCGCAACTTCACGGCAGCGGCTACGTTAAGTATCCTGGAGGTCTCCGATGATGACACGACCGATGACGGGCTGCCTGCGCCGGGTCAGCTTAACGCTGATTCTCTTGCTGAGCACCTGCGCGACAGTTTCTGGCTATCAGTACAAGAAAGGTGCCGACGTCTACATCACCGGTGATTTTCAGGAAGACCTGTTTCTTACTGGCAGCACCGTCAATTTTGACGGCAGTATTGTAGGCGACATTCTTGCGGCCGCCCGCGTTGTTACGATCAACGGCAATGTCGACGGCAACGTCCTTGCCGGCGCGCAAAGAGTCACTGTCAACGGCGAAATCTGCCGCTCTCTGCGTTGTGCCGCCCAAACCGTAAATGTCACCTCGCGAGTTGATGGTGATGTCGTTACTTTCTCTGCTGACATGACTCTGGGCAATGACGCCGTCATTGGCAGAGACATTGCCGTATATAGCGGTGAAGCCTTCCTCGACGGAACCGTCGCAGGCAAAGCTTATATCAGCGCCGGCACGGTCACGATTGCCGGGCACATCGATGGTGATGTCACAATTATTGCCGACAAAATTTCGGTAACACCGGATGCGGTTATCGGCGGCGAGTTGAACTATACTTCCCAGACGAAAGCCAATATCGCGTCCGATGCTCAGATCACCGGCGATGTCAAATGGAAGAAGAAATCCAGATCGTCCGAATCATCCGACTATTCGGGCATGATCCCACGTCCGGTCGGGCTTTTCTGGTCAATGATCTTCTTTGTTGGCTCACTGATCCTCGGTATCATCGTGATTCTGATCCGTCGCGATCAGGTCGTCGCCGTTACCGAGGAGATAAAGAAGAATGCCGCACTCGATGGCTTGATCGGTATCGGAATCATAGTTGCCGTACCGTTGGTGCTGATTCTAACCTGTATCACGGTCGTCGGCATACCCATTGCCATCGCCGGTTTCGCGATCTATACGCTTGTCTTTCTCATGGCCAAGATTTTCGTCGGCATCACCATCGGTCTGCTGCTTCTGGGTTTACTCAAGAAGAGTGACCGTGTCTCGCTCGGCTGGGCGCTTCTGGTCGGCATGATTTTGTTAGCGATAGGCTACAAGATTCCGATTGTTGGCTGGATCGCCTATGTCCTTGCCTGGGCCGTCGGCGCCGGTGCATTAACGATGCGGTTCTTTAAGAGAAGAGTGACGACCGCACCGATTTCGTAGCGCAGTTTTTGGTGATACCAGAGCACGCGCTTGTCCATCCGACCATCACGTATGGGAGCGGTCTCCGCGCCCCCAAGAGATAAGTAGCCACCTGACCCGACATGTATTTCGATCAACGAGATTTCGACGTCAGATGCGAATGGGGACTGCCTGGCATCGAGAATTTGTCCCCATGCAGTGATGTCATCATCATCGTTGACGTGCTATCGTTCTCTACCTGCGTGGATGTTGCCGTCAAAAACGGCGCTCTTGTCTATCCATATCGTTGGCGCGACGGAACAGCAGAGGCTTCTGCGGTATCAATCGGTGGTACTCTGGCGCGCTCACGTCGGCAAGCCCAAGGGGGTTACTCTCTGTCCCCCGTATCACTGCTGAGTATCCCCGCCGGTACGCGACTGGTTCTCCCATCTCCTAATGGATCGGCACTGAGCACGGCTACCGGTCAAGTACCGACATTTGCCGGCTGCCTACGCAACGCCCGCGCCGTGGCAATGGCCGCCGAGCAGATCGGCAAGAGCGTTAGTGTGATACCTGCAGGTGAAAAATGGCCAGACGGCAGTTTGCGGCCCGCGATTGAAGACCTGATCGGCGCCGGAGCCATCATCTCACATCTATCGGGAAAACGCTCTCCGGAAGCGGAAGTTGCGGTCACGGCATTTGTCTCTGCGCAAAGTCACCTGCTTCAGACATTGCAGCAATGTGGTTCCGGTCGGGAGGTGATCGATATTGGTTTCGGCAGCGATATCGACTTGGCGGTTGCCTTGAATCAGAGCAACTGCGCGCCGCTACTACGAGACGGCGCTTACATGAGCATGTGATAGCAGGACTAGAGAATATCCAATATGTAGTATTGTAGGTCAGGCCTTCTTGAGGCCTGACAAATCGTGTCAAGCCCCAAGAGGGCTTGACCTACTAAAGAACGTCGAAGATGTAGCGCAGGCAGAAATAGACGCCCACGAAGACAAAGATTGCTCCCGTGATGCGGCGCGCCCACCATTCAATTCGCTTTGTCTGTTCAAACAGCTTCGCCACCGACTGGGCGCCGACGGCGATTGCACCTGCAAAAACAATCACCGGTAATGCCGTACCGACGCCGTAGAGTGTTGGCAACGCAAAGATTGAATTGGACTTGAGACAGAGCGGTATCAGACTGCCGAAAAATAATGCCGCTGACACCGGGCAGAAGGACAATGCAAAGATAAACCCGAGGGGCACCGCGCCCCAAATACCCATCCGTTCGACCCGCTGCTGCATTTTTTCGCTAATACCTGCGCCGGAAGAATTGAAACTGAGCAGTTCCAGCAAGAACATGCCGACAATAATCAGCAGCGGTCCAAGCAGTTTGTTCATGTAGCGCTGTAGAGTGAAAGATAGCTCAGTGACCGAAAGAATGCTGACGGCGAGAATGATACCAAGCGCGGCATAGGCGATCACCCGACCCAGCGTGTACAACACTCCCGACAACAACACCTGCCGTCCGTGTGCCACGCGTCTGCCGATAAAGGAAATCGCGGCAATGTTGGTTGCCAGCGGGCAGGGGCTAATAGATGTCAAGATGCCGAGCCACAACGCCGTGCCGGCTGCTATCAGCAGTTCGCTCATTGCAACTCTTTCAGGAAACGGTCAACTCCGTCCTTGACATAGGTGTAGAACTGATCCTCATCGCCGACCAGGTCCCAAATCTGCGTAAGGTTCTCCCACTTCTGCTGCACGCCGTCTTTGTAGTGCACGAGTACCAGCGATTGCGCCGCCAGTTTGTAGTCGTTCCAAACATGCTCATTCTGCGGCTCGTCATAATTCATCGTGACGAATTCCAATTTGCCGTCCTTGAGTGGTTGCGCGAAGAACGAGTCGATCGCCGTGTGCGAGTACTTCTCAATCTTCATGCAGGTCGGACAACGTTTGGTGCCGTGAAAATAGTAGGCGACAATTTTGGTGCCTTCAACGACTCCGTCAGCGGCCGTTGCTTTCTTCGCCGAGAATTCCTTCACCGCCAGCACCGCAATGCTAATGAGAATGAACGCTATCAGGGCGACAGTTGTTGCTTTCTTCGTATTCATCGTTTCTCCAATGCCGCTTAATGGGCTGTCAACTCAGTGCAAGTAACGCAACTACGAACGCGCGTCTTGCGAACCATGTGTCTCTTGGTGTCAAGTATTCAATATCGCCTCAGCCCGATCATACGCTCGGGCAATATGTTCCTGTTCCACTTTGGTATGCCCCTTTTCCATGCCAAGCTCCGCAAGTTGGATATGGTCATACGACGTTACACCCGCTTTCTCCATGGTCAACTTGGCGCAGTTTTCCGGGCAACCATCAATAACGATTATGCGTTCCGCCGCTTTCACTGGATCCATGGCGAAGTCAAGCCCGTTGGCTACGGCCACCAGGCATCCCATCGACGCCATTTTCATGCGAGAGACACGCCTCGCGGCCTGATCAGCGACCGCGCCCACATCGGATGCGCCCGAGCAGGCGAACACCAAACGCGGCGCACCGCCACAGCGCTCACATTTCTTCGGTTCCATCAGTATTTCCTCCGCCAGAGCCTACATACTCAGGCTATCAGCTTCTTAAGCTCTTCAACCGACGGTACTTTGCCGACCGTCTTAACCACTCCGTCGATCACCAGCGCCGGAGTCGACATCACGCCATAACGCATGATCTCTGTGATGTCCTCTACTTTGGACACGTCAGCTTCGACATCAGCGGCAATTACCGCCTGCATGACGTTTTCATGCAGTTGTTTACAGCGCGAACAACCTGTGCCTAGTACTTCAATCTTCATAAAGAGTTCCTTTCCTGCATCGCCTAACTCACAGGATGGCATTGAATAAGTATCCGGTGAGAGTGATCGCTACGGCCACAATGCCAAAGAATGTCAGCAGCAGCCGCAGTTTGAGAACGTTTTTGAGAATGATCGCTTCCGGCAACGACAGCGCGGTAACCGCCATCATAAACGCCAGAACCGTTCCCGTCGCCATCCCCTTTTCCATCAACGCTTGCGTAATCGGAATCACACCGGCGGCGTTGCTGTACAACGGCACGCCAACCAACACGGCTAATGGGACGGCAAAAGGATTTTGCGGTCCGGCATATTTGAGCAGTAAACCCTCCGGAGCATAGCCGTGGATAAACGCACCGATACCGACACCGGCAATTACGTAGGGCCAGATCTTTTTGAGCAGTGGAACCGTGTAGTTGCGAGCATTCGTAAGTCTCTCGCGGAAGGTCTGTTCAGTTGCTGCGGTTTCCCCCATCTTGATCGTATAGACATAATCCTGCACGAATCGCTCCAAACGTAATTTGCCGATGACAATACCCGAGATGATGGCGATCGTGACGCCGCTGCCGATATAGATCAGTGCAATTTTCCAACCGAACAGTCCCCACAACATGATCAGCGCGATCTCATTGACCATCGGTGACGACACCAGAAAAGAAAACGTGACGCCGAGTGGCACCCCCGACTCGACAAATCCGATAAACAGCGGCACCGCTGAACAAGAACAAAACGGCGTGACGATGCCGAGCAAAGCCGCGAGTACGTTACCGACATATTCTTTGCCATGCGACAGAAAGCGTTTGGTCTTTTCGGGAGGGAAATAGGAACGAATCACCGCCACACAGAAGATGATCGTGGTCAACAGAAGAAAGATCTTGATCGTGTCATAAACGAAGAAGTTTGCCGCTTCGCCCAGACGACTGCCCTTAGCCAATCCCAGCACCGTGAAGACGATATATGCCGCGAAATTTGCCAACATTGCTTATCTCACCCGCTCTGCCTGTGCATCAAAACACTTTCTCTTGAAGGACAGGGTTACATTCATCGTCGCGATTGTTACCGGATGCATTTCAATTGTCCTTGGGCGTTGGATTTGATCACCGTGTCTACACAGGAAAAGAAGCCCATCACACAGGGCATTTTGAGCTGATAATACACCGATGAGCCGCGCTTTTCATCGTCGATGATGCCTGCTTCCCGTAGGATGGACAAGTGCTTGGAAACGGTTGAGACATCGGCGCCAATCATCTCGGTCAATTCGCAGACGCAGTGTTCGTGCTGCGCAAGTGTCTCGACAATGAAGAGGCGGGTTGGATGCGCCATCGCTTTGATGATTCGCGCTTTGGCCTCAAGACGGTTCTGTGTTTTAGTATCCATTCGGCTCCTCGGTCAGTGTCTTATATTTGGCAATATCGCCAAATCGCCAAATAAGTCAAGTCCTTTTTTTGACTTTTTTGCCGCTTCACAATGACAGAGTTAATGGCCTGATGTAGCTTATTGTTGCCCCGTCGGTTAGCGACACCCCGCTTGAATCGTGAAGTACCGTCGCTGGAAATAAAGAGAAACATTTACTAGTCCAATCAGCACCGGCACCTCTACCAGCGGCCCGATTACCGCCGCAAACGCAACTCCCGAATTGATACCAAACACCGCCACTGCCACCGCTATCGCCAATTCGAAGTTGTTGCTGGCAGCCGTAAATGAGAGTGTTGCTGAGCGAGGGTAGTCTGCTTTGATCTTGTAGCTCATCCAGAAGCTGACGAGGAACATCACGACGAAGTAGATCAGAAGCGGAATCGCGATGCGCAGCACGTCCAGTGGAATCTGCACGATCATGTTACCCTTGAGACTGAACATCACCAGAATCGTGAACAGCAGCGAGATCAAAGTAATCGGACTGATTCGCGGAATGAATGATCGCTCGTACCATTCCTTTCCCTTCGATTTGATCAGTACGAATCGCGTCAGCATACCCGCCAGGAAGGGAATCCCGAGATAGACAAAAACACTCTTGGCGATCTGCCCCATGCTGACTTCCACAACGCTCCCCTTCAAACCAAATAGTGGCGGCAGCACGGTAATGAAGATATAGGCATAGATGCTGTAGAAGAAAACTTGAAAGACGCTGTTGAAGGCCACAAGTCCCGCGGCATATTCTTTATCGCCGCCGGCAAGGTCATTCCAGACGATAACCATGGCAATGCACCGCGCCAGGCCGATCATGATCAATCCCACCATGTATTCCGGCTGGTGTGAAAGAAACGTTATCGCCAGGAAGAACATCAAGATCGGGCCAACCACCCAGTTCTGCACCAAAGATACGAGCAGAATGCGCCAGTTGCGAAACACATCACCCATCTCCTCATATTTTACTTTGGCCAGCGGCGGATACATCATCAGGATCAACCCGACCGCGATCAGAATGTTTGTCGTGCCGACCTGAAAACGGTTGATAACCGACTCCACTGAAGGAACGAAGTAGCCGGTGCCAACCCCGATCGCCATTGCTGCAAAAATCCAAAGCGTCAGATAGCGATCCAAAAACGACAGCTTTTTCGACACACCAATATGTGCTGTCATGGGATGATTCCTTTCTCCAGAATCTCCGGCAGTTGCTGCACGAAATCTCTGATCTCGTCGCGCACTCGACGATAATGCGTAAGCGCTTCTTCTTCGGTTTTGGCATTGCGTGCCAGAAACGGAGGATCTTCAAAACCCATGTGCATCGACTTGACACCGCCGGCGAAAAATGGGCAGCGCTCACGCGCGTTGTCGCAGACAGTGATGACGTAATCGAAATTCAGCCGACCCAAATCGCGGATATGCTTTGCCCGCTGCTTGGAGATGTCAACGCCCGCCTCGGCCATGACCCTTACCGCCCTGGCGCTCAATTCCTGTGGTTCCACGCCTGCCGAATAGGCGTCGATCAGATCGCCATGCAAATGTCGCGCCCACCCTTCCGCCATCTGGCTGCGGCAGGAGTTGCCCGTGCAAAGAAACAGAACCCGCAGTTTTCCTACATGCGTCGACACAGGGCATCTACGTCCATTTTGAGTATCTCCTTGAGATGCTTGCGATCATCCTTGGTCTGCGGATCATTGCTGAGAGTCTTCTCAAGCAGCCGGATGTACTCGGCTGAGACGGCATTAGTGTTATGATCTGAGAGACGGTAATAGATCCAGCGCCCCACCTTGCGCATCTCTACCAAGCGGGCCTGCCTGAGGATTGACAAATGCTTAGAGACCGTCGATGGCGCCAGTCGCAGCAATTCGGTAATCTGGCAAACACAAAGCTCTTTGCCGCTCAGCGCAATCAGTGCGCGAAGCCGATTGGCGTCCGACAGCGCCTTGTGTATCTCCAACACTTCCCGCAACCGACTATTCTTTTGACCGAGCATTGTGCTATTGGTAGTCATAATATCCGCGTTGGTCAAGCTACCAACTTCCCTTCATCGAGTCAAAGTGCTCCGGTTCGAGGTTCTACATAGAAACGGCACTGCGCTCTCATGGTTTTGCCTCAGTCGGCACCATCATGACCGACAACCGATAAGCAATTGGCACAGTAAAGCGGCTCTTCGCCTCATCATCGAATTCAAATGTAATCGATTTCTCAAAGGTCTCTTTCATGCCTGCCCGCTTAATTTTCACAGTTGCTTGGCCTGATCCTCCCGGAGGAATCAATCCCGGAAGCGAAACGCTCAGCAGCGATTTCGGGGCACTCACGAGTCTTGGAGTCAGACGCTGGCGAGAAACATTCGTGATTGTAAACCGTAACTGGACGGGAGTGGTGTCGCTGGAGCCGGTGAAATCGAACTTGAACGGCTTAAGCACCACCGGGAAGGTGGAATCCGGTTTCAAGACCACGTATGCCTTTATGCGCACGCTCTCATCGGATTGACCATCGTTGGTCTTGATTATCGGCGATTTCATCACCTGATTAGCATAACTCCCAGTATTGAAAATAATCTCAAGTCGAGTGCTGTCACCGACAGCAAGCACCTCTTTTTCGAGCGGTGCCTTTGTGCAACCTCAGCCAGGATCTACTTGCAGAATCTTCAGCGTCTCAGTGCCTTTAGAATACAGCCAGAAATCGTGACTGATCTTGGCTGACTGCGGCACGAAGCCGAAGTCAAACTCCGTTTGAGGTATGGCAAGCTTTGGCTGCGCATCTGCGATTGTAGGGAGTACAACTGCGATAAGAAGCCCTGATATCAGCGATAACTTCAGGTTATTCATGTGTAACTCCGATGCCATTCTGAATCATGACTCAATTCTGCCGTCCTTCAGACTCAGCCGCATGGTTCCGTATTCAGCCGCAAGAGGACTGTGGGTAACCATAATAATGGTCCGTCCATCGCGTTGATTCAGGTTCTTCAGTACCGTGAGAATTTCCCCGGAGAGCGTGGGGTCGAGGTTTCCGGTTGGCTCATCTGCCAGGATCACGTCAGGATCATTAGCCAATGCGCGCGCGATCGCCACGCGCTGCTGTTGACCGATCGACAACTCGCGCGGGAGAAAATGCTGGCGACTTGACATTCCAAGATGATCGAGCAACTTCATAGCGCGATTATGCGGTTCTTCCTCCAAGTCCCTATTCAGCAACATTGGCATCATTACGTTTTCTAATGCCGTAAGGTAGGGCACGAGATTGAACGTCTGCAGCACGAAACCGACGGTCCGGTTTCGGTACGCCGCGAGTTGATTAGACGAATAGTCATACAGGCTGGCGCCTTTGACGCGGAGCGAGCCTGAAGTAGGATGGATGATGCCACCGAGAGTGAGAAGCAATGTGGTTTTGCCGGAGCCGGACCCGCCCGTCACTACGACGAAACTCCCTTGCGCGATCTCCATAGTGATTTTGTCGAGAGCATGTACTTCTTCGCTGCGGTGCTGATAAATCTTGGTTAGGTTCTCAAGTGTAAACATCTTCAAGTCTCTTGCATGATTAGCGCCGGATCAAGTCTGGCTGCGCGGTATACAGGGTACCAGCTTCCCACCAACGCGATCGTACTCGCCACTATCAGTGACCAGAGCAGGTAGATCGGGATTGGTGAAATTTTAAGCCCCGCGAGTTGCGGACCTAGCACCATCGCCGCCAACGTCCCGAGCAAATAGCCCAGCGTGCCGCCGACAAGTCCCAGTATCAGGGATTTGGTAAAAAAGAGCCGGTAGATACGCCGGCGCGTAAATCCGATAGTGATTAGCGTTCCGATTTCTTTGCGACGCTCCTCGACGTTTGCCCACATATAATTGCCTATTGCGATGGAACCGACGACAACGATGATTACGAGTAAAATCAACGAGACCTTTGACATCAGTTTGTTGGTCTCAATCTGGGTGTTTACTATGCTGTTGATGGTGGTGATGCGCGTATCTGGGAGAATATTTCTCAGCTTGCCGAGCAGCCCATCGGAGATGGCGTTGCAGCATCCCATAATCTCGATGGCACTAGTTTGCGCCCCGGTACCCAGTAATTGCTGCACACTGTGAAGGTGCGCGAAGATGCGGTTGTCGTCCACCGTTCCGGTCTCTGGTAACACATGCGCTACTTTGAATTCTTTCCCCTCCAGAGTCACGGTACCGCCTGTCGTGAGCTTGAGTCGTTCCGCAACCATGCTTCCCACCCACACGTCGGTAGCCGCCAACGAGTCAACTGTCCCTCGTTTGAGACTGGGGTCAAGACGAGTTGTATCCGAAGGATTGCTCGAAGTAGCGCAAGCGAGTTTAAGATCGGCGGCCATCAATCCTGACGCCTGCCAGATTGGCTTGGATGCCAGTTCATTGCTTGGCATGATGCCGGTAAGCACGACAGGATAGCCCGACACTTTTATACGGCGACTTAACTTCGGAGACAAGTTGTCGACTCCGGGCAGCATCGAAGTAGCAATGCGCTCCACGTATTCTTCCGGGAAGGTGGGGGCGTCTATGTCGGCGGAGTAGTAATCGTCTACCGAGGCCGCCTGCGGCAACACAAGGATATTTGCCCCCAAAAGGTCGAGCTTCTTCTTGACTACTTCTTTGGAGACACTGGTAACCGATTCAATACCGATAATGACTGCAATGCCAAGGGTGATCGTGAGCAGCCCTGATATTAGTCTCGACTTCCGTTGCCAGATTTCTCTCCAGATAACGGTGGCAAGGCTGAATCTTGAGTTCATTGGCCGTTCGCTTACTTTTTCGTCGGACTGCAGGACTTGCTACTGCTACCGCCTCCGCAACACCCGCCGGCCTTCTTGGTGGCTGCTTGAACGAGATTGCCGACCTCAACTCCTCCCGCGAACGATCCGGTCACTTGTCCCTGAGCATTGATCACTACAGTCACCGGCTCTTTCGATTGCGGGCTGATTTTCAGCTCATTGAGAAACGGGAGTTCGTCGTCGTCGTCGAGATTGATCTTTATTGACATGCACTTGCCTTGCATTTGGCCGCAGGCGGCAGCACAGGCACTGGAAACGCTCGTTTCCTTGGGCATTTTCTTGCTGGCTGCGGTAATGAGAACGGATTGACCGTCCTGTACTGCTTTCAAAACCTCGGCCTTCTTGGCAGTGGGTACCATTTTCACCAACTGCTCAGCCGTCGTGTTGGCAGCAGGAATTCCACCGGCGATAGCGCCATTGCCGGCCAACACCATTATCAGCGGAAGCGGCGCGCCGGCGAGACGATATTTCACTACCAGCGCCGAGTTAGTGGCGTCAGCACGATCAAGCTGGACCACAGTCGACTTCTTGACTTGCTTGGAGGCAGCATTGACGATTTCTCTGGCCGGCTCAATTCCTGGGGCATTCGGTTCGAAAACCAGCAAGAACACTGTCTTGCCCTTGTCGGCTGCCTTTGCCAACTCCTCCGTAGTTGTTGCGAAAAGTTGCGTGGACGTGAAGGCGACAAGCATGCAGATTCCTACGAGGCGAAAGAAAAGCATAATTTCTCCTTATGGTTGGTGGATCAAGTAATTGAAGTAATCATTATCAAGTGTTTATCACGCTCGCTGTCGTTATTTTCAACACTGGTCATACACGCCATTCTACCATCAGAGAATACCGGCGTTCCATATTTCGTTACTTGGCGAAATATAATAATGGGAGCGCCTTATGTCAAGAGCTTTCTGCAATCCTCTTGCCGATAGGCGATTCTGCAAGCAGCGATGCTCACTGTGACCAAGAGGTTTGACCCACGCACGGGCAAGAAACCAGACGTAGGCAGATGCCGGTGTGTCTTACTTGGCTTCTCCACCCGGCGGCAAGAAACCGATGTTTTTCTCTTCCGGCATCCCCTGCAATTTGATCTCGCCGAACTTTTCTTCGTACTTCTTAAGGTTGTCTTCGAGGGTCTTGAGAAGTGATTTGGCGTTTTGCGGGGTCATAATTATGCGCGCGAACACCCGGGCTTTGGGAACGCCGGGCAGAAAGCGGGCAAAATCAAAGATGATTTCCGAGGGGGAATGGCCGATCATCACCAGATTCGAGTAGATTCCTTCGGCTTCACTTTCGCGTAATTCAAGCTGTATCTGCTGTGGTGGTTGTTGCTGTTGCATCCTAACTCCTTGATTAGACGCTTTAATTGTAATATAATGGCGACCGTAGTCAAGGAGAATCCGGTGGCCATAATCACCCGCGACAGACTCAAACAGCTTTTTGCCAATATCGAAAACGGACGAGTGTTGGTTTACGGCGATCTGATGCTCGACCAGTATCTCTGGGGCAAGGTTGACCGCATCTCGCCGGAGGCGCCGGTGCCGGTCGTCGAGGTCGAATCGGAATCGATCCTGCTCGGCGGCGCCGCCAATGTCGCCAAGAACATCGCCGCCATTGGTTGCGGTGTCGAAATCGCCGGACTTGTTGGCGACGATCCCAACGCCACGCGGATGAAGCACATGCTGGAGCGAGAGGGGATCAGCCGGTACAAACTGGTCGTTGACCAGAAACGCCCGACCACACTGAAAACCCGTATCATCGCCCACAATCAACAGGTCGTACGCGCCGACCGTGAATCGCGCGCCGAGATCGACGGCTACACTGAAAAGGAAATGGCCGACTACATCGAAAGCCGGATGGACGATGTCGACTGCCTGCTGATTTCTGACTATGGCAAAGGCGCCATCACGGCAGCATTGTTGGACCGTGTAGTTGACCTAGCGCGCAAAAAAGGCAAATTCGTTGCCGTCGATCCCAAGGAAACCCATTTCCGCAACTACCGCCGCGTTTCGGTGATTACGCCCAACAATCATGAAGCATCCTTTGCCGCCGGTATTCGCATCCGCGACGAGGAAACGCTCAAACAGGTTGGCTGGAGCTTGCTGAAAGAACTGGAGCTCGACTCGATTCTGATTACCCTTGGAGCGAAGGGAATGGCGTTGTTTGAGAAAGACGATTCGTTTAATCACCTGCCTACGGTCGCCAAGAAGGTCTATGACGTAACCGGCGCGGGTGATACGGTTATCGCAGTTATGACGGCCATGGTCGCCGCCGGCGCGAATCCGTTGGAAGCGGCCTATATCGCCAATCAGGCGGCAGGCATTGTGGTCGAGTTTATCGGCACGGCGTATGTCGAGAAAGACACTCTTTATGAGACAATTTTGCAGCAGTTGTGACCGTCCAATCTTCTCCCTTGGAGAAAGGTCAGGAATGGGTCGCGGCTTCACGGAAATACAGCAAGTGAACGGAGGCAATATCATGAAGAAATGGATTCTGCAACTAACCGTCATCCTTGCCGCACTGGCGACAGTAGTGATCGCGGCCACCCCGCAGACCGAACAGGAGATCGGTCCGCGCAACGGAACGATTCGTTTTGTGGTCATTGGAGATCGCACCAGCGGGCACGTGCCGGGGGTGTATGAACAGGCGATCGCAGAAATTGCCCGCCTGCGACCCGATTTCTCGATTACGGTCGGCGATCAGATCGAAGGCCGTTCAAGCGACTCCGCAGAGGTCGCCGGCCAGTGGCGCGAATATGATTCCATCGTCAAGCCGCTGCCATCGCCACTTTATCTTACCCCGGGAAATGGTGACATCACTTATGACCAAATGGAGCCCTGGTATCGGCTGTATGCGGGCAAACCCTACTACTCATTTGATCAACTCGGTTCACACTTTATTGTGCTGGACGTAAGTCGCTGGGAGTTCGGCGATCCGCTTCCCAAAGCCGAAATGGATTGGTTGGTTGAGGATCTCAAACACAATGAGCTGGCGGCGCATACGCTTGTCTTCTTCCACAAACCCTACTGGATTGAATCTCTCGAACAAAACAAACCCGATACCTTGCATCAACTTTTTGTCCGCTATGGAGTTGATGCCGTGTTCAACGGTCACTACCACGAATACTTCAGCGGCCAACGCGACGGCATTATATATACCGCGGTCGGCAGTTCGGGCGCAGAGGCTACGCCAATGCCGGATGGTCTCCAGTATCATTTCACCTGGGTAACCGTCGACAGCGCCGGCATCCAGATCACACCGATCAAACTCGGTTCCGTTCTACCGTGGGACGAGCTCACGGTAACTGACAAAATGGCAATGGATCACATCTACAATTTCGGCCTATCCTTTGTCTCGCCCGTTCCGGTTGAGGAAGACCTGACCGTCAGAGACACCGTGTTTGAAGTAAGACTGAACAATTCCTTTGCCGGACGCGAGGCAGACGATACGCTGCGCTGGACCGTCCCGCCGAACTGGACCGTTGAACCGCAGGTCGCTGCGGTGAAACTCGCAGCGGGCGAAACCAGGACCTTTCCATTCCGAGTGCGCTGTGCCGGGATGCTTTATCCCGTGCCCACGGCACAGTACGCTTTCAGCTATGGCAAGGACGGCAAGATTACCACCAAGAGTGATTTGAAGGTCGCGCGGCAGGTCTTCTGTTACAACACCGGCACGCCTATCACACTTGATGGCGCCGTCACCGAAAACTGTTGGCACGATCCGGTCACACGTTTCTTCGCGCCCGATGGTGGCCCGTTGAAAACTGATCCAGTCAAATTCTATTTCGCGCACGACAAAGACTATCTCTATCTGGCGGCGCTGTGCACTGATCAGAAAACCGACTCGTTGCGTGCAAAGCTCACGCAGCATGACGACTTGGTTTCCAACGAAGATTGTGTCGGCTTCTTCCTCGAACCGATCAAGAAGAGCGGTGTAGTCTTTCAGGTGTACTTTAATCCTCTGGGAACCGTCTTTGACCAGAAATTGACCAAAGGCAGCAGCGGTTGGATAGTCGCCGACAAAAATTGGAATGCTGTCTGCGATGTCAAGACATCAAAGGGCAACGGCTTCTGGTCAATGGAAGCACGGCTGCCGGTCAGGCAATTTGGCGCAGTCCTGAAGTCGGGCGATCAGTGGCGGCTCAACTTCCGTCGCAAACAGCCACGTCTGAAGAGCGCCGCCGACTGGCAGGCGCCGATAGGCCAGGATGCCGATACCTATGGGATCATGATCATAAAGTGAGTGCACGCGCAGGGGCGCGGGTTCCGCGCCCTTGCTTTCTATCTGCGATAAGGAGACTTCGTGAGAAAATGCATAGCAATTTTGGCGCTGCTGATGACGCTAATTGCCGGTGTCGCTGGCGCGGCAACGCCGCAGTCATTATACCCGGACAATGTAGCTCAAGCCCTCGACAAGTCCGGCAAAAACCGTGGTGAATTGGAGAAGGTGCTGGCCTACTGTGGTGCATCCAATGACTCGCTAAAACTGCAGGCCGCGTACTTTTTGATCGGCAACATGGAAGGGCACAGCTATGTGACCTATTTCCTCAAGGACACGGTTGGCAATGCCGTCGATTTCAACGCGCTTAATTATCCCAATTACGACTCTCTAACCGCCGACTTCAAGCAACTGGAAGCCAAACACGGCACTCTCGATTTCGACCGCAAGGAAACTCTGGAAGACCTCGAAGTAATCAAGGCCGACTTCCTCATCAAGCAAATCGACTATGCTTTCAAGGCCTGGCGCGAACGTCCCTGGGCGAAGAAACTGACGTTTGACCAGTTCTGTGAGTACGTGCTTCCCTATCGCGGCAGCAATGAACCGCTGGAAGATTGGCGAGAGACTTTCTGGAACAAGTATCAAGACCTGCCGGGAAAGATGGCCGATTCCACCGACCCTCTGGAGGCGTCAAGGAAGATCAACGATGATGTCAAGACCTGGTTTACTTTCGATGAACGGTATTACTATCATCCTACCGATCAGGGCATAACCGAAATGTTGACCAACCACAAGGGGCGTTGCGAAGATATGACTAATGCCACCATCTACGCCATGCGCGCTAATGGTCTGGCGGTCACCAGCGACTATACTCCCTTCTGGGCCAACTGCGGCAATAATCACGCCTGGAACGCGATCCTGACTCCGAACGGTCAGGTGATACCGTTTATGGGCGCCGAATCCAACCCCGGCGATTACGGTCTTGCACACAAATTCGCCAAGGTCTATCGCAAAACCTATGGCAAGCAGCTCCAGAACCTTGCCTTCCAGCCACACAAACAGGAAAAGATCGCGCCTTGGTTGGCCGGCAAAAACTACAGGGATGTTACAGCCGAATACGGACCTGTCTGCAATGTAACCAGAACATTCAGCTTCCCTGCGCCGGATACCATCGACATCGCGTACATCTGCGTCTTCAACGAAGGCGAATGGAAGCCGATTGATTGGGGGCGCAGAACCGATAGCGGATCAGTTACCTTCACTGACATAGCAAAAGGTGTCGTATTGCTGGTCGGACTTTATGTTGATGGCGAAATCCAACCGATCAGCGAACCCTTCTTGATCCGCGATGATTGCAGCGTACAACCGTTGAAAGTCACGCAGGGCGCCACGACTAAATTGGAGCTAACGGCGACGACCGCACGTGTGCTGGAAGTGTCGACAGACGGCGTTTCCAAGAAGCCGCCGACACCGGGCACGGAATATGAACTCTTTTACTGGCAGGACGGCTGGAAGTCGCTCGGAAAGGCGACTGCGGGCAAGGATCCATTGGTGTTCGAAAAGGTGCCGACCAATTGTCTCTACTGGCTGGTGGCAACCGGCTCGGACAAAGATGAACGGGTTTTCACGATTGAAGATGGCAAGCAAGTCTGGTGGTAGTAATGAGGTTGCCTCATGAGTTGGGCTGCAGAGACATCAAAACGAGTATAGGTTATTCCCCCTTATTAAAGGGGGATTTAGGGGGTTGTCTTTGTCCCTGGTGGATAGGCGCTTACAACCCCCTTGGTCCCCCTTTACTAAGGGGGAAAATCAACTTACTCCTCAAGCATTTCGCGAAATCCAACTTATGGGACAGCCTCTACTATGCTACTGACGAATCGCTCAGGTGATAAATGAACGTGCGCATCCTCGACAATCGATTTGAATCCGAAGGCATTCTCCGTGAATCTCACTGGAGCATCCTTCATGCCGCCCGCGACACCGAACTCTCGCGCCCGGTGCATCTGCGCGAAATTTTTCCCCGTGCTCTGGCTGCCAGTCCGGAAGTACGTCGCTATCTGGTGGCGACATTCGCCCTCGCACAAGTTAATCATGCCGCTAACGAACAAATCATCTCCCATCGCAAAGCTGACGACGGCACGATCTACATCATTTCCGATGCCCCACGTACGTTGAGCTTGGGGCAGCTACTCAAACATTATCAAGATATTGACCTGCCTGTGGAACTCGCGCTATACCTAATCAGTCAGGTCGCGCACCTGTTGTCGGAAATGCATGATCTGCGCGATCATCTTACCGGCAAGCCGCTGGCATTGTACCATCTCGGCCTGAATCCCGACACGATCCTACTGACCGACAACGGCGGTGTGCGTGTTATAGATTTCGCCTTGCCCCAGTCCGGTGAATTGAAGACCGTTGACAAGGTCGCCTATCTGGCGCCGGAACAAATTCAGGGGTCAGAGCTTGATCGTCGTTGTGACATTTTCAGTCTTGGTGTGGTTGCCTATGAATTGCTCACCGGTAAACGCCTGTTCCCGCGACAAAATGCCTCCGAGTTGATGGCGGCAATCGTACGCGGCAACTATGACCTCTCGGCGCTGAGAACTCGCGTCGACAAACGGGTCTATACACTCGTTGATAGCTGCCTGACACTGCGTCGGGAGCAGCGCATTGCCAATGCGAAGGACCTTGCGGAAAAATTGGATGAACTACTGCGTGATCGGCTTGCCTCACCCGATAAAACAATTAGAGTATTTGTTGAAAAATTCGCCGCAGCACCTAAATTGCAGGCGTATTCCGACAAGGAACGGCAGATCGTGCGCACCCGGGTGTTCACCCGGTCAGACCTGGAAGAAGGAACAAAGTCGATGACCGATCAATCTCCAAACGACCAACAAGGAAACCGCAGAGACCGTCCCGGTCAGGAAACCCGCATCTCCAACGTCCCTTACAGTGAGCGCTTCAAACGTGTCAAACGCGGCGGATTCGGTGGAAACAAGACGGTGCTTGTGCTTGGGATTATCGCCATGTTTCTGTTCGTCGCAGTCGTGGCAGTCTCGATCAAGAAAATGACGCAGAAGGGGGGCAAGGACGCTATCAGTTCCACGGCGTCAGAAATGAAAACCGGTAAACTGAGCACAATCCCCGATGGTGTCGCAGTCTATGCAGGCGATTCGCTCTTGGGAACGACGCCTTTGACTTTCTCCGTCAAAGAAGGGGGCATGTTGACACTAAAACACAAGTGCTGCCCCGATACACATGTAGTTGCCAATTTCGATCAGTTCGATAAGGCGCCAATTCGGATGATGACCGTTGTCGAAATCAACTCCAGTCCCGTCGGCGCCAAGATCACTTTGAACGGCAAGCTACTTGAGGCTACGACTCCTCACCGGATTGCCGCGTCACCGTCCGACACACTTCAGATTGCTCTGGAGATTCCCAATAAGCCGGTGCTTAGCTCCGGTCTGGTTGTGTTGGCAGACATTGAGTCTTTCAGCGCTACCGGCTATGAGGTGACCCCGCTCTCTGGCGGGGGATTCCAGATCAGCGGTTCGTTCACCGAGCGACCTAAGACACAAATCGTAACCGCCCCGGATGGCGCCTCTGTTGTAATTGGCGCCACAGGTGTCGAGATTGGACAGACGCCCCTGAAATATGATTTTGGTGACGACAAGGCGCTCCTGACAATCAGCAAGGTCGGCTACGACAATCTGCAGCTTGAACTGCCTCCGCTCGCAACTCGCAAGCCAAGTTATCGATCGCTTCTATTCCGTCCGGTGGAGATAACGGCCAAAGAAGAAGGTTCAGACAGAACCATCTCCGGCAAGATAACGAGCGTTTCTTACGAAGGACAGACCAGAAGCATCAACCAGAATGCACCGATGATGATCAGGCTTCCCGGCGTCCCCTGCCGATTGGCTCTGTCCGCCGACGGATATCATGACATCGATACGCTGATTCCACCGACTCTGAATGCCGTCACAGTGGTGATGCGTCCCCTGCAGAAAAAGGAAAAGAAGGAAGAAAAGACTGAAGTCGTCGAAACAACCACCGGCAAGGGGCAGGTCAAAATTATCGTGATCGACAACAAGCAGACGGCGGTCGCCGGCGTGGCAATCAGCGCCGAAGTTCAACTTGAGAAGAAGAAAGAGAAGAGCAACGTCGATTTCGGAAAGACCGATAGAGAGGGAATGCTTAAGCTGAGTCTCGATCCGGGCAAATATAAGTTCATGGCCAACCATCCCGATTACAAGTCCGATGATGAGAAGCAAGATGTCCAAGCCGGTGAAACCTACGTGGTGACACTCAAGATCAAGAGAAAGTAAATGGCGAAGTTTATTGTTCTTAAGAATGGCATGGACCATAAGGTCTTCAATTTTGATGGCAATATCGCCCGTGTCGGATCAGGCAGCACCGTCGATTTCCAGCTCGAAACCGCCGGCATTGAGGGTGACCTCTTTTTCATAGCCAAATCACCTTCGGGTTACGAGATTGAACGTCGCGTCCGCGATCTGGCTTTCACCATTAACGGCGTCGCCGCCGGCGATCGGACGCTCTTAGGTGAAGGCGACAAGGTTGGTTTCCTCGATTACATCATGATAGTCAAGTACCAGCAGCGGGAACAACCAAAACCTGAGTCAACTGCGCCCCCGAAACCTGAACCGGTTACTCCCAAGCCGATTGGCCGAGAGATTGCACCTGCGGTTCCCAGTGTCGAATCCAAACCGGAACCTATACCTGCTCCGGAAACGCCAAGGCCCGTTCCCAAAGGTGCCGCAAAAGCGACGACGATCATCGATTCGCAGGCTTTGGCCGCTCAGGCACAGCAGGCACGAACGACTCCCCCTCCGGAAAACCGTGACCGATCAACTGCTGCTCCAGTACATCCACAGCCGCCGTCACCCAGACCGGAACAACCGAAGGCGTCTAAGAAGCAGAAAATCACACCAGTCTATACGCTCTGTGTGCTCACCGGCCAGCACAAAGGGCGCGCTTTCGAGATCGACACGCAGGAATTCGTTATCGGCAGGGAACGCGCCCTCTGCGATCTGGTGATAGACCACGACGAACATGGTCAGCCGGAACTGGCGGTCTCACGCGAGCATTGCGCAATCACGTCGACCGATGAGGGACTCTATTTGACCGACAAGCGCAGTCAGCTTCGTACCTACATCAATCGCAAAATAATCGAACCCGGGCAGCGAGAGTTTATCGCTCCGGAGGATATCATCTCGATTCCCGCGCCGACAGGAGAAGTTTTTGTGCGACTCTGCTTCCGCGGGCAGGAGAATTTCGCGCCAATGTCATTTGCCGGACCGATCAATCCCCGACTGATCGCAATCATGGCAGCCGTGATTGTGATCCTAATCATCGCCCTATACTTACTATTGAGGTAACAAGAGAACATGCAGATACTCTATGCCGGCGGCACCGATGTCGGCAAGGTGCGCGACCATAATGAAGACTCGTATGCCATTCTCACCGAACAGAATCTCGTAATGGTGTGCGACGGTATGGGTGGGCATGCTGCGGGCGAGGTCGCCTCGCAACTGGCAGTCGAGACGATCACAACGATCACCAAAGAACACGACCTCGGTCTCTTTACGGGCGATAGCCTCCCATATCCCGAAGAACTCACGCCCGAGGGCAAGCTCCTTGTCGGAGCCATTGCCGTCGCCAACCAGCGGATTATCGATCGGGCCAAGCAGTCGTCGAGTCACACCGGCATGGGCACGACCATCGTGGCTTGCTATTTCAAGGACGGTGTCGCCTCCATCTGCCATGTCGGCGACAGCCGCACTTATCTAATTCGCAATGGCACTATCAAGCGCGTGACCATCGATCACTCCTGGATAAGCGAAGTAATGGAGAAACACCATTTGACTGAGGAAGAGTCGGAGAATCTGGTCAATCGCAATGTCATCACCCGCGCTCTCGGCACCCGCACGGCCGTCCGAACGGATATTTCCCAAATTCGTTTCGCCAAGGGTGACATATTTCTGCTCTGCTCCGACGGATTGTGCGGCCTGGTATCCGACACGGACATCCTGAAAGCGACGACCTCTTGCGAGGAAGATCTCAATCGACTGGTACAGGAACTTATTGCCAAAGCCAATGAAGCCGGTGGCAACGACAATATCACGCTGGTTGTGGCCAAGGTCGTTGATCAGGAGGAAATATCCGATTTCGACGAAATTAGACGCGTAACCATCGATTGGAGCGAAGACAACCAGATTGAACGTATTGCCGAACTGATCGCCGCCAAGTTTCCCCCCGAGCCGGAGATTCCGCCTGCACCAGCCGCCCACACCACCAATTTCAGTGTTCCAACTCCAAGAGAGCGCGGCATTAGTCCGATCCTCTGGATCATTATCTTAATCGTTGTTCTCGCCGCAATCGCTTTTATCATCTTCAAGTAGGATTGGCAGTCGGGTATCTGCGATCTGGCTATCCCGAGATTGTGCATCTAATGAGTGCAGTAACCCTTCCCCTTGCACCGGCTTTGTGTGCAGCGTATATTTGCGTGGAGGTAAACCATGCAACCTGACGCCCAACGAGATATCTACTTCGATCATGCCGCTACCACACCGGTCGATTCCAGAGTGGTCGAGGCGATGCTTCCCTATTTCGCCGAGCGCTTCGGCAACCCGTCATCGCACGTGCACTCCAAAGGCGTCGAAGCAAATCAGGAGTTGGATCAATCGCGGGCAAGCATCGCCCGGCTGATCAACGCTCCCGCCGAAACAATCATCTTCACTTCCGGCGCCACCGAAGCGAACAATCTCGCGATACGCGGCTACCTTGAAGCCAACCAAGAGCGTGGCAAGCACCTGATCATCTCCGAAATCGAGCACTACTCTGTCATCAATCTCTGCTTGAAGCTAAAGCGCGAGGGCTATGACCTAGCATTGCTGCCGGTGGACGAACAAGGATTGGTACATCCCGACAAGCTTCACGCCGCTGTACGTCGCGACACAGCGCTGATCTCAATTCAGCACGCTTCATCCGAAATCGGCACGACCCAGAACATCAGGGAACTGGCTGCCATTGCCAGGGAAGCGGGGGTGTTTTTCCACAGCGATGCCGCCGCATCAGCAGGCAATATCCCCGTCGATGTAGTCGATCTGGGCGTCGATGCCCTGACGGTCTCGGCACACAACTTCTATGGTCCCAAAGGTGTCGGTGCCCTTTATCTGCGTCTCGGTACCAAACTCGAGGCCCAAATCATCGGCGGATTTCAGGAACGCGGTTATCGTTCCGGCACGGAGAATCTGGCCGGCATAGTTGGCATGGCGAAGGCAGCGGAACTGGCGCTGTCGGAAATGCCCCAGCGACGTGAGCATCTTACCGGACTACAGCAAAGACTCTGGAATGGTCTGTCGCAGAAGTACGAGTTTCTGCATTTTACCGGCCATCCATCACAGCGGCTGCCGGGTCACGTCAGCTTTTGGATGGAGTACATCGAAGGGGAATCGCTTTTGCTTTTCCTCAATGTCTACGGCATCCAGACCGCTTCCGGGTCGGCGTGTGCCTCGAATATGAGAGGGCAGAACGAGCACGATCTTGCGGCGTCACATGTTCTCACGGCAGTTGGCGTGCCTGCTGAGTATTGCTCCGGTTCGCTGACCGTATCAATGGGCAAGGACAACACCGAGGGCGAAGTTGACTATTTCCTTCAGATCTTTCCGCAAGTCGTCGAACGTCTGTTGGCGATGTCACCGTTGTGGGCGGATAAGCTGAAGGGAAAGAATCCATATCGGTGACAACTAGTGTGGTGTCACAGAAAAAACCTTACAGGTGTGAGGAATCTTCAAGAATTGTCATTCCCGCGAAAGGGACTGTTGAAAAACCTGGTTTCATGCTGAGG
>Ga0031655_10000053_pt1 | contig 63789 bp, 49 predicted proteins | sample FrelakmetHBP12HB_FD_55187 | JGI IMG/M metagenome (GOLD analysis project Ga0031655, IMG submission 55187) | Freshwater lake sediment microbial communities from the University of Notre Dame, USA, for methane emissions studies -HBP12 HB | ecosystem: Environmental > Aquatic > Freshwater > Lake >... | reverse complement strand
TGCCCGCGGGCGCAGCGTGCTGCGCCCCTACGGCTGACGGTATGATTCGTGTGTCATATCTGCCGGACGCGACGCATAATATCATTATGAATGCAACTCGGTATAACAGTCCCTCTATGGATAGTGGAACTCGATTTCGATTCGGCGATTGCGTTCGCGACCGGCAGCGGTGTGATTGGTGTCTATGGAGTGCGCCTCCCCCTCGCCGATGGCCTGCAGACGGGCCGAGTCAACTCCTTGAAGCATGAGATATTTCTTGATGGCGTCGGCACGCTCTTGCGAAGTCTGTAGGTTGGTTGCCGCCGGTCCTTCGTCATCGGTGAAACCGGAAATTGTTGCCGTCACTTGTCTGAACGTTCTCATCAGAGTAGCAATCGAATCGAGAGTGCCGCCAACCTCTGCTCTCTGGTTGATCTCTCCACCGGTGGATATCGTTCTCAAGATGCGCGTGTAGAAGAGCGCCGGGAAATCGGGACATCCGTAATCATCAATGGGAATGCGTCGTGGTGTGTCGGGACAGCGATCCAGCGCGTCTATCACACCGTCATGATCGGAATCAAGCGGACAACCGCTGGAGTCCACTGCGACTCTTGGCGGCGTCTCTGCGCACCGATCCAGATAGTCCGGCACGCCGTCCCCATCGGTATCCAGCGGACAGCCGAATTCGTCCAAAAGGCCGCGAGCCTGCCGGGGTGTATCGGGACAGGTGTCGATGCCGTCGTAGACACCATCGCCATCGGCATCGTGCGGACAACCGTCGATATCAACCAGCGCCCCTTCGGGCGTGTCAGGGCATTTGTCAAGCTTGTCTTCAACGCCATCAAGATCGGCATCGTCCTGCAGCGGGGACTGCCCCGGCGTTACCGGTACAAAACCTTCGCCTGCAAAAGAACGTGACTGATCTACAAAGACAGTGTCACCTGTCAACCGATCGATTTGGGCTTGATAGACGCGGCGTGCGTAAGGTGGCGGTTCGAACTTGTCACGACCGTCGAATTTCTTCAATAGACTTCTGGGCTTGCCGCCAAAATTGATTGATAATCCCGCCATAATCCGAAAGAGCGCCCGCGAACGAGCACTGATTACCGACCGCGCGAAATCGGTATTGACGCCGGTGAAGTAGGTCAGATCGGCTTCCATCGCCAGTCCGATTCGGTTGCCGAACAGTCTCTCAAATCCAAAACCGGCTGTACCGCCGAGTTCCCAAGCCGAGTAGTCAACCTCAGCGTCTGATTTGTCAAGCACGAGGACAGGTTTGCGGTCAGCCCTATTGGCGATTTTCCAGACCAGCAAATCGGCGGTCAGGGCAATGTATGGCGTAATGCCCTTGCGTCGGTGCAGGTAAAACTTGGGGCCGAGTGACACGCTGCTGGTCGTCCATTTTCGATTCGCGCGCGCTTTGTCGAGTTCGAGAACCGACACACTAATGGAATCGTTGTAGACGGCCGAGTATCCGGCAGCAAGGATAACCCCCGTCTGCGGTGAAAGCATGTACTGAATGTGACCGCTGACGATCGATGATATCAGCCAGATCTGAGTCGAGTCGTTCAAGGCCGGTTGCGCGCCCCCGAAAGAAAAGTGAAGCGAGTAGGGTCTGTCCTTGATGCCTGCCTGTAGAGGCACAAAGAGGGCTGCCAGATGTAGCATTGCCAGAGCGATGAACAAGCGTGTTTGCCGCATATCATATATAGATATCGGCCTAAATGATGGAGATCAATACAACTTCCGGATGCGAACTCCCGTGTAGTAATGGGTCAGAATCTGCCGATAAGTGTAGCCGACACGGGCCATTCCGATGGCACCGCACTGACACATACCAACGCCGTGCCCGTAACCATAGCCGATAGCATGTACTTGTTGGACAACGCCCTTTTCGTCACGGTCGAGGGTGATTACGAAATTGGTTGATGGCATGATTCCCGGTTTGTCGTGGCGACCGAATGCCCAGCGTATCTGATCTTTGTACAGCACCACACTGCCACGATCCGTGGTGATTTGAATGGCTTTGACGCGTCCGCCGGAGGTACGGTCCGAAATCGTTGCTTCGATCAATTGGTCGCCAATTTTGCCGACGTCGCCATTGACTATTTTGAGGTAGCTGCGGATGTGATCGAGAAATTCGGCCGTCGGATATAGTTCGTTCCAATCAAAGAACTTCGACCAGCGGCAGAAGTCGCTGTCCGCGACGCCGACCAAATAGGGACGCGCCCCCTTGTCCCAGACTTCTTCAATGTTGTCAGTCCTGCCACCACAGGTCGAGTGATAGTAGGCGTCAACCAAGTCATTTCCGTACATGAGGACTTCCCCGCGCGTGGCTTTGGTGGCTCGGTTAGTGATGTCCTGCTCACCGGCAATTCCGGTATACACCTGATCGCCAATATCGTTGATCAAATCGTACTCGCGATCGGGATATTTGTCTGTGGTGATGAAGGCGTAGGTTCGGGCAGCCACGGCCTGCGCTTTGACGGCCTCAAACTCGTCCTCGGTGCGATTGCCGATCTCCGGTTGCAATACGCCGCGCAAGTAATCCTCGATATTGAGCACATCGACTGTGTAGAAAGAGTCACTCTTGAGCGGATGAAATTCAAAGATGCCATAAAACATCCGGTCGTCAAGACAAAGCCTCTTCTTGGGATCGGCGATGATCGTCACCTTGCAAAGACGTTGCTCAAGCAGATTGCCCTTTTGATCAAGCAGATTCAGCCCGCCACCAGCAGCTCTCACAACGACCGGCGTGGCTGAGTAATAGGCTGACTTTTCGTTATTCGTGTCCCAGGTTCGAACCATAAAACTCCCCTTGGCGCTGATCGTCACGTCAACATCCCCCTGCAAAACGCGGACGCGTATCCAAGGGCGTTTTAGTCCATCGTAGCCCTGTTGGCGTAGAGCGTACCCCATGTAAGAACAGGAGAGCGACAGCAACAGTGTCGAGAGAAAAACGGCAGTAGGAAGGCGTCTCATGGCTGCGAGATTTTCCCCAGAACAGACTGTCGAGACGCGCCGGTCACTGCGGGAATGCTGGCGGCCTCAGCTTCAATCGCGAGATTTGCCAAGTAAGCAAATGCCTCCGCCTCGACATACTCGGGATCAGAGCCATAGTCTGCCGTAGAGACCACTCGCTGATCACCGAAGCGCTGTTTAAGGCGCGATAGGATGTAATCGTTAAACACTCCGCCGCCACAAACGAGCAGCCGGTCGGGTGTTGCGCCGTTGCTCATGCTGCTGATGGCATCGGCAATGGTGATTGCCGTCAGTTCACTGATGGTGGCAACAACGTCTTCTTTGTTGATCTGTCCCGTGTTTGCGAGCAAATGGTGCCGACTCGCGAGTTCGAACAGCTCTTTGCGGTCGAATGAGGTTGGCAGAGAGCGGGTCAGCGTCTCGTCGCGGCGCAAGCCCTCCAGCAAATCCGGATCAACCCTGCCCGACAGCGCGATCTTGCCACCGGTATCGTAGGGTTGACCATACAAGACCTGCATGCAACCGTCGATCAGACAATTCCCGGGGCCTGTGTCGGTGGCGGCTACTCGATCCGTGCCTTCAAGCAGCGTGATGTTGGCGATGCCGCCGATGTTGATGATCACCCGCAGGCAATCGGGTTCGGCAAAACGACATTGATGATAGATCGGAACCAGCGGCGCGCCGGAGCCACCGAGGGCAACATCGGCGGCGCGAAAATCGGATACGGTGAAAATGCCAAGTTGCTTGGCGATAACTTCGGCTTCCCCGATCTGCAGCGTCCCACGATGGCGGCTGCCGAGGATCAGACGCGGCTGCGACAAATGCGCAACGGTCTGACCATGGGAGCCAATCAGATCGACGCTCGCTAACGGTAAGCCGTTGACGCGGCAAAACTTGTCGACAGATTCGGCATAGAAGTGTCCGAGATAGTAGGATAGCGCCACCAGTTCAGAGAGATTGGCGCTGCCGACATTGGCGATATCGAGCAATTTGCTGCGCAAAATGTCGGGGTACGGAGAGGTCTGCGAGAGGATGTTTTGGATTCGTCGCTGACGTATTTCAACATCACATAAGGCGATGTCAAGTCCGTCGGTCGAAGTCCCCGACATCAGGCCAATCGTACGGCGAGTGGATTTATCTATTAGGGCGCTGAGCCGGGTCAGGGTCTTCTCCTTGTGCCTTCAGTCGTTCCAGTTTGAACCGCCGGATACGATCGCTACTCTCTTCAAGCCGATGCGCCAGCGCCGGATCGGACGCCGCCGCCTGCGTGATAGCCTCTGTCACAAGGATGATATTATCCGAAAGATCGCCGTAAATCAAGAGATCACTTCCCGCAAGAATTGCTTTGATGCCGGCCTCTGCAGCCGAAACCCCTTCCAGAGCTCCCGCCATCAGCAAATCGTCCGTGATTACCAGCCCGGCAAAGCCAAGGTACTCCCGCAGTTCCTGCCGCACAAAGACGCTACTGAAAGTGGCAATCGCTTGGGCGTCTACCTGCGGCGCCAGCAGATGCGTCACCATGATCATGTCAACCTGCGCGTCGATAGCTGCCCGAAAGGGAATGTAATCGCGCCGCCGAAAATCTGCGAGCGATTGGTCTGATCTCGAGACCACGTGGTGGGGATCACCGTAAGCCGACGCCAGACCGGGAAAATGTTTGGCACAGGAAAGCATGCCTTGCTCGCGCAGGCATTTGACCTGCAGCCTGACCACATCCGCCATCTCTTCCGGATCGCTTGAATAGCTGCGTGAATGAATGACATGGGCGGCATCGTCAGGCGCAAGATCGCAGACCGGAATCAGATTTAGATTGACACCGGTTTTGTGCAAATGCTCGGCAGTTCGCGCAGTGGCGAACAGCAGACCCTCAGCATCGCGTCGCCGTCCGTAGTAGCGCGGCGATGGATAGGCCGGGAAATCACCTGCAAAACGCACAACCCTTCCCCCTTCCTGATCGACGACGAGCAGCACCGGGAATTCGGACAGTGAGTGAATCCGCGCGGTCAATTCGGAAAGTTGTGCGCCATTCGCGTAGTTGCGGGCAAACAGGATAACGCCGCCAAGCGAGTCGACTTGCAGTAGTATCCGGAAATCGTCGGGAAGCGCGCCTCCGTCAAACCCGCACACGAGCATTGAACCAAGACAGCGCCGCAGATCATCCATCAAATCGTCGCGACCGCATTCTTTCCCTGCCCTTTCGCGAGGTACATGGCCCGATCGACCAATTGCACGATTTCCTCTTCATTGCGACCGTTATCAGGGAACGTGGTGATGCCAATGGAGACGGTAGCGTGCAGGGGCGGATATTTCACACCATCGCCAAAACGGGAATTGTCGACTTCCGACCGGATACGTTCGGCGATAAAGTGCGCATCCTCATGCGACGTCTGGGGCAAGATCACGATAAACTCCTCGCCGCCGTAACGGGCGAGCACATCGGTATCGCGGATGTTGACTTTGATAGCTCCGACAATACCCTTAAGCAACACATTGCCGGCTTCGTGACCATAAGTATCATTACAACGCTTGAACCAATCGATGTCAACCATCAACAGCGACAGTGGCTGCCGGTAGCGGGCGGCACGCTTCTTTTCGTCCGCCAACTTCTCGCTGAAATAACGATAGTTGTAGACGCCCGTCAATTCGTCGATGATCACCATTTTCTCAAGTTCGTGATTCAGGCGACTGTTTTCGTAGGCCATTGCCGCCGAAGCAGCCAGAATCGAGAACACTTTCTGATCCATCTCGTTGAAGCGGTTAACCCTGTTTGACTCGGCCTGTAACAATCCCAGCACCTTGCTGTGAGATATCATCGGTACAATCAGCGCGCTCTTGGCGGACTCTGACATGGGAAGATAGCCGCGTTTGTCGTCAAGATCAATAAGTCTCTGCGCAACTCCGGTATCGATCACCGCGGCGGCGACACCTTCCAACCGCACTCGTTCCCCCAGCTTGTCGGTGCGGCGCCTGCTGTCCTGAAGACGGGCGCGCTCTTGCAACTCGCCACCGGCGCCGGCAAGAAACTGGATCGAACACATCTCGAAACCGAGGATGTTTTCGGCGATGTCGAGAACATTATCAGTGATCTCTTTCTCGTCATGGATTTCGCCCAATACTCGCGCCGTCTCATAGATCGTCTCTACCCGCGTCTGAGACCGTTCCAACTCGGTGGTGCTCTCGTTGAGCGAGTCCAACAGCTTCAGCAGTTTCCCCTCGGATAATTTCATGTGGCGAGAAACGTAACCGACGGCGTAAGCGAAGAACCAGGCAAAACCGACGCGTATTGCCAACTCGATCAGACTGATCTTGGTCAGCAACTCCGGATTGCTTACGATGTACACGGTCGTGATGGCGAACGAGAGTCCGACACAGGTATTTAGGCTAAAGTAGTAAGCGGAAAACATGATCGCGACGTAATACAGGAGATAGAAACCGGAAAAGGCGCCGCCCGTATATTTGATCAAATAGGTAACGAAAATGATGTCGAAGATCAGTGAGTAGGCAAAGACATCGCCAATAAACTTGGGGCGTCTCCGCCAGATGAAGTAGAAGGCTAGTAGATGAGCGCCAAAAACCACCATGCCAAAGGCGAGAGCGCGGTGCGCACTGTCAGTCTGGACCGATGTAAGCATCCAGACCAACACGGCAACGGCGGTGATAGTCCGCGAGGCGACATAAATGCTCTCCAATCGCGGAAAGAGTGACCTGATTGATCCTGCTACAGCTCGCATTTCACCCAGCTCGAAGTATACCTTCTTAGTATTATCGGTATTCGATCCTAATCCTTAATTCGTTAGTTGCCTTAAACTTAAAAGAAAATCGCAGGGTTACCGACGAACCGAATGCCATCAAGACGTTGAAGTTGCCGGCTATCAAAGAAATCGAGACCCGGAAGGGGGTTCCGGGTCTCTCAGGCAGAAAGCGCATTAGGTGTGTTAGAACACCTAGGGGGGAGGTAAAAATCTTGTTTCAATCATGCATGCAACAGCTTGAAGACCGACTCACTCGAAAGACTCCCTAATGACGTCGCAGCCGTGTCGGCTTGGAGCTGCATCTGGAGCTTGAGATCAACAGCCCGGTTCTCCGCATAATCAGTGCCACGAATTGGGCTCTCGGAAGCCGTCACGTCTTGCGAGGCCGTTTCCAGCGAGTGAACGGCTGACTGATAATCATTCTTGGATTGCGCCCCGACCGCTTCCTTAGCGAGGTTCAAAGACGCCATCTCCCTATCGATTTTTCTGACCGCTGCCTCGGCTTCCTCAGGATAGGCCACGGTGAATTCGGGCAACGGCCCTAGCCGGGAGGTCGGCCCGGATGGGCCACCGAACAGTTTCTGACCGGCGTATTCGGCACTGGAAATTCGCCGATTATAGTTTGCGACCAGATCATCGATCTGCGTCTGATGTGCTTTTCCCATCTCGGGCGTTGCCGCGTACGCGTCAGCGGCTGCTTCAGCAACACCTCGGATTTCCGCCAACTTGTCACGTAGTTCCGATATTGCTGAATCGGCCGTATGATTCTTATTGAGATTGGACTCTAGGTTCTTAATATGTTGAGTGAGCGTACCAATTTGCGAGCGCATCTGTTCGGAGATCTCCAACGCAGCCGGTTCATCGGAAGCTTGGTCTAGCTCCAGTCCTGAGGCGAAGTGCTGAGCCGTGCGTGAGATGCTTCTCTGAATGAGAGAGATATTGCGCACTGTGTTCATCCCCGCATAGTTGCTGCTTATCATAATGCTCACACTTTCTCCTTCACTCTTGCTGCCGACCGATTCTTTCCGCAACAACCTTGCCACGAGCGAAACAATCGCTGTGTGCGCGCATATCCGACTATCAATCAGGCTGTTGGCCAGTCGGATCCGATGCGAGCGTTGGCGAGAGTTCTGTCCTCGCGTGTTTTGGAGTATTGGGATTCCCCTACACAGAGGTGCTTGCTGCCCATACCGTTTGTCAGCCGGATTCAAGACAGACCGATAGGACTAGGCAATGGGACTCTCCCCATACTTGCGGGAATGAAACAATCATTCCGGAATTCTGAAACAATCCACTCCCGTCCAAGTCGTTGACGGACAACATGGATTTTGCGCCACTGTTTCGGCATGATAATTGAGGGACTCCTGTAAGGCAGAGGAGTGCGATTTCCTGCCCAAATAGAAGCGAAGGGAGTTCGGCCATGACATTAAGAGCGAATATCACGACGACCTATCAGGAGGCGAACGCTAACCCGCCACCTGCAACCAAGAAGATGCAGAAGAAAGCGGCGGATCAGGGGGCTGTTCCACCGGCGGAACACGGGAGAAATCGATCGGCGGTACGCAATAATGGTCAGACTTCCCCGATCATGGACGCATTCGAACGCAGTTCGCCAAAGGACAAGTCAACAGCGGCTCAAGGCGCTGGACCCGACAAACCAGCTTCGGGCTGGCGCCCTGATACCAACGAACCCGAAGCAGCGTCCAAACCGGCTTTGGCAGGATACGGGCCTGGTTCGGGGGGGCCAATCATTAAGAAAGCCGTTGCCGTCAAGGAGTCATCCGCCGACCAGAAGCACTCTGCCAAGGTTGCAGACGGCAGCCCCGATGAGCATTCCGGAACCATGGTCAAGAATTTAGCGCCTTCTGACCAACCCAAATCCGACAAGAGCCAAGAGAACTCGAGCAGCGGCAAGTCCAAGGCACTGGATTCGCTGAGTCAATCATTGCCTGTTGCGACCCAACCGAGAATTCGCATGGCGGAGCCATCTGCCAAAGCAGCAACCGGCAACGCCGTGGCCAATCCTTTCACCGTAGATAGCGCACCCGCAAGCGTTTCCGCGAAGAAATCGGATCCGTCACAGAGTGGCGTGGCGTCCGGACTGGTTTCCAATTCTGCGGATGAAGACGCTATGCAGCGCGAATTGACGGCGTCGCTTCAATTCGGGCAGGCTCAAGAGAGCATTTCGCCGACTGATTCAGCGACCGGCGGTGACGTCGCCAAGCACCTGCAGGCAGAAGGAGTTTTCGGAATCTCCGCAAGCGGTCGCAGTCTCGGCACAATTGACTTCATCCGGCAGAAGCAGTTCGAATACAAGATGGATCAGAAGCCGTTCACGACCGATGACCTTCTGCTCGAAGCCGAAAAGGCGATTCACGGAACGCTCAACTCGGATCAGAGTTCGACCGTCAGCAAGTCATTGTTACAGGCGGCAGAATCAATAAATGCTTATCGCAACCACTCCGTAAAATCTTCCGAGCATGCCGAAGTTGTGGCAAAGCCGTCACGGGCGGCTCATCCGGGAAGGAAAACGCTTAAGAAATTGTGATGACGGCCGCGCCGGTGAAACGACCCGCGCGCAAGTCATCGAGTGCTTCGTTGGCGCGCTCCAAAACGTAGGCGTGCACTTGCGTCTTGATGGGAATCTGCGGAGCCAGTGCCAGAAATTCTTCACCATCACGGCGAGTCAGGTTGGCTACTGATCTGATAACGCGCTCCCCCCAAAGCATCGAATAGGGAAAAGACGGTATGTCGCTCATGTGAATTCCGGCGCAAACCACAACTCCACCTTTGCCAACTGCGCTCAACGCCGTGGTCACCAAATGGCCGGCCGGCGCGAAGATAATGGCGGCATCTAATGGGACAGGCGGAGATTGAAGAGAATCGCCAGCCCAAACCGCGCCGAGTTCCTTGGCAAATGCCTGACTGTCTGTAAAGCCCGGTCTGCTAAAGGCGTACACTTCTCTCTTCTGATGACGCGCGACCTGAAGAAGAATATGCGCCGAAGCGCCAAAGCCGTAGAAACCAATTCGCCGCGCATCACCGGTCATACCGAGGGCGCGATAGCCAATCAGTCCGGCGCAGAGCAGGGGAGCGGCCTGAAGGTCCGGATAGCCCTGTGGAATTGGAAAACAGAAGCGCTCGTCGGCAACGGTATACTCAGCAAAGCCACCGTTGATCTGATAGCCGGTGTAGCGAGCATCATCGCAGAGGTTCTCCCTGCCCGTGTTACAGTATTCGCACCTGCCGCAACTCCAGCCGAGCCACGGCACGCCGATTTTATCACCAACCTTGAACCGCCCGGTACTTTGTGAAGCATCCGCGACCGAGCCGACAATCTGATGTCCGAGGATGATTGGCAAATTTGGTTCTTTGAGATCACCGTCGATGACATGCAGGTCGGTACGGCAGACGCCGCAGGCATGGACGCGAATCAGCAGTTGTCCGACTGCGGGCGTCGGAGTGGGGAGTTCGACTAATTCCAGTGGGTGACGCTGCCGTTTGAGAATCATGGCGCGCATCTATTTAATCCTCTGTTTGAGCAGTCAATAGAGATGACGGATTCGCGACTAGGCGAGTTCATAGATTTGTTCCACATCTGTTAGCCAAGGTGCCCCACCGCTTGGGGTGGGCAGCCCGCAGCAGGAAGACGATCCGCGACTGACCCACAGCAAGCCGTGAGTTACCTTTCGTATGGGCACGTCGCACGTGCCCGCGGGCGCAGCATGCTGCGCCCCTACTATATTAGAGCGCGCCGTCAGGAATCCTTTGGTGCCGGCTCATCAAGCCAATCTCTGTCGTCAGGAAAGAATTTCTGACGACGCCCGCGGAAGGTAGTGATCGGAACGCAATCGTGTCAACCTGAAACGACGGCACTCAAAGTGTCGACTCCGCCGCGGCTATGGCGACACAACTTTGGGTGTGATAAACACCGTCAGGTCGGTCTTTTCCTTATGCGTAGTGTGGTGCTGGAATATCCTGCCAATAAGTGGAACGCTCCCAAAACCCGGAAGCCTCTTCACCGTTTTGACTTCGCTTTCCCGCAATAATCCTCCCATTACTAAGGTCTCCCCATCCTTGACTCTGACATTCGTATTCATCGATCGTTTGGCCGTAATTGGTCGCTGGTTGTCAGTAGGACCGGTGTACCCTGTGATTTCCTCAATCGTTGGGTTGACGGCGAGAGAGATAAGGCCGGAGTCGTTAACGCGACCGGTAACCTTGAGCGTGATGCCTACATCGAGATCTTGGAACGAGACAATGTCTTGGATAACCGCCCCCTCGGTGAAGCGATTGAGTGTCTGCACGGGAATCGTAGTGGTAATCGCGATTTCCGCCGGTTTGTTGGACAAAGTCGTGAGGTTGGGATCGGACAACAGCTTGGAGTTTCCGGATTTCAGCATTACGTCGAGCGCCGTCTGCACGGTTGTCGCGGAGAAGGTGCCCCAGATCCACTTGCCGCCATCGAGTGCGTGTGTCGCGAGTGTGGCGCCTTTGCCGCTTTCATCCGCAACGTTGCCGAAAAGCATGCCGTACGATTCCGGCCAGTTGACACCCAGTTTGTCATCAACAGTCAGATTGGTCTCGACCAATTTCACTTCGATATTGATTTGCGGCTCCGGTTTGTCGAGTTCTTGAATTACTCGCATGGCCTCATCGACCACCGATTTGCGATCGGAAATCACGAGCATTGTCGGCGAGGTTTTCTTGTCCGCGGGGGTATCGGGATCGGCCAATACTTCAATCTTTCCTCCGGTTGACAGGAGATGCGTAGCGGCCTGCGACGCCTGCTGCCCGGAGACATACCGTAATCGAACGACGACGGTGATGCGTTCATCTTCGGCCAGATAGTCTGACGGTTTCACTACCATGACGTCTTGCCTGATATACCATGAGCATTTGTTCGGCAGCAAGATGGCATTTAGCGCTTCCGCCAGAGGAACGTCATTCAGAATCATCGACACCTCACCCTGAATTTCCCCGGCAACGGTTACATTGAACCCATTTTGCTTGGCCAACAGCCGGACAACGTCTGCAACGGGACTCTTGTCGAGTGTCAGCGAGACCTTGTTGTTAAGGAATCCCATATCGCTTTTTTCGCCGCCAAAGAGTGACGCCGCGGTCAGCAGGCAGACGGCAACGACCGGCGCGGCCATGCACCTTGTTCTATGCGTTAGCTTGTCCATGATTCTATTCACCACCAATTTTCAAGGTAATTTTCCTGCCGTTGGATTCGAGCACTACGCCGGCGTTGGAGATGGTCGTCACGCGCCAACCTTGTATCGTATCTCCCTGACCGATCATCTTGCCGTTTATCACCGCCATCGCTTTTCCTCCACCTGTTGATACTGCCGCCACGCGGAACGAAGGAATAACTTCGCTTGGCACGCTGGTCGCGCGCTCGCCACCACGGGCAAACGGATCTCTGCCCCATTGATCGGGAAGTGTCAGTCTCGGTCTTGCTGATAGCTCCGGTGTAGCTGCAGCAACAATAGGCGCGCTTGGGGAGGTCTGCGGTGATTGGGATTCAATCGGTTTCCTCTGATGCGGGAAGTTGAAGATGGCCCAGGTCACGGCGATTGCGAAAATCGAATATATGATTTGCTTGCGGCGTTTCTCAGTCATGTGTCGCCTCCCGATCGCGCAGGTACACGGCAAAATTCATGGTACAAAGCACTTCCGGATTAGTCGCCTCGTTGTATGCGATGTTTATGGAATACAGATTCACGAAATAGGGTTGCTGCTCAAGGTATTCGAGCGCCTTGCCCAAATTGAGGAAGCGCCCCTGACAGCGTGCTTCGAATTTTCCTCCGGTGAGCATAATGCCGCCAAAGGGAATTCGGTTTTCTTTCAGCAACTCGTTGAGATCGGGCGAAAACTCGACGTGACTGACACCGAACCGGCTGAAATCCGCTGTCAGTCGGTCAACGAAGGTCTCCAGTGAATCGACTCGACAAAGGTTTGTGAGCAGGTCATGTCGTTGCCGTGACCAGGCGTCTTTCTCCATGACCTGGGCAGTCTCCATCAGAAACTGCCTGGCGGTATTGACCTCCTGATCAAGCGAGGCAACCTGAGCACGAGTCATTTCAAGCCGTAGACGAGCTGGCTGATACAAGAGAGTCATCCATGCTATCAGAGCCACAACTGCCAGCCCAATCGTGAAGAGTGTCTTATGTCTAATAAATGCTTTCAACTACCCAACTCCATGGCCACGCTAAATTCCAGTCGCTTCCCTTCGTTACTGATCGTTGTATTCTGATTGCTTAGTTCTACTCTGTTACAGCCGGGGAAATTCATCAGCGTTTTCAGGTACTCGGCTAAACGCAACTCCAGGTAATGACCACTGTCCTTGACAAATCCGGCCACCGACACCGAGTTAATCCGGCGACCGGTTGCGTCCTGAGCCGCTTGAATGTTGATGCTGGTAAGGTAGATGTCTGGTGGCGTAAAAACGCTGAGGGCTTTCAGGATCCGCGAGTGTTCGGATGACGTCCTGCGGAATTGTGCCAATTGTGTCTGCCACTGGGTTTGCTCACCGACCTGAGCCGCTACTTCCCGATAAGGCGCCGAGTTCTTGATGCCGTCTAACGTCGACTGCTGTCGCCCTTTTTCGTTTACCAGACCACCCAGAATGATAAACTGAAAAACACTCACCAACAGCGCAGCCGTCAGGGCCAGCGTTGCGGCATACAATGAGTACTTGAAGTGCACGCGCTGCTGACCGGCCACGCGTAACTGCGTCGGCAGGAGATCGAGCTGTTTGCCTCGGCGTAACGTCTTGTGGATTGCCGGCGCCAAAAGGCTCTGCGACAGAACGTCGCTCGGGGTTTTTGCTTCGGTATCGCCGAAAGCGGCGAGCACCGGCACGCCGAGCATTTCTTGAAGAGCTTCGGCAATCGGTTGATGCACTTCCAGTGGTACGGCCAGGATAATAGTGTCGACAGTCCGCTGTGTAAAACGTCCGTAGTAATAGTCGAGATTGTCCAGCACTATCCGCGAGACCGTATGCGGATCTGCGGCCTGATACGCGATAGGATCGACCAGGGGCGCCGGAGCCGAGCCGTCGAAATAGCGCAAGCTCGCCTCGAATTCTCCATCGTTCTCCGACACTTCGATTGTGTTCTCTCTTACAAATTCGAGGGCACCACGATGGAAGCAGAACACGCTCAGTCGATTGCCAAGTAACCGCACGACTGCCGTGCAGGAGGCGGCAGGAGTCTCTGCAGAAGCGGTAAGACTCCCAAGTATAGGTTCCCAGGCCAGCGCCGCTAGTGTCACGCGCTTGACAACAAGTCCCTTTGCTGTTAACAACTCGCAGATCGGAGTCACTTTGGCGGACGGCACGGCCGCCACTTGGATTTGATATTTGCGGATGCCACTCCATTCGACCGAGTTGACGATTCTCCATGCGAATAGTTCCCCTTGCAAACCAAATGGAAAAACTTTGCCCGCTTCCCAAAGCACAACCTGCTTCAGCTCGTTTTGGGGAACAACCGGAACAAAGAACGACCGGAGCATTGCGTCCGGAAGCGACAAGAACAGGTCGACTTCGCCATGGTGTAGATCGGACTTAGCGAAAATCTCGTTCACATAGTCCGCTTGGACGTTGAAATCATTGAGGTGCGAGTCGGTGAATGCGCCTGCGAAACTTTTCTGACCTTTGAGGGGTTTCTTTTCGACAAGACCCCAAAGCAGGTAATCAGAGCCGAGCTCAAGATACAGCCTGCCGGAATGAATTTTCTCCGCAAGCGGCGGTGTCACTAGCGCGAGCGCGAGTTCCTCGTCGACCGAAAGTTGCGAAATTGGGGGTGTTTCGGCTGCTACGGTCATGGTCCTCCGTGTCCTCCCCCTGGTGTCGTGAAAGCTATCGTCGATCCATCTGAGAATACTACCGTTACCTGGGTATGTGACATGTCGACTCGCGAACCGCCACCGGTGGAATTCGTACTGAATTCGTTTACGTGAATCGTCACTTGGGCGCCACTTCCTGCAATCGTCTGCCCGCTTGTGAAGCTGACTGTCTGACCACTGCCAGCCCGCGTGCCACTGTAAGAAAAGACCGTATTGCTGCCCCAAAGAACCGCCTCATAATAGGCGGTGACGGAATAGGTCAATCTTATGGAAGTGATCGTCTTGCTGGTCGAGCTATTGTTCACGATGTCGAACTGAAGATTGCGATCGCCTTCTCCGGAAGTAGAGGCAGTTCCGGTTACATATTGCAGGTCTGACGAAGAGCCACCGCCGGCTCCCGCTGCCCACAAAGCACCGGGGAAGCGAAGAGTTGCTATCACCGTCGATTTGGGCAGAACCGACACTACAGTCTGAACTGTATCGTTTAGAACTGAATAGATAGCTTTGATGACTCGGTTGCCTATGGGAACGCAACTGGAGAAGGTCACGATTCCTGACGCATTGGAGGTCAAGATCGAATCTTTCATCGATCCCGCTCCATTGGGATACGACAGCACTGCTCTGACCTTGGAAGCGGAGTCTCCCGGAGGATTGCCGGCGCCATCCGTGATCAAGGCCGTCACGGCGTTAGCTGTCAGATTAGTTGTCGCCGAAGTCAGAATGCGCGTCAACGTGTCAGGCGCACCACCAGTTGATTTGATCGTCGTGGAGCCTGAATACACATAGGTTTGTCCCCAGGCATCACGTTTATAGTCATCCGCAAAGCCGCTGTAATCCGACTTGATATATGGCCCTTTCCAAGTGCCATAACCGGGATTGGTTACAAGTGCATCGAGATTAGCCGGCATTGAACCGACATCACCGACGTAGCCGAAGTCGGAGCGGAAGCCATTGGAGAAGAGTTCCGGATTGCCGCTGATCGCCGCAGCCAGCTGGTCCATCTCGCGTCGGGTTTCTTCAACACGTGACGTTTCGAGACCACTGTCAAGAGTCTTCATAGCCACTGCCGCCAGGATTCCCAGGATGACGATCACCATGATCACTTCCACGAGCGTGAAACCGCCCTGATTGGACTGCAAATGCATTTTAGAAACTCACCACAATACTGGTTCCGGATCCGGTCGAAGTGATCGTCCGTGCCACCTGATTATAGGCATAGTTAATACCCCAGGCATCTTTCAGGTAGTCGTTGGCGGCCGAGTCGAGATAGGGACCATTCCAGCCGAGCCGCGCAATGGCATTGTATGCCGAAATGGTGTCCGGTTTACGTACCAGATCGACCAATTGCGCCGGTGGATGCCCGACATTGCCCGCAAAACCGACATCAATGTAATGCCCGCCAGCGATTATCTGGGGATTGCCGATAATGGCACGTTTAATCGTAGCCATCTCGGTGCGCGTTGCGGCAATCTTCGACTCCTGCAGGAAATCGGAGTACTTGGCGATTGCAAAGGTTGCCAGTATTCCGAGCACGACGATAATGATGATCAGTTCGATCAGCGTGAAGCCGGAACAAGCCTGCCTCCGCGGATGTCTGATCGTCATGTTACCAGCTATTCTCGCCGCTGCCGCTGGTGTTCGCCCAGATTTCGCCGGTCGACGCCTTGTAAGCCCAGCCGCCTCTGGCTCCAACGATAGTGCCCTTGGTAACACCGGTAACGATGGAATCCGGAGCGCTGGTGGCGAGCTGATAGGGATTGGCCGGCAAGCTCTGAATGATCACTGTCCCGACGTTGCGCAGGCTGTCTATCGGCGGCCAAATCGGTGTGCCGGTCTTGACAATCTGGGTTGCATAGTAAATCGAGACGCCGCTGCGCAGATTGCCCAGTGCGCCCTTACAGGCCGCCGCCTTGGCCTCGTTCGTAATGTCCTGATACTTCGGAATTGCAACGGCGGCGAGGATTCCCAGCACGACGATGATGATGATCAACTCAATCAGGGTGAAACCTGAATGTGACCGAATGCGTGAAAGCATAGCTTTTCTCCTAGCTAGAGTACAACCTTGCCCCTCATATGTCCTCTCTCAGTTTTTCGGCAAATTCAGCATCTGCTGAACTAATGAGGGTGGAAAATTTGGATCAAGTTCCACATTGGCAGGAAGATGGCCAGCGCTAGACAAAGGACGACGGCGCCAAGGAACAAAATCAAGAACGGTTCGATAAGAGATAGTAGGCGCTTGGTCGTGTAGTCAATCTCGCGGTCAAAGAAGGAACTGACCTGCTGTAGCATGAATTCCAACGATCCCGACTCCAATCCAACCTGGATCATCGACAGCGCCAGGTTCGGAAAATGGGGCAGCAAATGTCTGATGTTGGCGACCGTGTTCCCCTGCTGAATTTGTTGACGCATCAAGTCGATTTCGCTTTCGATCACAGTATTTCCAACCGCCGACTTGACAGTATCCAGACCCGCCAAAAGCGGCGCGCCGGACCCGAATGTTACTCCCAGCAGGTGCGAAAAACGCGAAATGTATATCTTGTTGAGTAGCTTGCCAAAGACAGGCAGTTTCAGTAGGAAACCATCGAACCAGCGTCGAAATTGTTTCACTCTGAAAAGCCTGATTACTCCGGGAATTGCCAAAATGATCAAGAGCAACAGCACTGGCCAGTAATGCGTGACCAGATGGTTGATTTGGATCAACACGCGAGTTGGTAGCGGTAACTGAGCGTTATACTTGTCGTAGAAAGCAGCGAATTTGGGTACCACGAATGTCACAAGGGCAAAGAAGGCCAGCGTGACCATGGCGACCACCAAAATCGGATAGCGAATGGCGGTCTTGATCTGCTCGCGAGTTTCCAGGTCTCGCTCCAAGGTCGTGGCCAACTTGTCGAGGACGACGTCCAGCCGCCCCGATTGCTCCGCAATTTTGATGGCGTTGACATAGGTATCGCCGAAGATCTCCGGATGTTGCGCGACGGCATCTGAAAAAGAGTAGCCTTGCTCAAGGTCGGAACGCAGCTTCGAGGCGACATCGGCAAAATACTCATCTTGCTGATCGGCAATGATTCCCAGACTCCCGGTGATGGGAATGCCGGCCTTATAGAGAGCGTTCATCTTCCGGGTAAAGAGAATCAACTCTTCATGTGAAGTCTTCTTGCTCAGAATGAGCCGAAGTCGTACCCACCAACTGTTGGTCTTGATGTTTATTGCGACCGGGATCAGTTTTTTTTCGGCGAGGAAGTCCTTGACCGCATCAGCATTTTCCATGCGCAGAACGCCGGAATATGCGGCGCCGTTCAGATCACGGGCTTTGTATGTGAATTCAACCGGCATCCGAAACCGACTCCAAGACCTCATCTTGCTGCGTCACACGCAAAATTTCGCGGTAGGTGGTGATGCCTTTGAGACCTTTGGCAATCACCTGCTCCCGCAGCGTCGACATTCCCAGTCGCTGCGCGGCGCTCTTGATAGTGGCGCTATTTGGATTTGACAGAATAATTTCGCGGATGCGGTTATTGATCGGCAGGTATTCGTAGATGCCGATCCGACCAGCATAGCCGGTGCCGCCACATTCCTCGCAGCCTTGGCCGGTATAGAATTGACCGTCTCTGGCGGCCGGATCCAGGCCAAGCACGTCAAGCATTGCCGGTGACAATGTCTCTTTGGTCTTGCAGCGCGGGCAGATGGTGCGCACCAATCGCTGCGCCAGCACGCCGAGAAGGCAACTAGCCAGCAGGTAGTCTTCCACGCCCATATCGATCAAGCGCGCCACCGCGCCGGCGGCGTCGTTAGTGTGTATCGTGGTCAATACCAGATGCCCGGTCAATGCGGAGCGCACGGCCATCTGCGCCGTCTCGGCGTCACGGATTTCACCGACCATGATGATATCGGGATTCTGCCGGAGAATCGAACGCAACGCCGAGGCGAAGGTCAGTCCCGCTCTCTCGTTGATTTGCACCTGATTGACCAAGGGCAGTGTGTATTCGACAGGATCCTCGAGAGTAACAATGTTTTTCTCGATGCTCTTCACTTCGTTGAGGGCCGCATACAGCGTGGTCGTCTTGCCGGAACCGGTAGGGCCGGTGATCAAAATCAACCCCTCCGGTTTGTGGATGAGTTCCCGAAAATCCACTTGCGTCAGCGACGCAAAACCGAGATTGGCCAACCCCAGGACCAGATTGCGACGGTCGAGCACGCGTAACACGACCTTTTCGCCGTTGACTGTCGGAAGCGTCGAAGCGCGCACGTCAATGTCGCGGTTGCCGACGGAGACAACGAAGCGGCCGTCTTGCGGCAGGCGTTTTTCGGAAACGTCCATCTGCGACATTACCTTTATGCGAGACACGATGCTTGCGTGCAGACTCCGCGGTGGCGCATCTTGCTCCTTCAGCACGCCATTGATGCGATAGCGCACCCGCAGTTTCTGGTCATCCGGCTCGATGTGAATGTCCGAGGCATGGTCTCTGACCGCCTGCGTGATCAGCAAGTTTACGAGCTTGATAAGCGGCGCTTCCGAGGTGGATGCCTCGGCTTCACTGACGGTGGCCGCGAAATCGGGCTGCCCACTTGTTTCCTCGTCACCAATACCCTTGATCATCTCTGCCATCGACTCGCGCAGCGAGTAGTATTGGCTGATCGCTTGCGCAATTTCGGCGCTGGTCGAGACGACTCGATTGATCTTCAGGTTGGTCAGGTACTTCAACTCATCAAGTGCGATTACGTCTAACGGATCAGCCATCGCCACCGTCAGAGTACTGCCGATCTTGAAGACCGGAATCAGGTGATGCTTTTTGGCAAGACTGAGTGGAACGATCTCGACGATGGTCGGGTCAATCACGAGATTGTCGAGCGCCAGTTTCGGTACACCGAGGCGCGTGTGGATGACATCAACAAAATCATCCTCCGAAATCAGACCCTTATCCCGCAGGATTTGCCCGAGCTTGAGGCCGGTTCTACCCTGTTCCTCCAGAGCTGCCGCGAGTTGCTCGGGTGTCAGCAGGCCCTTTTCGATGAGGAGATCGCCGAAGCGTTTATGTGTGCTCATAGTATTCCATATAATCCATCCCTATCTGTTTTCGGGATAACTTATGGATTGCTTGAGCGTCGGGCGAAAAGACTCACCTCCTGTCACTCTGGGTGCTAGTGCTTCCTTTCGCAGATTCGTTTCATGACGTGGCTCGTAGGGGTGCGGTTCCCGCGCCCGCGAGCGCAGCGTGCTCCGCCCCTGCGATCTAAGAGTCTTCTCTCCGGACCGTTTGACGCAAGGCACACGATTGCAGCGAGTTGCGATTGTGGATCGTTTGGATGTCTACTCTGCTACTTGTTTCCACAGCGACACTGTCTCGGCCACGAATGCGTCAAAGCTACGTGGTGGATGGAGAAGAACGAGTTCCGTCTTGGCCATCTCCGATTGCTCGGCCCGCAAACCATGATCCTGAAAGAATTGATACATGATGCGGAAGTCGTGCACCATCCATGCCGGTAACATTTTGTTAGCTTGTTCCGCCCAGGAGTCGAGATCATCCCCGCCATAATTGACTTCCGTGCCCAAGTGACGACTGTAAACGGCAGCGACGCCTTTGCCGGTCAGAGCGTCAGGGCCATTCAGATTGTAGGTTTTTCCGTCATGACCTGATTTGCGAAGTGAATTGACCGCGGCATCGGCGATGTCGCGAACGTCTATGCTGCTCAAGCCCACGGAACCGATCGGCTGAGGCCAAACTCCGTATTTGACAATTGCCTCCCTAAGCCGCAGATCGTTCTGGAAGAAGTAGTTGGGACGCAGAATCGTGTACGCCACGCCTGAATCCTTGATCGCTTGTTCAATGGGAATTTTGCTGGCAAAATGCGGAATTCGTTCCGAGCCGGGGGGCATCACTACTGACATAAACACGATCTTCTTGATACCCGCCTTCCTGGCAGCCTTGACGGCAAATTGTCCACGTGCCGTTTCGTCCGGGTGTACGGCCGTTATCAAAACCAAGCTTTCGATACCGCCAAAGGCGCGGCGGAGCGATGGTGGGTCGGCCAAGTCCCCTACGATGCCTTCGACTCCGGCCGGCAAAGTTGCCAATTTGTCTGCACTATGTGTCATCACTTGTACCTTGGTGTCTTGATCCAACAGTCGCGATACAATCTGGCTGCCGACCCTCCCGGTTCCGCCTATGACTAAAATGCTCATCTCTTTACTCCCTCAATACTAAGTTTCGAAGTCACCGAAATATGTACGCACGAAGATGCGTCGTTCACTCATTATGGGAGCGGGTATCGGTGGCAGGAGATTAGAAAAAGACGGAAACATCACACTCTCACGGTCAGCCATCTTCCGCGCCGATAGTAGGCATAAAACAGGCAGGCGCTGACGGCAATGGCTGAAGTCATTATCCACCAGACCGCCAGCTCGCCGCCGCCGAAGAATTCCCGGACGACAAAAATCGGGGCAACTTGCAGAATCCAAGCATTGATGATATTCACGACCATAGCCGGAGTGTTCAGTCCCACTCCCGTGTGCACATACTCGATCATCATAAGTGCACCCACAAACGGCATGCAGAGGGCGATGATTCGTAGCAGATCGACGCCATGACCAACCGTCTCCGGGTTTGAAAAGAAAATTCCGAGAACCTGCCTCGCAAACACCAACACGACCAGACCAAATATAGCCATGACACCGACGGCAAGAGCAATCGACTTGTCACCGGTCTTCTTGGCGCGCTCGATCTTTCCGGCGCCGACGGTGTGTCCGATAAGAGCCGACAAGCCGAGACCAATCCCTACCAGGAGTGTGAAACCGAGTCCCATGATTTGATTGGCGACACCGTAAGCCGCAACTACGGCGGTTCCGAAACCGGCGATCATTGGGGTTATTATCAATCGGGACGATGAATAAGACATCTCCGCAAACCAGGATGGAATGCCGATCTTGATGAGAATCCACATGCTTGCGAGCGTCATCTTCTCCCCGCTTTTCCAATGCAGGCGCACATTGGCATGACCGGCAAAGAACAGCCAGACACCGATGCTGAAGATCGTGACAAAGGTGATAACTGATGCATAGGCGGCTCCCGCCATCCCGAAGGCGGGAATGCCCAGCCAGCCAAAGATCAGAATGGGATCGAGCGCCATGTTGAGCACGCTGAATCCAAGCATTAGCGCCATCGCTTTATGCGGATTGGCGGTGCCACGCAAGGCCGTAAAAATGGTCCAGATGGCATAATTCACCGGCAGGCCGATAAAGATGATCCTGCCATATTGCAGCCCGAGAGCCAGTGCCTCGTCACGGGCGCCGATCAGGTACATGAGTTGCGGGAGAAACAGGAAACCTACGGCGCCGAAGACGGCGCCGAAAACCAGCTTGAGTATCAGCGTCTCCTTGATGGCTTTCTCGGTCTTGTCGTATTCTCTCTCACCATAGCGTTGGGAGATTACGGCGACGGATCCCGGACCTATCAGATGGTTGAACGTGCTCAAAAACCACGCGAGGTTGTTGAAGAAAGTGATTCCGGCTACAGCCGATTCGGATTGGGGCAAGTGCGAAACCCAGAACATGTTGACTAGTCCGTAGATGTTCTGTGACATAAACCCAAACATCGACGGCAGCCCCATTTTGAGAATTGAACCGGTAACCGAGCCTTCGGTGTAGTCGGTTCGCTTGATGTCAGTCGTTTGCGTCATATCGGTGCCGTCAGTCCTTAAGATAACACTTACGTTAAGGAATCGGAATAGTTATCTGCCAACGAATGCATCTAGGGTAATATCCTAAATCGTGTGTAGAAACGAGAACGAGTATATCCTCTATGTCGCTTCTACACGCGACTTTAGATATTACCATTCGGGATCACCGTTTCCCGACGGTTCATTTTGGACACCTATAGCGACGCAACAACATTTGCGTGGTTTCACCATTTGGGCTTATATTCCCAATTGTATGGTGCGAAAGAGAACATCAGGGCTTGATGAGAGTGTTTTCGGAGGCATCCTGTCCATGTTGATCGGTTCGGCAAATACTCCCGTAGGGGCGCGGTCCCCACGCCCAGAGATCGAATCCGTGCTGGTAGCGCTTTCCGGCGGTCCTGACTCCGTAGCGCTGCTGCATCTTATCAATGCGGCAAGCGTGGGGATGGGGTTCAGGGTCGCCGCCGCACATGTCAACTATGGGCTCCGTGGAGAGGAGTCGCACGAAGATGAGCGCTTCTGCCGCGATCTTTGTAAGCAATTGGGGATCAAACTCCACGTCAAGAGAGTGAATTTGTCGGCTCGGAAATCCGGCACGAACCTGCAGGCCGAGGCGCGCAAAATTCGATACAGGTTTTTTGACGAAATCCGCGCGAAGCACCAGCTCACCTGGATTGCTGCTGGTCACAACAAGACCGATAACATCGAGACGATTCTAATGAACCTCTGCCGTGGCGCGGGTACGTTTGGCTTGTCAGGTATCGAACCTGTCTTTGGCAAGGTCATTCGCCCGCTGCTCGATTTCACACGCGAGGAGATCATCGCCTACCTGCGGCAGAACCATCTCCCCTATCGCATTGACCGCTCGAATTTGGAAAGCAAGTACACGCGCAACAAGGTCAGACAGCAGCTGTTGCCTGTGGTCGTCAAGATATTCGGAGATAGGGCGATTGGCAATATCGCCCGAGCGGGGCAGATATTAGCTCAGCAAGAGCATTACTTGCGCGGGCAAATTGCTCAGTTGTTGGATCGCGATGCCGTGGTGACACCATTCGGAAAGATAGCCCTTGATTTGAAGCACTTTAGGCGATATGATGATTTCTTGAAGCAGTTGCTGATCGCTGACTGCTTCGAGCGGTTGACCGGATCACTGCAGGATTTCGATCTGGCCTCGGCGCAGAGGGTGATCAAGCAGGTGCGCTCGGCAACTGTCAAAGTAGACTTGACGTCCGGACTGATTGCCGAGATTGCCGGTGAACGACTCTACATCTATCGCGCCGCGAAAGACAAACCGTCCTACACGGCTCGGCGCAAGGGATCTACTTGCCTGCAAGGGTATGGAATGGAGATATCAATAAAAGAGACACCGACGACAAAGTTGGCCGCCAAGGAATTGCATTCCGGCAAGAACCTGAAGGTCTATGTCGATGCAAACAAGATGCGGGGCAAACTGACGGTCAGATCACCGAGAGTGGGCGATCGCTTTTCGCCGTTGGGTATGAGCGGGTCAAAAAAACTGTCGGACTTCTTTATCGATCGCAAGATCGACCGTCCGCTGCGCGAGGAAAAACCGTTGTTACTTTGTGGCGCCAAAATCGTATGGATAATTGGTCATGAGATTGCCGATAGTGTCAGAATCTCTGCGCGGACCAAGAGGGCACTAAAATTGGAGGTAACGCAACATCGCGAGTTCTGATATCGACACCAGACTGGAAGTATTGATTAGTAAGGAGCGACTCCAAGAGCGCATTGTGGGACTGGCAGCGGAAATCAAGCGCGACTATCGGGATCATAACCCGGTTCTGATCGGCACGCTCAAAGGGTGCTTTGCATTCCTGACTTTTCTGGCTCTAGAACTTGACTTCGATGTCGAAATCGATTTCATCTCCGCGCGTTCCTATGGTCATTCCGACCGTACTTCGGGCAGAGTGGATTTATTCAAAAATCTTTCGATAGATGTAAGAGACCGGCATGTGCTGCTGGTGGAAGATATCGTGGACTCGGGCTTTACCTTGCGCATTCTGCTGGAAGATCTCCAGCTTGCCAAACCGAAATCGGTTGCTGTAGTAGCGCTGCTGAACAAGCGCGCGAGTCATCACGTGGAGGTGCCGTTGAAATATGTTGGCTTTGATATAGAAGATGACTTTGTTGTAGGATTCGGACTTGACTTTTCGGAGAAGTACCGGAACTTACCGTATATAGCCGTGTTAAAAAGTATGAGCATGAGCGGAAACCAGTAGGAATTTGGAGCAAACACGTTTGGATAGCAATTTGAATAGAGGGCCTAATTTGCCACCGCAGATACCGAGGCGGGGCGAAGATCCCAAGGGCAAGAACGACTCGAATTGGAAGCGTAATTCCCGGACCATGATCTTTTGGCTGTTTTTTCTGTCGATTGTCATCATCTTACTTAGATATGTCGCTTCGCCGCATTCGGAACGAACGCCAATCAGATACACCGAATTGCTCGATCAACTCAAGAAGGGCAATATCGAGGAAGTGACCTTCGTCGACCGCGAAGTCCGCGGCAAGCTCAAGAGCAAATACGTTCCGGAAGATTTCAAAGGCAAAACTGAAGGCATCGACAACTTCGTGGCGATGATTCCTTTTGCCGACCCGGAATTGGTCAGCAAACTGGATTCCGCCGGAGTGAAGATCAGCGCCGAGAAATCGGAAGAGAATTGGCTCAGCTACCTCTTCACCTTTGCGCCCTTTCTGCTGGTCATCCTCTTGTGGCTTTTCATAATGCGCCAGATGCAGGGGGGCGGTCCCAAGAGCTTGTTCAGTTTCGGCAAATCGCGTGCGAAATTAGCGACTGAAGACCGTCCGAAAGTTACATTCAACGATGTCGCCGGAGCTGATGAAGCCAAGGAAGAGCTTCAGGAAGTCATTGAGTTTCTCAAGGAACCGGGCAAGTTCCAGCGGTTGGGGGGGAAAATCCCCAAGGGGGCGCTTCTGATCGGCGCTCCGGGCACCGGCAAAACGCTCTTAGCGCGCGCCGTGGCAGGTGAGGCAGGTGTACCCTTCTTCTCCATGTCGGGCTCAGATTTTGTAGAGATGTTTGTTGGCGTAGGCGCGTCACGAGTACGAGACCTGTTTGACCAAGGCAAGAAAAATGCTCCCTGTATTCTATTCATCGACGAAATCGACGCTGTCGGTCGTCTGCGCGGCGCCGGTCTGGGAGGCGGACACGACGAACGCGAGCAAACGCTAAATCAGTTGCTCGTGGAAATGGACGGCTTCGAATCCAATGAAGGCGTAATCTTGTTGGCAGCCACGAACCGCCCTGACGTGCTTGACCCGGCCTTGCTGCGACCGGGACGTTTTGACCGACAGATCGTGGTTAACCTTCCGGATATCAAAGGTCGGGAAGGAATCCTGCAAGTGCATATCCGCAAGCTTAATCTTGCCGAGGATGTTGACATCAAGCTAATCGCCCGAGGCACTCCCGGTATGTCGGGCGCCGATCTCGCCAACTTAGTGAATGAGGCGGCTCTGTTGGCGGCGCGGCGCAACGCCGACAAAGTCAGCATGCAGGACTTCGAAAAAGCAAAGGACAAAGTTATGATGGGGGCCGAGCGACGGTCATTGGTGATCTCCGAGGAGGAAAAGCGCACGACGGCCTATCATGAGGCCGGGCATGCGCTGGTCGGCAAGCTCATTCCCAAAGCCGATCCTGTCTACAAAGTGACAATTATACCGCGCGGTCTGGCTCTGGGTGTGACCAGCTTCCTTCCGATTGAGGAAAGGCACACGTATTCCAAGGAATATCTCGAAACCAAGCTAATCTATCTCATGGGTGGACGCGCCGCCGAAAAACTGGTGTTCGACCAGTTCACTACCGGCGCGGGCAATGATATTGAACGGGCAACGGAGTTGGCACGCAAAATGATTTGCTCCTGGGGCATGTCGGACAAACTGGGACCGTTAGCCTTCGGCAAAAAAGCCGAAGAGATATTTCTCGGTCGGGAAATCGCGCAGCATCGCGATTTCTCGGAGAAAACGGCGATGATAATCGACGAGGAAGTGCGCGGCATCGTGGAGCGCTCTTACAACAACGCCGAGGAAATTCTGCAAGCCAATCTCGATAAGCTGCATAATTTAGCGACAGCGCTTCTCGAACACGAGATTCTTGACAGCGATGAAATCGACACGATCCTGCACGGCGAACGACTCACCAAAGCACCGATCAACCCCCAGAAGGCATGACGAGTCGAGCGCTAAGACAAGAAGATCAGGTAGCGGTACTATTCAACAATCGTAATCGGATTATCGTGATGGGCGTGGTAAACACCACGCCCGATTCATTTTCGGACGGTGGGCAGTTCTTCGACGCAGACCGCGCCGTGGACCATGCGCTGCAGCTCGTGGCAGACGGGGCTGACATAATCGACGTCGGCGGTGAGTCTACCCGTCCCGGCGCGGATCCGGTGGGTCAGGAAGAAGAGATGCGCCGGGTCACACCGGTGATAGAGCGTCTTGCCGCGCAGATCGACGTACCGATTTCGATCGATACATGCAAGGAGTCGGTGGCGCGTGCCGCTTTGACCGCTGGAGCGACGATTGTGAATGATGTCTCAGGGTTGACCGCCGATCCCCGATTGGCGAAAACGGTCGCCGAGTTTGGCGCGGGGCTTATCCTGATGCACAGGCGTGGCGATCCGACCACGATGCAGTCCGATACCCGCTATGAGGACTTAATCGCCGAGATTAGCTTGTTCCTGCGAGAGGCCATTTCTAAGGCAGAAGCGGCCGGCGTTGACCCTGCGAAAATCATGATCGACCCCGGAATAGGATTCGGAAAAGACCTTGCGGGAAACGTGGAAATCATTAATTCTGTAAGTAGTTTGACTGAGTTGGGCAAACCGGTTCTGATCGGCGCATCACGCAAGTCGTTTATCGGTCGGATAACCGGAGCCGATCCGGCACATCGACTTCACGGCTCGCTGGCGGCGGCAGTGGCAGCAGTGATCTACGGCGCAGCGGCGGTACGTGTACACGACGTCAAGGAGACTCGTCAGGCGGTCGACGTGGCGATTCAATTGCGACGGGTGAAATAATGGAATTGTTCGGTTACAAGTTTATCAAGTTCACGCTGATCGATCTGATCGATGTTTTGGTCGTCGCCTATATTTTCTACAAGTTCCTGTCACTTCTGAAGGGCACCCGCGCGGCGCAAATGATCACCGGCCTGACAATGCTGTTTATGATTGCTTTCTTCGCGTTTTGGTTCCAGTTGCAGGGTTTGATGTGGCTCTTCTCCAATCTGGCCACGGTCGGCTTTATCGTGATGGTGATTCTATTCCAACCGGAGATTCGCGGCGCACTGGCGCAGATCGGATTTTCGCGAATCGCAAAGTACTTCTATCGCGGCGAGGATTCGGCAACTGTGGATGAAATCTCCCGTGCCGTTCTCAAGCTTTCGATACTTAACCACGGGGCTCTGATGGTGATCGAACGGAATATCGGCCTGCGCGATTTTGTCCAGAGCGGCAAGGAAATCAACTCCGGGGTCTCCGAGGAATTGATCACTACTATCTTCACGCCATATACACCACTCCACGATGGTGCAATTATCATCCGCCAGGATTTGATAGTTGCCGCCGGTTGCATGTTGCCATTATCGCAAAATCCGGCGTACCTTAAGATGTTCGGCATGCGCCACAAGGCCGGTGTCGGCATCACCGAGGAATCGGATGCCGTCTGCATCATCGTTAGCGAGGAGACTGGCGCGATTTCAATTGCTTTCGAAGGGGCGCTGCGCCGCGATATCGAACGCTCGCAGTTCAAGGAAATTCTGATGCGGTTCCTGAAAGCGTGACGAGTTACTTCGATTTCAACCAGGAATCCTGAGGTTGTCCTACAAGCCGGATTATGGTCGCTAATGCGATTGCAGGGAGTGTTTGGTTGAATGACAGCGTCGCAACATCTTACACCCTCACCCCAACCCCTCTCCCTTGAAGGGAGAGGGGCCAGGGGAGAGGGGAATGAACTTGTGAGACAGCCTCAGGATTCCTGACGACGTTCAAGGGATCGTGGCTTTTTCAAAACTCCCTTATCCTGCTTGACCCGGCGTTTGCGGTTGTGTATATCTGTGATGGCAAACTAACGACTTCTGGAGGAAGTAGTGACCGGCATTATCATTGCGCTTCTGGGCGGGATTGCCATCGGTTTGGCAGTAGCATTCGTTCTGAGAATCCATCAGGCAAAACAAGGCCGAGAGTTGGCGCAGGAGATTATCCGCGAGAGCGACGCTCAGCGGAAGGCCGGTATCGATGCGGTCATTGATAATGTGAAGGCATCCTTCGGCGCCCTGTCGCTGGAGGCACTTTCGAAATCGACTGACGAGTTTCTCAAACTCGCAAAAGCCCGCCTCGACATCGAGCGGGAAGCCTCGGTCAGAGAGCTTGACTCCAAGAAGGGACTGATCGACCAACAACTTCAGGCGATGACCGTGCAGATGGAGCAGGTTTCGCGCACGATTAGCGAACTCGAAAAGGACCGCGTTGAGAAGTTCGGACAGCTTTCGAGTTCGCTTCTGCTGCACGCCGAACAGACCCAGTCTCTGATGCAAATCGCCAACGGGCTACGGCAGGCGCTCTCCAGTACTAAGGCCCGTGGACAGTGGGGCGAGCGCATGGCCGAGGATGTATTACGGTTGGCTGGATTTATCGAGAATGTCAACTACGAGAAACAAAAGCGGATTGATTCTTCCGGGAAGATCCCCGACTTCACATTCTTCCTGCCGCAGGAACTCAAGCTTAACATGGATGTGAAATTTCCGCTCGATAACTATCTGCGATATCAGGAGGCAACCGGCGATACCGACAAGTCACGCCACCTGAGCGATTTCCTGCGCGATGTACGCAACCGCGTCAAAGAGGTCGTCGGCCGTGAATACATCAACCCCGAGCAAAATACCGTCGATTACATGCTGCTCTTCATTCCCAACGAGCAGGTTTATGCTTTTATTCATGAGCAGGATCGCACGATTCTGGACGACGCTTTGAGAAACAAAGTGGTTTTCTGTTCACCGCTGACATTGTACGCCATTCTGGCGGTAATCCGCCGTGCCGTCGACAACTTTACACTGGAGAAGACCTCGCATCAAATTCTCTCGTTGTATGGTGAGTTCCAGAGAAAGTGGGCCAAGTTCGTGGAGGGGATGGATAGGCTCGGCGAGCGTATCAAAGCCGCACAGAAAGAATATGACGAAATTACCGGCACTCGCCGTCGTCAGTTGGACAAAGTGCTAGACAAGATCGAGGATTTGCGGACTCAAACCGGTTTGCCCGAGAACAATGTCGATTTAATCGAGGACAATTCGCTATAGCAGCATACGAAACGGCCCTTGCCGGCGTACATCGCTCATCTACCGTGGGGGGCGCAGCGCTGCTCCGACCGCTGAGTCATTCGTTTCGCAACGCCTCGATTGGGTCAATATGGGCCGCGCGGGATGCCGGGTAGAAGCCTGCCAGCAAACTGACCCCGACACCGATAGCCAAAGCGATCAGAATCAACCAGATGGGAATGGCGAACAATTCCGTCGCGGGAATGCCTTCCTTTGCCATCACCATTTTCGCGATCGCTGATGCGATGCGTGTGATCAGCCAGCCAAACGCTATTCCGAACAACGAACCGAGGACACCGATCATACCAGATTCGGCGAGGAAGAGAAACCGGATTTCGCGTTCGTCCGCTCCCAATGACTTGAGAACACCGATCTCGCGCTTGCGTTCGAGGATCGACATCACCATGGTGTTGACAATCCCCAGCGAAGCTGTGGTCAAAGCGATCAGTCCGATGAGCCCTAACGCCAGATCGAAATAGACGAAGAACTTGCGTATCTCGTCAAACTGCTCGGCAAAACTAAATGTGCGAAATCCCAATGCGTTGACCGAATCGCGAACCGTCTTGTGCATAGTTCGAGGAGCCAAGTCCAGAGTAACCATGGGATAGTTTTTGCCCGCACCATTTCCCTTGCCCGAGAAGAGGGTTCCGCTGCTGATCGCTGCCAATAATTCGGTTGGATCACCGCTGAATCCGGTTGTGAAGCGCGCAGCGGTTGCTTGCGGAATGATGATCGACCCCGTTTTCAATTGGTGGGACTCGCGCTTCTCAATCACGCCGCAGATCGTCAATGTATCGGAGATTTCCTCTCTGCAGTTCAGAAAGCCATTGACGAATCTCTGCGCGGTGCCGTTCAGTTCGTTGGTGATTACCCGGCTGCGATATTCCCTATACCACAAGGAATCGAACGAAATTCGCTTAAGTCGATCCCTGATCGTTTCTCCCTTGTCTTTCAGAATGTGCATTAGGCCACTATCAAGGCTCGCAACCTTGACGGAGATTACGATCGAACGACCAACGAGCGAATCCGGTTCGTTAAATCCCCAGGACTTCACCAAGTCCTCGTTCACCAGCACCTGCCGCGTGGTATCACTGCTGAATGGCTTTCCCGCCAGAATTCGGGAGAAAAGCTTGGTTCGGAGCACCGCTTCCGGAAGCGTCTGTGCCTTGGCAGATACGGTGGAATCACCAAGTTTTGCAGTAACACTGACTGCTTCATACGAGTAGGCCAGATTAACTCCGGGGATGAGAGAGAGTTTTTCGATCGCCGACTTATCAAGCAGGGGAGTTGGTACTGAATCGGCTCTATCGGAATTGGTCTTCGGATACACCTGCATGGTTGTGAGCAGACCGAGTTCTTCAAACTGCTTGGTGATATACCGCTGATTTCCGGCTCCGAAGGAGAGCATCGAGACGAATGCCGCAATGGCAATAACCACGCCTGATACGGTCAGAAATGTTCGCAACTTCATGCGCCAGAGATTGCCCGTCGAAACCGCTACAAAATCAGTGAAGGTCATTGAATCTCTCCACTCGCTGGCGATGAAGTCTCACTTCCGACAATGTGCCCATAATCCATCCGGATGATTCGCGTCGTATGCTGCCTGGCTAATTCGAGATTGTGCGTGACCATAACGACCGTAATGCCTTGACGGTTGAGTTGGGCCAACAACGAAATAGTCTGAACGGCGTTAGCGTGATCGAGATTGCCGGTAGGTTCATCCGCCAACAGGATCGCCGGATTCTTGACAATTGCTCTGGCCATTGCGACCCGTTGTTGTTCTCCCCCGGACAGGTCGGCGGGACGGTGAGTGATGCGATCCAAAAGACCCAACCGATCAAGCACGGCAGTCGCACGCGCGCGACGTTCTCGCCGTGGTGTGCCATTAAACAGCAGCGCTGTCTCTACGTTTTGCAGTGCGGTATAGTGGGAGATCAGGTTGAATGACTGAAACACCATCCCGATTTGGCGAGCGCGATAAGCCGCCAGTTCCCGCCGGGACAGCGTGTAAAGGGAACGACTTTCCATTTCAACCGTGCCGGCGGTCGGCGTATCCAGTCCGCCAAAAATGCCGAGCAGAGTTGACTTGCCGCATCCTGATGACCCGACGATCACGACGAACTCCCCGCGTTGCACACTGAGATTTACTCCGTCCAGCGCACGGACCTCGTACCCGCCGCGCCGGAAATAACGACAAAGATCGTGTGCGGCCAGATATGCGTTTTCAAGAGGGCTGATAGAATTCCTCCGTCTCCATGTGAGACAGTACGCAGAATTGACAGATTGGTTGCCGACACCGCCTCGCAAACCACGACAATGCCGCTGCCGGACAAACAGAGGGGGACGGGGATAGGCATACAAGAACGATGCGGAGAGTGAGGGATTCGAACCCCCGGTCCCCGAAGGGACAACGGTTTTCAAGACCGCCGCTTTCGACCGCTCAGCCAACTCTCCGGCGTGAATATAGGGAGTAGGCCGCTCCATGCAACAAAAATGCATTCCCGCTTCCATCCCGGGTAATATCCTAAATCGTGTGTAGAAGCGACAACGAGTGTATCCTCTATGTGGAAAACTGATAAGAAGAGAGGAGACACCCGCGTCGTTTTGCGAGTTAGATTTTTCGGTGGAGAACGTAAACCGGTGCCGGTCTATCCCGGACCCCCGAGGATGTACTTTCCACACTCAACTATCGACATTACCTGCTCGCCAGGGTTGGGAAGAAATCGCTTGACTTATTGCTTCGGAAGTCTATAATAGGGCGAACAGAAGAGCAGATTATCAAGTCAAATGCTCGCGGATCCGGTCGCCGGTTCTTGAACTATCGACTGGGCAAGGTATTATCATGGAAAAACGCATATACATTCCAGAATGGGGAGAAGTTATGAGGAACCTGTATTTCAGATTGATGGTCGGTATTATCATTTTGGCGGCGCCTATCGCGTGGTCTCTGCCGCCGACCGCGATATCTGTCTTAAGGACTGTCAAAACCGCCAAGAGCACCGACGTAGATAGCTACTTCGACGCCAACAGGCTGTTCATGATGGTGTATAATAATGGAAATGTAGCTTACGATAACTCCTCAGTTTACGGCAGACAGGACGGCCTCTACTATCCTTACTCAGGGTATCCTTCGTTCCCGGGTATCAAAACGGTGGTCTATGCCGCCGGAATTTTCATGGGTGGGAAAGTCGATGGAGAAATACGGATAGCGGCAGCCGAATACTCGACCGAGTACGTCCCGGGTCCGATGGCCGGCGGCACTTTCCAGCCGGACCAGCCATTCTTCCATGTCTACAAGATTGATCGGAACTCGGGACCGGGCGACCCCGACTACGATCAATGGCCTGCGTCAGAGGGAGCGCCGGTAGATCAACTCGGCCAACCATTGTTGCTTGGAGATCAAATGCTTTGGGCGGTCTTTAACGATGCCGATTTTTCGCATCACACTAACGGATGCGGCCGCACAGATCCTCTTGGCATCGAAGTACAGCAGACGGTTTGGGGTTCTGACCTTCCCGGAGAGCAAACAGTAGTGTATATCAAGTACAAGTTATACAACAAGGGTACCAATCCGATCGACAGCTTTTTTATCTCCTTCTGGGCTGACCCCGACCTGGGTGACGCAAGCAACGATCTGGTAGGATGCGACACGACATCCGACATCTTCTTCGCTTACAACTCCGGTCCGGATGCCATCTACAATCCTGATACTCCTGTTTGGGGCGTCAAACTCATTTCCGGTCCCGTCGTACCGTCGGAGGGAGATACCGCGATGTTCGACGGTCAGCCGATGCCCGGCTTCAAGAATTTGGGCATGTTTTCGTTTGGCCGGTACATCAACAATACCGACCCGCAGAACGAGCAAGAGACTTTCAACTATATGAAAGGTCTGGCCCGTGATGGTTCTCCCAATGTCGATCCCCTTGGCCACGAAACCAGATTTCCTTATTCCGGAGACCCGGTGAACGGCACCGGGTGGTTGGACGAAGCGCCCTCGGATAAAAGGCTAATGGCGAGTTTCGGCAACTTGCATCTGGATCCAGGTGACAGTCAGCAGGTGGTGCTTAAGTTGGTAGCCTACGCGGCTGAAGATCTTTCCGCAGCCGTTACGGAATTGAAGCAAGCTCTCGATTCGGCGGCGGTTGTCGTGAATGCGCCTGTGTTCGTGGACTGCGATTCCGCCAGCGTGTCGGTGAATGACTATCAACAGCTTGGAGAAGTCTACTTCCTTGACCAAACGAATCAGCATTGGCTTGCCCGTTATAATTGGGGAGGCGATTTTTTCGGCGGGTCTGCCGACTATGGCTATCGATTTTTTGGCTCCTCGATCCACCCGGAGACTAATCCTGGTGCATTTCATGGCGTTGAAGTCCGCTTCTCTCAGGTACAAAAGCAGAAGGCCTACCGCTACGTCAGAGGGGGAAATCCCAACTACGGGTATGACGGCTATTACGAAGTTCCGTTCACAGTCTGGGATACAGACAATAACCGTCAGCTCAATGCCGCCTTTGTCGAGAATCTTGGATCACCCTGCTTTGATAATACCTGGAGTCCGTGTGATAATGGACAAGATGGCAGAGAGTACTTGATCATCTTCAATTCCAGTTACAGTGGCGATGACCCAAGCAACAGTCCGATTGACTATCAGAATCTCAATTTCCAAATTGATGCCAATCTCCTTGATATTCAATACATCTTCTGGCCCGCACTGCGATCGGGACACAGCTTGTCCGAAATCGTTGATGGTCAGAAGCTGGTTTTTCGGAAGCAATTGCTCAATCAGAACGGAATAGCCGGCGACGTGGTGATCAAGCTCAATGAGTCCGGCACCAGTCAGCAGCGATTAGACATCGAGTCGCATAGTTCGGGAAGCAGCATTCTCAAGTTTGAGATTCCCGTCTCGTCACCCTTTTCGGTCGCTCCCAAAGGTGTGTTGTTTGACACAAGCATTTCTGCTAAGACCTACGTCTATTTCCGGCCACCGTTTCCCGGCTATTGTGAAGACTACTTGAGCGTCGTTGACGTAATGTCCGGACTGGAAAAGGCAAGAGTGCGACTCGTCGGGCTTCCCGAAGGCACAATTAGCGCGAAAGTCGAGATCGACCCGGATACGATGTATGTCTACCAGGCGCACGCCGGCAGTCCGATGGATGCTGAGATTCGCGTCGGCGATTTCTATTACGACGAACATCTACTTCAGGATGTTAATCTATCAACGCTCCTTATCAACGACTCGATTGTGCCGACGACCGCGGCAATCGTACCGTCTTACCCGGGTTTTTACGGAGAGGTCTTGGAGACAGTCTTCCCGAACAGGGGCTTTATCCTGGGATACGGACCGCTCTGGGGTGACCATGATTCGACCTATACCGTGTCTGGTCAGTTTGTCGATGGTTCGCCTTTTAATGTCGCTGGAATAGTGACGCTCATTGGCATTCACTCCGGAGATGCCAACGGTGATGGTGAAGTCGACATCGCCGACGTTGTACATCTCATCGCCTATATCTTCTCCGGCGGTCCAGCACCCAATCCTCTGGCCGCGGGTGATGCGGACTGCGACGGTGTGATCACTATTGCTGATGCTGTCTATCTAATTACGTACATCTTCTCCCATGGACCGCAGCCGTGTGCCGGCCGCTGATGTTTGCATAGAGTGACGCCGCCTCTGGTCTCCGTCTCGCGGATCCGTGCAACTATTCACTTGATAGAAGCACGTATCACGTTATATTCCTGCCAGCGATGACAGGTCGCCCTGTGGGCATGAATAGACGCAGGTGTGTCGCCTTGCAAGCAATAGCGACAAGCATCGGCTTGGCTAAGACGGGAGATCGATGAGACCATTTTCGCAACTGCGGCGAACACATACGTGTGGTGATCTGAGAGCCGCTCACGCCGGACAAACGATCACTCTTAACGGCTGGGTAAAACGCTACCGCAATCATGGCGGCATTCTTTTCGTCGATTTGCGTGATCGCTACGGCATCACGCAGGTCGTTTTTCATCCCGACAATTTCAACGCCGAGCAGATGGATATTGCCACACACTTGCGGGCGGAGTTTGTGATCAGCGTCACCGGCAAGGTTAATCCTCGCCCTGATGGGATGATCAACAAGAACATGGAGACCGGCGAGATCGATGTTGAAGCGCATGATTTCGAAGTGCTCTCCGAATCCGAAACGCCGCCGTTTGAGATCGAGGATGAAACGACGGCCAGCGAGGATCTGCGATTGACTTATCGCTATCTGGATTTGCGCCGGAAGGTACTCAAGGATAAAATCATCCTGCGCCACCACTTCACTGCCGCGGTGCGCGAGTATCTCGATAGCCAGAAGTTTCTCGAAATCGAGACGCCCCTGATGATGCGTTCGACTCCGGAAGGGGCGCGTGACTTCGTTGTGCCCTCGCGCGTTCATCCGGGGAAGTTCTATGCGCTGCCTCAATCACCGCAGTTGTTCAAGCAGATACTGATGATCTCCGGTTTTGACAGGTATTATCAGCTTGCCCGCTGCCTACGCGATGAGGACCTGCGCGCCGACCGTCAACCGGAGCACACGCAAATCGATATAGAGATGTCATTTGTTACACAGGATGACGTTTTCACCATCGTCGAGGGTATGATGGCACACGCTCTCAAGAAGACTCTCGGCGTTGTCGTACAGACTCCCTTCCCCAGGCACCCATATCAAGAGATCATGAGCAACTATGGTTCCGACAAGCCAGACCTCCGTTTTTTTGGTATGAAGCTCATAGATTTCACTTCCGCGGTCGGCAAAAGCGAATTCAGACCCTTTGCCGAGGCTGTCAACTCCGACGGTGTGATCAAGGGGTTGGTTGCCGTCGGGCAGGCCGGTCTGTCACGCAGACAGCTTGAAGAAATCGAGCAGGAAGCAAAACTGGCCGGAGCTTCCGGGCTGGCATGGGTGGCATTTGGCGACGAGATCAGATCGTCCATCAAGAAATTCCTTGATGATGCCGCTATCTCTCGCTTGCGGGAAATCGGCAGCATTAAGCATGGTGACTTGCTGCTTTTGGCTGCCGGCAAGAAGCTCCCCACGGAGGTTGTTCTCGGGCGGGTGCGAACATACTGCGGCAAGAAAATCGGGTTGATAGACAAATCGAAATGGGCATTTCTTTGGGTGACCGAATTTCCGTTGTTCGAATATCACCCCGAAAGTGATCGCTTCGACGCGATGCACAACATCGTAACCTCTACGAAAGAGACTGACCTCGGGTTCTTGGAGGCAGGCTTCACGAGCAACCTCGCTAAATCCGATCCGAAGCACCCCTGGGCAAGGGTTCGCGCCAATCAGTACGATCTTGTCTGTAACGGATTCGAACTGGCATCAGGTGGAATCCGCAATCACCGTTCCGATATGCAGAAGAAGATCCTTAACATTCTGGGTATGGACGACGCCCGCGCCGAGCGAATGTTCGGCTTTTTGCTGACAGCGCTAAAATACGGCGCGCCCCCGCACGGCGGTATTGGTATCGGACTTGAGCGGGTCATGTCGATTTTGACCGATTCGGATTCGATCCGTGACGTGATGGCGTTTCCCAAAACGACTGCCGCACAATCACTTATGGACGGTTCGCCCACGGAGATCGAACCGGAGCAATTGGCGGAGCTGCATTTGTCGATAGATATTGACAAGAGCAAGTAGCTATAATAGCTTTGATGTATTGCGGCACTTTGACTTGTGCCGCTTGTCTCTTAAATGAGGTGTTGACACAACTCGTTGAGTGATCAAAGTACCAGAAAGATCGAACTCAAGGATATTGACCCGCGGCTGTTATTCGGCAGCAACCACGTTCTCCTCAAAAGCATAGAGTCCAGCTTTGATGCGCAGATTGTAGCGCGCGGGGACACAATCTGGATTACCGGTGACGAATCGGCACTGGTCGAAACGCTATTCTATGACCTGTTTGAGCGGTTGCGGTTACACGGTGAAATCTCCGAGCAATATCTTTCCTACGCTATTTCCTTCATCAAAGAGTCGGGGCGCGGACCGGCAACAGAGATGGAATTGTCATCCGAGCTATCGACCGTCGTCAAGCTGGACGTGCGACCGCGAACGGTCGGGCAGAAGGCTTACATTGAGGCCGTCGAGAAGTATGATATCGTCTTCGGCATCGGGCCGGCAGGTACCGGCAAGACCTACCTGGCAGTTGCTGAGGCAGTTGCCGGACTTAAGAACAAGCTTTACAACCGCATCATCCTGGTGCGACCGGCGGTAGAAGCGGGCGAATCGCTCGGATTCCTGCCAGGTGACATTCGCGCCAAAGTTGATCCTTACCTGCGACCGGTTTATGATGCGTTGCACGACATGTTGCCTGCGGACAAGATCAAGAAATTGATGGAGCTGGGTGTAATCGAGATCGTGCCGTTGGCGTTTATGCGCGGCCGTACGCTTAACAATTCGTTTGCGATTCTGGATGAAGCGCAAAACACGACGGTCCCACAGATGAAGATGTTCCTCACGCGTATCGGCGAGGGATCGAAAGCGGTGGTAACGGGCGATGTTACTCAGATCGACCTGGACCGCAAACGACTGTCGGGCCTAATCGCTATTCAAAAGATTCTGCGAAATATCTCCGACGTGAAGTTCTGTTACTTGACCGACAAGGATGTCGTGCGGCACCGACTGGTCAAAGATATTATTCGCGCTTTCGAGCGTTACGAAGAGGGGCGACGTTAGCCGATGTACGAACTGCTACGCAATATCAAGAGGGCGATCAGACGGCGGGTACGCAAGTATAGCGCGCGTCGGCTCGAACAGGACAAGCCCAGCTACAACAGATTTTGGATGGGTGTAATTGTCATATTTGCAATCGTGTTTTCATCGTTTCTTTTCCCGTTGGCGCAACTGTTTGCGCCGATTTCGACGCCGGATGTCGGCGAAGTTGCCTCTGAGGATATTATCGCGCCCTTTGGCTTTCCGGTATACAAGAGTCAGGGAGAACTGGACAATGAGATCCGCATGGCATTGGCAGCATTGCCGGCGGTGTTGATCTACGATCAGAGAATAGTCGACTCGTTGTTTGAGTCGGTAGACCGATTGTTTTTTCTGGCGGATAGCCTGAAATCAGTCGTGGGTAATCGGAGTCGGATTGCGGATCGGCTACGGCTGTTTTTCCCCCAGATCAAGATCGAGATACTCATGAAGCTGGCCGCCTGGGACAGCCTTGCCGCTCGCGAGACGGTCATCATCGCCAGCCTGAGGGATCGTTACATAGTTGGTATTACTCGCGTAGATAGTCTTGTGCCGGCGAACTATCACGAAGTGGTAGTGGTTCGTCCAAACCGAGAGACTGTCTATGCTGCGGACCAGGTTATGAGCCTGCAACAGGGTCAACAGAAGCTTCTTGAGGATATTCAGATCCATTCGGGGGATTTCATTGATGATGCCCGTGATCTGTACGCCATGGCCCGCGAGTTTTTGCAGCCGAATTTGACGTTTTCCATGGCGGAGACGGAAGCGCGGCGGGAGAAAACGCTGGCGGCGATTCCGCGGGAGAAACTTGTCATCAAGGCGGGGCAACGCTTGGTGGCGCGCAATGAACCAATCACCAAGACTCACATAGAATGGCTGACGGCCATGGCTCATTATCGTTCGTCGGTCGGCACCGAAAAGGGTGCTTGGCAGTACCTGCTGCCCATCGTGGCGCGTGTAGCCTTCGTTTCGTTCGTGTTCTTCAGCTTTCTCTACTCGCTGTATCATCTTCGACCCAAAGGCGAATTCTGTTTCAGCCGAATTGTGCCATTGCTATTGATCATCATAACGGTGATGCTTGCGGCCTATCTGGTTACCGAGCAGGGGCATTTGCCGCCAACCTTGATTCCGGTCGCCGCGGGCATCATTCTTGTTGCGATACTCTATGATTTACAGACGGCGGTTCTCACGTCGGTGGCGCTGGCGCTGCTCCTCGGAATCGTTTTCGAGTTTGACTTCGAAACCGCTTTTCGTGCGATTATCGCCGGAGTGATGGCGGCGGTGGCGATGCGAGTTGTGCAGAAGCGGACTGACTTCTACCGCTGTGCTCTTCATCTCTCGATTACACTGGCTGCAGGCAACTTGCTCTTGGAATCGCTCAAACTCTCGGATACGAATCTGGTGGTGAGGCAGTGCGGTCTGGGAGTTGTCAACGCTGTCGGCTCGACCTTCATCGCCATGGCGCTGCTGCCATTGTTCGAATCATTCTTCTCATTCACGACGAATATTACGCTGCTGGAACTGTCCGACCTAAATCATCCGCTGCTGAAACGGCTGGCGATTGAAGCTCCGGGTACTTATCATCATTCGCTGGTGTTGAGTTCGCTGACGGAAGCGGCTGCCAAAGCGATCGGCGCGAATCCTTTGTTGGCCAGAGTCGGGACTTATTATCATGACATTGGGAAGATGGAAATCTCCGAATATTTCGTGGAGAATCAGTTTGGTGTAAAAAGCAAGCACGATGAATTGGCGCCTTCAATGTCGGCGTTAGTAATCGTGTCACACATCAAGCGGGGGCGCGAGATGGCCGAGGAATACGATCTGCCGGATCGGATCATCGAATTTATTCAGGAGCATCATGGCACCTCGCTGATTAGTTACTTCTATAACAAGGCCAAAGAGCTGAGTCACAACGGCGAGATGTCCGAGGCGGAGTTCCGTTATCCGGGGCCGAGGCCGCGTTCCAAGGAAACCGCGATTTTGATGATCGCTGATTCGGTCGAGGCCGCCTCGCGGACATTGGATGATCCCAAACCGTCGCGCATTCGCAGCTTGATTAGGCGGATAACCAATGACAAGTATCAAGCCGAACAGCTCTCTGAGTCACCCCTATCGCTGGCGGATTTGCAGAAAATCGAAGACGCATTTGTGATGGTGTTAATCGGCGCATTTCACAATCGCATTGACTATCCTCATGCCGATGAAGAGAAATCGAACTGATGTCGGGTGTACGCATACATAACACAGTGGCCGGTATTCGCGTGCCGCGTGCAAGGTTGACGCGCCTCGCAGAGATCGTTCTGCGCAGACAGGGCGTAACAAAGTCCGTGAATCTGATTCTGGTGGCGGACAGCACGATGCGGCAATTGAACCGACGCTTTCGGGGACAGGACAAGACGACCGACGTGTTGTCCTTTGCGATGGAAGAAGACATCGATCCTCTCCTCGGCGAAATCTATATTTCCATTCCAACGGCAAGACGAAACGCCGTCGGTGACGGGCGCAGGCTCGATGAGGAGCTATTGCAGTTGTTCTGTCACGGTCTGCTGCATTTGACAGGCACACATCATCCGAACGCGAAAGCACGTGCCGAGATGAAGCGGTTGGAGGATCAATACTTGTCGCATCTGAAGAAGAGCAGGAAACGATGATCGGAATCGCGCTACTGGTCGCCATCGGGCTGGCGTACTACCTCTCATATCTCTTGAGTATCACTGCGGGTGGCCTTTACTTGTCTGACTATGAGGAGAGCAGGTTCATCAACTTGCTGCCGGCACACAAGCGTGATTACCTGCAGCACCTTCTGAAGAATCCCAAGCGGGTTGCGGCCACGGCGGACATTGTGCTATCGGCAGCTTTGATAGTTTCCACAGTCTGCTGGTTTGTGCTCGGACGGTATCTGCAATTGCCCGTCAATCAATACGTGCTGCAGATCGTGCTGCTGCTGGTTGGCTGGTTCATTTACCTGTCGTTGATTGTGGTGCTTGCCCCGAATGTCAGACAGGAGCGGGCACTGGAGACCGTGCAGTCGCGTTGTTGGCTGTTGAAGTCGGTTATGTGGCTTTGTTCCCCTTTGGTCTCATTTTTGATTTCCCAGAAAGAGAAGTTGATCGACAAGAAGGATCTCGACGAGAAAAAGGAGGAAATCGTGGAACGGGCGATTGAATCCTTGGCCGACTCCGCCGGAATTGACGAACCGCTGATGGAGCAGGATGTCAAACGGATGATCGGTAACATTTTTGACTTTGCCGACTCCGAAGTGCGCGAGATAATGGTTCCCCGCATCGAGATGGTGGCTCTGGAAGAAGGCGCGACGCTCGCTGACGTGCAGGGACTGCTAAACGACTCCGGCCATTCACGCTATCCCGTCTATGAGGGAGACATCGACACTATCACAGGCGTACTCTATGTAAAAGATCTCTTTCAGAAAATCCCATTGCCCGATTCCCATGCCGACCTGACCGCTTTTGCGCGTCCCGCTTACTTTGTGCCGGAATCGAAGAAGCTCGACAGCCTGCTGGCGGATTTTCGTTTGCAAAAGATCCACATTGCAGTTGTGGTTGACGAGTATGGCGGTACCGCGGGGCTCATTACGCTGGAAGATCTCCTCGAGCTTATTGTCGGCGACATTCAGGACGAGCACAATGTTGAAGAATCTGATGTCGTTCAGGTGTCCGCGAGCGAGTTTATCGTGTCGGCGAATTTATCGATGGAAAACCTTTCTGATAAGTTGAACCTGAAGCTTGAAGAGAAGGATTTTGAGACGGTCGGCGGCTACATCTATGACCTGGTTGGTTCATTGCCGCGCGTGGGACAGAAGGTCAGCGTCGACGGCATCGACTATGTCGTTGAAAAGGTCTCGGGGCAACGCATCGACAAAGTCCGCATTACGATCCGCCACGCCGAAAGAATCTGAGCTATCGGGAAGTGCACGGCGAGGGGATGAAGATTGGGCAAGGCACTAACCCTTAGCGAAAGCGTCGCAAGCGCAAAGCATTAGTAACAACAAAGAGAGATGAGCATGACATGGCGGCCGCCGCAATGGCCGGCGAAAGCTGAACATGATACAGCGGATAGAAGATGCCGGCTGCCAACGGAATTGCGGCGACGTTGTAGAAGAACGCCCAGAAAAGGTTCTGCTTGATGTTGCGTAGCGTCGCCCGCGCCAAACGAATAACAATTGGTGCACGGCTAATGTCGTGGCCGATTAGAGTGACAGACGCCGATTCGACGGCAATCTCCGTGCCACCGGAAAGCGCAATGCCGACATCCGCCAGCGCCAACGCCGGAGCGTCATTGATGCCGTCGCCGACCATACCCACCGATACGCCTTCGGCTTTGCGTTTCTTGATCAACGCCAGTTTTTGCCATGGTAGCAGTTCCGCGTGTACTTCATCGATGCCGAGTTCTCGACCAACTCGTCGAGCAGCTGTCTGATTGTCGCCAGTGATGATGACGGGGGTGATTCCCAAGGAACTAATCTCCGCGATGGCCCGTTTTGCATCCGGCTTGATCTGATCGGCGAGGGCAATGTATCCGCTAAGCCGCCCATCGATGGCAATGAAGATCAATGTGCGTCCTTGATCGAGTTCATCGGAATACTCAGTGTCTAGTGACGCGACATCAACTGCGCGGGCTTGCAGGAGCTTGAGAGTTCCCAGAAGGACACTGCTGCCGTTAACGGTGCCCGATGCTCCCGCTCCGGCAAGTGATGCAAAACCGTCGCAATCCTGAGCTTGGACGTCCTTGGACTTAGCATAGGCGAACACAGCTTTCGCCAGAGGATGCTCAGAGCGTTTCTCGATACTTGCGGCAAAGCGCAGCAGAGTCGGCTCGTCGATACCAATCGTCTTCACGTTAACAACCTCGAAACGTCCGTAAGTGAGCGTACCGGTCTTGTCGAAGTAGATGGTTTTGAGCCGGGCAATCTGCTCAAAGGTCTCTCCACTCTTGAAGAGAATGCCGAGCGATGCCGCTTTGCCGATGCCAACCATTACCGCCATCGGAGTTGCCAATCCCAAAGCACAGGGGCAGGCGACAATCATTATGGCGATGAAGCTCTTCAGGGCGAACGCAAACTGGGCGCCCGCGATCAACCAGATGACAAGTGTAAGAAGAGCGAGGGTGATTATGATCGGTACCAATACCGCGGCTACCTTGTCGGCAAGCTTCTGAATCGCCGGTTTGGAACTTAGCGCTGCTGTTACCAGTTTGGCGATTTTGCTTAGCCGCGAGTCGGCTTGCAGGCTTGTTACCTCAAAATCGAAACTGCCGCTGATATTAATCGTACCGCCGGTGACTATATCATTAGCGGTCTTGTCAATCGGTAACGGTTCGCCGGTCAGCATTGATTCATCTATGGTGGCAGTTCCTTTGATAATCCTGCCGTCGGCGGCGATTCGTTCGCCGGGACGCACGCGGACGATATTGCCCGGCGCCAAGAGCGCCGAGGACACCAGTTGCTCTTGACCGTCCTTAACAACGATTGCTTCATCGGGTCGGGCTTTGAAGAGTTTGGTGATCGCCGTGGAGCTGCGCGACCTGGCCTTCGTCTCAAGGAATCTGCCAAGCAGGATCAGGGCGATGATCATCACCGCGCTATCGAAATAGTATTCCGGCATCATGCCACTGCGCTGGAAGTAGCTTGGGAATGCGAGCACAATCACGCTGAACCAATATGCCGCCGATGTGCCGAGCGAGATGAGAGTGTTCATGTCGGCGGAGCGACGTCTAATCGAGTGCCATAGTCCCTTGTGAAATCTGAGGCCACCCCAGAAATAGACCGCCGTTGCCAACACAAACTGAATGTAGGCGGAAAGGGTCATGTTTATGTGGGCAATTTGCAGATGATCGATTGCCATCAGACCCATGGTGATAAATGCGGCAATCAGGCTGAACACCAGCGGTCGTTTGATTTCGTTCAGCTCACGCGCAAGCGGATCGACCGTCTGGGTAGTCGCAGTGACCGTAGTGACTTCGTAGCCGCTGCCGGAAAACAGCGATGTAAGTATACTCTGAAGCTCGATGACGCCTACGTGTCGGACAACACCGGTCCCAGCGGCAAAGTTGATCTCTACCGACACAACGCCAGGTATTGCTGATACGTTTTTCTCGACATTGAGCACACATGAGGCGCAGTGCATGCCGCTGATCTCGATGCGAGTTTCCAGCAAACTCATGGGATAACCGGCGATCTGTAGTTGACGGGCGATCTGGCCGATACTGACGCGGTAGGGGTCGTAGGAGAAGGTCGCTTGGCGAGTCGCAAGATTTGCCCCGGCGTCGCTTACACCGGCAATGCTCGACAGCACGCCCTCCACGCGCGCTATGCAACCGGCACAGGAGATGCCCTCAAGCGGAACGGTGACACCACGGGTCTGCATGCTTGCCGATATTGTGTCGTGACGCATCAAGTCCTCGAACCTCCAGACATAAGATACGACCGATTTAACGCTTTATGCAGCGAATCGTTCCGGCCAAGAAAATGTTGGCGTCAGTCGCGGAGAAGCTTGCCGCTAAGTGAGAGGAGGCGTATCTTGGATTTCACAATGCGCGGTTAACATTCTGAGAAAGGTAATGTAATGAAGAGAGTCATCCTGCCCGTGATACTGCTTCTGGGATTTCTGGTGTTCAGTATCGCCACGACCAAGATTGGCAAGGGGGGTATCGATCTCAAGAACGTCTCCCCTGAAATTACGTCGGTGTTGTCACCGGACAAAGTTGAACAGGCGATTCTCCTATCGGACTTCAAAGCCGGTTGGTATTTCTTCACGGCGGTCTTCGATGTTTTGGTGCTGGCGGGAATACTGTGGTTTGGGTTCTCGGGACGAATCAAGAACCTCTCGGAGAGGCTGGCCGACTGGCTCCATCGGCAGCGATCGCCGCTCGCCTTCGCCGCCAGTCTTGGCCTGGTGTTGGCGTTGACACTTAGTTTTGCGACGGCTACCGACAAGCATCCAGTAGAAGCCGGTAGTCTTGTCTTTGCAGTGCTATGGGGGGTAGTGGCACTATTCGTCGGGCGATATCGCAACTATGCGATGAAAGTGTTCTACATTCTGATTCTGTCACTCGCCATCTGGTTGATTGGCTTGCCGCTGTCATACTATCGCGGTTTCGTCATCGAGCATCATTTCGGTCTCTCGACTCAGACCTTCGGCAACTGGTTGGCGGATACGATCAAGTCGGGCTACGTCGGTGCTCTCTTCATGACCATCCTGATTCCCTTTGCGTATTGGGGCATCAGTAAACGCGCCAAAGACTGGTGGCTCTGGATTGGAATCGTTGCAGTTCCGATTATGATCCTTGTTTTGGTCGTAGCTCCGGTATTTATTCAGCCGATGTTCAACAAGTTCGAACCGCTAAAAGACGAAGCATTGGCACAGCGGATTCTGGGTATGGCGGAAAAGGCCGGCATTTCCGGAGGGCGTGTCTATCAGGTTGATATGAGCGAAGAAACGCAGGCGATAAACGCCTATGTCACCGGACTTTTCGGTTCCAAGCGAATCGTGCTCTGGGACACGACGATCAAGAAGATGACGCCCGATGAAATCGCATTTGTGATGGCGCACGAAATGGGACACTATGTGATGAACCATGTGTGGATCGGTATCGGATTATTCAGCGTGATCTTCCTGATCTTGCTGTTTATCATTCATAAGTCGATCGGGTGGTTCATTCGCCGCTACAGCGACAGCTTCGGATTCGCAGCCGTTAGCGATATCGCCAGTTTGCCGCTATTGATGTTGATGTTCAGCCTCATGCTGTTCTTGCTTGACCCGCTGACTAACGGTTTTTCACGCAAGATCGAGCACGACGCAGACAGGTTCGCGCTCGATCTGACTCGGGATAACACAAACGGTGTTTCGGCATTCATCAAATTGGCGAATGAAAATCTCTCCAACCCGAGTCCGTCTGCTTTCATTGAGTTTTGGCAATACAGTCATCCACCGCTGCAGAAGCGGATCGAATTCTGCCGGAGCTACACGCCGAGGTCGAATTGATACTGTAATTGCACGCCAAGACCGTCTGCAACAGTCGCAATTACGATCTGACGAAATGCGGCATCGGGTGCGGGATCTCCATGGAGATTTCCACCAGACCGGCGTACTCGCCTTTGACATGCCAAGGCGATTGATAGATTAGCTTATGGACGCCGTTTTTCTCGATGGTATAGCAGTTGGCCTGCTGCGATGCCATCAGCTCGCGGAACTTTGTGCGTGATGGTTCGGGATGACAATCAAGTAGATTCGTACCGATTAGCGCTGCTCCGCCATCGTCTGCGAAAGTGGCAATCGCTTTGTTATTCATCGTCAATATTACGCCGTTGCGATCGCAGACTGTAATTGCCCCCGGGAATTCGTTAATCCATTCTGGTGTGTTCATCTTTCAACTCTGTCTGATGATTTGTCTCGGTGTCGGATTTGTTACAAGCGTCGGAGCCCTTCAACTCTTGGCGAAGATAGATTCGTTTACCCACGGGAGTCCAACTCGCCGATCCATAGTTGACGGAGTCAGACCCCTGCAGATTAAACAATTCGCTGACTGCTTCGTACACATGATTAGGTCGCGCACTTGTTTTCGGGAACAGATACCCGAAAGACGGGGAAGTTGCACGGAAAGGCGCTTGCACGGGATAGTAAGCGAAGCATTCATACTGGGAGAAGCTAATACGTTTGACCGATTTGTCAACGTAAAGTTGCCGCTTTCGACGAGCGCAACCACCCGATGGGACAATTTTGGGCTTTACAGAAATCGAAAATGTGCTATATTGTGAAAATGGTACTTACCCCGGGCGAGTTCCCGGTCATTGGAGCATACCGTATGAAAAGATTCCTATTGCTGCTGCTGTTTGTTCTGTTTGCGGTGACCCAAGCAGGGGCTGCTGATCTCTACAAAGTCCTTGTTCGCGCGCAAGTTGATGCTGAGCGGCTCTCAACATTGGGTGTTGAACCGATTTTGGCTTTTCGGGGCGGATACTTGATTCTGGCAGACTTGTCTGTTTCTGACAAGCTCCGGGAGTCTGGATTAGCGGCTGAGTTGTTGGCCAAGGACGTCGATCGCAATGAATTAGCGCTCGACCAGGGACTGGATGGAGCGAATATCGGAAGATACTCGCTGTTGTTTCAGGAAGATCAGGTGCGCGTGTATAGAGTCGATCCAGAGTTGCTTCTCCAGCCGACGGAAACTACCGGTCTGATGCCTCTGAAGGGATTCCCGATCACGGTCCAGTATCGACCTGCGGAGATTATGGAAGAGAGAGCAACCGTTGATCTTTCCAGAGTGAAGGGAATCATGAGCGCGATCAGTCAGGACTCACTGAGAAACTACGTTCTCCAGTTGCAGGCGTTTTATCGGCGTATAACCAGTACTTCAAACTGCCGGGCCGCACGTGACACGATCGCACAACGATTTCACAGATTCGGGTACGATTCTGTGACTTACGACGGATTCACTTTCTCGTCCGGCGCCAAGACCGGCTACAATGTAATCGTCAAAAAGATAGGAACAGTCTACCCTGACTACCACATCATTGTGTGTGGTCATTACGATGGCGTGTCGACCAGCCCGGCCGCGGACGACAACGGCTCGGGGACGGCAGCGGTTTTGGAACTGGCGAGGGTGATGAAGGATTCGGCTTTTGCGGTTACGGTGTTGTTCATCGCTTTTGATGCCGAAGAGACCGGCCTGAATGGCTCGATTCATTATGCCAACGCGGCTCAGGCGCGAAAGGATAAGATCGTGGCCGTTTTCAATATGGACATGATTGCTGACGACAACAATTACGCTGACGCGGATCTCTATCACGGCACCAGCACTCGCCTTGCCCAAACCTGGATCAACATTGCCAGCCCCCTAGTTGGAATCACCGGTCATCTGGCGGGAGGATCGTCGGGATCAGATCATTATCCGTTTGTCGGTTTTGTTCCGAATTCGATTTTTCTGGCGGAGTACTATTTCTCACCCTTCTGGCATACTTATCGCGACAGCACGACCCACATGAATTTCGAGTATATGACTCGGATGGTGCGGGCATCGGCCGCCTGGTTGATGGTAGTTGCCAATTCCCATGATTTTGACGGCGATGGCGTCGATAATGCGGTTGATAACTGCTTGCTTGTCTCCAACCCCACGCAGGCCGACAGCGACGGAGACAGTCTCGGGGACGCCTGCGACAACTGTCCCAACGTGTTCAACCCGCTGCAGGAGGACGAGGACAAAGATGGGGTGGGAGATTATTGTGACGGTCAATTGCACATCATGAGCTACCACATTCCTGACGGTTATAAAAACGTACCCTACAACTACGAGATGCAGGTAGTCGGTGGAATTCCTCCTTACAACTGGACATATGTCAGCGGCGACCTGCCCTATGGCCTGACTTTCACTGGTGGCGCGCAGGGGATACTTAGCGGCACGCCGACTTGGAAAGCGACGTTTTACTTCACTTTCGCCGTGTCAGACAATAGCGCGCCGGCGCTGGTAGATACTATGCCTTGCAGCATGAAAATCACGGACCCGCCTTCGCCGACTTACATATGTGGTGATGCCGACGCGAGCGGAGATGTCGATATTTCGGATGTAGTGTACCTGATCGAATATATATTCTCCGGCGGACCTGCTCCCAATCCGATAGCAAGAGGAGACGCCGACTGCAGCGGTAACTTAGATATTTCGGATGTAGTCTATCTAATCAGCTACATCTTCTCGGGAGGTTCGAAGCCCTGCGCAGCGTGTTAGGGCGAAGAATCTCGACCGGGACTCACAATGAAGAAAACGGCCGGTGGAACAATTCCATTGGCCGTTTTGCTTTCAAGCGAAATGGGGGACGCAAGCTTATGCGACTGCGATCATGCCGCCGCCCGCCTCGGTGATTTGGCCAATGATCGAGGCATCGACAATCCCACCGGCTCTGAGATCGGCAAGCAGCTTTTCGCTGTCCGATGCTGCTACCGCGATGAGCAATCCGCCGGACGTCTGAGCGTCGCACAGCAGATATCTTTGAACGCGCGAAACATTGTCGCGCCATTTGACGAAGGTCGCGACGTAATCGAGGTTGTTTTCGGTACCTCCGGGAATGATCCCGGACGATGCGAAACCAACTGCCTCGCTGATCAGAGGGACTGCCTGCGAGTCGATGCGGGCATTTACGCCACTCCCAACAGTCATCTCCTTGAGATGCCCCAATAGTCCGAAGCCGGTGACATCGGTCACCGACGAGACATCGTAACGCAGCATTGTCTCGGCGGCGATGTCGTTCAGGCAACTCATGACGCCTATTGCTTTCTGAATCAACGCTTCGTCCGCCATCTGTCTCTTGATCGCCGTGCTGATGATGCCTGTGCCGATGGGTTTGGTGAGGATCAGTTTATCGCCGACGCGCGCTGTGTTGTTCCTCAGGATTCGGCCTGGATCGATAATGCCGGAAACGGCCAGACCATACTTGGGTTCGGTGTCATCCACGGTATGTCCGCCGATAATACTGATACCTGCTTGGGCTGCCTTGTCTGCGGCGCCTTGCAGGATACGCTGCAGGACACTCATCGGTAGCCGGTTGGATGGAAAGCCAACGATACTGAGTGCGAAAAGCGGCTTGCCACCCATGGCATAGATGTCGGAGAGTGAGTTGGCGGCCGCGATCGCTCCGAAGTGATAGGGATCATCAACGATAGGGGTAAAGAAGTCGACTGTTTGTACTATCGCGAGCTTGTCGCTGAGTCTGTAAACGGCGGCATCATCCGAGGATTCGGCGCCGACCAGAACACTGGCATCAGTCGGACGCGGCAAGGACGCCAGTATCTTCTCCAGCGCCTGCGGGCGGAGTTTACAGGCACAGCCGAGCCCGTGAGTATATTTTGTCAGCCGCACCTGTTCATCACGGGTGAAAATCACCGGTTCAACTCTCTCGGTGGGCATCAAGCGGTTGATCGTCGACACAATCGCTTCTACTGCCTGTTTGATTTCCATCTCCGTAGTCATTGCGCCGGTGGAAAAGCGAATCGTCCCCATGGCGTACTCTACCGGCACGCCCATCGCCTCCAAGACGTGCGACATAATCACCTTGTCCGAGTGACAGGCGGCGCCGGGGGAACAGGCGACCTGCTCCAACTCGGATATGATTGTATTTGCTTCGATTCCCGGAAAAGATACAGAAAGAGTATTGGGTAACCGTCTTTCAGGATGACCGTTGATCTTGTACGAGGGAAGGCGCGTAACAATCGCCTGCTGGAGCATGTCGCGAAGCTGCCGCGAGTGCCTGCTGTTGCGTTCGAGATCGCGGGCCGCGATTTCGCAGGCCTTGCCGAGTCCAACGATCTCCAGCACGTTCTCGGTGCCGGCGCGGAGGTTCTGCTCATGTGCGGCTCCGTGCATAAGCTTCTGTAGCTGGATTCCACGCCGGATATACAATGCGCCGATGCCTTTGGGAGCATACAGCTTGTGTCCGGCGATACTAATCATGTCGACGCCAAGTGTCGGGGAGTCGACCGGAATCTTGCCGACCGCTTGAGCCGCGTCGGTATGCATGGCAATTGCGCGTTTTGCAGCAAGGCTCGCAATTTCGGCAATCGGTTGAATAGTGCCGACTTCATTGTTGGCCTGCATGATACTAATCAGAATCGTGCCCGGGCGAATAGCGTTTTCGACATCATCAGTGTCGATCATGCCGTATTCGTCAACCGGAAGATAGGTCACTTCAAAGCCCACGGTTTCGAGATACTCACAAACCTCGATGACCGCAGGGTGTTCAATCTGCGAAGTGATGATGTGGTTTCCTTTGTCGTGGTGCTTGAGCGCATAACCCTTGATGGCGAAATTGTTCGATTCGCTGCCGCCGGAAGTGAAGATGATCTCATCAACATGGCACTTCAGCATGGCAGCCACCTGCGCGCGCGCGTTCTCGACCGCCTTGCGTGTTTGGGCACCGTACCAATGAGCGCTGGATGGGTTACCGAAGTGCTCGCGCAGATAGGGAATCATGGCCTCGGCAACTTCGGGATGTATTGGTGTGGTTGCGTTGTAGTCGAGATAGATGTGATCCATTGTTGACACCCTAACGTATTATGCCCTCACCCCCTTCCCCTATCCCACTGGGAGAGGGGTGTAGGGGTGAGGGAAATGAACTTGCGGAATAGCCTCTTCTTCACACGCCCATGGCAAGATTAAGACCCGAATTCACTGTGTCAAGTGCAATCGGGATACGTCAGTGTAAGCCGAAGCACAAAAAAGCAACCGGCGGATGATTTCACCCGCCGGTCTCAAATCCAAATAGATGTCTCATGCTCGCTACGGCGAGACGTGAACGATCTTCTTGTTGCGTCCCTTGACGGCAAACTCGACCACGCCGGTGATCAAGGCATACAGCGTGTTATCGCGGCCAATGCCGACATTGCGTCCTGGGAGTACTTTGGTGCCGCACTGACGCATAATGATCGAACCGGCCAACACCGCTTCGCCGCCGAAGCGTTTGACACCGCGCCTTTGTGAATTCGAGTCACGCCCGTTCTTTGACGATCCTAAACCTTTTTTATGTGCCAAAGCTTCCTCCGATCTAATTCAATCCAGCGGATCCCGTGACGCCGAGACCCTCAGCAAGCTATTTATAATACGATTTCTGTCTCAATCGTCAAGCGGATTTTTAAGCGCCGCGCGTCGTGAGTGGTACGGCTGATCGCAAGTCCGTCGCGGCGAGTCACGCTAAACAGGCCTGACTCCTTATATGGCAATGGTTTGCAAGAAGAACGGGGTGGGTTTTTCGACCCACCCCGCGGCATTGTCTAATCTAAAACGCGAGTCCTAAACTGTCGCACTCTTGTGAGCGTCGGAGACGACATTGATCGAGAACTGCAGCTTGTCCTTTTCGGGTGCAATGTCCACCAATATGTCACAGTCGCCGGCAAATTGTCCGCGGAGGATATCCTCGGAGAGTGGGTCGTCCAGATGCTTCTGCAACGCGCGTTTAAGGTGGCGCGCGCCATAGAGGGGATCAAAGCCCTTCTCGCCGATATAGTGCTTGGCGTCATCGGTAACATGTATACTCAAGCCGCGCTCCGCCAGCCGTTTGGCCATGTCCGCCAACTGAATTTCTACGATCTGCAGAATATGCTCCATCCCCAGCGGATGGAAGATGATCGTTTCGTCGATGCGGTTAAGTAACTCGGGGTTGAAAATGCGCTTCATCTCCGTGATGACCGATTTCTTCATCTCCTCGTAATCTTCTTCCATTCTGGTACCGGCAAAACCCAGGGTCTTGCCCGAGCGAATCTCACGCGTGCCGGCGTTGGAAGTCATGATGATCACCGTGTTGCGGAAATCGACCTTGCGACCGAACGAGTCGGTCAAACTGCCGTCATCCAGTAGCTGCAGCAGGATGTTGAACACATCCGGATGCGCCTTTTCGATTTCGTCCAGCAGCACGACGGAATAGGGATGACGCCGCACTTTCTCCGTGAGCTGCCCGCCTTCTTCGTAGCCGACATATCCCGGAGGCGCGCCGATCAGACGGCTAACGGCGAATTTTTCCATGTACTCGGACATGTCGATTCGTACCAGCGCATCGGCGTTTTCGAACAGGAATTCCGCCAGCACTCGTGCCAACTCGGTTTTGCCAACGCCGGTAGGTCCGAGGAAGATAAACGAGCCGATCGGACGATGCGGATCTTTCAGTCCGGCGCGGGCGCGACGGATTGATTTTGTCAGCGCCGAAATCGCCTCGGTCTGACCAATGATCTTCTTCTTGAGTTCATCCTCCATCCGCAGCAGCCGTTTCGATTCCTTCTCTTCGAGACGGAACAACGGGATGCCGGTGATCTTGGCGACAATCTCGGCGATATGCTCTTCCTCCAACGTAATCTTCTCATTTTGGCGAGCCACTTCCCAGTCGCGCTTCATCTGCTCATATTCTTCCTTCTTGAACTTCAGTTCGTCGCGCAGCTTGGCCGCCTTCTCAAATTCCTGATTTTTGACGGCGTCTTCCTTGCGGATGGAGATCGCGACAATCTCGTTTTCCGTCTCGGTGAATTCCTTCGGCTTGGTGTAAGTCGAAAGATGCGCGCGCGATCCGGCTTCATCGACGATGTCGATAGCTTTATCGGGCTGGAATTTGCCGGTGATATAACGATCGGACATTATTACGGCCGCTCGAATCGCGCCGTCGGAAATCACGATCTGATGATGCTCTTCATACTTGCCGCGCAGTCCTTGCAGAATCTTGACGGTATCCTCTGTCGATGGCTCTTCCACCATCACGGTATGGAAACGCCGATCCAGCGCGCCGTCCTTCTCGATGTACTTACGGTACTCGTTTAAGGTTGTGGCGCCGATACACTGAAGCTCTCCCCGCGACAACGCCGGCTTAAAGATGTTCGATGCATCCAGTGAACCTTCCGCGCCGCCGGCGCCAACGATGGTATGCAATTCGTCGATGAAAATAATAACATCTTGCGAGTTCATGATCTCGTTCATCACCGCCTTAAGGCGTTCTTCGAACTGTCCCCGATATTTCGTGCCGGCGACCAATGACGCCATATCCAGCATGACAATGCGGCGGTTCTCCAGTACCTGTGGCACCTGTCCGGCGACCACGCGCTGCGCCAACCCTTCGACAATCGCGGTCTTTCCGACACCGGGCTCGCCGATCAGCACCGGGTTGTTCTTTTTGCGGCGTGACAGAATCTGCGAGACGCGCTCGATTTCGTTGTCGCGACCGATAATCGGGTCGAGTTTGCCACGACGCGCCAATTCGGTCAGGTCTCTGCCGAAATGGTCGAGCGCTGGCGTTTTGGATTTCTTGCGCTTCTTGCCGTAGGCAGACGGTTGTCCGCTTTGGATGTTCTTCAGTTCTTCGTAGACGTCCTTGTAATCAACGTCAAACATCGACATTACCTGCGCAGCAACACCTTCCTCGTCCTTCAGCAGCGCCAACAGGATATGCTCGGTGTCAATCTCTTTCGACTTGAGCGCGCGCGCTTCCTGCCCCGCAACTTCCAGCGTCTTCTTGGCGCGTGCAGTCAGCGGCAGTTGCCCCATGGTCATAGTACCACCGGCGGGCTGAACGACTTCTTCGACTGATTGCACCAGTTCATTGAGGTCGAGTCCGATATTCTGGAAGACCTCCGCTGCTCGTCCCTCGCCCAGCCGAATCAGACCCAGTAGCAGATGCTCGGTACCGATATAGTCATGACGCAATCTGGCTGCCTCGTCGCGCGCGTATTCGATGGCTTTCCGGGCGAGTTCCGTAAACATCTCGTTCATCTATCCCTCCGCAGGTTCAAATCTCCTATGGTAGTTCGGCCAGAGTATTTCTGACCAGTTTGGCGCGGGCAATGTCCCGGTCGCCGGGGCTCAACTCGACGCCCATATATCTCTGCAAATGCGCCGGTTGACTGAGAATCAAGAGCTTGTTCACCGTGGCAATCGACACCATATCGAGTATCTTCAAAGCCGCGCCGAGGCGCACCGCGCTCAAGAGATTCATTACCTCTTCTGAAGTTAATACGCGGGCATGCCTAAGAATGCCATACGCTCTCCAAATTTTGTCCGCGATTTCGTCTCTGGCTTCGCTCAGCAACCGATCACGTGACTTGTTCTCGAACTCGATGATTTGGCGCGTAATCTTCTCCAAAGACTCGGTTATATCAAGCTCCGACCGACCTAACGTCGTCTGGTTCGATATCTGAAACAGATTACCCCACACATCGGTTCCCTCACCATAGAAGCCACGCACGACTAAACCGAGTTTGTTAATGTGATCGATGACTGAATCTATCTCCTTTGTCAGCACTAATCCGGCCAGATGGATGAGGATCGAGGCCCGCAAACCCGTTCCGACATTGGTAGGACACGAGGTCAGAAAACCGAAGTCAGTGTCGTAGTCGAACTCGAGCGAATTGGCCAGGTCATCGTCAATGCGCATCGCGTGATTGAGCGTGTCCATCAGCGATAACCCCGAGCTCATTGACTGGATGCGGACATGGTCTTCTTCATTTACCATGATGGCGATCTTCTCGTCCGGCGAAATATAGAGTCCGCTGGCGTTCTGGTCTCGCATAAACTCCGGTGAGATCAGGTGACGTTCAATCAGAAATGCGCGCTGCATTTCGGTGACGGTATCGGAACTGACGAAAGCGCCCGTCTCCAATTCCTTGCTCTTGTCAATGGCCGAGCGCACGAAGTGCACGATGTTTCCGCGAGTCTCGGGGTCGGCATACGGTGGAAAAGTGAATCCTCGGATATTGCGAGCCAACCGCACGCGCGACGACAACACGATCGCGGCTTCATCCCCTTCCGCCGTTAGCCAGGCACTGGCCTTATGCGCCATCTGATCAAACATCCGTAACCGCCAGCAGCTTGTTTTGTAACTCCTTAACCATGTCGCGCAACTGGGCGGCGCGTTCAAAGTCTTCCGCTTCGATCGCCTTCTTGAGTTCGTCCTTGAGTCGCGCCTCTTCCTTAAGCGGTTCCATCACCAGCGCTCCGCCCCGCAGCCGTTTACCGCGGTGCAGGTTGGAGCCATGTATCTTGCGCAGCAGATCGGCCAGCGGTTGCCGATAGGCTTCGAAGCAGTTGCCGCATCCCAACCGGCCGGTCTTAGCGAAAGTGTCGTATGACAGTTTGCAGACCGGACAGGTCAGTTCCGTCAACCGTCCGTCAACCTTGGTCGCCGATTCGCTAACCATGGAGGTCAGAAAATCGGAGAGCGGAAAGGGTATGTTCTTAAGCGGATTTGCGAAGCCGCGTCGCTTGGCGCAAGTGCCGCAAAGGTTCATCACCACTTTCTGATTATTAACCATCTGCGAAAAGTGAACCGTGGCTTCTTGTTTTCGACATTCTTCGCACAACATAGATGTCAACTCTTTTCCACCAGTATTCCGTCCGACATACGAAATTGCCGCGACGCGCGCTGGGCCAGCGACAAATCATGTGTCGCTACTATGATCGTCATATCTTTCTCGCGGTTCAGGCGCACCAGAAGGTCGTGCAGGGTTTGGGCTGTCTCGTGGTCAAGATTACCTGTCGGTTCGTCGGCGATCAAGATCTCCGGTGTACCCACCATCGCTCTCGCTACTGCCGCGCGCTGACACTCTCCGCCGGAAAGCTGGGCCGGTCGATGACTGGCTCGATCCGTTAACCCAACTTCGTCCAACAGTTTTAACGCAACCTCCGCCGATTTGTTCCTATTCTCACCGCGAACAAGTAAGGGCATCATCACATTTTCCAGCGCGGTAAACTCTTCAAGAAGATAGTGAAACTGGAAAACGAAGCCACACCTCTTGTTCCGATACTGAGACAACTGCATTTCCCCGAGTTGATCAATCCGCTCACCGGCGATTGTCATGCTTCCCATGGTAGGTCTGTCCAACCCACCCAGTAGATGCAAGAGCGTGCTTTTGCCGACACCTGATGCGCCGGTAATCGCGACGAACTCCCCCCGCGAAATCGTTAAGTCGATCCCCCTGAGTACTCTTAGCTCTCCGTTGACTGTCGGAAAGCACTTCTGCAGGTCTTTGGTTTCTAAGATGACGTTCTCCAATTTGCCTGACCCAAGTCCTATCTATGGTTATTTGTCGCCATAATTCCGGTTTTCCTTAACCCCAAACAACGCTGAACGTTAACCATGGCGTAGAATGTCTGAAGGAAACAGCCGAGAAGCACGTCTCGATGGATAAAGCGTTGCCAAGAAAGAAATTAGAATGCTCGATATGGCTATTAGAACAAACTCGTGAAATCGCATGTCAATCGGCAGCGTATTGATGAAGTATATCTCACTGGGTATCGACACCAGGTGAAATTCCTTCTGCAACCAACAGGCGAGAAATCCAATACAGGTTCCGGCTACGGTGCCCACAATTCCCAGCAAGGTGCCCTGAATCACAAATATCCTCATCACCTGTTGCTGTGTGGCACCCATGGACTTGAGGATCGCGATTTCCTGACGTTTTTGCAGAACAAGCATGACCAGCGTAGAGACGATGCCAAATGCGGCAACCACCACAATCAGACCCAATATCAATGCCATGCCATATTTCTCGAGAGTCATCCAACTGAACAGATTTTTGTGCCGCTCCGACCAATCGACGGCATAGTAGGGTTGGCCGACGTGTTCCTCAATCCTCTTGGCAATTTCGCGCGAGCGGTAGACATCGGTCACTTTTACCTGCAAATCGGTGACCAAGCCTTCGAGCTTGAAAAGATCCTGCGCTACCGGCAACGCGATATAGACCAGAGTGGCATCGTATTCATTGAAGCCGGTCTCAAAAATGCCGGTGATACGAAAGCGTTTGTATTTCGGCTGTATGGTGATCGAGAGTTTCTTCTGCTTCAGTGATGCAAGTACTACTTCATCTTTGATCTTTACACCGAGGGTTGATGCCAGTTCTCGACCGATGACTATTCCGGGAAGACTGTCATTAGGATCCTCGAGGCTAAGCCGCCCCGCCACGATGTTCTGCGGCAGACGGGAGACTTTGACTTCTTCTTCGGGAATGATGCCTTTGACGTAGACCCCTTCATTAGCTTGACTGGAGCCGATAACCGACTTCGCGTAGATGCCGGGCGCGACTCCAATGACTTCCGGCACTTCCTGAACTTTTTCGGCCAACGATCGCCAGTCGGCAAAGCCTTCACCGGCGTAAGTATAGACCGAGATGTGCGCGGTAGTCTCGACAATGCGCTGACGAATCTCGGTTTCGAATCCATTCATCATCGACAGGGAGCAGTCAAGGGCAATAACACCTAATGCCACGCCCGTGATCGAAATCAAGGAAATCAGGGAGATGAAGTTTTCACGCCGTCGGCTTCTAAGGTAGCGCCCGGCGATGAACATTTCGAAACCCAAGGTTACTCCGGTTTCATCTGGGGAAAGAGAATGACATCGCGTATCGAATGTTGGTCAAGGAGCAACATCGCCAACCGGTCGACACCAAACCCCAGTCCGCCGGTCGGCGGCATGCCGTGTTCGAGACAGAAAATGTAGTCCTCATCCAGAATCCCGGGAGCTTCCTCGTCACCTGTCTTGGCCAGCTCAATCGAGTTGAGGAACCGCTCTCGCTGGTCGATCGGATCGTTCAACTCGCTGAAAGCATTGCCCATTTCCATCCCGCCGATAAACACTTCGAATCTCTCAGTCAGGCCCGGCGCGGAACGATGTGGTTTCGCCAGTGGCGACAACTCCAGAGGATAGTCGGTGATAAACGTGGGCTGAATCAAATTCGGTTCAACTCGCTCGCTGAACAATTCGTCAATCAGTTTGCCTCTCCCGACCATGCCTTCGACATTGACGCCGATGCGTTCGCAGAGTCTTTTCAGGTCAGGCTCATTCATCGCAGAGACATCCTCGCCTACGGCTTCAGTAATACTGTCGAGTAAACGTATCTGCTTCCATTCGCCCTCCAAGTCGATGGAGTGCTCGTTGAAGGAAATCGTAGTTGTGCCCAGAACTCGATCCGCGACGGAGAGGAGCATACGTCGGTAAAGATCCATGATGTCATGGTAGTCAGCATAGGCCCAGTATAGCTCTACCATCGTGAATTCGGGATTGTGATTGCGATCCATGCCTTCGTTGCGGAAATCCTTGCAGAATTCCCAGACCTTTTCAAAACCGCCGACAATCAATCGCTTGAGGTAAAGTTCGTCGGCGACGCGCAGATATAGTCTCATATCAAGCTTGTTGTGAAACGTCGTAAACGGTTTGGCGGCGGCGCCACCATAGATCGGCTGCAGAACCGGCGTCTCAACTTCGAGGAAGCCTTCACCGTCAAGGAAGTCACGAATTGCACGGATCATCTGACTCCGTTTGCGGAAGACGTCTTTGACCTCGGGATTAGCAATCAGGTCGAGGTAACGCCTACGGTAGCGAGTTTCCTTGTCTTGCAGACCGTGCCACTTCTCCGGAAGTGGTCGCAGACTTTTCGCCAGAAGCAGCAGGCTCCCGACCTTGAGGCTACGCTCGCCCTTGTGCGTTACAAAGAGAGTTCCGGAAAAACCGCAGATGTCACCGATGTCGGCCTTGTCGAACAGCTTGAAGTCGTCCTCGGAGACGTTGTCCTTCTTGACATAGACTTGAATCTGTCCCCATTCATCCTGCAAGTGCGCAAAAACGGACTTGCCCATCACGCGAATGGTCATCAACCGACCGGCGATACTGATTGTCTCGCCGGAGGCCAAAAGCGTATCGAAGTTGTCGAGCAATTGGCGAGTGTTGTGCGTTTTGTCAAAACGATAGGCGAAAGGCTCGACACCACTTTCGCGCAGGCTTTGCAATTTCTGTATTCTTACTTGATGCTGATCGGCTATGTTCTCGCTCACGAATTGTCCTTCCTCAACCGGTATTTCCTTGCATAAATTCGCTTTAGAACGTGGCGCGTAGGGGCGCGGTTCCCGTGCCCTCGGGCGCAGCATGCTGCGCCCCTACGATCTAAACGTTGCTTTCGCAAGGGTGTACTAGTCCGGTCTTCGCTTGCGGAGCTTTTCCTTGTGTTGGAAATCGCGGGCGCACCGCCGTGCGCCCCTACAATGTGAATGTTCATTCCGCACATGACATATCATCTTCAGTCGAAGCGCTCACTTGCTCCCGAAGGTTTCCCTTAATTTCCGGTAGACGATCTCCGGCACCAGATCTTTGACCGCGCCCTTGTGACGCGCAACCTCTTTTATCAGATTGGAGCTGAGGTAGACCCAACGCAACGACGGCATCAAGAATACTGTCTCGGCTCGCCGCAGTTGTTTGCGGTTCATCAAAGCCATCTGAAATTCGTATTCAAAATCGCTGACCGCGCGCAATCCACGGATGATTGCGCAGCATTCCTCCTTCTCATACAAGTTGGAAAGCAATCCTCTAAACACGATGACCCTGGCGGTAGGTATCTCGGCCAACGACACCTGTGCCATTTCCATGCGCTCGGCATGCGAGAAGAGCACATGCTTGTTGGGATTGTCGGCGATGGCGACCAAAACTTCGTCAAAAAGCAGCGACGCCCGTTTCACCAGATCAACGTGACCGTTGGTGATCGGGTCGAAACTTCCCGGATAAACTGCGCGTCTCAAATTTCTCTCCTTAGAATCCAGAGCACCGTATTGCCGTATTTTTTGTCCCGCGCCAATCGGAAACCGGTGATGTCCAGTTCGCGGGTTTCATGTCTGTCCATCTCCAAGCAGACAACACTCTCCGGTACGATCAGGTTACCGCTGCGGAGATGCTCCACCACCTTCTGCGGATAGCCCTGCATATAGGGTGGGTCGACGAAAACTAAATCAAATTGCTCGCCGCGCGCAACCCTTTTTCCCACAGCGTCATAGTCACCGAGAAACGCGCGGCAGCGGTCACCAAACCGCGCTCTTGCGATATTGGCCTCGATTGTCTTGACGGCGAAGCGGTTATCGTCGACAAACAGCGCCGATGCTGCCCCGCGAGAGATCGCCTCCAGCCCCAGACTGCCGGTACCGGCAAAAAGATCAAGCACCCTGGCGCCTTCGACAATTGGTGTGAGAATGCCAAACAATGATTCTCGTACCCGCGCTAATGTCGGGCGAAAACCCTCAAATTCGACCGTTTTCAGAATGAGTCCGCGCCGTTCTCCGGCGATGATGCGAATAGGCATGGCGAATTATAAGATCAGCGGGGCTTAGACCAAAGGGAATTCGTGGGTGACAGGCGCGCACGGTAGTAGATACCGTCCTTCATGTCAATGGAATTAGGTCAAAACCGCTTCGGCTTTGACATCTTTCCTGCACACGCAGAAGTGCCGTCAGGAAAGGGTTTCTGACGGCGGGGCGAACCAGAGTGATCAGACCAGGCGTTTGACGAGGAGGATGGCGAGCAGGATCATGACAATCCAGAGGAAGACAACAACACCAGCGGCGAAAACAGCGGCACGGACGGCGGTATGTATCGTTAATGGGGCGTGGTGGCGGCAATCATCAAGCACATCGCGGGGGACGAGCCGCACCGCCAGAGCCATGCCGAACGAGACGATGATCAGGTCGTCGAGATAGCCGAGTATCGGAATGAAATCAGGAATCAGATCAAGCGGGCTGAGAGCGTAGCCGACCACGCAGACAACAAGCGCTTTGGCATACCAAGGGGTGCGCGGGTCTTTGGCCGCCAGATAGAGACAGTAGGCTTCGAATTTGAGGTCGTTGCCGATTTTTCGCCAGCGTCGCAGTTTGGTCAATTGGGTCTTTGCCCTATCTCGGGATTCTCGCTATGGCTGCCCGTTCTGCATGCGCGAACAGACGCACGTTGGTCACAATTGATTTTCGACACATTGCCTTGTATGGAACCAGACCTCTCACTCACCACGAAAGATCAAGCTCGACTCGAAATACGACAAAGGCAAACGTATGTTTCGCTTATTAGAAAACGCCCACGAGGGGCGAAATTGTCGGTTCGATTGCCATAGGATAGTTGCGAGGGACGCCGGCAAAAGGGCGCAAGGTACAGATACATCTCGGGCATCACTTTGGGCGCAGGAAGTCTTTGATTTTGGTGATGACGGTAGCGGTATCATCGATGGCGCCGGAGCGCAAAGTGTCGAGACAAAGATAAAGAGTCGGCTTGTCAGTGACCGGAAACTTGAGCCCACCGAGTCGCGGTTTGTCGGCGCTGGATTCAAATTGCAGCACAACCAGTCGCGGGAAATAGGTTCGCCAGGCTGTCTGTAGCAGGCTGCGATAATCATCACCGGATTTTCCTACTACCACGAATGTTAGGGGTGGGCGACTAGTCCAGAGGTATGCGCCTGCCAGTTTACAGAGACGCGGGTCGTCCTCCTTGATATACACTTTGAAGAGGAATTTGAGGATGCTACCAGCCGTTTCTTTGTATTCTTCCCTGGCGGTCAAGTGGTACAGGCGCATGAAAGCGACCACGGCATCCGCGTTGATATTGAAGGGTTTTAGTTCGACCGACATTCTGCCGGGGTTACCAACCACCGACATTTCGTAGCGCACGCCACCGGAATCGCGGTCAACCAGATACTTAGTTACGAACAACGCGATCTCTTGCGCGTGAGTCAGGCATGCCTTGTTGCCGTTTGTTTCGTAGGCATCAAGCAGCGCACTGATAGCAGCGATTTGATCGGGCAATAGTCCGAACGCCGACTGCGCGGTGCGCAACGGGTCACGGTAGAGTCCATCTTTGGCTCCCTTCGCGTTGATCATGAGTTGATCGAGCGATTTGGCAGCATAATCACCGCAGTCTTGCCGTCCCAGAACGCGTTGAGCTTTGAAGTAGGCGCGAATGGCCTGGCAGTTTAGTTCCGTATAGACAGATTTGTCGACAACGGGAGTCCCTTGCTTCAATCTACCCTCGTCGGACAACGCAAAGTACTCTTTGGGATCGGTGAACTTACCTCCGACGTTGATTACGCCCTGCTGGCTGGTGCAGAATCCCCAGCCGTCGCTGCCGCGCAAAAAGCGATCGAGGTACTTGATGGTCAGCTCAGCGGCTTGTCGGTATTTTTCGTTGTGCGTGATTTGATAAGCGTCGAGGTAGTTGCTCAAGAGTTGGGCATTGGGATCGAGCAGTTTTTCGTGCCCTGCTCCGCTCCAGTCGGCAAAAGCGGCATAACGATAGAAACCTCCCCAAACCGTGTCAAGCAAAGCCAGTTGCGCATCCATGGTCTTGACGATGATATCCTTGAACAGCAGGCCACCCGCTGGACTGACCGCTCTGAACATGAAATCATTTGTAGCCGGCTGCGGGAATTTGGGTTGAGTGCCGAAACCGCCATAGGTGGAATCATACTGTATTTTGATCGCAGCCTCCGCAAGAATCAACACCATATCAGTCAGTGGTTGGCGGTTGCGTCGGTTCATTGCCTGGACGAAAGCACTCTGCATCTTGTCGGCCTGATCGAGCACTGCGGAATGATTATCTTTCCAGTATTTGCTGACTCGCGTCAGGAAAACCGTGAGCGAATCAGCCGGCAGGTAAGTTCCACCACCGATGACGCGGGCGTCAGGTGTTAACACGACGCAGGAAGGATAGCCGGGAAAGTGATAGCGGTCATAAAGATTGGGATAGCGGTCGGCATCGATTTTGATCGGCAGGTAGTCCTGATTAATCTGCGCTGCAACGTTATCGGTATTTAGGGCTCGCGTTTCCATTTCGTCGCACTGCGCGCACCAGGCCTGCGTGAGAAACAGGAAAACCGGTTTGTCGCTCTTTTGCGCCTCGGCAAAAGCGGCTTCATCCCAGTTGCGCCATCTGATTTTGGAGCCGGCATCGACGGAAGCGTAGGCGACGAAACCAGCGGCTGTCGGTTCGGACGATTTGCACTCGACATTGAGCAGCAGCGTGGCGCAGATCAGTAGCGCGGCTAAGGATGAGAGCGATCGTGACATCGGACAATAATATCACTCTGTGGCGGAATGTCAACGAGAGATTCTTGAGTTATTGAAAACCGACAGTCATTGTGGGAGATGTTAATTCGTCAAGTCGAAAACAGCAATTTTCGCGATTATCGAGCGGAAGGTCGAGATAGACTACTGACGC
>Ga0031655_10000046_pt1 | contig 66987 bp, 58 predicted proteins | sample FrelakmetHBP12HB_FD_55187 | JGI IMG/M metagenome (GOLD analysis project Ga0031655, IMG submission 55187) | Freshwater lake sediment microbial communities from the University of Notre Dame, USA, for methane emissions studies -HBP12 HB | ecosystem: Environmental > Aquatic > Freshwater > Lake >... | reverse complement strand
CCGTTGCCATTGAGAGAGTGAACAATTACGCCATCTTTGAGCAAGATAGTGCGCTTGGTGCGCTTGGCGATATTGGGGTCGTGAGTAATCACCAGGATGGTGGTTCCTGATTTCCAGAGTTCCTCGAAGATGTCGATGATCTCCTTGCCCGATCGGCTATCGAGATTGCCGGTCGGTTCATCGGCGAGCAACAGCTTGGGGTTGTTTGCCAGTGACCGGGCAATCGCGACACGTTGCATCTCGCCCCCCGATAGTTCGGTGGGTTTGTGATCCATGCGGTCGCCAAGTCCCACGCGCGCCAGCAACATTGTCACGCGCTCCTTGCGGAATTTGGTGGGAGCGCCGGCGAAGATCAACGGCAGCTCGACGTTTTCGTAGGCCGTTGCGTAAGCAAGCAAGTTGAAGTTCTGAAATACAAAGCCGATTTTGCGATTCCGGACCTCGGCGAGTTGGTTATGATCAAACGTGTCAACTCGTTCGCCGTCGAGAACAAATTCCCCTTCCGAAGGGACATCCAGGCAGCCGCAGATATTCATCAAGGTTGATTTGCCGGAGCCGGACGGGCCCACAATACTGACAAATTCACCGGCTTCCAGTTCGAGATCGAGTCCTTTAAGAGCTTCGACCCGTACTTTGCCGGTGTCGTAGACTTTGCGAATGCCTTTCATACTAATCATGTCTTATTGCCTCTCAGAATAATCTATCCGTTGTACCGTGCGCGGCAGTCGTCTCGTGGTTGTCCCATAGGTTCATTTCCCTCACCCCTACGCCCCTCTCCCAGTGGGAGAGGGGAAGGGGGTGAGGGTGTATGACGTAGTGGGCGGCGTACGTCCTCGTGCGCCGCGATCTGCTATGTCTACTCATATCGCAGCGCCTCAACGGGACTAATGGATGCCGCGCGTCTGGCCGGAAAGAACCCCGACACCAGGCCGATCAGCGTCAGGACCGTAACGGTCACGATGCCGATAACCAGCGAGATTGTCGGTTTACCCAACCATTTCAGCACTTCATTGTTGAGATCGATGCTCGCGAAGATCGAGCATGCTGATTGCGCGATGACTAGCCCAAGCCCTCCGCCGATTGCCGCAATCAGCACCGCTTCCAGCACGAACTGCCCCATAATCTGTCGCTTTTTGGCGCCGAGCGCCATTTTGACACCGATCTCGGTCGTTCGCTCTTTGACGGCGGCATACATGATGTTGGCGACACCGACGCCGGCAATGGATAGCGAGAAGAAGCCCATGATGCCGAAGAAAACCTGCAGGCCCAGAAAGATTTTGTCCATGGTTTTCTCCCCCTCGATTACGTCCCAAATCGACAGGGCGCCTTTGTCCAGCGGATCGAACTTCTGTCGTTTGCCGATAACCTCATAGAGCCGCTGTTTGACGAATTCAGATTGATTGACATCGTACGGTTTGACGACGATATTCTCATAGCGGAGCATACCCCAGATTGCCGAGTGAGTCGTTGCCGGAATGGTTGCTTTGCTGTCGTCAGGGCCGTTGTACATCCCCATTTGATTTTTCTTTTCCATTACACCAACGACGGTAAACGGAATGTTATCGATAGTAACGACCTTTCCAACGGGATCTTCGTTGCCGAACAGGTCTTCCGCAATCCGATCGCCCAAAAAGACGACACGTCGGCGCTTTTCCATATCAATCTGGTTGATAAAACGTCCGCCGGATTTGGCATAGTGCGCCCGCATCGTCTCATAGCTCGGGAAAACACCGTTGACGCGGTTGGAAACGGTCTTCTTCTTATAGGTAATCGAAGCACCCCAGTTATTGTATTCGGCGCCTACTTTCTCGACCTCAGGTATCTGTTTCTGGATTTCCTCGAGATCTTCTGGGTAGAAGCGGATACGTCTGCCTTTACCGAGACCTTCGTAGGCCTTGGTGGTCTGGCCACCCCAGATGATGATGATTCCCTGGCCCATACCGGCTCTATTGATGGCGAATTCCCGCTTCAGACCCTCAGAGAAGGCCAGCAGCAGCACGATGGAGAGAGTGCCCCATAGGACCGCCAGCAGGGTCAGCGCCATGCGTTTTTTGTTGGCTTTGAGATCGCGGTAGAACAAGCGGACGAATAGGAATGACTGCATCATGGCTCCGGACTCCGTTACAGCTTCAGCGCTTGCACAGGGTTCATGTTTGCCGCCCGCCGCGCCGGGAAATAAGCCGCCGCCAGACCGATTAATCCCAAAATCACAATCACTGTCAATCGGTCCATAACTGAGAGACTCGGTGTGCCGATGGCTTCTTTCATGTCCTCGCCAAAGGAGGGAATGATCGCGAGGATGGCAGAGGCAATCGCGTATCCGAAACCGCCTCCGATTGCAGTCAGAAGCAGCGTCTCGAAGATGAATCCCATGAGCACAAATGCCCTCTTGGCTCCCAATGCCATTTTGATGCCGATTTCTTTGGTGCGTTCTTCCACTACAACATACATGATGTTCGCCAATCCGATGCCGCCGACCAACAGCGTCATAAATCCGACGAAGCCGACAAACCAGCGGATCGCCACGAAAAATAGCAGGAACTGGTTGCTTTCGACCGTATCCCACATCGGGATCGCCTCCTTATCGGTCGGATCGAACCTGTATTTCTGCGAGAATACCTCCAGTACCCGGTCTTTGGCGGTCGTATGCACGGTCAAATCTTTTGCCTTCCAAACGATGTTGTCCAGATAGCGATCGCCGTACTTGGTCTGGAAAGTTGTCCAAGGAATGATGCCTTTATCCTTGTCTCTACCCGAGTAGGATGAATCCTGCGGTTTCTTGGTCAGCACACCAATTACGGTGAACGGCACTCCATCGACGATGAGCGCTTGACCTACAGGATCGAAGTTCTCGCCGAAAATTTCGTCGCGCAGGTCGTTGCCGATGAAGATCACTTGTTTCTTTTCATTCAGATCATGATCGTTCAAAAACCGCCCGCCCGGCTCAGGGACCATGGCGCGCATGCCGCCAAACTCAGCGTTGACACCGGAAACTTGGATTAGCTTAGAGCGGCGCCCGTTGCGGACCGACACATTACCACGCTCAAACTCGCCTGAGACGTACTCCAACTCGCTGATGTCCTTCTTAAGCATGTCGACGTCGGCAGGCTGGAAGCCGAACCAACGTCCTTTGGGATAGCCGGCGAATGGTTTGCTGGTTCTTGATGCCCACATGATGACGATATCATCGCCCAATCCCTTGAAAGATTCTTCCTGCTGCTTCTGCAGACCGTATCCGAACGCCAGCAGGCAGATGACAGTCACCGTTCCCCAGGTGAGGCCAATCAATGTCAGCAGCGTGCGGAGTTTCTGCGCCTGCAAGTCATGCAGAAACTGCTTGAAGTAGAGGACAATTGCCATTACTCGAATATGCCCTTTTTCGGCGGTTTTTCGGCAACGGTTTCGCCTTCTTTCAGGCCTTTAGTGACTTCAATCGTGATACCGTCCGAGAGCCCGGTTTCAATCACGCGACGTTCTTTGCCTCCCGCCGAGTCTTGCACCATTACAAACGCCGAATCACCCCGGAAATCGACGACACGTTCCGGCAGAGTCAGAATGTCTTTCGCCTGTTTGATGATAACCTCAGCGTTGGCCGAATAGCCGGCGCGCAGACGGGCACGCTCGGAACCGGGAAACTTGACCTCGACATCAAACACCGTAGCTTGTTCCTGTCTGCGGGCTTTTGGGGAAATCTTGTAGAGAGTTCCTGAGACCGTGTCGTTGGGGAGGGCGCCGACTTTGATCGACACCGGCATACCTTCTTTGATTTTGCCGACGTCGATTTCATCCACTGTGCCTCGGAAAATCAGATCGTGCATGTCCGCGAGGGTGATCAGCGCTGTGCCGTCCTGATAGGACGTGAGGGGTACCACCGGATCACCCTCGTTGACGTTTTTGGAAAGCACGGAACCGGTGATGGGAGAACGGATGGTGCTTTCAACTTTAAGGCTGGCGCTGTTGAGTGACCCTCGCTCGGTCAATTGCAGTCTTTCTTGCGCCAACCGTAGCTGCAATTGGCTCTGTTCATATTCGGTTTTACGGGAATCATACTCCGATTCGGAAATCAACTGCTTGTCATGGAGTTCCTTGCTGCGGTCATAAGTCGTCTGGGCGTTGTCAAAATTGATCTGCGCCACTTCAACCGCACGTTTGGCTTCGGTGTATTCCATTGGTGTCGGCTGCGGTGCGATGTCGAGCAACAGCGCGCCTTCTTTCACCGAGTCGCCGATTTCCACGTACAGCTTTCTGACGATGCCTGAGATTTTCGACTTAACCTGAATCTCTTTGTAGGGTTGGATGGTGCCGATCGCCATGGCCTTTTCGATGATCTCCCCCTTTTCGACCTTCACCAGCTTGACATCGCTTGTCTTGCTAGATTTGCCGTTGCCGAATGCGAGCACAATGACCACCACGATCACGGCGAGTACTCCCACAGCCAATAGTATCTTTTTCATTCGGGAAACCTCTGTCTATGTCGAAGCTACATCATTCACGGTCTGTATCATTTCCTACGCTTTTTGGACTCGCAAGTTTCATTCGATGTTTCAAGCGTCAGCGTATATTGAGCGCGTCGGCGGGAATCCTTTCCTGCCGGATCAGCAAGGTCGTCACGAAGGGATTCCTGACAACGCCTGAAAACCGCCCTTGCTTCGATAGAGTGAGATTCGTACTTTAGGCCGGAATCCATCGTTTGGCGCAATTAATGATGCCCAGGAAGGTATAAAATGAAATCACCAACCTCCTCCGATACGCTCGAAAAACTGACCAATCGTCTCTCCCGTATGCCGGGTATTGGTCGCAAAACGGCGCAGCGGTTGGCGTTTTATGTTCTAAAACTCCCCAAACCCGATTCCGACGAGTTGGCGCAGTTGATTCTCGATGTCAAGACCAAGGTCAAGGAATGCCATATCTGCGCCAACCTGACCGATGCCGACCCCTGCCGAATCTGCATCGACGCCAAACGCAACCCCAGGCAAATCTGTGTAGTTGAGGAAGCCAATGACTTGATCGCGCTGGAAAAAGGGGAGGGCTATCGTGGCGTTTATCATGTCCTCGGCGGTGTCTTGTCACCGCTGGATGGGATCGGGCCGGATGATTTGAAAATACGGCAACTCTTAGAGCGGACAAGACACGACATCGATGAAGTGATCCTTGCGACCGACCCCGACACCGAAGGGGAAGCGACTGCGATCTACATTGCCAAGCTGCTGCATCCGCTGGGAGTCAAAGTCACCCGCATCGCCCGCGGCCTGCCGGTCGGCACCGACCTCCAATTCGCCGACAGCCAGACCTTGGCGAAGGCGCTGGAGGGGAGGGTGGAGTTTTGAGGGGGGAAGCAGGAATTACTTCCACTGGCGGTCTGCAAACGAATATCTTAGATTGCAGGTTGATTCGGGACTCTGGCTAGTTCAATAGGAGGTCTCTCAGGATGATAGACGAAATACAGTTCAGGAACTTCAAGTCCTGGAAAGACACGGGAGCGCTGAAGCTGGCTCCACTCACCGGGCTCTTTGGCACAAACAGCTCCGGAAAGACCAGTATTTTGCAGATGCTCCTGATGCTCAAGCAAACAGCAGAGTCTCCGGATAGAAAACGGGTCCTGCACACTGGCGATGAGCGATCACTTGTTGATCTTGGCACATTCTATGATCTGATTCATGCACACAACACGGATGCGTCGTTGGACATGCGAGTAAGATGGACATTACCGGAACTACTGAGGATTAGCAATCCGCTCAGTGATCCGCTCAGTGGTCCGCTTGGACTAAGTGACACTCTATTCGAGATACGAGATCTGACATACCTAGCTTCAGTAAAAGAGGAGTCTTCGGGACCACTAGTCTCCAGCTTTGCATATTGCTTCGACGCATACCAATTCGGCATGAGTCGAAATATCGACCGGAGGCCTCCGCTGGATTTCGATTTCACATACTCTGGCTACACACCCGCTAGAATTCAAGGCAGACCGTGGGAACTGCCCGCCCCAGTGAAATGTTATGGCTTCCCCGACGAAGTTAACGGACGCTACCAAAACATGGGTTTCTTATCCGAGTTGGTGCTCGCCTTTGAGGAATTGTTTTCGCGGATGGTATATCTAGGTCCCCTGCGGGAATACCCGCGACGCGACTACGTGTGGGGCGGGGAAAGCTACGGAGACGTAGGAAGAAGAGGGGAACTGGCCATCCCTGCCATGCTGGACGCCGGACGGCGTGAGCTCAAGATATCTCTTGGGAAGGGTATTAAGCGACAGAGTCTGGAGGAGAGGATAGCATACTGGCTCCGACAGATGGGGATGATACACTCATATTCCCTGAAAGCAATCGCGAAGCATCGAAAAGACTACGAACTGCGAGTGAAGAAGACTGAGTCCAGTCCGGAGGTGCTCATCACCGACGTGGGATTTGGTGTCTCCCAAATACTCCCGATCCTTGTCCTGTGCTACTATGTTCCGCTAGGGACCACTGTCTTGCTCGAACAGCCGGAGATACATCTCCATCCTTCAGTTCAGGCGTGGCTCGCTGATGTATTGATAGAGGTCGTCACCAAGAGAAAACTACAGGTCATCCTCGAAAGTCACAGCGAGCATCTTCTCCGCAGAATCCAAAGAAGAATCGCAGAGGGTCAAATTCCCTCCGAGAGTACCGCTCTCTATTTCTGTCGAATGGAGAACAGTTCGTCGCGCATCGAGAAGCTTGAAATTGATCTGTTTGGTGGTATCACGAACTGGCCCCAGGATTTCTTTGGCGACGAAATGGGTGAGCTAGTAGCCATGACTGAGGCGGCGAGGAGAAGACAAGGATCTAGCCCAAAATGATGGCGGTCGTTGACACAAATGTGCCAGTGGTCGCAAATGGAAATTCTGGACAGGCGTCGGATGATTGCGTAGTCAGTTGCGCAAAGAAGCTGCAATCGGTCATGGACACAGGCCAGATCGTGCTCGACGACCAGTGGTTGATTATCGAAGAATATCAGAATAACTTGCGATCTATCGGTCAGCCTGGTCCAGGAGATGCATTTCTCAAGTGGGTTCTTACCAACCGATCAAACAGGGTCAAGTGCTTACTCGTATCGATTCACCCTACTGGTCCTGACGGTTCCAGTTTTGAGGAATTTCCCTTGGACCCTGCTCTTCAAGATTTTGATGCACAGGATCGCAAGTTTGTGGCCGTCGCGCGCGCATGTTCTCCAAGTCCTGTTGTGCTTGAGGCTGTCGATCCCGGTTGGTGGATTCACCGGCGTGCGCTGGAAGAATGCGGCCTGCAGATCGAGTTTCTCTGCCAAAGTGACATTAAGAAACTCGCGGGCGAGTGATACCATCTATCACTGCAATATCATTGTATCCGGAGTAACTCGGACTCTGCATAGGGCAAGCGGTTGTGGCACCCGAGTGGATTGGTCGCCCCCCTGCCCAAAAATCCGACAGGCGCAAACGCTTCGATCAAAGTTAGGTTGCCACAACATGTAGTAGTTCTGCGAGTTACAAGGAGGCAGATATCCCGAGATTGGCAGAAAAAATGGTTGCCGGGGTGCAACTTTGTAACAAAATCGGTGTAGAAATATCGAAAATGTCCGAAAAAATAAATTGAACATATTGAACAAAAATCAGTATATTAGGCAAGTTAATGATCTCCCTTTTAGCTTTTGTAGGATTAGCAGATAAGCATCAATCTCATTAAAAGTCTCAATTCGGAGATAAGCGCAATCATGCGCAACAACTCGTCCGTACCTTGTTGGGTCTATGGTTGGGCCCAGGAAGCAACGGACAAATTAGGAGAGTAGAATGAATATCTACGTCGGCAACCTGTCGCGCGAAACGGCAGAAGAAGAACTTCGCAAGGCATTTGAAGCGTTTGGCGAGGTCACCAAAGCAACCGTGATCACCGACAAGTTTAGCGGTGAGTCGAAGGGTTTTGGATTTGTGGAAATGGCCAACAAGACCGAAGCCATGGCGGCACTTGCTGGCATGAACGGCAAGGAATTGCAGGGTCGTACGCTTAACGTCAGCGAAGCTCGTCCACGTGAAAGTCGCCCGGGTGGCGGTGGCGGCGGTGGTGGTCGTCCCGGTGGCGGTGGTGGTGGTGGCAATCGTGGTGGTGGCGGCGGCGGACGTCGCGGTTGGTAGTCGAATAACACTTGCCCTATGGGGGCCTGAGTTATAAGATCCAGCGGGGATCGGTGAGAACCGATCCCCGTTTTTGTTTAGTACGTGGTCTTACGTCGCGACTGAAGTCGCTCTTACTACTGTCTTATAATTGTTTAGCCGCTTAGGGCTAAGAAGACGAAGAACTGGGTCGGAAATATGTCGTCTGCGTTCTCATATATGTATTCCGACTCCAGTTTCGTTGTTGGATCAATCGTTGTCAAGACATACAACAGTCGGAGGGGCGGAATCGTTCCGGGGTTGTGGGAGAGGATTCAGTGGTAGTAAGCGGTGCATGGGCTTCGTTCTTAGGATCGTGCGCGGCGTACGTCCCCGTGCGCCGCGACCTTTTCAACACCATGAAAAGTCTCTGTCGATTTCCACCAACCCACCACCTTTCCCCAGCCAGTCTCCCGCACTCGAATAGCAGTAATCCACCGCATCGTCAACCAGTCCACTTTTTACTGGGTTGTTGTGAATGTATTCGAGTTTGATTCGCAACTGAGTCTGGGAGTGGATGAGCAGATCGTCGAAACCTCTTTGCCAGAGTGCGAATCGTCCCGAGCAACTTAGCGCGGTCTCCCATACACTCCCACAAACCTGCTTCCCACGTCGGGAGGATAAGCTCTTGAACGCCTGAACATAGGATGCCAATTGGGGAACGTCCTTGAGACCAACCAGTCCGTGGAAATGGGAGGGCATGACAACATAGCCGACCACCGACACTTGGAAGAATCGCGAAGTCTCGGCCAACTGCTCGACGACCAATCTCGCCACATTGTCGCTCTGAAAGATAGGAAGCCAGTTTGTAACCGATGTGGTAACGAAGAATAGGCCGGGGCCAGGGAAATTGAGACGTTTGCGGACAACCATCGTACCAAGATAAGCGATATGAGCCGGATAGGCAAGGAGCCGCGGCGCACGAGGACGTACGCCGCGCACCGTTCGGATTACCTCAATGAGTCCGATGTAATCTGATCAGTCTTGTCAGATATCCGTGCGACCAGTACATTCTTCCCGTGGCATCGAACGCGAACGCAACGTACTTGTCTGGCGTGAATCCTATGTCATCCTCAACCAGAAGATATGTCTCAGCCTTTCCCTCAGAGATTTCCCGCGGCCCCTTCTGTATCGAGTCGGCGGCTAGAAAGGCACTTGAGGAGCGGCCCTTTGGCCCCATTAACCCTGCCGTTGTTATGGTGACAACTCGTCGACCCCTGTTTGCGACTGTGACGCATATGTATGACTTGGCAGTGTACTCCGGATTCGGTGGGTGAACCGCATAACCACCTCTCACTCGCACGACGATATTATGTCGATCCCGTCTGTAACCCAGAAATTGGACGACCGCAACCAGTGATGCGACTAGCGCGCCGTATATCCCTATGATTAGTGAGATGTCCACTTGACTTCTGAGCGATCCAATCACTTGTGCGCGGCGTACGTCCTCGTGCGCCGCGAGACAGAACTAATCCTTCATCGAATCCAGGAACTTCTTGTTCGTCTTGGCTTTTCTCAGACGGTCTTGCAGGAATTCCATCGCTTCGATGGAATTCATGTCCGCGAGGAATTTGCGCAGAATCCAAATGCGCGACAGTTCGGTCGCATCCAGCAGCAGCTCTTCTTTACGCGTCGAGGAACGGTTGATGTCCATCGCCGGGAAAATGCGACGGTCGGCCAAACGCCGGTCAAGCACGATTTCCGAGTTGCCGGTGCCTTTGAATTCCTCGAAAATGACTTCGTCCATACGCGAGCCGGTTTCGATCAGCGCCGTGCCGATGATGGTAAGCGAACCACCCTCTTCGATATTGCGGGCGGCGCCGAAAAAGCGTTTCGGCTTCTGCAGGGCGTTGGAATCGACACCACCGGAAAGGATCTTGCCGGAATGCGGTATCACTGAGTTGTGAGCGCGCGCCAGACGGGTGATCGAGTCGAGCAAAATCACGACGTTGTGCTGATGTTCCACCAAGCGTTTGGCCTTCTGCAACACCATCTCGGCGACCTGTACATGCCGTTCCGCCGGTTCGTCGAATGTCGATGACACGACCTCGCCTTTGACCGAACGTTTCATGTCCGTGACTTCCTCCGGGCGCTCGTCGATCAAGAGCACGATCAGCTTGCATTCGGGATGATTGGTGGTGATGGAATTGGCGAGTTTCTGCAAGATGATAGTCTTACCGGCTTTGGGCGGTGACACGATCAGCGCGCGTTGACCCTTGCCGATCGGGCACATTAGATCCAACACCCGCGTAGTGACCTCTTCCGGCGTCGTTTCCAGATGAAAGCGCTCGTTGGGGTATAGCGGCGTCAGGTTGTCGAAGAGAATTTTGTGTTTGGCGATTTCCGGATTCTCGAAATTGACCGCCTCAATTTTGAGCAGCGCAAAATAGCGTTCGGATTCCTTCGGAGGACGCACCTGACCGGAGATGATATCGCCGGTGCGCAGGTCGAACCGTTTGATCTGTGACGGCGAAACGTAGATGTCATCCGGACCCGGCAGATAGTTGTAGTCGGCCGAACGGAGGAAGCCGTAACCCTCCTCGAGAATTTCCAGTACTCCTTCGCCAAAGATCAGACCATCCTTCTCCGTCTTGGCTTCGAGAATCTTAAAAATCAATTCGGACTTGCGCAGACCGGACACGCCGGGAATTTCCAATTCCTCCGCATGCTTAAGCAGCTCGGCGATAGTCTTAGATTTAAGTTCGACAATGTCCATATTCGTGAGTCCTTTCCGAATAGTATAGATATTTTGAATTTTCTCTTAGTGACAAGCCCCCGCGGGTGTTAAAAAAGGTCAGGCGGCGACTTCTTCGGTCGGAGCGTCGCCCCATAAATCCTCTAAGCCGTAGAAATCTCTAACCTCCCGCACGAAAACGTGTACAACGACATCAACATAATCCAACAACACCCAGCGCAATGATCCGTAGCCCTCGCGATGCCAGTAGCGTTCACCGTCTTTTTGCAGCTCGTCGGCGATATGATCGGCGACGGCCTTGGCCTGAACCTCGGCATCGGCGGAACAGACCACGAAGTAGTCACACACCGACGACAGTTCACTCAGATCGAGTATTCTGATGTCGAAAGCTTTCTTGTCTAACGCAAGATCAGCTATTCTGTGAGCCAACTCATGCGAAGTCATTAACGAGTTTCTGTCTGCCTCTCCTTGATCATGTTAGTTCTTCCCCACGGAACGTGACAAGTATTTGTCATAGTCTGCGCCCACGACAAGAGAATAGTCTATATCCAAAAAGTTGTCTTCCAGTTCCTTGTAGGTCACTTGTTCCGGCGGCAATCCGAGTTTCATCGCCAAACGCTCCGCAACCGGACTGCCGGCCCTGCGAGCGATAAGCGTCGTCTTCTCCTGCTTGAAGGAATCGAAGTTCCTTTCGTCGATAACGTCAATCGCAAAATCTGGCTTTCCCGCATCCAGCAAATACTTGGCAAATCGGCCGGCCACTCCCGGCGCACCGCAGCCGTTGAGCACTTGCAAGCGCAGCGAAATCGACACCGACGATTGATTCTGGGGTGTTTGCCCCGGTGGCGCCGCCGGCGCCGACTCCCCTTGCGTGTATTTCAGCGCAAACGAACCGATAAACACCAACACCGTCAACGAAGTGACGATGAGTAAGAAGTCTATGATCCGGCTTCCCGCCTTCGGTTTAGCCGCCTTGGATTTGCTCCGGTCTGCTTTCAAATCTATTCAGTCTGTTTTGAGGCATCAAGCTTAAGGGGAACGAACTTCACCGTTACCGGTTTTCAAAAATGGACTCATACCTCCGAAAAGATGAATTGGAATACAATTGATAGGGCGAGCGCGTCTCGTAGTTAAGAATGAAACGGAAATTCCGGGACGGCTGCCAATCCAAACGGAAACTCGGCAAGAGCTTGTTGCCGGAAATCTGAGTGCCGGCGCCCCACAGCCCCTGGGGCTGGTGAAGATAGGCGATAGCAAACGACACCCGCAACGGCTTGGCGAACTCATAGTCTATCTGGTTGATATACATCCCAATCATCCTTCCCTGACCCGCGCCGGAGACATAACTCAGACTATAGCTCTGGGTCATGTGCAGACGCGACGGATCAAGAAGAGAGAATGTCGGTCGCGGACTGGCATTGGATAGCGCCGATGAACCAGAGGAACTGGTTGTTCCCTGTCTGACCAAGGTGTCAGCCGCAAAAGCGACATTCATCATCAGCAAAAGCGTGACCGCGAGGCTCGCCATGTACAGCAGTGTTTTGATAATCAGATCTCCCGCATGTCTCAATGCTTATACGTTTTGAATGTATCTTTTGCCCAATTCATTGTCAACGTTTTAATTCAACAAATATCGCTTCCAGTTCCTGAAGCTGCTCCACGGAATTGACGCCCAGCGCCTCGCGATAGTCGTCGAGAACTACCGCCCCGGTTGTTTTGCCTTCGCGCAGCAGAATCTCTACCACATCAGTCAGGTAGTACTCGCCTTGAGTGTTATTGCGATCAACCTTGTCCAGTGCGGCATCAAGCGACCGGGCGTCGAAAAGGAAGATGCCGGTATTGATCTCTCTAATCTGCTGTTCTTCGTTAGTACAATCGGCCTGTTCCACGATTTTCTTTACCCTTCCATTGCTGTCGCGCACAATACGCCCGTAACCGGTGGCATCCGGCGGGATTGAGGTCAGCACTGTTGCCGCGCTGCCGCGTTGAAAGTGTTCGTCAATCAGCCGGGCCAGCGACTCGCGTCGCAACAACGGGACATCACCGGTTATGACAAGTACTCCGCCGTCGAGCTTGTGGAAATACTCACGGGCGGATTTGACGGCATCGGCGGTCCCCTTCAGTTCATGCTGCACCGCAAAGGCAATGTCCGTCCCTTCATAAAGCTTCTGTACCAGCTTGCGGCCATGGCCAACAACTAACACTATCTGCTGCAATCCCAGCGAATTAAGGGTGTCGGTTAGATACGTGATTAGCGGTCTGCCGGCAATGGGATGCAGAACTTTGGGCAACTCAGACTTCATCCGTTTGCCTTTGCCGGCGGCAAGTACAACGGCAGTGATGTGTTGGGGATTTTTCAACGGAGAGGTCGGTTTTGCTTGTCTACCTTGACGATTGTCGGTGTATGCTTCTGGGCTTCTTCGGGACTCATAAGGACATAGGTGATAACGATAACTTCATCACCAACCTGCCCCAAACGAGCGGCCGGGCCGTTCAGACAAACCGTGCCGCTGCCGGGTTTGCCCTTAATCGTGTAGGTCTCAAATCGCTCGCCATTGGCAACATTGACGACCTGCACTTTCTCCCCCTCAAGGATGTTGGCAGCCGTCATCAACTCTGGATCAAGTTCTAACGAGCCTTCATACTTAAGGTTAGCATCGGTGATGGTAGCCCGGTGGATTTTCGACTTGAACACCTGCAACAGCATCTTATCCAACCTTCAGCACGACATTGTCAATCAAACGCACACCATCTATTCTGCACGCGAGACTGATGGCGATTTTGCCCGAAATTTCTCTCAATTCCGCCAGTGTTTCGGCGTCCGCTACCGAGACATAGTCCACATCGGCTTCCGCGTCTTTAACGAGTCGGCGGCGGATAAAGTTCCTGATTTTCGCGGCATTACGTTCACCAGACAGAACCAATTGCCGAACCGCAAACAGGGAACGCGGTATCGCCAACGCCCGCCGACGCGCATCTACAGTAAGATACGCATTTCGGGACGATAATGCAAGCCCGTCGATATCCCGCACTGTCGGGGCAACCACGATCCTGACCGGTACATTCAGATCTTTGACCATCTGCTTGATCACGACCGATTGCTGGAGGTCTTTTCTGCCGAAAACGGCGAAATCGGGCTGAATGATATTAAATAATTTCAGCACAACAGTATCAACGCCTTTGAAATGCGTCGGGCGGAATTCCCCATCAAGAATCGTGGCTATTTTCTCGGGGACGACATAGGTGTCAAACCCTGCCGGATAAACGTCCTGTGGTTGCGGGTGAAAGACGATATCGACACCCAACGGACGTAGTAACTTGCAGTCCAACGCGAGGTTACGCGGATAACGACTGTAGTCCTCGTGCGGTGCAAACTGTGTCGGATTGACGAATATCGAGACGACCGTGATGTCTGCCATCCGGCAGGCTCTTTTGACCAGTTCCAGATGCCCTCTATGCAGCGCGCCCATGGTGGGAACAAGGGCAATTGTCTTGCTTTGTCTCTTCAGCTTCAGCGCCAGTTTTTGCATCCGCGCCACGGAGCGAACAATCTGCATGGCTTAGCCGTAGCTTTCTGATTCGCTGGGATAGTTGCCGCTACGGACATCGGCGGCAAACTGAGATGCGACCTCACGCAATTTGGCGCCGAGATCAAAATATCGCCGTACGAATTTGGGCACGAAATCACCGCTGGCACCGACGATATCATTGGTCACGATGATCTGACCATCCGTTAGGCTACCGGCGCCGATGCCGAAAGTCGGAATTTCCAGCGATTGACTGATTTTCTGGGCGATGTCGCTCTTGATTGCCTCCAACACCATTCCGAAACAGCCGGCTTCCTGCAACGCCAGCGCCGATTCCAGCAGGTAATTTTTGGCCTGGTCGGTCTTGCCCTGCACCTTGTACCCACCAAACTTGTTTATCGACTGTGGTGTCAGACCGATATGCCCCATTACCGGTATGCCGATTTCGGTGATCCTGCGAATACGCGCCGCCATCTCAATACCCCCTTCCAACTTGACACCGGCAGCACCGCCTTCAGACAGAAAGCGACCGGCATTGTGAATGGCGTCGGCATCGGAAGTCTGATATGACATAAACGGCATATCGCCGATGACGCAGGCGTTTTGTACGGCGCGACTAACGGCTTCGGTATGCGGCAACATCATTTCCATCGTGACGGCGAGCGTATCGCGCTTGCCGTAGACGACCATGCCCAACGAGTCACCGACCAATATGCCATCAACACCGGCGTCGTCAAGAGCGCGGGCAGTGTAATAGTCATAAGCCGTGAGCCAGACAATCTTCTTCCCCTTTTTCTTCATGTGCGTAAAAGAGAGTGTTGTGATTTTGTCGCGCGTATCAGCCATTCATAACCCCAGCATTTCGTCCCCGCGCGTAAAATAGCGCGTCCCTTGACGCATCTCGGCGATCTGAGTGAAAATCTCATCGAGATGCTTTGAATTCTCGACGAAATCCAACTGATCAGTCTTGATCACCAAAAGCGGGGTCCGGTTATAGTGAAAGAAGTAATGATTATACGCTTCCACGACCGAAGTCAGGTATTCGGCGTCGAAATTCCGTTCGTAAGTGACATTGCGTTTCTTGATTCGCGCCGTAAGCACTTCCACTGATGCCGTCAGGAATACGACCAAATCCGGTTTCGGGAGATTCTTTTTTAGCAGCTCTGCGACCTGCTTATACAGTGAGAGTTCGTCTTCCGTGAGGTTGGATTGCGCAAAAAGGAAATCCTTCTCGAAAGTATAGTCGGCGACTATTTTCTTCTTGAAGAGATCGTATTCGACCAGTTCCTTCTGCTGGGCATAACGCGACAACAGAAAGAAGAACTGCGTCTGTAAGGCGTAACGCTTGCGGTCGCGGTAGAAATCTTTCAGGAACGGATTCTTGTCCGCCTCTTCCAGCACCAGATGTCCGCCGATGCGGTCGGCCAGGATACGGCAGAAGGTTGTTTTGCCGACGCCAATCGGACCGTCGACGGCGACATAGTGAAGATGGGAAAAGCGATCATCCATGATAGACTTCCACCTTCTGTGAAGGGTCGTTTAGTAGTGCCAGACATTCATCATATCGACGATGGTCGACCGGACAGAGTACGTCCGGCTCGATTTCCAGCAGTGGCACCAATACGAATTTGCGTCGACAGATGGCGGGGTGTGGGATCTGAAGCAGGTCGGAGTCGATATGCTCGTCGCCGTACAGTAGAATATCCAGATCGATCACACGAGGACCTTTGTTGATTCTTGGCTGCCTATTAAAAAGTGCCTCCACAACCTTGATCTTCTCCAAAAGCTGCCGAGATGAAAGCCGAGTATCAATTTCGACCACGCCGTTTATGAAAAATGGCTGGTCGGTGTTTTCCAACGGCGAGGTTTCATAATAACCCGACCGCCTCAGGACTGTTACGTCGCCGTTGTCCTGAAGTTGCTCCAACGCACGTTGGATGTTGGCAACTCGGTCACCAAGATTGGAACCGCAAGAAAGATAGATGCTGATGGCCTACTCCCTCGCCCGATGAATTTCAACTTCGATATGATCGAGATTCCCCGGTATCGGGGGAATCATCTTTCGCACTCTGACTACAACTTCTCTGATATGGTCGAGTTGCAGGACTCGCCCGGCGATATCCGCGGCAATTGCTTCCAACAGAGAATAGCGCTTGCCGTTCAAGACATCCTCGACAATGCCATAGACCTGTGCATAGTTCACCGTATCCGATAGCTTGTCGGTTTTGGCCGGCAGCGTGAGATCAAGGTGCAGATCACAATCAACCTCATAGCGTCGGCCGGTCGCTTTTTCGGCGGCGCTGACGCCATGATAGCCGTAGAAAGTCATATTCTTCAGCCTGATAACATCCATCAGTCGGTTCTCCGATGCAAACGTGATTTGATCGGTTGGTAGGCGCGTACGAGAGCAGTCATGACGTCCCGCAGTCTGTCGGATTCAACATTGGCTGCAATTCTGATCCAGCCCTCACCTTCCTCGCCAAATGCAGTGCCGGGCGCAACCAGAATGCCCCGATGGCGCAGCAGTCCTCGCGCAAAACCAACCGACAGTCGTCCGCGTCTCAGCTTGACCCAGACAAAACCGGCGCCAAACGCAGGGTAAAACTCGATGCCGGCACTTTGAAGCGCCTCGACGATAACATTCATGCGCAAGCTGATCTCTTCTCGGCAGCGAGCAATATGATTCGCCAGTGATTCCGCGGAGGCAAAATGGGGAGCCGCATAAGTCAGCAACGGCCCACTGGGAAGCAGGCCAAGTGAACGCGCCAGTGTCGCCAACGGGTCGATCATGCGCTTGCGACCGACGATCGCAGTGAGTTTCAGTTGTGGCGCCGCCAGATTGGTGGAGAAGCTGAACACCTCGATACCGAGGCGGAGCCGTTTGCGCGACTGGCAGAACAACGGTGGCCGAAAATTGCCGGAATACGAAAGGGCGTATGAAGAATCGGCGACCACCAGGATATTCGCCTCGGCTGCCAGCCGCTGCAGACGCGAATAGAAGTTTTCGTCGCAGACAGCGCCGGTGGGATTGTGTGGCGATGTCAGGAACAACAAGCGCGGTGACTTGGAAGCGATCCGCTCGAACTGCTCAAGATTCGGCAGGTAGTCATTGCGTTGATAGACCGGGCAACAGCGCGGTTTGCCTTCGAAGAGCAACACCAGTTTGCGGTAGGCATCATAGCCGGGATCAGGAAGAAAGCAAGTTGTTCCCGCGTCAACAAAATGCGCCGCAGTCAAGAGCAACGCGGCACGGATTCCCGGGACAAGCAAAATCTCCTGCGTCGGATCGATTTCAATTTGATATTCGCGCGCAAGGTAGTCGGCAAACGTCGTGGCAATGGCAATCCCTTCGGAGGGAGTAACAGACGTCTGCGCGGCAAGGGGCACATGGATGGCGTACTTGCCGAGATCGACAATCTCTTTACCCCGACGTTCCAGAGTCTTGCACAATCCCTGCAGTTCGCTCAGGAACGGCGCGGGCAATTGCTGGATTCGCTCCGCCGCGCTTACCACCACGCGCTTAGTGATTTTCATCAGTTGCCTCTTGGAGGATGGAATTCAGATTCATCTTCGCCAAAAATATCGTCATCGTCGGCAAAGGCGCCCTCTTCGTAGAGCAAGGAGACATCGGTAAGCACACGCGAGAGATAAATCGTCTTGGCCATCTGTTCAGCCATCTCTACACGGAAGAAAGCCTCCATGAGGTTTGATCCAAACGACATAATACCGTGGTTTTCCAGCAAGAAAGTATGATAGCCGAGGACCAGATTCCCCAACCGATCGGCCAAGTCCTGAGTACCCGGTTCCGCATACGTGATGAAGGGTATCTCACCAAAATTTGCACGCCCTTCCGGAAGTTCTGCGACATCAAGCATAACGCCACCAAGTGCAAACGCGGTTGCATACGACGGATGCGCATGCACCGCAGCATGGAAGTCCTCGCGGCGTTTGTAACCGTGCAGATGCAGAAGATATTCTGAGGATGGGCATTGCCTGGGATCAACCGGTAGGCCGGAGGAACTGATCAGCACGATATCGTCCGGTTGGAGCATGCCCTTGCAGTCCCCTTTAGGCGTTATCAGGATTTGTCCGTCAGAAGCCCGACAGGAAAGATTACCCTGGGTTCCCGCAATTAACCCCTTTTCATAAAGCAACTTACCGACCTGGCAAAGCTGCTCCCTTAGAACTCCGTCTTTGATTGACAATTCGCTCTCCTCCAATCAAGTAATTAGTCCGAGGCGGAGAGCTTTGTCAAGGCAATTCTAAGTCTGGCGCTGACCGAGAGTTTTGGGGATCCGTCTCATAGATAGCCGAGCGCCAAAAATACCAACAAAATACGGTAGCAATCACAATCAACCCTGCCACGTTTGTCCACAGACCCCAGCCAATTATGCGCCGCAGAATAACCGACGCCAATGCGACTAAGCTGCCGACAATCAGTGAAGTCCACCAAATACGAAGCCACCTCGGGGAGAGTCGTAGCTCGGCGCCGCAATGATCACAGTGCAACGAGCGCGAATCAATCATTAACGCGAATCTCGCAAACGAAATCGCCCTCCTAAGGCACAACGGGCAGATCATCGATAACCAACCTCCTGTCTTCAGAACATAAGCAATTACTCTCTCAAACGTGGATGTCAACGGGATTGTCTGGAAGGCGGCATCGTGATGACCACATCCACTATTTTTGCAACCGATTCTCTTTCAGTAGCTTTAGGATGTTCGCGAATCGCGTCAAGCAGGCATATGCTTGATTGCGTATATGTTGTGGCAGGTAAGTCGTTGCTGATACTACATATTGTGTTTTTCAAAATTTTATGTTTGACTGTCTTTCGGCATTCTGCTAACCTGCCCCCCGCGCTGAAACCCGGGTATGACAGACTTGCACGGCGCGAGGGTTTACAAATGTGATTTCCAACGGGGCCGTTGGAACGTTAATATGCAAGGAAGCTACGACGATCTGACTAAATAGTCCCTTTCATCACGCAAGCGCTTCGTTGAGGGAGAAAGAGCTTATGCAGGGATACGCCAACAAGACACTGACCGAAAACGCGCTGCGCGTATTGGAGCGCCGCTATCTGGCGAAAGATGCCGAGGGGCAGATAATCGAGACCCCCGAACAATTGTTCCGGCGTGTCGCCGGCGCCGTGTCGCTGCCCGACAGGAACTATGGCGTCACCGACGAGCAAATCAAGCAGAGTGCTGAGGAGTTTTTCCAGATGGTCGCCAATCTGGAGTTTATGCCCAATTCGCCGACGTTGATGAACGCCGGTCGTCCGTTGGGACAGCTCTCCGCTTGTTTTGTTTTGCCGGTCGGGGACTCGATGGAGCAGATTTTTGAGACGATCAAACATGCGGCGCTGATTCACAAATCGGGCGGCGGCACCGGTTTTTCATTCTCACGTCTGCGTCCGCGCAATTCGGTGGTGGCGTCCACCTCCGGTGTGGCATCGGGGCCGGTTTCGTTTATGCGGGTCTTTAATGCCGCAACTGAGGCCGTCAAGCAAGGGGGCACCAGACGCGGCGCCAACATGGGTATCCTGCGAGTGGATCATCCCGATATCGAAGAATTTGTGTCCTGCAAAGACGACGTCACTCAGATCACCAATTTCAATATCTCGATCGCCATCACCGACGAGTTTATGCGCGCGGTGAAAGAGAATCGGCATTATGCGCTGATCAATCCGCGTACCGGCAAAGAGTATCTCGTCAACGGCGAAGTGATCACCAAACACGCGCCGACGGTGTTCAATAGCATTATCAAACATGCCTGGTCGACCGGAGAGCCGGGGATCATTTTTATCGATCGGATGAATCAGCAGTCCCCTTGCCCCGATTACGAAGTTATCGAAGCGACCAATCCGTGCGGTGAACAGCCGCTGCCGCCTTACGATTCCTGCAATCTTGGTTCGATCAATCTTGGCGAGATGGTGCTGGACGAGTTCCCGCGCGATTATGATCCCAAGCAGAATCCCGAACATGGTGTGGAGTGGGACAAGTTGGCGCGGTTGGTCAAGAACTCAGTGCACTTCCTTGACAATATCATCGACGCGAACAAATACCCGATTCCGGAGATCGAAAGCCAGACGCTGAAAAATCGGCGCGTTGGTTTGGGAGTGATGGGCTGGGCTGATATGCTGGTCAAGTTACGCGTGCCATACAACAGTGAAGCGGCATTCCGGCTCGGCGAAAAACTGATGGAGTTTATCAACAGCGAAGGGCATATCCAATCCAGCGAACTGGCCAAGACGCGTGGCAAATTCCCCAACTGGGAACATTCGCGTTTTGCCGCCGAGGGTGTCTCTATGCGCAATGCCACCGTGACGACGATTGCGCCGACCGGCACGATTTCGATCATCGCCGGTTGTTCATCGGGGATCGAGCCTTACTACGCCGTGTCGTTTGTCCGCAATGTTATGGACAACACCAAGCTGGTCGAGGTCAATCCTTTGTTCGAAAAGATTGCCAAGCAGCGCGGGTTCTACAGTCAGGAATTGATGGAGCGCATCGCGTTGGATAACTCGCTGAAGAATTTCGAGGAAATCCCTGTCGACGTGCGCGAATTGTTTGTGACTGCCGCCGATGTCAGTCCGAAAGAACATATCCGGATGCAGGCGGTATTCCAGCGCAATTGTGATTCGTCGGTATCAAAGACGATCAACATGGATAACTCCGCTACCGAACAGGATGTCTATGACGCCTACTGGTACGCCTATGAACTCGGGTGTAAGGGTGTGACTATTTATCGGGACGGTTCGCGTCCGATGCAAGTACTCTCAACCGGCAAGACCGGCGTCCAACCGGCAAAACCGGAAGCCACACCACAGTTAGAGCTTATACCCGAACCACCCAAAGTCGTGACGGCTCCCACAGTGGCGCCCCCTCTATCCGGAGCCAAGCAGATCGAGGCGCGACCCGATGTGTTGGCCGGTATCACCGAGCGCATCCGCACCGGTTACGGCAACCTATTCATCACGATCAACAGCAAAGACGATAAGCCCTTTGAAGTCTTCGCGCAGATCGGCAAATCGGGTTGGTCCACGATGGCCGACACCGAGGCGATCTGCCGGCTGATTTCGCTGGCATTGCGTGCCAGTGTGCCGGTGGAGGCGATTATCGAGCAGCTTGCCGGTATCGGTGGTGAATCCCCGCTATTCCAAAACGGCGAATTGATTAAGTCGATTCCGGATGCGATCAGTATGGTACTGAAAAAGCATTTCGGCAACGGCAAGCAGTACCAGCGCCAGTCAAACTACGGCGATGCCTGCCCCGACTGCGGCACCAAGCTTGAGCACGACTCTGGCTGCGTGACCTGCAGAGGGTGCGGGTATAATAGGTGCTGATGGAGTAATCGGGCAAGCCGCTGGACGAGGATGGCTGGCGGGTGCAGAATCCAACCCCCTTCATCTCCCGCGAAAGCGGGAATCAAGAGGGTGAGGGTCGTATGGTAGCACCGCTATAGTTGGATAGGCATTCCTGCCTGCCCCGCGGGAATTGCGAATTCAGGTCAACAAAGAGTGTCAAAACCGGAGCGATTCTGGCCTTGTATCTACAGAACTGCAGCAAGAATTCAAGGAACTAGGACCTACAGCTACTTCCCAAGAACTCGCTATTAATTCATTGCCTCTCTAAAATGATTGACTTCTTCTAATCAATTGCTTAATCAGGTCAATGAATGTTAAGCAGACTGAAGTTTTTGAGGGCTTCAAATCGTGAGAAAGTTCAGGCATGAGGTCAAAGACCCAATTCATGCTTTCGTCCAGTTTGACGATGATGAGCGAAAGATCATAAATTCTCGACCCTTTCAGAGATTGAGATTCATACATCAGCTTTCGCTTTCCTTTCTCGTCTATCCAGGTGCCACTCATAGGAGGTTTGAGCATTCCCTAGGTGTGATGGAATTAGCCGGGAGAGTCTTTGACGTAATCACAAATCCAAGAAAAATCAGCGACGAAGTCCGCAGTCTTTTGTCACCTTTTGTAGACTTGAACGATCCGAATCACTTGGAGCAGTGGAGAAAGACCCTGAGAATTGCCGCGCTCTGTCATGACTTGGGGCATCTACCTTTTTCTCACGCGGGTGAGGACAAGCTGCTACCTGTGGGGTGGGATCACGAGAGAATGACCAGAAAGATAATCGAGGAAGGTGAAATTGCCGACATTTTGAAAAGTAACAAAATTCCTGCAATTAAACCGGAACTTGTAGCAAAACTGGCGATCGGCCCAAAGAAGGCAAATGACCTAGAATTCAATGATTGGGAAACCTTACTATCAGAAATTATTGTTGGCGATGCCTTTGGTGTCGATAGGATGGACTATCTTCTAAGGGACTCTCATCACTCCGGACTTGTGCACGGGAAATTTGACCATTATAGGCTAGTTGACACATTAAGAATTTGTACGCCGCCCGCAGAAAGTGAGACAGGGGATAAATCAAAGGAACCATCATTAGGAGTTGAACAGGGTGGGCTTTTGACTTCTGAGGCACTATTGTTGTCCCGGTATTTTATGTATTCACAGGTCTATTTTCACCCGGTCACAAAAATCTATGATCTCCATTTGGCCGATTTCATGGTCGACAATATGAAGGGTCAAAAATTCTCCGTTGACGCTTTTGAATTCGTTAAGACAACTGATAACGAGGTCATGGCGAACATTTTTGTCGCAGCAGGCGATAAGCTCATTCCAGGACATAAGCATGCCAAGAGGATTATTGAACGAGATCATTTGCGAGTTCTCTATGAGAGATACCCAAGGGACATAAGAATTAACAAAGACGCAGTACAAATCGTATATAAGGCTGCAGTGGAGAAGTATAGCGAGCAGTTGGTTCGATATTTTCTGATGCCAGCCAAAGGTGCTCCTGCGGACTTCCTAGTTTATCAGAATGATGATCGAGTAGACCGAGCGTTGAACATGTCGCAGGTTATTGCTCATATCCCCACTCCCGAGAAGGAAGTTGTATATGTCGATAGTTCAATAAGGAATGATGCGACAGAATGGCTTGAAAAAGAACGCAATCGCCTAATTGGCAAATAGCATGGAGGAGAAAAATGGCAGCGAATAGGGTTTCTGCTGTGGTCTTGAAACTGATAAAAGAGTTAAAAAACAAGGGATCCTTGTGCGGGGAAACTCACGTGCAAAAGACCATGTACTTTCTACAGGAAATCGAAGGCGTCAATTCGGGCTTTGATTTTATGATATACAAGCATGGGCCATATTCGTTCGACTTGAGAGATACATTAGCTTCTTTACGGGCTAATGGGATAATTGTGCTTGTTCCCCAGCGGTACCCTTTCGGTCCAAGTGTTGCATTGACGGAGACCGGTGAAGCACTACTTAGAGAGTATTCGGTTCAATTGGAAGCCGATGTTCCCAAGATTGAGCACATTGCACGCGTGCTTGGTGAGAAGGAAGTAGTAGACCTTGAGAGACTAGGAACTGCCCTTTATGTCAGCAAGACAAATGGGATTGGAAGTGATTTTGAGTCTCTAGCGAACGAGATAACGCGACTGAAGCCTCACATTTCAAGAGAAAGGGCGATGGACGCTTTGAAGCAAGTTAACGAGGTAAATCCTGTCCCCTAACTCGGCAAGTTCTTAACAGTGCAACTGAGGCTGAATGTAGCTCACTCAACGTGTCCCTCACCCAGCGGGTGAGTTTCATGACTACGGCTGCGAAATGTACAGCAAAACCCACCCGCTGGGTGGGCTACCGATTGGCGGTCACGCCAATCCCGTAGGTCGGTGTTCCGAGTCCCATGCGATCACTGTCATTCCGTTTCCAACCACATTCGCACCAATCCCACCACCAGCGTTACCACCACCACGGGACGAGAAACCCGACATTCATTCTATCTCGCGGCTAACAAATGTCGGGTTTCTCACTCCTGCCAATGCCACAGGATTCTATGTCTTCCACGCTTATGCACGACCAGCGGATTCCACGATCAGACCACCTTTCGAAACACCGACCTACAACAACAGCCTGGGTTCCCGCCTGCGCGGGAATGACGAGTTTTTGTTCGCAACTGCCAAAACCCACCCGCTGGGCGGTTTACCGTGCATTGCTACGGCCTTTTCCCTCCGGCCTTTTTCACAGAAACTAAATTCCTATGCAACCTTCGGAGCGTATTGCGTATAAAGGCATATGTAGACCGTTATACTCTATAACCGAAAGGACAACAAAATGAAATTCCTGGTGAAATTCTCGTTTTCGAATGACGCAGGAAACGAGGCTCTGAGTGATCCTCAATTTGGATCAAAAATGAAGCAGCTTCTGACAGACATCAAAGCTGAGAATGCGTATTTCACGGCCGTGAACGGACAGCGGGGCGCTTACCTCGTGGTAAACATGGATGATTCCTCGCAAATACCGGCCATTGCCGAGCCATTGTTTCTTTGGCTGCATGCGGACCTGGAATTTATCCCGGTAATGCTTCCGCAGGATCTTGAGAAAGGTGGTCCCGCGATTGCTGCCGCCGTCAAGAAGTGGGCATAAGTATCTCCGGCACTAACCAACGGTTCACAAATAGGCCGTCCTTGATTGAGGGCGGCCTTTGTCTTTCGGGAAAGTCCGTCCCCGTTGGCCGGTAGCCCACCGTGTGCCTAGCCCAGCGGGTGAGTTCTACGACACTGACCGCAGAATGCGCAGTGATATATCCGTCGATGGCAGCCGATGTTCAGATTCCCGGCATTATTCAGCGCGTCGGTTGTATGCAAAACCCACCCGCTGGGTGGGCTACCGGCTTACAGCCGCGAGTTCGCAGTCTGGATGCCAGCTTCCGCTGGCATGACAATATCGTTAACAGCTTGATATCGATTGTCGCGGGACGGGGAGGTGTGTCACTCCAGCGAAAGCTGGAGTCCAGACCTGTACGTCGGCGTTCCGAGTCCCATGCTATCACTGTCGCTCCGATTTCAACCACGTCCGCGCCAGTCCCACCACCAGCGTTTCCGCCACCACGGGACGAGAAACCCGACATTCATTCTATCTCGCGGCTAACAAATGTCGGGTTTCTCACTCCGTGCCAATGCCGTACCCGTTCGCCCTGAGCCTGTCGAAGGGCGTCCTAACCATTGTCGGGTTTCTCACTCCGTACCAACGCCAAAGGATTTCGGGCGTCGTCAGGAAAGGAGAGGTTGTCTCATAAGTTCCTTTCCCTCACCCCTACACCCCTCTCCCACTGGGAGAGGGGAAGGGGGTGAGGGTGTAAGGCGTTGCAACGCCATGATCTCGCTCAACATTCTCAACCGTTGCGATCGCTGTTCGCAACTGTACTGCGACTTGTGGGACAACCTCAGGATTCCTGCCGGCGCTTTCAAAGGACTTTTTCAACAGTCCCGCCGGGGATTACCGTGCATTGCCAAGGCCTTTTCCCTCCGGCCTTTTTCACAAAAGCTAAATTCCTCTGCAACCTTCGGGGCGGATTGCGTATAACAGCATAAGTAGACCTATTTAGACCATAACGGAAAGGACAACCCAATGAAATTCCTGGTGAAATTCTCGTTTTCGAATGACGCAGGAAACGAGGCTCTGAGTGATCCCGCATTTGGATCAAAAATGAAGCAGCTTTTGACAGACATAAAAGCTGAGAATGCGTATTTCACGGCCGTGAACGGACAGCGGGGCGCTTACCTCGTGGTAAATATGGATGATGCCTCACAAATACCGGCCATTGCCGAGCCATTGTTTCTTTGGCTGCATGCGGACCTTGAATTTATCCCGGTAATGCTTCCGCAGGATCTTGAGAAAGGTGGTCCCGCGATTGCTGCCGCCGTCAAAAAGTGGGCATAAGTATCTCCGGCGCTAACCATTGTCTTGTAAATAGGCCGTCCTTGATCGAGGGCGGCCTTTGTCTTTCGGGAAATTCCGTCCCGTCAGCCGGTAGCCCACTGTGTACCTCACCCAACGGGTGAGTTCTGCGACTATGGCCGCAGAATGCGCAGTGAGATAACCGCCGATGGCAGCCGATGTTCGGATTTCCGGCATTGTTCAACGCGTCGGTTGAATGCAAAACCCACCCGTTGGGTGGGCTACCGGCTGGGAGTCTCGAGTTCTTAGACTGGATGCCAGCTTCCGCTGGCATGACGACATCCTCAGCGCGCTGATACAATTACCGCTGGACGGGGAGGTGTGTCACTCCAGCGAACGCTGGAGCCAAGTCCCGTAGGTCGGCGTTCCGAGTCCAGTGATGTGGCTGGCGATTCGTCGCAGAGAATTCCCGTCCAGGTCCATCGACCCGCGCTGCCAGAGCCACGGGACGAGAAACCCGATATCCGTTTAGTGTCGTGTCTCAACAATGTCGGGTTTCTCACTCCGAGCCAATGCCGAAGGATTACAAGTCTTCCACGGTTTTGCACGACCAGCGGATTCCACGATCAGACCACCGTTCGGAACACCGACCTACACCTAAGAGACCTACCGGCTGTTTGGGAGTTCGTGGCGGGCAAACCACCAGACGAGGACTGCCGGTCGATGGCCCGGCTCCTGACGGGCTGGCGGTCATAAAGAATGGCGCAGGTCAAGCCCGAGTGAGCTTGACCTGCGGAATCGACCACACCTATTTAGCAAACGCAGGATTCTTGCCCACAAGATCTACCTGTTGGCCCATAGTCGCGATTGATTTGTCAACATCGTCATTGGTAAAATCGCTGTTGTCTGCCATTGCCTCTCCCACGACTGCAACATCATAGAGAGTTTGTTTTGTGCTCGGGGAAAGCGTCTGGCCGCTCCAGACGATCGCAAACTGCAGTTCGTTGGCAGCCGCTTTGAGATCGTGGCCAACCACGTTGGAAGCTCGATCAACCCAGTTTTCCTTGGCCTTAAGATAATGATGCAAGGCCAGCGAGTAGTTGGCGCGCGCATAAGCGCTGTCGAGCGCGGTTAGTGTAGGCGTAGTCCCAGACTTCAGACCGTCGACCATGTGTTTGAGAGTTAACTCCGATTGCTTGAGGATGGGCTTGACTTCCTTCGAAGCTCGACCGCCTTCCATGCGCATGTAGAGGACTCCTCGTCCCAGGTTTCGGGCTGCCTCCTTCTTGTCATTTCTTGCCAGTGCTCCGCGTGCCTGCACGAAGTATTGCTCGTGCACCTGCTCATCCATGTACTCCACCCAGGCATCCTCTTCAACCACGAAAGATGCGCCTTGCCCAAGGGCAGATCGGATCGTGTCCGAGTCCATCGGCAAGGGTTTCAGGTTCTCTGCAACCGCTTGGGGCGACAGCAACGCGATCGCGCATAAAGCCGCAAGCAGAATGGTCAAATACCGTGTCATAAAACCTCCAGTCCTCTTTCTGGAAACAAGCTCTCCCTATGCATGATACACCAGCGATGCTGGTCACGCAATGCCTATGCTACCGACAAGAACGGATTGGAGTTCCGGGGATTTATAGCAGGTCAAAGCAGCTTCAGTTTTCACACCCTCTTTTCACCCCCTTGTTGTAGCGCCTCACTCCAAAAGATACGCCCACCCCAGTTAGTAAAAGGCTGGTTGCGGCACCGAAGGTCACCCCGGAGTGCTCTGTGTGTCTGGCGGCTCTGGGAAGAACGAATTGTGCGCGGCAGTCGTCCTCGCCTGGCGCGGGTTAGCCGCCCAGACGTGGACGGCCAGTCGATGGCCCGGCCCTGACGGGCTGACGGCCACAGAGTGACGCTTGCCGTCACAATCAACGTCAGGGCTATGAAAAATGAGAGTCTCTTCATTACATCCTCAATATGCGAAAATGATTGCAGGGGCGCACTTGGTAATGCGCCCCTGCGGCTAGGAAACAGTCCCCCTCTCTTACTCGGTTTCCATTCCGAGTGGACCCTGCCCGTCCTCACTGGCCTTCATCATTCTGTCTGCCTTCGCGATCAAATCCATCAGTTCGATCACCTGATCGTCGCACCGTTCACGTTCCACTTGCCCGACGACGCGCAGCACCTCACTCAAATGGCCGTCCTGCGCCCAGAAGCTCTTGCGCAGGATTTCGGCAAACTCCGCAGCAGCGGCAGCCAGACGGAAGTCACTTGATGCCGACTCGAACGAGCGAGAAAAGTAGCTCTGACCAATTGGCTCGGCGACTTCGTCGACGGCGAAAGTCGTCGGGTCCTTGTAACGAACATAGACCGTACCGAGATCCCCGCGGGCTTCATCTTTTAGTTTGATCTCATAAAGTGCCGTGACCGTGTGACCTGAGCCGATTTCGCCGCCATCGACCTTGTCATTGCGGAATTGGTTGTCGGCAACATCGCGGTTTTCATAGCCGAGTAACCGATAACGGTCGACAGTGTTGGGATTGAAATCGACCTGAATCTTGACGTCCCGCGCAATCACCTGCAACGTGCCGGTCAGGTTCTCCACGAAAATGCGTCTGGCCTCTTCCCAGTTGTCGACATAGGCGTAGTGCCCGTTTCCCTTGTCCCCCAGCTTCTCAAGCAACACGTCGTTGTAGTTGTTCATGCCAAACCCGATGGCAGAGAGAGTAATGCCGCGATCAGCATACTGCTTGATCTCTTTGAGAATATCTTCCGCTGCGGTCTGTCCTTCATTGGCGACACCATCGGTGCAGAGGATGATCCGGTTGATTTTGTTCCGATCAAAGCAACGGTCTGCCATCTGATAGCCGAGGCGCAATCCCCCTTCAGCCCAGGTCGATCCACTTGGATAGAGGTCATCGATTGCCCTGATGATTCGCTCTCTGTCACGAATGGAAGTCGGTGCCAGAACTTCGAATGCATCGGTGCGATAGGCGACAATACCGACCCGATCGCGGTCGGTCAGATTGTCGACAAGCATGTGCAGCGCCTTCTTGACCGCGCCCAGACGGTTTTCCATATTCATCGATCCCGACACATCTATCACGAATACCAGATTGGCATCCTGACGGCGGCATTCTTCTATTCTCTTTCCAACGATACCGATCTTGAGCAGTTGATACTTGCTGCCGAACTTGGAAGGGGCGCCTTCCAGACAAACCCGAAATGCCCGCTCCTGCGGATGCCGGTATTCATACTTGAAGTTATTGACGAATTCTTCCACGCGCACCGCTTCTTCGGGCGGCAAGGACCCGCGCGTCAGGTACGAGCGTGTCATCGAGTACGACGCATTGTCGGCGTCGATAGCGAAAGTCGACAGATGGTCATCGTCGGTGGAGACAAACGGATTGACGCCGTAGTGTTTAAAAAACATGGCATCATACTGCTGGCCGTTTGGTGGCACACTGCCACCAGTTGACATGGGGGTTGGGCTATAGCTGGGCGCCGGGATGGGCATACAATATTGCACGCCGGAGATACTCTTCTTCCTCGTTTCCAAAGGATAAAGGGGGTCGGCGTTCGAACGACCGCCGCGCATGTGAACTTGTCCACATTTTGCCTCGACACCGACAGGAGCTTGTAACTGTCCCGGCACTGTAGTAACCCTCTGGTCCTGAATTTCTGTCAGCCTCAACAGGTCTCTTTCCGCCCTAACTACTTGCGGTACATCACAGCGAACTACTGCCGCAACAAGCTGAAAGTCCTGTTGAGTGGTGCTACCAGCAGTCACGGACAGCGCCGCAATTTCTTGAGGGACGTAACCGACCAGCGAAGCCTTGAGGGTGTAGCTTCCCGGAACGACGTTCTTGATAGTATACTTGCCGTCGGCGTCGGTCATGCCGCCAATCGTGATCCCCACAATTTGCAGGGAAGCCCCCGCCAGTGGATTACCGGTCGAAGCATCCGTGACCCTGCCGGAGATTGCGCCAAGCGGTTTGCTTTCCAACGGTTCTGCATGTCTGATGCTGACCGTCAGCATCGCCAAAGCAGCGACTGCCAGCACGATTCCAGTGATGATTGTTCTTTTCATTTCCTTCCTCCTGTTTTGAGGTTGCTGTTGTCTTTGATCTCAATACAGGCGCGTTGGCGGTTTATTCCCGTTGAATCCGGCATTTTACTCTGGCCCGCAAGGAATGGCCGGAAAAGAGTTGGAAACGCTCAGGTTGGCAATCCCGCAAGTCCGTGAATAGCACCATTGTCTAACAGTTTTGTCAGGTTAAATTGCACCAGAACGTGGGCGGCCACGTTAAGAACTATGTGGAACCGGAACTTAGAAACAAAGGTTAAATAGGCAGATGGATAAGTACATCATCGACGGCGGCAGACCACTTTACGGTAAGGTAACGGCCATGCGCTCCAAAAACGCCACTCTTCCGATTCTGGCGGCAGCGCTTCTGGCTGATTCCGGAGTCACTACTTTGAGCGACATTCCCGATCTGCGCGATATCGATATCATGCTGCAGGTACTGCGGGAGTTGGGCGCCAAGGCCGAATGGGACAGGCAAGCCAAGACAGTCAAGATCGAAGCGGCTGCACTTGACAAGGATGAAGCGCCATACGATCTGGTCCGCAAAATGCGCGCGTCATTTCTTGCGTTAGGCGCGTTGATCGGACGGCTTCATCGTGCGCGTGTCTCGCTGCCGGGGGGCTGCTCATTGGGCCAAAGGCCGGTCAATCTGCATCTCAAGGGCTTTGCGCAATTGGGTGTCAACATAGCGGAAGAGGCAGGGTATGTCATTGCCAATGGAGCCGTCAAGGGTGGCACGATCTACTTCGATCGTCCTTCCCACACCGGCACCGAAAATATCATGATCGGCGCGGCACTTTCCTCCGGCGTGACGCGTATTGTCAATGCGGCCTGCGATCCGGAAGTTGTCGATCTGGCGAATTTCCTCAACCAGATGGGGGCCGACATCGCGGGAGCGGGCACTACTGATATGACGATTCGCGGCGTGGACAGACTTAAGCCCATCAACTACCGCCCGATGGCTGACCGCCTGGAGGTTGGTACGCTGTTGTGTATGGCTGCCGGTACTGGTGGCAAACTTGAAGTTGAAGATGGCGTAGCTGATGACCTGGAAGTCGCACTGCTTAAGCTGCGAGAGATGGGCTGCGAAGTCACCACCGGATCCAAATCTATTACTATCGCTTCCGACGGCAAATTGCGCGCCACCGATTTTGTCACCTATCCGTTTCCCGGCTTTCCAACCGATCTTCAGCCCTGTTTCGTCGCGCTGGCGACGCGGGCACAGGGGATTTCTCACTTGCGCGAGACTGTCTTTGACGATCGCTTCAGCCACTGCATGGAACTGATTCGCCTCGGCGCCAGAATAACCATTACCGGCGATGTGGCCACTATTGAGGGTGTACCGTCGCTAACCGGTACGATGGTCATGGCATCTGATATCCGCGCGGGCGCCGGTCTGGTGGCGGCCTGTTTAGCGGCTTCAGGGAGAAGCGAAGTCAGACGAATATATCATGTAGAACGCGGTTACGACAATTTGGAGTTGAAGCTTCAGGCTGTGGGCGCTGCGATCGAAAAAGTACCGGAATAAAACCTATTTGAATGAGTATGTACAGTATGAAACGATTCAGCATATTTCTCGGTCTCGCGTTCTTGGTTCTGACCACGGCGCTTCACGCCCAGGAAGAATCCTTCGGCAAGAACAAGGTGCAGTACAGGAACTTTGACTGGCACTACATTCAGACTCCCAACTTTGATCTCTACTACTATGAAGGTGAATACGACCTCGCGAAATTCGCAGTGGCGGAGCTGGAGTCGGCTTATGTCTATGTTTCGAAGCAACTCGACTACGAGTTGCGAAGTCGTGTCCCGGTTCTGGTGTACAATTCGCCCAACGAATTTCAGCAGACCAACGTCATCCCGGATTTGCTTCCGGAGGCGGTTGGTGGTTTTACTGAGTCGTTCAAGAACCGTGTAGTTGTGCCATTTGACGGTTCCTATGAGGATTTCCGGCATGTGCTCCATCACGAGCTAACACACGCCGTAATCTACGACATGATCTATGGCAACTTTTTCGGTTCGTTGGCAACACGGCAGTATCTCTTCCGTCTGCCGCTTTGGTATGCGGAGGGATACGCGGAGTATTCCTCGCGTCATGGTTGGGACTACTTCGCCGATATGGTCCTGCGCGATGCAACCATTCACAGCTACCTTGCCCCCTTGGAGTGGGTTGACGGTTTTCTTGCCTATAAGGAAGGACAGGCGGCTCTTAAGTTCCTCGCAGAAGCATATGGACCAGAGCGCATCCCGGACATAATCAATCGGGGCAAACGCTCCCTTTCAATGTCACGGGCGATGAAGTCGTCAATCGGACTTACCGAAGATGAGTTCTTTGAGAAATTCAGTAAGTATCTAAAGAAGGTCTACTGGCCCGAAATCGCAACCCGTTCAGAACCGGCCGATATCGGCAAACGGCTTACGAACCACGAGAAAGACCATTCCAATTTCAATGAAAAGCCGACCTTCTCGCCGCAAGGTGACAAAATAGCCATCTTCTCTGATCGCAAGGACTACATTGAGATTTACTTGGTTAGCGCCATTGATGGCAAGGTTCTTGACCGGCTCGTCAAAGGCGAGCGGTCGGGCGATCTGGAGTCGCTGCATTCTTATGTATCGGGAATGAGTTGGTCGCCCGACGGTAAGAGTCTGGTTTTCGTGGCCAAGTCAGGGGGCAACGACGCTCTGATAATCTACGACGTCAAGCACAAGAGGATCACCGACCACATTCGACAAGGATTTGGCGCGGTCACGTCGCCAAGCTGGGGTGCGAGTGGCGAAATTGCCTTTACGGCAGTCAAGAACGGCAAAGCAGATATCTTTCTGGTAGACCCCAAGACCAAGGACTTGCGGCAACTGACGGACGATCTGTACGACGACAAGGACGTTTGCTTCTCGCCTGACGGTTCGAAGATCGCTTTCTCTTCCGATCGACCGGCAGTAAGCGACAAAGCGGACAACTTCAAGTACGGTATCTACAACATCTTCATACTCAACGTGGCAACCGGGGCGATTGACACGGTGACTCATGAAACTGGTGTCTGCCGTTATCCGACCTGGGCGCCCGACGGTCACAAACTCTGCTACGTTTCCAATCTCAATGGTATCGACAATCTCTACATCAAGGAGTTCGACAAAGGTGGCGAATCGTTTGCAGTCACCAATGTTCTGACCGGGATCACTTCGCCGTCATGGTCGCCCCAGGGGGGTCAGATTGCCTTCTCCGCGTTCTTCAAGGGTGGATATGACGTCTACCTGATGAAGGAAATCAAGCCGGTCACGGCGAACGGCGCACCGCTGGCATTGACGAAATTTGCGGCAGGGGAAATGACGGCTGAACTGGCCAAAGTCGAAGCGCCGGTGGAATCGTCCGACTCCACGCTGAACGAAAAGGGCAAGTTAGAAGTGCCGCATAGCGGGGAGGACTACCCGGACTACGTGTTTACTCCACCGCCACCGGACGCTTCACATGGCCCGCTGGAAGCCCCGGACACAACTCATGTCGCCGCCAAGGTGCATGAGGAAGACGGACGGGATACGCTCTATTCCAAGTTGCCGTCCGGCGAATACAAGATTAAGAAATACCGAGCCAAGTTTTCGCCTGACTATGTTTCCGGCGGTGTCTCCTATGACCCGTTCTATGGCTTGCGTGGACAGTCGTTTGTCGTGGTGAGTGATTTTCTCGGTAACCACCAGTTCTTTATCTCCACCGATCTCGTCAACTCAATCAGCCAATCGAACTTACAGATCGTTTATTTGAACAATACTCATCGCGTAGACTTCGGCGTCGGCATTTTCCACAATAAGAACTACTTCATCGATCCGACCGACCGGCTGTTCTCCGACCGAACTTACGGGGCACTGGGGATGGCGAACTATCCTTTCAGCATGTATAAGCGTTTGCAGATCGACTTCTCGCAAGTCTATATTGATCGCGTATATTACGACCCACGTTATGATAACTCCGGCAATCCACACTATGACGACTCCAACGACGATGTCTCGACGGCTTCACTATCGTTGATCAACGATACCGTTCTCTGGGGGATGACCGGCCCGTTGAACGGCAATCGCTGGAAACTTGCGATCGAACGCACTATTCCTGTGGCCAATCGTTCGCGTGACTACTGGGCAGTCGAGGGTGATTACCGCAAATACTGGCATCTGAGTGGGCTCTATTCGGTCGCCTTCCGCGCGGCAGGCGGAGCATCGTATGGCAGCGACAAAAAGACTTACTATCTGGGTGGCACCACCAACTACATCGGCTCGACCGAGACAAATAATGATGTCTATTCGGTGCAGGGATTCTATTTCTCGAAAATCATCACGCCGTTACGCGGATATGATTACTTCGAATTCCAAGGGTCCAAGTTTGGTGTCGTTAACCTCGAGTTCCGCTATCCCTTCATCCAGTATTTTGCAATGGCGTTTCCGCTGCCTCTGACGATTCAGCAACTCACCGGCGCGGTTTTCTATGATGTCGGCGCCGCCTGGAATCGCAATTCCGAATTCAAGGGCGCCGCCGGAGGGGATCAGACCCGTCTACTTGGTATCAAGAGTGGTTTTGGTTTGGGTGCGAGGGTGAATCTCGGCATCTTCCTGTTGCGCTATGATCTCGGTTGGGGCTGGGATTTTATGCATACGACCGTGCCGCACCACTATTTTAGCTTCGGGGCTGAATTTTAGGGCATCACGTGCCTATCACTTAATGGGACTGTTGAAAAAGACATTCGAAAGCGCCGGCTGGAATCCTTTCCTGCCGGGTCATCAAGCCAGTCAAGGTCGTCCGGAAAGGAGAGGTTGTCCCATAAGTTATGTTTCGGACGTACAAACCCTATACGATTTGTGGTCTGTAGGGGTCGCCCTTGCGGCGACCCGCATGAACATTCGGTTTCAGGACAAACCTGTGGGCGCACCGCCGTGCGCCCCTACAAAAAATCCTTCGTCCATTGGCGGAAATCGTACTTATGGGACAACCTCAGGATTCCTGACGACGCCCTAAGAATCGTGGTTCTTTCAACACTCCCTTAGTGGAGAGGAACACAAGCGCGTGAGTGTTTTCGATTGACTGACTTCGATCCTCTGCTCCAGCGCGTGGAACGGATCAAACCGGACAACATCCTCGACATCGGTTGCGGTTGTGGTTCTTTCACCATCGAGTTGGCGCCCCATTGCAGGCGAATCACAGCCATAGACATATCCGAGCCGCTGCTGGAGCGCTGTCGGAAGGAGCACGACCGTCCGAATATCATTTATCGATATATGGACGGGCGACAGCTTGATTTCCCCGACGGCCACTTTGATTGGGCGTTGTGTCGCGAATCCCTGCATCATGTCTATGACTGGCAAGTAGTAGTTGATGAGATGTTGCGGGTAACCACCTCCGGCATTCTGATCGAGGAGCCGCTCGACGATCCACGTAGCGATGCCAAACGCAATACTATGCAGGAGCAGCGGCTGTTTCTGGAACTCCAGGCCGAGGTCGGCTATCCGCACTATGCTCACGTCACACCGGATCAGCTGACGGGGTATCTGCGGAAGCAGGGAATTCGCTTTGAGAGCGAAATCATCAGATCTGATGAAGCGGTAACATTCGAGGAATACTTTGAGGCGTGGGCATTCTTTGCCAAAAAGAGTGCACGTGAGCACTATTGGCTTGAGCGCTTAGCCGATTTCCGGCGCGAGCTTGGCGATGGTCAACTCTGCGAAAACGATATCCTGTTCGTGGCTGCCTGCAAATAGGGTTCTTCGGCATATCACTTCGGGAGAGTACGACTAATCTCTGCCTTGAAGAGTGTCACTTCCTACTGAGAAATCATCTGAACATAGTCGCTCAACGCCCGTACTAACATGTATGGCGCCGCTGATCGGCAGGGAGTACACCAACTGTCCTTTGACAATACACGGCTGTTCTATTAGACTGCTTGTTGTGTTTATAAGCATTGGATGATTTCGTGACCTCAAAGCTAACCTTTGCTGACCCGACGAACGATAACCAACCACTAAGTGCTAACATATACTGGAGGATGTACCCATGCGTCGTTCTATTTTGCTGCTGACGCTCACCGCCTTCTGCGCTTCCCTGCTGCTCTTTTCAGGTAGTTCCGCGGCAGGCTACTGGGAGAAAGCCAAAGACAAAAAGCAGACGGCTGCCACGGCGGCCGCACCGGGCAAAAAAGACACCGAGAAACCGTTTGGCGAAGTGATCAAGGGTTTCGATAAGATCCCGGGTCTGTTCGACTTCTATATGAACAAGAAGGATCTGCAGGTATACATGGCGATCAAGCCGAGTCAATTCGGCAAGGAGTATCTCTGCAATGTGACGCGCACGGCAGGTGACGGTACCTTTGCGGAGGGTGCCCTACAGGGAGATTACTTTCTCTTCACGCTAAAGCAGGTCGGCAAACGGGTTCAGTTTATTCAAACAAACGTCAATTTTCGCGCCGATTCCAGCGCCGAATTATCCAAGTCGCTTGAACGTTCAATCTCCAAGGCGATTTTCGGCAGCACTATCGTCGCCTCCATGCCCGATACGAGCGGCGCGATCTTGATCGATCCTGCGAGCATTCTGGTTTCCGATGTTGACAACATTAACTACTTCGTTGGTAGCGAGGGCAAGACCGGTTTCCGATTCGACCGCGAAAATTCCAACTTCGGCACGATCAAGTCCTTTCCGCAAAATAGCGAAATTGATGTCGTGCTGCATTATAAGAGCGACAAACCCAATTCCGGGATGACGCTGGCGTCACCCTACAGCTTATTCATGACCTATCACTACTCGTTTTCGACGTTGCCTGAAGGCAATTATCGTCCGCGTCTTGCCGACGATCGCATCGGCATGTTCCAGACGATCTATCAGGACTATACAAATCTGGATACCGAGACACCTTACGTTCGGTACGTCAACCGCTGGAAGCTAGAGAAGAAAGACTCTACGGCAGTCCTCAGCGAACCCAAGGAGCCAATTGTCTATTGGCTGGAAAACACTACTCCTGAAGAATATCGTGATGATATTCGCGATGGCGTCCTGTCGTGGAATAAGGCCTTTGAGGCGGCGGGCTTCAAAAACGCTATCGTCGTCAAGCAGATGCCCGACACCGCTGACTGGGATCCGGCAGATGTCAGGTTCAATGTCATCCGTTGGATTGTGTGGCCAACGCAAACCTATGGAGCGATCGGCCAGTCGCGGAAGAATCCATATACTGGCCAGGTCTACGACGCCGACATCATGGTTGTCGCCAACACCATTCGCAACATCTTCGCGTATGCGGACAACTTTCTTGAGCCGGTCAAAAAGTCGAATGGGAGCGGTCGCAGTCCTTTTGAGGTAAGAATTGAAGACCTTCCAACAGGCAATCACAACTGGGAAACGATCTGCGATTATGGGGAGGAGACTTCCCAAGCGGCGGCTGCCGGATTGGCAATCCTGCAGACGCGTAGCTCGTTCGAGGACAAGTCGGAATTGACCAAGAAATATGTCAAGCAGTATCTGCATGACTTGGCAGCGCATGAGGTCGGGCATACCCTGGGACTGCGCCACAATTTCAAGGCATCCACGGTCTACACGCTGGCACAACTGAGCGACTCGGCCTTTGTCGCCCAAAATGGTGTAGTCAATACGGTGATGGAATACACACCGCCAAACATTGCCGCCGACGGCAAACCGCAGCCGAATTTCTTCAATACTGAGACAGGACCATGGGATAGCTGGGTGATCGAATACGGCTACAAGCCAATTGACGCCAAAGACCCGCAGGGTGAGAAAGTGGAGTTGGACAAGATTGCTTCACACGCAGCCGATCCATTACTGGCGTATGGCACTGATGAAGACTGTTTCGGAAATAGTTCTCGTGCCATTGACCCGTATGTCACACAGGGTGACCTGAGCGCCGACCCGATTTTGTTCTGGCAGCGTCGGATTGATCTTTCCAAAGAGCTATGGTCGAAAATTGAGAAGGAGAATGAAAAACCGGGGCAGAACTACCGCAAACTGCGCACCTTGTTTGCGTATGGCTGGGGGAGTTTCGGATTGGCAGGCAACAACGTCGCTCGTTTTATTGGCGGCATACAAAACTTCCGTGATCACATTGGCGACCCGAATGGCCGGCTGCCTTTCCTTCCGGTTCCCGCCGCAAAGCAGCGCGAGGCGATGAAATTCATTGTCGACAACATCTGGTCGCCTGATGCTTTCAAGTTTTCACCCGGGCTCCTGAACAAGCTACAGACTGAGAAGATGTCCGACTTTATCGGAACAGCGTGGTCAGTACAGCGAATAGATTACCCATTGCATGATCGAGTACTTTCGATCCAAAGGACTCCGTTTGATCATATTTACAACCCGATAACACTCGGTCGCCTCAACGACATTGGGCTGCACTATGACAAGGGACAGGATGTCTACACGATGTCGGATGTTTTCCAAGATGTCAGGCGCGCGATCTGGTCGGAAGTAACCGCCGGTCGGAACATCGATGGTATGCGTCGCAATCTCCAGAGAGCACATCTGGATATTCTGGTCGACTTGGTGACCAACACTACTTTGCCTGTTCCGGAAGATGCCGTGACGCTGGCGCGAGTCGATCTCCGCACACTTAAGGGTGCGATCGGAAATGCGCTCGCGGCAGGTACGCTGGACACGATTACAAGAGGGCATCTCGAGGACTCTCTGGCGCGGATCAACGCCGCTCTGGAGGCGAAGATCAACCTCAAGATATAGCTCGGTCATACCGAGTTGCACTGAGAAAAACACGGAATTTGTGCCCGCCAGCTGTCCCGTGGTTGTCCCACAAGTTCTGTGTTGGGAGCACGATTTTGGCGTAGTATACAACATGTAGGGGTCGCCCTTGCGGCGACCCGAATGAATACTGGGGGAATGATGGGGCGCAAGCGACCGCAAGGATCGCCCCTACGACAGATCGTTTGTCAGTCGCCTAGAATCCTGCTTGCGGGACGACTCAAGACGACTGCCGCTGACAGTTATAAAACCAGCGGGATTCCGGGTTAAAATGATTCTGATCGCAACTTGGTATGAAACTGTATCGCGGTTTATCGGCAGTGCGGTGCGGAACCGCCTGAGAAGATGCGGGCAATCAAGTACACCGCATCAGAAATATCCACGTTGCCATCGCCATTGGCGTCTCCCTTGCCCTTGGGGTAGTTGCACCGAGCCGGGGGTGCGCCTCCGGAGAAAATGTGCGCAATCAAGAACACCACGTCGGAAACGTCCACTGACCTATCGCTATTGGCATCACCGCAGGAGTCGCAAATTTCGATCGCATGGGCAAGCAGAATATCTCGGAAATGATCCCCAACCGGATATCCTTTGCTCCCCCAACCTTCGGCGAACTCCTTGATGCTGCGGCAGTATTGTTGTCCCGCGGAATCCGGCCAGGGATCATAATCCCAGAAGACGTCCCAGATGGCGTCGATGCCGGACCAGCTATCACTCGTATTGTGGTCGTTGTTGTGCCCCCAAATCTGCCCGCCGTAAAGATAGTTGTCGTCATCGACTTTGTCGTATAGATCCCAGAACGCTTCTGCAACCGAACCCTCAACATCAGCGCCATTGTAGAACGCTGTGTCACTGGAAGGGGCACCCTGCCACGCCGTGAGTACATAAGGGACATCTGGTTTGGGTCGTTCCAATTGTATGTCCATCACCTTGACGCCGTTGTTGTTGCGATCAAAGAGATCGGGAACACCCCTCTATAGCGCCTGAAAGAAATCTGCCCAACCTTCAGAATAGGCGAGGAGTTTCGATCTCCATGCATCAGCGCCCATAAATGCAGGGTAGTAGTACCCGTGTTCCCCTCCGGCTAAAGGATCAAGAGAAGCATACTCATTCATTATCTTGTGAGACCACTCATGAAGGATGACTGGATAGTCCCACTCGTCGCGGTTGGTGTCGGGGGACTCCTGCCCTCTTAGAAAAATGGCCTTGACGTCATCAACAAGAAAGTGGCCATAGTGTGCACTGAGATCCTGTGAACAGGCGCTATCCCAAAGCACCGGTACCCATCTGGGCGAAGGATAAGCCCCAACCTGGTTGTCAAAGGCAACCTGCCCTGATTTCAGCGCTCTTGCGATGTTAAAAGCGCCGGCAACCGACATACGCCTTTCATACGTGTACTGAGTGTCCAAATCCACATTTTGATACTGCGGATTGCTCACACTCACCCCTCTTCCATGAGGATAGACGTATCCGCTTCCAAATTGATGGTTTGGAGAATAGAATACAGTCGCGCCGGAGAACCGAGACATCACCCAAATCTCAAACTGAGCCTGAGTGCATTGCAAGGACACATAACCAGTTGAACTCGTGTATCCCTCGTTCTCGATCTGCCAGTTGCCAAATCCGTCTTGATAATAGATCGCAGTGTACATAAACCCTGCGGGCAGTAATCCCCCAGTCTCATTTCGGAATTAGAAAATGCCGTTGACATTGAACGCGCGTCTGTTTCGGTTGAAGAACAGTGTGTATGTTCGATCTTGAGCATAAATCGAAATTGATGCGGAACAGTGATCCCCTGACGTTGTTAGGAGAAATGCTCGATCGTTCAATAGTGTCACGACACCCAATTTCGGGTCGGACAAGTGCACGGAATCAATCTTTGTGATACCGTCCAGTTCAAAAACGCGCTTGGAATGCGGTTCGATAGTGAAATCGCCAAGAACAACACTCCGCAGTGGTTCGACAGAGTAGGGAAGTACACGCAACCTATTTACAGGAGACTCGCTGTCTCGTTTTGAGCCGACCCCATAGCCGACACCATCACCCTTACTCACGGTGATTTTCTGTCCTTCACCCGGAGGGCTCAATCCATCGAGACGTTTGACCAGAGCCGTGCTCTTGCTGAGCTTGTGCCATCCAGTGTCCGGTGGTTCCGTGGATATCACCATGAAGGTTGTTTCACGTCCGGCCGAGTAGAATGCAAAAGTTTCCCCTCTATCTGATTTCGGTTCCGTGTCAGGCTTTGGAGTACCGGCAACAACCCAAGCAGAGATGTGATATCCGCCCGGGGAGGTAATCGTTTCTGTTACGGAAAAGGTCTCTCTCTTGCCGACGACGATTGGTGTCAATTCAGATACATACCTCGACGTGGAATCGGGTCCGACAAACTGAATTCCCGCCTGCCAAACCGTGTCCCACCAGCCGCAATCGGGCATTTCGTAGAAGTAGAAACCCACCTCAACCTTGACTTCGTCTCCGACGTTGCGAGGAAGGCTGGGTACACCTAAGTCAATGACAACCGGGGCCTTCATTAGCCCACCCTTCGGCATCGTGGCTGACAGGAACGACACGTCCCAAAGCAGCATTGCCACCCAGCAGAGCAACCAAAGCGTACGTTTGTACATCTCACCCTCTCAATCTGCGTCGACAGGCGCAGGTCCGAAATTTCAACTGACCAATTCCATATCAATTTGACATACTAATCAATTATTGTCAGGGTTTTTGTCCGATCTAGTTTCCTGCCAGTCGCATCCTCGACGGGAATTTCCTTCGATACTTCGAGTTTCATCTTCTTGGTCTGCATCTGTGGTGGCGGCCCCAACCCATCCAACTCCTTAATCATAACGGTACTGTTTTTCAACTGGTGCCATCCAGTGTCAGGTTGCGATGTAATGGGGATCGTTACCGAATTCTGGACTATTTTTGACATGAAGGCGAAAATGTTTCCTCGATCAGTTGAGGGATCCCAGTCGCTCTTCGGTGTACAGGCCACGATTCGGGCCGCAACCTGGTAAGTTCCTTCGAGAGCGGTATTCTCTCCAATCGAGAAGACTTCCGTCTTGCCGACCACAATTGGCGTCAACTCTGAATTGTATTTCCTTGACGAGTTGTCGGGTCGAGTGATGAAGACTCTCGCCTGCCAGACCGAATCCCACATACCACAGTCAGGCATCTCGTTGAATTTCAGTGAGATCTGTACTTGAAGTTCATCACCGATCTTTTGCGGTGTCTTGAGGATCGAGACATCCCATGTTGCCGGTGGTTCTTTTGGAACGTATCCGAACTCCCCATAACCCTTCTCTGAAGGCTCGGGGGCAGCGAAACACCATATCACCGACAGGCTGACACCTGACAAGAGTACGATAGCAAAGAATAACAACCCTTTCTTGCACATAACTACCTCCTATGTACTCTCTATACAATTTGACTTCCGGAGTATTCCAATCTGTGCCGCCGGCAGCAGAGCCTGGTAATTCACGATGGTTGCACTGGTAGACACCAACAATATCATCATTTTGTGGAACTGCCGCAACGCTCCTTTCTAAGTGCCGTACGTCTGCGCGGTTGCCATGACACAGTATCTTGGCCCGTCCTGTTGAATCCAGCTTGCCGGACCGCAGGGCCCGAAGGCCTGGATGAAAATGCCAATCGGATTGTTGAACGTCATTCCCGTAGCAGAATTCGCGAAGATTTCAAAGCATCCAGCAAGGAGCGCAGTGATGACCAGGAGTGTCACCAGGAGAGCTATCCATTTCCACGTTCTCATTTCTCTCATTCTACTCCACCACCTCGTCGACTTTTACAGTCCGATCTTTCCGCAACTGCTCCCAGGCAGCCGCATCGTATATCTTCGCTGTTCCGTACGTATCGTAAACGAGGATGTAGTACGCCTTGCCGTCCGACGCTTTGATTTCCCAAACCCAGTCCAGCATAGTGATTCTCGCATCGATCATGTTCATCGAGATGGATTTTAAACCCGGACGCATGCCTGCGAAATAGCTGGCTATACCCTGAGATGAGTACAGACTTCGGTTAAACGTTCCAGACTTCCCGGGTTTGTAGAAGAACATGCCCCCCGGGCCGAAAACGGCGAAGCAGCCATGCTGTTCGACGACCGTGCACGAGCCAAACCAGTGCGTCTTCGTACTGTCAACGAAGAACACGAGGTAGCTGATTGTCGAACTCTGAATTGGACCAGCAGTAACCATCTCGGGAATCGACGTTTTCATTCGGGAAGACCAGTAGGCTTTCGCCGCTTCGCCGACCGAGGCAAATCGTTGGTCATAGTACTGTGTGCTATCCATGGCACCAGTGGTATTCTGACACGGCGTCTTTGCCGCCGCTGTGCCGATACATAGTGCCACAACAAAAGAAATCACAGAAACGATGTTCATCGTAGTCTCCTTCAAATGAGTTTCAAAGCGTTGTTTCTTTCTCTTTTCGGATCTGGCCATTGTCCCTTACGTGGGACCGTTCCTGTCTTGGGATATCATCAACATACATCCTATTTGTCAACTATAAGACGGTACAATCCAGTCTCCATCTGTATTCCCGAATTGAGAATCCGCCTGGCCGAGCATAACCAGGCGGATTCGCCATCCCCTCTCAACCCTTGTCCCCGAGAAAAAGACCCATCCCAAACGTGTTGGAGCTGTCGCTACTCTTTACGACAGTCTATGGCAAAAGCAACATCCTTGCCGGCAACCCCACTTTTTGAACACCGGATATTAATGATTGTCTAATCGATTGGAATTCAATCAGTTGAGCAAGAGAGGTGCGAGCCCCCCCTTTGGTTTTGGGAGTCCAGAAAAGACGCACCTATCACTCTGTGCGTGAAATCTCACTTGTCCCAGGCACCGAGCTATCATAATCAGGTCGCGTAAGCGCCTGTTTGTCAGGCGCTTACCGCCTCCGTGAGTTTTCGCGCGAGTCGCGCGTAAACCTACGCGGCACTCATCCGATATTTCTTCATCTTCGACCGCAGCGTCGCTTCCGGCAACCCAAGGAAGCCAGCCGCACGTCTGATTACACCACCGCAGCTTCCCAACGCCGTATGGATTTTGGATTTCTCGAATCGCTCCAATTCCTGAGGCAGGCTGAGCGGTTCGACGGTCTCAGCCGTTTCGGTGGCCTTTGGCTCAAGCCTCGCCACAAGCCGATGGCAAATCGCCTCGGCATCACGATGCTCTGTCAGGCTAAAGAGTTCAACATAGTTCTTGAGTTCGCGAACGTTGCCCGGCCAGTCATACCGGCAACAGCGTTCTTGTAACGCAGCCAGCAGGGCGGGAGTGACGCCCTCAGTGTCGATCTGTTCCATCTCCATGAAGTACCGGAAGAGCCGGAAAGCATCGTCGGAGCGCGCCGCGAGTCGCGGTACCTGCAGCGTCATCACTGCCAACCGGTAGTAGAGATCAGCCCGGAATTTTCCTTCGCGGACTGCCTGCATCAGATCGATATTAGTAGCGGCGATCAGCCGGAAATTGACGCGGCGCGCAGTTGTGCCGCCCAGTTTGAAGAAACGCTTCTCCTCGAGGGCCGCCAATAACTTGGCCTGCAACTTCAGCGGTAACTCGCCAATCTCATTGAGAAACAAAGTGCCACCATCGGCCGTTTCGATCAGACCCGTCTTCGTTTCGGAAGCACTCGTGAATGCGCCTTTTTCGAAGCCGAACAACTCTGATTCCGCAAGCTCAATCGGAATCGCGGCGCAGTTCACCTGAATGAGGGAACCCTTACTGCGGCTGGAATGATGATGAACATAGCGGGCGAACTGATCCTTACCGCTTCCGGTCTCGCCGAGTAGCAACACCGGAATATCACTGTCGGCGCAAACTCCCGCCTGTTTCACTAGGTTGACAAAGGTCGGGTCACTGCCGATCAGCGCGATGTCATCGGCGGAACTCGTGCTTTTGCTGGAAGGTTGCCGTAGGTAGAGACGGTCAAGTTTCAGCGAGGAGAGAATCCTCGTGGCCTCTAAGCGGTATGCCGAACACGTGGCGTGGTCGGTCGCGGCGCGAGACCAGGCAAGATAGGTAATTGCCAGGTCAAAGCGGGCACCCGACTGCGAGAATTGAAGAACTGCATCGGCAAAGTAGCTCTCGGCCTCCTGCGAAGCGCCGAGATCATGCGCCACCATGGCGAGTACGCGCTGGCAGGCGCCGACTTCGACCTTCTGGTCTATTGCGCGCGCTACTTCCAGCGCCTTTCCGGCGGATTTTTGAGCCGCCTTCAGATTACCAAGCCGATACTCTGCTTCAGCGATGATCCTTCCGAGCTGACAGATCGAGGCGTTCTCGGGCGCGGCCTCTTGAGCGCGCTGCAACGCTCTTTGTGCGTAGCCGAGCGCCTCAGCAGGGTTCGATCTCAGCAGCGCCAGTGAAGCACGATACTGATTCAGTGATACTTTCTCTGACTCAAGACCATCGACCATCGACTCGGCCATGGCCAGATTCTGTTCGGCGGTGTCGAAGTGCCGCAAATGCATCTGGGCAAATGCGAGCGACAAATGCGCCCGGCAGAGATTCAGCCGGCTGTCGAGCAGACGGTTCAGGGCCGCTGATTCCGTGAGGAATTCCACGGCCGTGTGGAATTCACCGGTGAGATTCAGAATAGTACCAAGGTTGCCTTTGATCATCGCCTGCCATTTGCGATCTTCAAGTCTGTCGGCATAGTCGCCAGCCTCCAGAAGGCGTTCGACCGCCTTGTCATACTGACCCCTGATAGAATGAACGCGTGCCAGACGATTAAGACTTTTGATAACGCCCACCGCGTTGTCCAGACGACGGTAGGTAGAAACAAGGTCGCGATAAACTCTCTCCGCCTCACATACTCTGCCCAGTTCCGTTAGACTCTGAGCAGCCGTGGACTGAAGCTCGGCAATGAGGTCGTTCTCTCCGGTGGTAATCACCAGAGCTAATCCCTCCTGGGCCGTCGCAAGTGCCAGTCCATAATCGGCGTGACGGTATTGGATCGTGCTTTTGAGAGAAAGAAATCGAGCGTCGTCAATCGGGTTGTCGAAAACAAGGCCGGCTGCCTCTAACTCAGCCATCCGGTTGGAAGCATCCTGATTGCGGCCACTATCGACGATCTGACGCAGTTCGATGAGTATCGCAACCGACTTATGCGCGATTGTCAGACTCATCTTACTTTCCTTTTTCCACGTTTTTCTGCGTTGTCGTATTGTTCGCAGGCATTAGGGGAGCCTGCGAGGGTTTTTGTGTGAATGGAATTGCGATGCTGATTCTAAAGACCAATGGGCCGATCATAAACCCGAGCGATCCTTTGCCCTTGCCATCCGCACTTTCATCCTGCCATGGATGGTCTTTCACGGCTATATCGAGGAATTTCCGTTTCTTCCCGCCGTCCGCGATTGCCGGGACCACGGCGCCCAACAGAAATACCGCAGCCAGCAAAACTGCGATCAGTCTTTTGTACCTCATCTCTGGACTCCTTGTAGAAAATGGGTTATGTGAACAGTGTTCTATCAACTATGCGAAACCGAACCGTCCCTTCTTGTTAGTCTTGGAGACGGAAGCGCGTGACTCTGAAAGTGAGGATATGACGGTGAGTAGGATGACATTCTGCCTGACTAGCCTCCTCTCCAAGGCTAAAGATAGACTCTCAGTCACAGTTTGTCAAGCTAATTTCTGCGGACGGCGGGTCGATAACCACCTTGAGGGAGTGTTGAAGAAGTTATGACTCTTCGGGCGTCGTCAGGAATCCTTTCCTGACGACCTTGACTGGTTTGCTAATCCGGCAGGAAGGGATTCCTGCCAGCGCTTTCGAAATTTCTGCGGACGGCGGGTCGATAAATGCCTTGAGAGGAAGTTATGAAGACAATGCCAAACAGCAACGCAGGAGCTCTAGTCCAAATCGAGGGGCACATCGTCGACTCAGACCTGCTCAGAGATGTCTTCGATTTGATCATCGGTTCCGGCGGCAGATTTGAAATCAAGGATTTCGTCATTGGTCGCACTAACACTGAAGTATCCCTGGCGCTGGTCAAGGTCTCGGCGCCTTCGACAGAACGGCTCGCTCTGATCCTGAATGTTCTTTCTGAGCGCGGATGTTTCGTGGTGAGCGAACGCGCGGTACAGACGAAGTCGTCGACCAAGAACCGAACGGTGCCCGATGATTTCTATTCCACGACCAATTACCGTACCGAAATTCGACTAAACGGCAAATGGATCGCGGTCGGTAATCAGCGGATGGACGGTGTTATCGTGGTTGGCGGCGGCAAAGCAGTTGTTAAGAAACTCCGTGAGGTTCGCAGTGGCGATCGCATTGTCTGCGGGCTGGAGGGTGTCAGAGTGCATCCGGAGTTCAAAGACCGGGAACGCGATGAGTTCGCCTTCATGTCCAACGAAGTCTCGTCCGAGAAGAAAGTCTCAATCGCCGTCGAGAAAGTTGCTGAGCAAATCAGAAACCGCAAAGGCGGGCTCTTGCTTGTCGCCGGACCAGTTGTCATACACACCGGCGCAGTCGATTCGCTCAGCCGCATGATCCGTGGCGGATTCATCGACGGGTTGTTAACCGGCAACGCTCTGGCCGTCCACGATATCGAGAATGCTCTCTTCGGCACATCCCTGGGAATAGACACCTCTGCGGGCACTCCGGTCGATCAGGGGCACCGCAACCATATGCGTGCAATCAATGCCGTCAATAAGGCAGGTGGCATCAAGAATGCCGTTCGCAAGAAGATTCTCAAATCGGGCATCATGTACGAGTGCATCAGGCACAATGTCTCGTTCGTGCTGGCCGGTTCACTGCGCGATGACGGTCCCCTGCCGGAAACCATCACCGATATGAATACTGCTCAGGAAGCCTACGCCCGGCAAATCAAAGGCGCGGAAATAGTCTTGATGCTCTCGACAATGTTACACTCCATAGCCACCGGCAACATGCTCCCGGCGTGGGTCAAAACGATCTGTGTCGACATCAACCCCTCGGTGGTTACGAAGCTCTCCGACCGTGGCTCCTCTCAGACCGTCGGAATCGTCACGGACGTGGGGTTGTTCCTGCACCTGTTGGCGAATCGGCTCTGTCGGTAGGCCGTTGAATTCAATTCAGAGGCTACATTCCTGCAGACTGAATAGCTCCATGTGCAAGCTGCTCTTGAATTCGGCGAACAGTATTTATTTGCATGTCGATCGCTGTTGCTATATAGTGGGACAGCACCAAGACGCGGAGACCTAATCCATGCCGCCACGCAATTTTCTAGGGATACCGGCCGAGCAATCGCAGTTTGCGACTTCGCCTTATGTGATTTTGCCGGTTCCTTACGAAGAAACGGCCACCTATGGCAAGGGGACTCAATATGCTCCGGCGGCGATTATTGCGGCGTCGCAGGAAGTGGAACTCTTCGACGATGAACTCGGCTGCGAACCGTATCTTGCCGGCATTCACACAGCGGCTTCACTCGAGATCACCTCTGCCGGCGCGAAGGCACAAAACGAGATCGTCTACAAGAGTTGTCGTGAGTTGGTGCAACAGGGCAAGGTTGTGGGTATGCTCGGCGGCGAGCACTCGATTAGTTTTGGCGCCGTGCGCGCCTGCCTGGAAATGTATCCCGACTTGACCGTGTTGCAGCTTGATGCCCACGCCGATCTGCGAGACGGTTATCTTGGCGAACTATTCAGCCATGCAGCGGTGATGCGCCGCATTAGGGAACTCACAAGGAAGACCTTCGGGGTTGGCATCCGTAACTACTCATCCGAAGAAAACGACTATATCAAAGCAGAGCAGGTTTCCATTTGTTCCGCCGGCAACGCTTACCGAAATCCGCGCTGGGTCGACGAAGTGGTCGAACAGCTTTCCGGCGATGTCTATCTCACATTTGATCTGGATGCGTTTGACCCGGCACTTCTTCCTGCCACGGGTACGCCGGAGCCGGGGGGGCTAACGTGGTATCCAGTTCTCGAACTGCTGAGAAAAGTCATCACAAAATGCCGTCTGGTCAGTTTCGATGTTGTCGAGTTATCCCCAATCGATGGCAACCATGCGTCTGATTTTGTAGCGGCCAAACTGACGCACAAGATCATCGGCTACGATTCTCAGAAACGTTGCCAGTCGTAACTTATTGTGATTTAGCCAATTACGAGCGTTCCTCGTTTCTATAGCATCAATTGACGTAAAATATCATTAACATAATGAATAATATGCTTGACATGATGTAAAGCATACTGTACATTAACCGAAGAATGGAATGAGAAAGGTTGCTTGAGAATTAAAGATGAAAACCCACTTGCGAAAGTACAGGTTTGAACGCGGTGAGTTGAGCCAACAGCAGTTGGCGGATATGGTCAACGTCTCCCGGCAGACGATCGTGTCGATCGAACGGGGTGACTACAGTCCATCGGTGAAGCTGGCTTTGCTTCTGGCAAAGAAGCTCGAGACAACTGTTGAAGAACTCTTTGCCCTCGAGGATAAAGACTATGCTTAAAAGAGATCCCATCTTCTGGTGGGCCACCGGCATTTTCGCCCTGGCCCTCTTACTCATGGCCGTCACACAGAATCAACTCTGGCTGGTTCTGATGATTGGGTCGTATCTGCTCCGGCCGACCCTAGCCTCGCTCGGCGTTGCCAGACGATATGTGGACGAACGGCAGATGAGTATCCAGTACCGGTCTGGCAACATCGCATTTGCGACAATGATCATCACATGCATTGTCCTGGCGATCAAACTCAACGCTGATGGAAATCCCTCCTGGGAGATGTTCAATGTTGCAATAATTGCCGGATTAGCGACCAAGGCGTTATTTAATGTGATTTTGGTTAAGAACTACCGCGAGGCCGCAACCAAGATCATCATAGCAGCCGGCCTCTTGATAACGCTGTTCACATCGATGGATTCAATGGAAGGTGGACCCTCGCTTGGGACTCTCATTAACGTGTCCCCGGGACTAGCAATTGTGGGATTAGGGCTGCTGTCAAAGAAGTTCCCGAGAGAAATCGGGGGGATAATACTCGTAATAACAGCAGTACTTGTACTCATTATCTTCAGCAAAGGGCTGACTATTTACCAGGTCGCGACCGCTCTCCTTGTTGCCGTGCCATTAGTGACTGCCGCAGCCTGCCTCTTCACGCGCGACAAAAGTGAACCCGAGATTGAACCTAAGGAACCGACGTGAGATGAAAACAGTCGCTGCGGACGCCCGCGAATATAGACAGATTATCATGATTTAGTTCGTCGTGGAAGAAAAACTCTCATTAGAAGGAGTAAGTATTATGAAACGTACAAGCACCTTAATTAGGATCGTGGCTCTCGCGGTTTCGCTTTTTGTGATTCTATTTGCCGCCGCTGCCGCCACCGGCGAATCGCCGAAGATCGATGCCTCAACTCCCGTTGAGGAACTGAAGGCACTTGCCTCGCAGGGTAATGCCGACGCAATGCTCGAACTAGGTGAAAGGCTGATTCAGGGACAGGGGGTCGAAACTAACCCAGCCGAAGGAATGCAGTGGCTTCACAAGGCCGCGGATTCCGGCAAGAACCAGGCATGGTATGACATCGGGTTCGTCTATTCGAACGGCGTGGGGGTCAACATGGATTTGGCAGAGGCAATGAAATACTTTCGCATTGGCGCGGACAAAGGAAATGCAGACTGTCAGACGAGTATGGGCATGCTCTATCAGGCGGGCAAGAATATCCCGGGTGGAGTAGAGGCCGATCTTACAGCGGCTGCGAAATGGTATCGCAAGGCAGCCGACCAGAACCATCCAGAAGCGATCTATCACTTGGCGCAACTGTATATGGCTGGCCAAGGGGTTGAGCAGAATGCCGCTGAAGGGGCGAAGTGGTTCCGCAAGGGCGCTGAGTTCGGTAGCGCCGAAGCGCAATGGAATTTGGGCAAGTGCTACCAAATGGGAAAGGGCGTAAAGAAAGATCTCGTTCAGGCATTTGCTTTGTTTTCAGCGGCTGCTGAGGGAGCCGAGAATCCAGAACAGAAAAGTGGAATGACCAGTGAGCGGGACAAGCTGGGTAAAGAGTTGAGTGCAGAGCAGCTCAAGAAAGCTGAACAACTCACTTTGGAGTGGAAGAAGAAGGGAAAGGGGTAATCACACATATCATTCGGGTGTTACACATCGCTAATCGACTGAGCGAGGAGACCGATACGGCAGTGAGTCGGATTCAGATCGTAGCGATTTGTCGGCGAGTACAAATGGATGTTGCGATGACGTAGAAACTCACTTTCTTGATTGGTGCAAAAGCAATTCATTCAGGTTATTGAGGTTATAATGAGGCTACCGTCAATCCAACAAGTATTGCGTGAATCCAATCGGACATTGCAGCGCTTTCCATTCGTGATCACAAGCGCTGTTGTCGGGACTTTGTCGGCTCTCGCTCTCGCTGACTACGATACTCCGCCGGATAGCAGCGTTCTATTCAATGTATTAGCGGCGGCCCTGATTGGGATTCCGTTCTTGCTGGCAATTGCATTATTCGCGAAGAGCGGAAAGTGGTCCAGATTGCGAAACTTCGGTGCGCAGTCGTTTGGCGTGATTCTTCTAGCGGCTTACGGACTCTCGATTCCCTCGGCATTGATCGGGGCTCCCTTGTTCCACTTGTTCCGCCTAGAAATACTGGCGATTGCAGTTCTTTTCCTCGTGACGGTAACCCCTTACATCGGGAGGTTTACGCCAACGGGTTTCTGGCATTTCAATAAGATACTGTTCTTTCGATTATCGACAGCAGCGCTCTTTTCGCAAGTACTCTATGCCGGACTTGCCATTGCACTGGCCGCACTCGAAAACCTCTTCGGCCTGGAAGTTCCGGGAAGACGCTACCTCCAACTGTGGATTCTTGTGACCGGAGTCTTCGGGATCTGGTTCTTTCTGGCCGGAGTTCCTGACGATGTCGAGCGTCTGGAGTCTTCAACAGACTATCCCAAGAGCATCAAGATCTTTGCCCAGTATATTCTGCTGCCCGTAGTATTGGTTTATTTCGTGATTCTCTATGCTTATCTGGGGAAGATCCTCATCGAGTGGAATTGGCCTCGCGGTTGGATCAGCGGACTGATACTGGGCTTTTCGTCGACCGGTCTTGCATCTCTGCTACTTCTCTATCCTATTCGTGAGCGTTCGGAGAATGTCTGGATCAGGGTCGCCTGGCGTTGGTTTTTTGCCGTTCTTATCCCCTTGATTGTAGTTCTATTCCTTGCGGTCTGGAGGCGGGTTTCTGACTATGGGATTACAGAGCCGCGATACATCGCGATAGTCTATGGTCTTTGGCTGGTCGCAATGGTAGCCTATTTTACACTTAGCAAGACCGGTAATATCAGAGTGATTTCCGGCTCCCTTTGCGGATTCGCCTTGCTCATCTCTTTTGGTCCTTGGGGTGCTTTCCAAATTTCCCAGGAAAGTCAGATTGCGAGACTTAAGGGGTTGCTGGTTAGGGACTCTATTCTCGTGAACGATACTGTGCAAAAGGCGCCGCAGTCTGTATCCGCCGAAGATAGGAGCCAGATAAGTTCGGTCATCGGCTACCTGCACAAGATGCATGGTCTTGATGGGATTCAGCCTTGGTTCCGAGAGAGCCTTAAACAGGATTCTCTTGGGACTGGCTCGATTTACAGGGATCCGATCTTCGTTACTCAAATGATGGGAATTGTGTATGATCCCTACTGGCAGGGCGCGGGTGGTAATGCCGTTTCTCTAAGGGCGGATCAGAGCCGCGCTCTCAGCGTTGATGGATATCAGCATCTGCTGCGGGCTCGCTCGGTTTTTTCCGGTTCGGCGGGCAAGGTGTATCCGGCCGACGGAATCTCGTACAGAATCGGTGAAGGACTGGACACGGTGACTTTCTATCTAAACTCAGATGACGGAGCGACAGACACGTTGCAGCTTTCGTTGCGTCCCCTTATAGACAAACTCGTATCAGGACATGGCAACCCAAGTGAGATTCCCCCCGACGAAATGTCGGTGAGCGGCACATCGTCTCACTTCAAAGTCAAAATCGGCCTGCAACGGATCCAGCTACGGCGAATAGATGGCGAGATGAAACCTGTCTCCTACGACGCCGAGATAATGTACTCGACCAGCGACAAGGAAGAATAGATTGAGATTTCGGGGTTTGATGTCTTATCTTGGAAAAGCAGCATGGAACCCAATGATGACAAAACCCGAATCGTAAACGTGCTGTCCAAGGGCACGGTCATTGGTCACTACCGGATCGTCGAGAAGATCGGCGCCGGTGGGATGGGGGAGGTCTATCTTGCGGACGATACCGAACTCGCTCGAAGGGTTGCTATCAAGTTACTCTCCGTGGAAATGACACTGGACCCGCAGTGGAAGGGAAGATTCCGACGCGAGGCCCAAGCGGCGGCCAAGTTGAACCATCCTAATATCGTAACCATCCACGAGATCGGAGAGTTTCAGAATCGCCCATACATGGTCATGGAGTACTTAGGAGGGCGGTCTCTTCGTGACGCAATCGACGATAGGCAACTGCCATTTGAACAGATAGTGGAAATTGCCATTCAGTTAAGTGAGGGACTGCAAGCGGCACATGCCGCAGGGATTGTCCATCGCGACATTAAACCCGGCAATGTCCTGCGCGATGATATCGGTCGGTATAAGCTGGTAGACTTCGGTCTTGCTGTATTGAGCGGCGGCGAAAAACTGACGAAGGCCGGCTCAATTCTCGGCACCATCGGATACATGTCCCCAGAACAAGTATACGGCGAAGGAGGAGATGCAAGCTCTGACATCTTCTCGTTCGGTGTGGTCCTGTATGAAATGATCACCGGCAAACATCCTTTTCGGGGGAACAATCAGGCCGCGACCATTCATGCGATTCTTTACGATCAGCCGAATTCCGTAACCGATGTGAGACCGGATACCCCTCAGGAATTGGTTGAAGTCGTAGAAAAGTCCATGGCCAAAGACCGTAACAGCAGATATCAGCAGCCATCACAGATACTGACCGATCTGCGCCGGATCAAGAGGAAGCTTGAACATAGCATTTTCGTCTCGGCTGCGATCACGCGAAATCAGCCTTCTGTGGCCGTTCTCCCCTTCACGAATCTGAGTGTCGACAAGGAGCAGGAGTACTTCTGCGACGGAATGGCAGAGGAAATCATCAATGCCCTCACCTACGTTGAGAATCTGCGAGTAGTCGCCAGGACCTCGTCGTTTTCGTTCAAGGGAAAGGACTTCGACATCCGCGAGATCGGGCGCAGGCTCAATGTCGAGACGTTGCTTGAAGGGAGTGTTCGCAGGTCGGGACAGCACCTGCGTATCATCGCTCAACTGGTCAACGTCGCGGACGGATACCATTTGTGGTCGGAGAGATTCGATCGGCAGATGGACGATGTGTTTGCCATCCAGGATGAAATCGCATTGGCCATAGTTGACCGGTTGAAGGTAAAGCTTCTCAAAGACGAGAAAGCGTTGTTGACCAAACGGTACACCGACGATCAGGAGGCATACCATCTTTATCTGAAGGGGCGGTTTTTCTGGAACCGACGTTATGAAGGGGAACTTCAAAAAGGGATTGAGGCCTTTGAACAGGCTGTTCAAAAGGACGCCGTGTATGCCCCAGCCTATGTCGGTATGGCCGACTGTTACAACCAACTTGCCCATTGGGGTTACTTGGCCGCGAAGGAAGCCTACCCGATTGCCAGGAGAGCTACTGAGAAGGCATTATCAATCGACAACTCGCTTGCTGAAGCACATGCTTGTCTGGGATGGATCACTCTGTGGCACGATTGGAACTGGTCCGTAGCCGAGAAAGAGTTCCGTCGCGCACTCGAACTGAATCCAAATTATGCCATGGCTTACGAGTGGTATGCTCTCTACTTGGCAGTGATGGAGCGCATAGATGAGGGCATAGCCGAGGTTAAGAAGGCAGTCGAACTTGACCCGCTCTCTCTGGTTGCAAACTCGGTCCTTGGACTCGGCTACTATTGGGGACGGCGCTATGATGAAGCTGTCCAGCAACTCAACAGAACTCTCGAACTAGACGCGGACTTCCCCTTAGCCCATCTGTACTTGGGGTGGACCTACGCCGGCAAGCGAATGTGGCAAGAGGCCATTCACGCTTGCGAGCAATTCGTTGCTCTGTCTCACGGAAGCGCGATTTCTCTCGGATACCTTGGTGCGATGTACGGTCTGGCCGGAAACTCCGCAAGGGCGTTGGAAGTGCTGGCACAAATTGAGGAGTTGTCCAAGAACCGTTATGTCTCCCCGCTGTATCGAGCTACAGTATACCTTGGAATCGGGGATAACGATCAGGCAATCCTTCACTTAGAGCAGGCTCGGCTTGATCGAGAATCTTTCCTGCCGGTGATAAACACCTTCCCTTTGTTCGACCCGCTCCGATCCGACGAACGTTTTAAGAACCTTCTCCGGCAGATAGGGCTGTAATTCCCGCGCTATCGGATTTCGCGTGAAAGGAGGCTTCTGCCTCAGTTCAAACAGCCTGTCTCGACTATGGCAGGGCGTATTCTGCGCCTGCCTGCCAACCGTCGACGCGCCAGCCGTCCAGTTGTTTCACAAGCTTAAAAGTGACGGTCTGCTGATACTCTCTTCCCGCAAAATCCAACAACTTGAGACTCACCCAGAATCTGCCGTTGTCGCCGGCGATCTTCTGGGAGGTAATTTCGAAACCGGTTAGATCGCCGCGATGCTCGACAAAGTATGAATAGTAGTCGCCGACATTGTTGACCTTTTGACGAGCCAGTTGTGCCTTAGCGCGCTGGGAAATCAGGGGATACATGCCGGTAGTGTTATTCGACTCCCAATGCGACAGATAACGTTTGATCACAGCACTGGGGTCGGTCGTGTCAGAGTGGAAGACTTTGAACAGCCCGACGATCGCAAACATTACCAGAGCCGAGAAGAGAATCGTTTTGCCGGACATACGCTTACACTCCTCTGGGACTTATCCGCCGGTTCTTGATTACTGCTATCTTCAATATCGGAGTAGATTGATCTAATAATTAGCGTGGGACGAAGATGTGGTTGGGACACTCCTTTGCCCCATGATGTCAGACCGATAGCAAGCCAGATATTCCGCTTGACGGATGGTTGGGTTTTGCCGAAACTTGCAGTGAGGAATGTACCCACCCCCCCATTTCGGAGCCGGGAGTGGGATAATTGTGTTTATATGGCAACTGCTTCTACAACAAAGCGTTCCACGCTGCTAAGAACGGCCTTCTCGCGTAGCCAGCTGGTTGAGCGGTTTCTCGATACGGCGCGGGAAGCCAAAACCTTCGAGATCGCCGGTCTGGCTGGATCGGCAAGCGCATTTCTCGTGGCTCATCTGCATGAGCAATTGAACCAGACTCTGGTCGTGGTGGCGCCGACCGAAAAGGAGGTTCGAGACTTTGCCGGCGATCTTATCGAAGTCCTGGGCGAAGACAAAGTCCTGTCGTTTCCAGCCTGGGGAATTCACCCTTACGCCTGGCTTGCTCCGCCGCTGGAGAACATTTCCGAGCGCCTGGAAACTCTATGTCGGCTGATCTCCGGGGAGTCGATCGTAATCGTTACCTCGCCTGAGGCGCTTCGCCAGAGGACCATTCCCAAGAGCCATCTCGAAAAGCATTACTTCAACTTGGAAGTTGGCGGAGAATATGACCTGACAGATATCGCTCTGCGACTGGTTGAAATCGGCTACGAGCGTCTGCCCATTACTGAGGAGGTCGGCACTTTTTCGATTCGAGGAGGCATCCTCGATATCTTCCCGTTTACTTCCAGCAATCCGGTGCGCTGCGAATTCTTTGGCGACTTCGTCGATTCGATGCGCTACTTCAACGTGCTTTCTCAACGTTCGGTCGAGACGATCCACAACATCACCGTCATTCCCAGGCGCGAAGTGCTGATTCAGCAGGAGGAATTGGAATATCTGATTGATGGCATGGGTCCGCAGACCTCTGAACTTGTGCGTGATAAGTGTCTTGGTGGGTTCGACTACCCCGGTTTGGAATGGGTGGCGGCCGTGTCTCCGGGGAAACCGGCATATCTATTCGACTACCTTCCCGCAAGCAGCCGTCTCTATTTCATCGACCGCGACCTTATCGAAGCCCGTCTCGAAGCACAGACAAGAGATGCTTTGAACCTGTATGAGCAGATGGCCGAGTCCTGGTCGCTGGCGCCACCTCCAGAGTTGATCTACCTCTCTGATCACGCAGTGATCGAACGCTTTAACCGCCATCCTTCAATCGACCAGAAGGAGCTTGGTTCCGCAACCGGGGGAATCAACTTCGGCATGAAAGAGCACCCGGCCTTCAACGGCCAAGTCTCGCTGCTGCGCGAATCACTCGACCGTTGGCTGGCGGAGCAGCAAACGATCTTTGTGCTGAGCGATAATCAGCTTCAGCGCGACCGACTTGAAGAATTGCTTGGTGAATATCGCGATCGCGTTCGTTTTGTCGTCAGTGAGTTGCACCGCGGGTTTGTCTCTCCGGAGATCCGTACGATTGTGCTGACCGATCATCAGGTGTTTGAGCGCCATTTTGTGCGCCACCGCCGCCGACAGATCAAAGAGGGCGTCGCCATCAGTTCATACAATGCGTTGGAAATCGGCGATTACGTCGTTCACGTTGATCGCGGGATCGGTCGTTATCGGGGTCTGCGTGAGATAAAGATCGACAACCGCCGTCGCGAGTGTCTGCTGATCGTCTATGCCGGTGATGATAAGCTTTATGTCCCGCTGGAGGAATTCAGCCGGGTGCGAAAGTATGTCGGCAAAGAGGGAGCGCCACAACTGAATCGTCTCGGCGGTTCCGGTTGGGAGAAGGTCAAAGCCCGCACCAAGAAAGCCATCGCCGATATGGCGGAAGAGCTGTTGGCCCTCTATGCCGCGCGCAAGGCCAAACCGGGATATGCGTTTGGAGGTGACGACGACTGGATGAGACAGTTGGAAACTTCATTTCCGTTTGAGGAAACACCCGATCAGTTGACGACCATTTCCGCAATCAAGCGCGATATGGAACAGGCGGTGCCGATGGATCGGTTGATTTGCGGCGACGTCGGTTTCGGCAAGACCGAGGTGGCGATTCGCGCGGCCCTCAAAGCGATTGCCGGCGGCAAGCAAGTGGCAGTTCTGGTGCCGACAACGATTCTGGCCCAACAACACTGGAATACTTTCAACCATCGCCTTAGTAGTTTTCCAGTGCGCGTGGAGATACTGTCTCGGTTCAAGAGCAAGAAAGAGCAGAAAGAGATCATCGGTGATTTAGAGGCGATGAAGGTTGATGTGATCATCGGAACACACCGGCTGTTACAGAAAGACCTCCGTATTCCCAATCTGGGATTGATTATCATCGACGAGGAGCAGCGTTTTGGAGTAGCGCACAAAGAGAAGTTGAAAAGACTTCGCGATGTCGCCGATTGCATTACTCTAACCGCGACGCCGATTCCGCGCACTCTGCAGATGTCACTTCTGGGGGCGCGCGACATGTCGGTCATCAACACTTCGCCCAAAGAACGTCAGTCGATTATCACCGAGATTTGCGAATTCGATCCGAAAATCATCTATGAGGCGATCAATTTCGAGGTGTCGCGCAAAGGACAAGTCTACTTCGTTCACAATCGCGTCGAGACAATCGAATCGATGCATCACTATCTCACGAAACTGCTCAAGCATATCCGTATTGCCGTGGCACACGGCCAGATGCCGGAACACGAGCTCGAAGAAGTTATGCTCGGCTTCCTTAACAGGGACTACGACGTTCTGCTGACGAGCGCGATCATCGAATCGGGCATCGACATCCCCACAGTCAATACGATCGTTATTAACCGCGCCGATCGTTTCGGCCTCGCACAACTCTATCAGTTGCGTGGTCGTGTCGGCAGATCGCAGGAGCGCGCTTACGCCTATCTATTGGTGCCGCCGGTGAAGCAACTGACCGACACGGCGCGAAAACGTCTCAAGGCCATCGAGCAGCATACCGAATTGGGGAGTGGATTTCATCTGGCGATGAAGGATCTCGAAATTCGCGGCGCCGGCAATCTTCTGGGGCCGCAGCAGCACGGTTTTATTGAGGAGGTCGGCTTTGATCTCTATTGCAGGTTGCTGGAAGAAGCGGTTGCCGAGGTTAAGGGTGAGAAGATTGAGTGCGATTTTGAGGTGAAACTGGAGATCGATTGCGACGCTTATATTTCCGAGGAATACATCGAGGACAGTCGCCAGCGGGTGGACATCTACCGCAAGATTTCCGAAGCCAGCACGGTTGCCGATCTGGATGCCGTGGAAGCAGAACTGGTCGATCGGTTTGGTCAATATGAGATGGAAGTCCGGAACTTGCTGGACGTCATGGCGATAAAGCTTGAGGCGCAGCGATGCCATATCGCCAGAGTCAAACTGTACAAGACGCAGTTGACTCTTGCCTATGGCGGCGGCAGCCTTCCGACCAAGAAACAAATTGAGAATTTGCGCGTGGCTTCGCCCCACAAGATGGAATTCGACGCTTCTGACGGGTTTGTCATAAAGATTTCTTTTCCGACGGATGGCGTGCGCCCGCTTCAGGAAGTCAAAAAGCTGTTGCCAATCCTGCGCTATTCCGTAACTTGACTTGTTTGTGGCCGGGATCATTCCCGCAACACAGGTGTAAGATTAGAACGTATGAGGAAATTAATGAAACGAAATCTGCTGTTATTGCTGCTAATCTTTTCGTCGGTTCTGGTGATTGGCATCGGCTGCGGGAAGAGCACGAAGGACCCGATTGTGGCGAAGGTGGGAGACGACGAGATCAGGGTTTCCGTCGTCAACAACTTTTTTGACAAGATCGGCGCGACTTTTACTTCCGCGGATGAAGAATTCAGGGCAAAGCGGGATGCTCTCGATAGCTTGATCGACTACAAACTGATGGTCAGGGGCGCCTACGCGGCCAATCTCGACAAGAATGACCAAGTTGACCAACTGGTCAATTCAAAGAAATCGAATTTCATGTTTGACGAACTCTATCGCCAGGAGATTCTTCCCAAGTTGTCAGTGAGTGATAAGGAAGTTGACGAGTTTTATGATAGACTGAAGGTTGAGCGTCATCTGATGCACATTTTGGTCGGTACTCAGAAGGAAGCGGACAGCATTGCCGCAGAGATCAAGAAAGGCGCCGATTTCGGCAGCATCGCCCGCGCCGTATCACTCGATCAATCATCAGCCGTTCGCGGTGGCGACCTAGGTTTCATCAGTTGGGGCATGCAACTGGACCCCGAGTTTCGCGAGGCGGCATTCAACTTGAGTGTGGGGCAGACTTCTGATCCGGTCAAAACCTCGTTTGGGTGGCATATCATAAGGCTACTGGAGACCCGCGACGCACAGCAGCTTGGGGACAAGGCACAGCTTCTTCCGGCCATTCGCGATCTCCTCAAGTCCCGCAAGTCCAGCGAGGTCGAAGCAGTGTATCTGAAGCAGATAGAGGAGAAGGCCAAGGTCGAAATTAATACCGAAGCAACGCAGATGTTGATGGATCGGCTCGATCAATTCTACCCCAGGACGCTCGGCAGTGCGACGCGTCCCGACAATTTTTTCCCTCAAACTGAATTGCTAAAGCCGTTCGAGCTACAGATGGTGCTCGCAAGCTATCAAGGTGGGGAAGTGACGGTGGAGGACTATCTGAAGAAGATCGCCAACGTGGCAGAGGCTCATCGTCCACGCTTCAACAACCCTGACAGCCTCAAGAAGGTGATCTTTCAGTTGGAGCTTCGCAACATCTTGGAATACGAAGCCAGTCAGCGCAATGTGGAACAGCAGCCCGAATATCAAAGACGCATGAGGGATTTTCGGGAAGGCCTCATGGCAGATCGCTTTGTACGCACGACATTGGGGCAAAATGCAGATGTCGGTGAAGATGAGATCATAGAGTACTACAATCTGCATTTGGAAGAGTTCATGACGCCACGGGAGTTGCATCTGCAGGAAATCGAGGTTGATTCCAGTCAGCAAGCAGTGCACATAGCAGAGCAACTGAGCGCTGGCGCCGACTTTGGCGCTCTTGCGGCCAAGTATACGGTGCGGGCCGGATTCAAAGAAAAGAAAGGTGATCTTGGTCTCGTTCCGCCCCCCAACTACCCGGCGCTGTATGAGGTTGCCCGCAATCTGGTTAAAGGACAAGTATCTGACACGATTCGGAATGATGACGGGAAGTACTCCATAGTCAAGCTACTAGATAGCAAGGAATCGGCAGTAATGCCAATAGAAAGCGTAGTCGGGCAGGTCAGACAGAAGGTCATGGCACTCAGGCAATCCACTGCCACCGCTAATTGGCTAAAAGAACAGCGATCCAAAACCGGAATCACGGTGTATGACGACGTACTCCGGCAATCAATTGACAAAGCGAAATATGAGAAAAATTAGCCGTTACTTGCTGTTACTAGCGTTATCCGCCACCGCTTCTGCGGTTTATGCCTGGGAGCCGGTTGACCGCATCGCTGCAATCGTCGGTGATAGAGTCATTGCCGGATCTGAATTGGACTTCCAGTTGCAGCTCTATCAGGTGCAGACGGGCACCAAGGTCAGCGATGCCAATGACGCGCACAAACTTAAAGAGCAAATTCTGACTCAGATGATTAACGATCGGTTGATCCTAATTAAGGCAACGCAGGACACAACGATCAAAGTCGTGGATGACGAAGTGGACGAGGCGCTGAACAGCCGCCTGGATGAATTGAAGAGTCGCTTTCCCGATCAAGAGCAGTTCGAGAAACAAGTCGTGTCAGAAGGCTTCACGATGCGCGAACTGAAGGCCAAGTTGCGCGACGAAGCTCGCGAGCAGTTGCTCAAACAGAAACTGATCAGCAAGCTGTTGAGCAAAGTGTCTGTGGGCAAGAGTGAGGTTGAAAAATTCTACGAGACTTACAAGGACAGCATTCCTCCCCATCCACAGCAAGTCAAATTGGCGCATTTGCTTCTGGAAGTCACTTCGTCCAAGTCGACGTCAGACTCGCTTTTGAGCTTAGCTCGGTCTTTGATCGAGCGGATCAACCGTGGCGATTCCTTTGAAGCGCTTGCGCAACAGTATTCCGAAGATGCCTCAGCTGCCTCGGGAGGGGAGATCGGCACCGTGCGTAAGGGAGACTTGATGCCGGAGTTCGAAAAGGCCGCGCTGGCTCTTTCGCCCGGAGCTATTTCGGATGTTGTCAAGACCAGCGTTGGCTTTCACATCATCAAGTTGATGGCACGCAGCGAGGATCAGTATGAAGTGAAACACATTTTGCTGCTCAACAAGCCAACGACTGCCGATAGTGCAGCCGTTGTGACTTTGGCGAATCAGCTTCTGGATCGCATCAAGCAGGGGGAGGATTTCGGCGCTTTGGTGAAGGAGTACTCGACCGACAGCACTTCACGCGCCAATTTCGGAGAGTTGGGTTGGTTGGTGGTCGAGAATCTTCCCGCCGAGTTTAAATCTGCCGTTGACACACTGGCAAACGGCCAGATCAGCGATCCAATTTGGTCGACCGATGGGCTGCATCTCCTCAAGGTGCTCGATCGCAAGGAATCCCGGCCGGTTTCTCTGGCGGATGACTGGGATGGGCTCAAGGAAATGACTCGTCGCCAGAAATCGGAACTGGTAATTGCCGGTGTCGTCAACGAGATGAAGGATAAAGTGTACCTCGAAGTACGCGATTTCTGATGCGGCTCGATCAGTTCCTGCAAAAGACCGGAATTGTCAAACGCCGCAGTCTGGCCAAAGAGATTTGTGATCGCGGCCTGGTGGAAATCAGCGGCAGGAAGGCCAAGGCCGCACACGAGGTTTCCCCGAAGGATATTCTTACGGTTAAATTCCATGATCGGCGCTGTACATACACTGTTCTCGGCATTCCGCATGGGAATGTCAAGAAGGAAGACCGCGTCGAGTATGCACAGCTGACCAATGAGGAACGCTTCCACGAGGAATAGTACCACTGCAACTTCACGAGATCAACAAGAAAACTGAATCGGCAATCGTCGTCGGCGTGCAATTACGCAACACCGAAGACGCGGATTTCCACGAATCACTGGAAGAACTGAAGGAACTCGTGGTCTCTGCTGATGCCCAGGTTGTCGGCATGGTCACACAGAAACGACCGTCGCCGGACAGCCGCACGTTTGTCGGTACCGGCAAAATTACCGAATTAAAAGATCTGATTGCCGCTACAAACGCGAATCTTGTTGTGTTCGATGAGAAACTTTCGCCGGCGCAAGTCAGGAACCTCGAGAATGAGTTGCAGATCAAAGTAATAGATCGGGGTAGTCTGATCCTCGACATTTTCGCCAAACGCGCACATACCGCTGAAGCCAAGATTCAAGTCGAATTGGCGCAGCTACAATACTTGCTGCCACGACTTACCCGCCTATGGACGCACTGGAGCAAACAATACGGTGGTGTTGGCACGCGCGGTCCAGGCGAAACGCAGTTGGAAGTCGACCGTCGCGAAGCCAAGACCAAAATTGCCAAGCTGCGAGAGCGATTGGAAAAAGTCAGTCGTCAGCGTGACACCCAGCGCCAGCGACGAATGGACATTTACAGGATTGCCATAGTAGGGTATACTAATGCCGGCAAGTCAACGCTGTTTAATCTGTTGACCAAGGCCGGTGTTTGGGCCGACGACAAGCTTTTCTGCACCTTGGATGCCGTAACGCGTTATCTCCCTTTAGGTAATCAGCAACGCATAGTAATTTCAGACACCGTCGGCTTCATCAAGAAACTGCCACATGAACTGGTGGCTTCATTTGCATCGACACTCGACGAGGTCAGATACGCCAATCTTCTGTTGCTTGTTGTGGACATTTCGCACACGAACTGCGCCGATCATTATCAGAAGACCGTGGAGGTTCTGGAGCAGATTGGCGCCGAAAAAGTGCCACGTCTGTTGCTTCTGAACAAGTCTGATCTGGTTGACGCGGCCAGTCTGCCCCCGCTTGACTTGAATTTCAACCCGGCGCGGATATTTGTAGTTTCCGCCAAAACCCAAGCAGGAATCGACAAATTGCTAAATTTCCTGACTGACTACGTCGATATAGAAACGAGAAGTCTTCAGAGGAACCAAGCTAACAACAATGGTGAAACGCGAAATCCTGATCGTTGACGACAATCCAAATATGGCGTCTCTGTTGTCGGAAATGCTGGAGGTCTTTGACTTGAGAAGCCGCATTACTACCGACGGTGAAGCGGCGCTGGAAATGATCCAGCGTGAGGATTTCGCTCTGGTAATTACGGACTTGAAAATGCCCAAGATGTCGGGCACGGAACTGCTCACCGCGATCAAGGGCAGGCGCCCGAATCTTCCGGTAATTGTCATCTCCGGTTACAATGTCGCCTCCGCCGAAGGTCAAGTGGTTGAGGGTCTCGCCAATGGTTTCATCCATAAGCCGTTTAAGATGACCGATATCCAGTCGGTGGTCGAGCAGTTTTTGTAGCTCCTATAATCGCTCGCAACAAGCACCAAGCGCTTTCATGACTGTCAAACTTTTCGTTGCGTCCCTATGCGGCTCGCCGTATAATCGTGTAATGTTATGAACGGCGAGGGAGCGGTAATCCGCAACTGTAGGGAGTTTCTGAAGAAACTCGGGGAAACCGCCAAACGCTGTGGTCGCAGCATTGAGGATATCACCGTTGTCGCCGTTTCCAAAACTCGTCCACTGGAAGACGTGCTTGAGGCAGCGGCTGCCGGGATGAGGCATTTCGGCGAAAACCGGGTGCAGGAAGCCGAGTGGAAATATGCCGGGATTGTTCGCGATTTCCGATTGCACATGATCGGTCACTTGCAGTCAAATAAGGTCAGGGATGCCGTCGGCCTGTTCGACGTGATTCAGTCCGTCGATTCGATCAGACTTGCCGAAATCCTCGACCGGGAGTTTGATCGGGCCGAAAAGTCCGGCGAGATAATGCTGGAGGTTAACACTTCGGGCGAGCCGCAGAAGTACGGTTTTGCTCCGCAAGAGGTTGTGGCTGCTGCCGATACGATATTCGAGATGGGACACGTCCGTCTGACGGGTCTGATGACAGTAGGGCCGCTAACGGATGACGAAGCGGCGATCCGCGATTCGTTCGGCGAGTTGCGGCAGTTGTTTGACAGGATCAATGCTGAGCATGCGGGCAGAGAGGAATTCGTTGCGCTATCGATGGGAATGTCTGATGATTATGAGATCGCAGTGGAAGAAGGCGCGACCATGATCCGCGTCGGCAGAGCACTGTTTGGACCGAGGATAACACAGGGATAGCATAGGAAAGGATGTCGTTATGGCAATCACTCCGGTAGAATTGCGCAATATGAGATTCGAACGCAAGTTCCGCGGTTATGATCCATTCTATGTGAACACGATCATTGCTGAAGCGGCAACCGAAATGGAAAAGCTGATCGATGCCAATTCCGAGCTATTACATCAGTTGAGGCACCTCGGAGAGCGGTTGTCCACCTTTCAGAATATCGAGCAATCGCTGAAAGATACGCTACTAACGGCGCAGCAGGCTGCCGAGAGGACTCAGCGAGCCGCTCAGCGGGAGTCGGAGGCGCGGCTGCAGGAAACCGAAGTTGTCTGCCAACAACTCCAGGCGGAATACATGGCTGAAGTCGAGCAGATCAAGTTGGAGATCGCCTCCTTGCGGATGCAGAAAGCTCGTTTTCTGGCGGAATTGAAGTCGCTGATCGAAAGCCATTACCTTATGATCGAGGAACGACAAAAGATCGAACGGGAGACCGCGCCGGAACTGGCGACAACTCACGACGAATAACCACGAGGCCTAATGTAATGCATCAGACAAAGTGTCACACATCGTCCGCCGTCAGGATCCCCATCCTGACGGAAGACAGATTATGGATCGCGTCAGGAAAGGGGAGGCTGTCTCACAAGTTGAAGTACCGTTGTGAACAGCGATCGCGATGGTCGAGAATGTTGAGTAAGATTATGGCGTCGCAACGCCTTACACCCTCACCCCCTTCTTCTCTCCCACTGGGAGAGGGGTGTAGGGGTGAGGGAAAGGAACTTATGAGACAACCTCAGGGTTCCTGACGCCGCGCGGAAACCGTGGGCTTATTATGAATCAGCAGATTGGGAGACATGCGATGACATTAGTTGACCAGATCAACGAAGCTGCCGGCTTTATTCGCACCAAGACCAAAATGGTACCCGAGATTGGCATCATTCTTGGTACCGGCCTTGGCAAGCTGGGGGAAAAAATCACGGTCGAGACGACTATTTCCTACGAACAGATTCCGTATTTTGCGGTGTCGACGGTCGAAGGACACGCCGGTCGCTTGATTCTTGGAACGCTCAGCGGCAAGAAGGTCGTTGCCATGCAGGGACGATTCCATTTCTACGAGGGCTACTCGATGGAGCAGGTGACCTTCCCGGTGCGGGCGATGAAGGCACTTGGCATCAAGGTGCTGATTGTGTGCAACGCCACTGGTGGTCTAAATCCGCAGTTCAGGAAAGGGGATATGGTGTTGATTACGGATCACATCAATTTCCAGGGGCAGAATCCGCTGCTGGGACACAACGATGACAAACTGGGGCCACGTTTCCCGGATATGTACAACTGCTATGACAAGGACCTGTTGAATCTGGCGGAAGAGACAGCGTTGAAGTTGGGCTACAGAGTTAATCGCGGCGTCTATGTCGGAGTAACCGGTCCAAATCTTGAGACCGCCGCCGAGTACCGGATGCTGCGCGCGATGGGGGGCGATCAAGTCGGCATGTCGACGGTACCGGAAGTCATCGTAGCCCGTCATCAGGGAACGAAGGTCCTGGGGGTGTCAATCATCACCGATATGGGATTGCCTGATCATCTTGAGCCATGCAGTCACGAAAAGATTCTGGCGTCAGCCGATGTGGCGGAGCCGAAAATGACGGAATTGATCGCCGCCGTAATCGAAAGGATGCAGCCTTGAAGTTTGACGAGCTAAAATCTGATTTTTCGTTTCCAAAGCTTGAAGAAGAAATACTGAAATACTGGGACGAGACTGACACTTTCCACAAGGGCATCAAACTGCATGAACACGCTCCTCGGTTTTCGTTCTATGAGGGACCGCCGACCGCGAACGGTTTACCGGGAGTGCATCACGTCATCGCCCGCACGGTCAAAGATATGGTCTGCCGTTACAAACAGATGCGCGGCTTTCTCGTCGAACGCAAGGCGGGTTGGGATACGCATGG
>Ga0031655_10000044_pt1 | contig 68236 bp, 59 predicted proteins | sample FrelakmetHBP12HB_FD_55187 | JGI IMG/M metagenome (GOLD analysis project Ga0031655, IMG submission 55187) | Freshwater lake sediment microbial communities from the University of Notre Dame, USA, for methane emissions studies -HBP12 HB | ecosystem: Environmental > Aquatic > Freshwater > Lake >... | reverse complement strand
TCATGAGAGCCGCGATCGAGGCGGGAAGTCCTGTTCCCGGCGCCATCCTCCCCACGATGTCGGCAGTGTACGTCACCTGTTGTCCTTTTCTTTCTCCCTTTACGATCACTTTCAAGCCGGAAGCTGCGGGTCCCCTGTCTCTATTATTGGGAATTTCACCCCAGAGCTTCAACGTCAGATCATAGGGTGCTACTTTAACCCCCTTCACCTCTGCCGGCTCCTTACAGAGAAAGCCTGTCTCTTTCTGTTCTTTAATCAACTGGTCTACCCATGACGGAATGAGCGCACCTTTGATCACTACCCTTTTTACTCCTTTTATATAACGTGGCATCGTGAGCGGCTGAGGATGTCCCACATAGCGTACCTGACAGGTACCAAGGGGTTCCAGGAATGTAGCCGTCTCCTCGCCGGTACCCCCTTCTACGTATTCCAGCTTACCATCCAGATACTGGGGGATTTTACCTATCGTCATATGGAGGCTATGATCCCAGGCTGCACCCGCGAGCTCGGCGATGCTGACTACCCAGAATAAGGCGATCTCGTCAACACGGTCCAAGTGATTTGCGTACCACTTCACGATGACGTTGTTTGTTCCTGGATCCGATCCCATTCCTGTCAGGACGGTTATTCCTGCTTCTTTGGCAGCGTTATCAATATCGGAGGCAAAAAGAATCTCCGCCGCCTCATAGTCATCGCAAATATCGATATAATTGACCTTCGCTTCAACAGCTGCCTTGGCTACTGCCACAGCCGTCTTGTAGAATGGCCCTGCGCAGTTGATGACGACGTCGGCACCGCTGATGGTCTTGACCAGGCCTTCATGATCGTTTACATCGATTCTCCTGAGCGATACCTTTTCACTGGCGCGCAACTTTTCTTGCACTCTGCCGGGGTCTATATTTATGTCACCCAATACGACTTTCTTAATCTGCTCCTGCTTAATGAGGTCCCGAGCGACTCCCTGGCCCATCCCCCCCGTTCCGCCCACTACGAATGCCTCCATTCTCAGTCCCTCCAGATATTTCTTTCAGATAAGTGTTGGTCTTTTATTGCAAAGAAGAAATGATCGATCTTCTCTATTTTCGCGGTTCACTCATTTCGTTCCCGCTTTTTTTTCTCTTCGATGGCGTTCAGGATTTTATCCGGCGTGATGGGGTAGTCGTGGAAGTAGACGCCCAAGGCGTTGGAGATGGCGCCGCAGTACGCCTGCGCCGAGCTCATGGCGACGGACATGCCCGCCTCTTTCGCGCCGTAAGGGCCCTTGGGATCGATGGTCTCAACGATGATGGTATTGATCTTCGGCATATCGATGGCGAGTGGCACGAGATAGCCGAGCTGCGTAGGGGTCAATACTCTCCCCTCATGCCACTGGAGGTATTCCGTAAGCATTCCGCCCTGGCCTCCCATGGCGATGCCGCCTTCAAACTGTCCCTCGATGACCTTCGGGTTGAGCGCGAAGCCCACGTCCTGTGACGCGGTGACTTCCAATACCTTCACCTGGCCCGTCTCGGAATCGATCTTCACCTCGCAGATGACGGTGCCGAAAGAAAAGGTCTCCGAGAGCTGGCCGTAGGGGTTCTTGACCCATTCGCGTTTCCCGTCCACGTTGGGCCAGTAGGAGCCTTCCCCGCTGATCGATTCGTTGCGTGAAAGCGCGATCCGGACAGCCTTTGCGATGCTCATCGCTTGTTGGGGGTTATTCGTTACGAAGATCTTCCGGTTCTTCGCGCCCAAGTTCTCCGCGTCGACACCCAACTCAGCGGCGGCGATCCTGAAGAGTTTCTTCCTCACGTCCTGCGCGGCCAGGCGCACCGCGTTCCCTCCGATGAACGTCTCGCACATCGAGTACGAGCCGGGGTCGCTGGGCGTCACTTCCGTATCCGCGGTAATGAGCTGTACGTCATCGGGGGTGAGTCCCAATTCTTCTGCGGCGATCTGGACGATCATTTGATCATTGCCCTGGCCGTTGTCGACGATGCCGGTAATCACCGTCACGCCGCCGTCTTCGTTGAGTTTAATAAAAGCCTGCGACCCGCCCCTGATTCCCATGGGGAAACCGGTCTGTACGGAGTTGCAGCCAATGCCAATGCCATGGTAGGGGGGCAGTTTCCCGAATTTTTCCGCCCACCGCGACGTCTTGCCGGCCTTCTCAATCGTTTCCGTAAGGCCGCAGCTTGCCACATAGGACTTCGTCGGCGTGGTGTCCCCGGTCTGCCTGGCGTTGCGGAGCCGCATCGTAAGCGGGTCGATTCCCATCGCTTCCCCGATCCTGTCGAGCTGGAGGTCAACGCCGCAGGCAAAGGCCCTGCCGTGGGTGCGGAACATGCCCCGGATGGGCTTGTTCGTGAGGATCCGGTAGCCGTTATAGCGGACGTTCTCCATCCGGTAGGCCTGCTCCATGCAGAGGAACGGCACGGAGGTCGCGATGGGGCCCGTCGAGCTGTACGCGCCGCCGTCCATGTGACAGGTAATGTCACGGGCCACAACCCTGCCGTCTCTATCGACGCCGGTTTTTATCTTGGTGATCATCGCGTGGGCCTGCCGCGTGCAAACTGTATTTTCTTCCCGTGTGTAGACGATCTTTACCGGCCGCTGGGCTTTCTTCGCGAGGAGCGCGCAGATCACGTCCGCGGGTGATATTTCAGAACGGCCTCCGAATGCGCCGCCGATGGTGATTTTGCGCACCCTGACCTTGTTGAGGGGGATTTTGAGCACATTTGAGAGAGGTTTTGCCTTCAGATGGGGCCCGGCGTTGGGCATCCATATTTCAAGACTTCCCGCGTGGTCAAACTGGGCCGCCACCGCGTAAGGCTCTCCCTGGAAATAGGCGTCCTCCGGGGCGGTAAAGGTATCTTCCCTGACGAGATAGGAGTCGGCGAAGCCTTTTCCAACGTCTCCCACGTCAATGTGGACGTGGACATTGATGTTGTTGGGATAAACATCGTGCAGTTGAGGCGCGCCGGGCGCCAGCGCATCCTCGATGGTATAGACTGCCGGGAGCACTTCGTACGCGACATCGATGAGCGAGAGCGCTTCCAGCGCGGTGTCTTCATCGACGGCGGCCACCGCGGCCACCTCTTCACCCACGTAACGGACCTTCTCGGTAGGAAGGAATTGCTGGTCCTGGGTGTATTTAAAAACACCCCACTTGTCGCCACCGGTATCCCTCGCGGTGACGACGGATTTGACTCCGGGAAGTCTTTCCGCCTTCGAGGTATCGACAGCCATGATCCGCGCGTGGGCATGGGGCGAACGCAATATCTTTCCTACGAGCATCCGGGGGAGTGCGAGGTCTGCCGTGAAGAGGGCCTCCCCTGTTGCCTTGCAGGCCGCGTCGATCCGTTTCATATCTTTTCCGATATAGGAAAACTCTTCCATGGCCTACCTCCCCTTCTCAGCGAGTGACTTTACCGCTTCGACGATTTTCGCGTAGCCCGTGCAGCGGCATACGTTCCCGGAAATGGCGCGGCGTATCTCCTCCTCGGTGGGGTTCGGGTTTTCCGTAAGGAGCGCGTAAGCGGTCAGTATCATACCGGGACTGCAGAACCCGCACTGTATCGCGTGGTGGTTGACGAAGGCCTCCTGGACAGGGTGGAGTTTTTCACCCTGATGGAGCCCTTCGATGGTCGTGATCTCTTTGCCTTGTACGGCGACAGCAAGCGTGAGGCAGGAGCGGGCTGGCGTGCCGTCAACAAGCACCGTGCAGGAGCCGCATACCCCTTCGCCACAACTCTCTTTCGTTCCGGTGAGGTGGAGATCGTCACGGAGCACTTCGAGGAGTGTCCGGTTGGGATAGGCCACCATATCGTAGGTTTCGTTATTTACATTCAGGGTTATGGCTGTTTTCTTCAGCTCATTCATGTCACATCCCCTCCTTGATCCCGTCAATAGCCGCCTTGGTTGCCCGTCTCGCTAAGACGCTTACCATCTTCCTCCGGTACGCACCGGGCATCTGGAGATTATCGACCCCTTCGGCAAGTTCGTATGCCTTCTGAGCAATAGCCTCAAAATTGGCTTCGCATGACGTCCCGTCAATCACCTTCGGAGCAGCTCCAGCGGCGCCAATGACCACACGGCATGTGGTGACCTTCCTATCGTCCGTGACAGAGACGAGAGCCGCCGCGGATGCCAGCGGATAGTCCGTGCTTCCCCTGAGTCGCAACTTCCGGTAAGCGGAGCTGTAGATGCCCTCGGGGTTAGGGATGATGATCTTCGTAAGCAATTCATCGGCCTCAAGGGCAAAGGGCGCAGCCCCGTTGCCGGTAAAAAGCTCTGTCAAGGAGACCGTCCGAGTTGAGCCCTTCTTTTCAAGGACACACCGCGCATCGAAAGCGATGAGCGCCGGCGCCATGTCACCCTGGTAGACACTGAAGCAGCGTTTCCCGCCTTTGACGGCGAGACATACGGTTCCGCCTCTCTTGCGGCAGCGTTCAAGCCCATTGAGCACCATCCCGGACTGGTCATAGTACATGCATCGCGTGTTCTGGAGGATGTTGCCGCCTACCGTCGCCATGTTCGTGATCGCGGGTGACGCCACCTGGAAGGCGGCTTCTGCGATGGCCCTGAATCTTTTATTGACGAGCGGCGCACCGGCAATCTCTCTCAGCCGTGTATTGGCACCAATAACGGTTTCGGTATCGCCTATGTCTATGTCGTCCATGCTCCGGACCTTGCCGATATTCATCACGAAGGCGGGCTCAATGAGCCTCAATTTCATACGGTTCACAAGATCCGTCCCGCCTGCCATGATCTTTACCGTCTCTCTGTGGGTACTGATGATCGACAGCGCTTCTTCCACATTTGCGGGTTCAATGTACTGAAACGGCGGCAGCCTCATATGTCCCTCCAGGATATTATTCTGTTTCTCACCGTGTTTTGAGAGCGCTTTTTCGGGCGTAAACGGCGGGTTTGCTGAGTCTGTAACGAAAGATAACCATGAGAGCCATGTCTCCGGCCAAGACGGCTGATCGCTCTCCAAGGATGGAGCAAGCCTCTTACAGCGAATACGGCTGTGTGAGCTCGAACTCAGGCGGTTCCGTTTCGTTCCTCCCGCTCGGGTTCTCCCACTGGACATTTGCCTGGGTCCTACCCAATCTGTAACGATGACGTACTATTATGTATAACTCAAAAATTTAGAAGGGCAATTCTGAATGTATACTGTATACAATTCTAGATCTATTGTCAAGTTTAATTTGCCATTCATTTTTTGACTTTGTTAAAATTTTCCCTTGACAAACGGAAGGCGATCTGTTTTATTGTCTCAAAAGAGGGAAAGACGATGAATTCTTTGGAGAATATGAAAATCAGGCCTCTTGAGAGACAAGATATCGAAGCCATTGTCGCCATCGATGAGAAGATTCTCGGTGATAACAGGAAGGACTATTGGGAGAGAAAACTCGAAACGATGGACAACAAGTCCTCACGAGCCTCCCTGGTAGCCGAGGTGGAGGGAAATGTCGTCGGGTTCATTCTGGGTGATATCAGCGGATGGGAATTTGGAGTGCCAGAGACGATCGCCTGGATCGATACCATCGGAATTGACCCCGCTTATCAGAAAAAAGGATTGGCCAAGAGCCTTGCCTTTGAGCTGATCCGAAACGTCAGGGCCCTCGGGGTGAAGACGATTTACACCCTCGTCAATTGGAATGACTGGGACCTTCTCCAGTTTTTTCATGCGATGGGGTTCTCTCGAGGGGACATGATCAATTTAGAGCTGAAGATCTGATCCCGCCTACCCTCAGTCTCAAGCGGCTCGCAGGATAGATTCGATTCGCCGCGTCCAGGTTGTTCCACAATTTGATCTCGTCAATGGTGAGGTTATATTTCTTGGCAATGGCCCAGAGCGTATCCCCTTCCCTGACCTCGTAGATGATTTCCGCTGTCTCTTTTTTCACGGGTGGAGTCAATGGCATGCTCGTTGGCGATACCCTCACTTTCAGCTTATCTCCCGGTTGAAGCTTCTTCTCCGGATGGAGGTTATTCCAACGACTCAAGGCTCCGATGTTCACCCCCATCTCATTGGCAATGCTCCATAGGGTATCCCCTTTTTTGATCGTATAGATGGCATCTTCATCTCCTTCATCCTGGAGGGGCTGAACCTTCCCGTCTCCCCTCTTCTTTCCCGCCGAAGCCAACCGGACCTCCTGATGTCCGGGATTCACCGAAATGGGGATGGCAAGGTTCATCCCCGGGGTGAGGCGGCTCGTCTTCTTCAACTGATTTGTCTCAAGGATGGTCTCCCCGCTGACCCGGTACGCATGGGCGATTTTGGGCAGGGTATCTCCTTTCTTGACAATGTGGATTTTGTACTGGGGCCTTTCAGGGGGTTGAAGAGATTCAAAGCTCCTGAGGAAGAGCGCCTTCTTCCCGGAGGGGATCTTAATTTCATAATCCGTGTCCGGAGGGGTGCACCACCTTAGCAATTCGGGATTTAAGTCCTTCAGTTCATCAATCGTAATCTCACTTGCCCTCGCAATGAGCGACAGATCCGTGAGGGCTGGAACGTTCACCTTGTCATACTGCAGGGGCTCCTGATACTCGATCCCGGTGAAGCCGTACTTTTCTGGATCCTTTGCGATGAGGGCTGCAGCAATCATCTGCGGGACATAGTCCTTGGTCTCCTGCTTCAGGTATCGGTATTTGGTTAGTTCCCAGAAGTCTTCCGTCCGGTAACGCTTCATCGCGGTTGCGATCTTATTCTCGCCGGCGTTATAACCGGCTGCGGCAAGATACCAGCATGCGAACATGTCGTAGAGGTCCTTGAGATACTTTGCCGCCGCGATCGTCGATTTCTCTGGATCCCTTCGCTCATCGACCCACCAATCCACATTCAGGCCGTACCTTTTGCCAGTCAGGTAGATGAACTGCCACGGACCGCAGGCTTTGCTCCGCGAATAGGCAAAGGGATTGAAACCGCTTTCGATGAGGGCCATGTAAACCAGATCCTCCGGGAGACCGTTCTCACGCAGAACCGTCCTCATGAAGGGAATGTATCTCCCAGATCGACCAAGCCAGCTCGCAAATTTACCTCGTAGGCTTGACTGAAAATACTGGACGAACTGTTCTACCTTCTCGTTGACGACGATAGGAATGTCAAATTCAGCCCTTTTTTTGGGCATGTCATCCGGCAGAATCTCCAGGCTGAAATCATCATTGCATTCGTCGCTGACAGGAGGTTCCTGTGCTGCGGGGAGTTGCCCGGGACCCTCTAATTTATGGGCAGGAGAGAAAAGGCTCGTCTGAGAAACCGGAGGGGTTTGAGCAAAAATTATATCCAGCTCCGGCCGGCTAAAGAGCGACGGGCCCCCCTCGTTGACCGGTGAAACATCGGAGCGGATCTTCTCCGTGGGGAAATTGACGTGGGGTAAGCATGCCGCGGAGAGGAATAGGATTATCGCTGTCATAAAGACCCTGTACACCATGAGAATTCCTCCCGACCCTTGCCAACGGTGAGAATACCCGGAACCCGGCAAATCTTAGAAAAAATGGCATAGATCACCCCCCTTTGTCAAGTCAAAATTTTTTCCTGTCATTTTTCCTGACCCGTCTCTCTCCCCGCGCGGGGTAGGAATTGGTCCAAGGTCTCCCTGATCCGAGAGGAACTTTTCCGAATCTTCACCAAGCGGATCGGTCAATATCCCTTTGTCTTTACCTATTCTTTTTTTGACCGCGGACTCATCAGCTGCACCCGTTTTGGGCCCGTTATCGGGTACCTCTTTACGGGTCCACGATCCCTTTTCAATCATCCTTCGGGTGACATTTCTTCTGAGGCAATCCGCTGGCAATGATGAAATTGACAATCGAATTAAAACCTATTAAAATTCGATGATTCTTATTCTACTTGGAGGCGTCTGATGTATGCGGTAATGAAAACCGGAGGGAAAGAGTACAAGATTTCTAAGGGTGATCTCGTTCGCGTCGAAAAACTGGAGGGAAACGTTGGGGATCAGGTCACCCTAAATGATGTCCTCATGGTCTCCGAGGAAGGCCGGGTTCAGGTTGGGACCCCTTTTCTCGCCAATGCCGTGATTACAGGGGAGATCATCCGGGAGGCGAAGGGGAAGAAGGTTCTAACGTATAAGATGAAAAGGAGAAAAAATTACCGGCGGTTCAAGGGGCATCGGCAGACCTACACCTATCTTAAGGTGAACGATATTCAGTCTGGAATATTGGAATGATGGAATGATGGAATATTGGGTAAACCATGATCCTGCCCTTCTAATGTTTCGTATTTGTTAACAGGATTTAGCCCACTATTCCAGTTTTCCATTATTCCATCGTTCCGGAGTTTTAGGAGGACGTCATGGCACATAAGAAGGCAGGAGGAAGTTCGAGAAACGGCAGAGACAGTGCCGGCCAGCGTATGGGCGTTAAACGATTCGCTGGACAATCGGTTCAGGCGGGGAGTATCCTGGTTCGTCAAAAGGGAACCCGAATCCGTCCCGGAGAAAATGTGGGCATGGGAAAGGACTACACCCTTTTTTCCAGAATCGACGGGATCGTGAAATATGAGACGAAGGGAGGAGACAAGAAGCAGGTAAGCGTCTATGCCCAGCCCATCTAACCTCCTTCGACTGGCCTTTTACGAGGGAAGATGAAGTTCGTCGATGAAGCGAGAATCTACGTGAAAGCGGGCGACGGCGGAAATGGTTGTGTCAGTTTTCGGAGAGAACGTTTCATTCCCAGAGGAGGGCCAAACGGCGGCGATGGAGGAAAAGGTGGGGATGTGATCCTTCAAGCAGATAGCCAACTTTCGACCCTTCTCGATCTGACCTACCCCAGACCATTTCGTGCCCAGCGCGGGACTCACGGCAAAGGCAAGGACCAGACAGGCAAAAACGGAGAAACCCTCATCATCCGGGTCCCGGCAGGGACCCTGGTCCGCGACGATGAGACAGGGGAGATTCTCGAGGATCTCCTCCCGGGCGGGCAGCCGTTCATCGCCGCAAGGGGGGGAAGAGGTGGCAGGGGAAATGCACGGTTTGCCACGGCCACGAACCGTGCGCCCCGGCGTGTCGAAAAAGGGGAGAAAGCTGAGGAGCGCTGGCTGAGGCTCGAGCTGAAGCTCCTTGCGGATGTCGGTCTTATTGGTTATCCGAACGTTGGGAAATCGACGCTTCTCTCAAAAATTTCCTCTGCCAGACCGAAGGTTGCCGACTATCCTTTCACCACTCTCGTTCCCAACCTGGGCGTGGTGATTAAAGAAGAACATCGGCCCTTTGTGGTGGCTGACATACCGGGATTGATCGAAGGAGCGACGAAGGGAGCAGGGCTTGGATTGACCTTTCTCCGGCACATCGAAAGGACGCGTCTTCTCCTTCACCTCCTCGATATCTCGGAGGGGGAAAAACGTCATCCCGTAAAGGATTTCTATGCCCTTAACCAGGAACTGGAAAGTTACCACCCTTCGCTCAAGGAGAAGGCCCAGATCCCGGTTCTAAATAAGATAGACCTCCCCGCAGTGCGGGAGAGGGCAGGCGATTATGCGAGGGAATTTGAAAAGATGGGATACCGACTCCATCTCATCTCTGCTGATTCAGGAGAGGGAGTGGAAGGGTTGATCGAAGCCGTATCTGAAGCCCTGGAAGCGATCTGGCATCAAGATGGCGAGCGAGAAAAATGTCCGGCGTGAGGCGCTGCGTAAGGCAAGGCGAATCGTAATCAAAGTGGGCTCCAGTATCCTGGCCTCTGTGGAGAGAGGGCTTCACCAGGAGGTCTTCTCCCATCTGGTGAGGGAGATTTCCGAACTGAAACGCCAGGGATATGAGATCGTGATCGTCTCATCGGGTGCGATTGCCGCGGGCATGGAGAAGCTGGGCTACAGGACCCGTCCCCAGTCGATTACCCAGAAGCAGGCCACAGCCGCTGTGGGTCAGACGCGGCTCATGAATATCTACGAAGGGCTTTTTTCCCGGTATCAGCAGATGGTGGCTCAGGTCCTTCTCACTCATGACGATCTGAGTCACCGGCGGAGATTTCTCAACGCCCGAAATACCCTTTTCACCCTCCTTGAGCTCGGGATCATCCCGATCATCAATGAGAACGATACGGTCGTGGTCGATGAGATCAAGTTTGGAGACAACGACAATCTCTCCGCCCTGGTGACAAACCTCATTGAAGCTGATCTTCTCATCATCCTGACCGACATCGAAGGCCTTTGCGATTCTGACCCCCGGCATAACCCCGATGCCCGATGTATCTCACTGGTAGAAGATATTGACATGGATATGGAGGGGATGATCGGAGATACGAACGGAGAGTGGAGGGTTGGAGGGATGGTCAGCAAGATCCAGGCGGCACGCAAGGTGGCCCGCTCTGGAACGCCTACCGTAATTGGGTGCGGGGCTAAAGAGGGTATCCTCCAGCAGATTCTCAGGGGAAAGGGAGTGGGGACGCTGATCCTTCCGAAGGCCAATACGTTGAGCAGCCGGAAACACTGGATTGCTTTCAATCTTCGACCTAAAGGAAATGTGATCGTCGATGAGGGGGCAAAGAGGGCCATCGTCCAGCGGGGAAAGAGCCTCCTTCCATCAGGAATCGTGGAGGTGAGAGAATCCTTTAACCGAGGGGATCCCGTCTCATGTGTGGGCCCCAGAGGAAAAGAATTCGCCAGGGGCCTTGTGAATTACAGTGCCTCGGAGCTCAGGAGGATCAGGGGTCTTCGGACCGAACAGATTGAAGAGGTCCTGGGGTATAAGTATTCAGATGAAGTGATCCACCGGGACGATCTGGTGGTTCTATGAGAGAGCGCGGCAACCTGAGGAAAGAGATACAGGAGATGGGGAGAAAAGCCAGGGAGGCCTCGTATTCCTTGGCCCGCCTTTCCAGCGATGTGAAGAATAAGGCCCTCCTGGAGATGGCCGATGAGATCGAACGGAGCCAGACCTTTCTGATCGAGGAGAACGAGAAAGACCTCAGGGCGGGCGAAGGGCTTTTCCTTTCCGGGGCGCTGATGGACCGATTAAGACTGACGCCCGCGGTCATCGGAGGGATGGCAGATGGAATACGGGAGGTGGCCCGTCTTGCCGACCCTGTAGGCGAAGTGCTCAAGATGTGGCGAAGGCCAAATGGCCTGATGGTGGGAAGAATGAGGATTCCCATTGGTGTGATCGGGATCATCTACGAATCTCGGCCCAATGTCACGGCCGATGCAGCGGCGCTCTGCCTCAAATCAGGCAATAGCGTCATCCTGAGGGGGGGCTCCGAGGCCCTTCACTCCAACCAGGCCATTGGCAGCCTTCTTCAGAAGTCGATCGCCAGGATCGGGGTTCCCAATGAGGCCATCCAGGTCGTCCCTCACACGGAGAGAGAGGCCATTGACGAGATGGTCCAACTCGAACAGGAGATCGATCTGATCATCCCCAGGGGAGGCGAGGCGCTGATTCGATTCGTGACAGACCATTCAAAGATTCCTGTGATCAAGCATTACAAGGGGGTCTGCCACATCTTTGTGGATGAGCATGCCGATCTGGAGGTGGCAACACGGGTTTGTATCAATGCTAAGGTCCAGCGGCCCGGGGTGTGTAATGCCGTGGAGACCCTGCTCGTCCATGAAAAAGTGGCCGAACGATTCCTTCCCGTGATGGCCGAGGCCCTTCAGAAGAGCGGGGTCGAGCTTCGGGGATGTCCGGAGACGCTTCGGATTCTTTCCGGGATCATGAAGGCTGAAGAGGAGGACTGGTCAAGAGAATATCTGGATCTGATTCTCTCGGTGAAGGTTGTCAGAGGAATTGAAGCGGCCGTGGAGCATATTGGACGTTACGGGTCCTTTCACACAGAAGCGATCATCACTAAAGACTATCAGAATGCCCAGAGGTTCTTGAGGGAGGTCAATTCGTCGTGCGTTCTCGTTAATGCCTCGACAAGATTCAATGACGGGTTCGAACTCGGCCTCGGGGCAGAAATCGGCATCAGCACGACGAAACTTCATGCCTTTGGGCCTATGGGACTGGAGGAGTTGACGACCACCAAGTTTATCGTTTATGGAGAAGGGCAGATAAGAACGTAAATTCGAAGTACGAAGTCCGAAACTCGAAATAAATTCAAATGACCGAAATAGAAAATTCAAGACCAGTAAGTTTGGGAAATTCGGTCATTGGAATTTCGAATTTGTTTCGGATTTCGATATTCGAATTCCGGATTTGTCCTTGACGGGGGGAGGAGCATCAGTAGAAGGGTGGAGGGGAAGCGAATCGGTCTTTTTGGGGGGACATTCAACCCCATCCACAAGGGTCACCTCCGGGGTGCGGAGGAGATCCGGGAGGCATTTCGGCTCCAGGAAGTCATCTTCATCCCCGCAGCGATTCCACCTCATAAAGGGATGAAGGATGTGGTCGAGGTTCGTCACCGCTTCGAAATGGTGAGGCTCGCGACCCTGACGAATCCTCACTTTCGGGCCTCCGACGTCGAACTGAAAAGGCCGGGGCGATCTTACTCCATTGAAACCCTCCGGTATTTTCTGGAGGGGTGCCCGGGTTGCTCCCTCTTCTTTATTCTCGGGAGCGATGCTTTTATGGAAATCGAGACCTGGAAGGATTTCCAGAGCCTCTTTTCCGTTTCCAACTTTGTCGTGATGGCCCGGCCTGGATTTCATGAGACGCTCCTTGGGTCTCAGCTTCCCAAGGCCCTGCTCCCATCGTTTCGATATGATCCGGAGGGAAAAGCGTGGATTCATCGCTCTGGCCACACCCTCCACTTTGAAGAGATCACGTTTCTCGATATCTCTTCTACGAAGGTGCGGGAACTCATCGAGAGAGGGAAGTCGGTGAGATACCTGGTTCCTGCCGAAGTGGAAGCCTATGTGCGGGAACACGGACTTTATCGGAAGAAGGGAGGATGAATCCCTCTTCCTTATGTCCGTGGAAAATGACGAGTCTGTGGTTAGGGTCAGGGTGAGGATGCCGATTTTTCGCCTTCAAGGTGGGACGCACGGGTATGGAATCTATCGGTTCTTTATTTTTTGTTTGTCATATTCTTTTTTTCTGGTATAATGCTTAACTCAAAAATCCTTTAAAGGAGGGTATGGTTACCGATTCGAAAATAAAATCTCTGCTTTGCTTAAAGGCAGCGATGGACAAAAAGGCTGAAGAGGCCGTCCTTCTTGATATGACGGGAACCAGTTCCTTTACCGATTACTTCCTCATTTGCAGCGGAAGATCGGATCGGCAGGTTCAGGCCATTGCCAGGGGGATCGAGGAGGCCCTTGAGAAGGAAGGGATTCGACCCCTGGGGCTCGAAGGAGTACCTGCGGGGAAGTGGATCCTCATGGATTACGAGGACGTGGTCGTTCATATCTTTCTGGAACCGGTCAGGAAGTTTTACGATCTCGAGGGGCTTTGGATCGATGCCCTGCGGGTCGCCGTGGAAAAGGAGTGAGTCTTGGTGAAGGGAGAACCGATTCTCAAAAAAGACCTGGATAAGAAGACCATTACGCGATTCAAAAGGATTCTTCTCGGCGAACGGGAGCAGATCATCGGGGAGGTCAAACAGATCTACGAATCTTCCAAGGAGATGGGGCAGGATGGGATCCAGGACATCGGCGATGAGGCCGCCAACATCTACAATAAACAGGTCTTGCTGAGCCTGAACGAGAATGAACGGGTGAGACTTCAGGAGGTGGATGAGGCACTGGATCGGATCGCGAATGGAGCGTACGGGATCTGTGAAGAATGCGGGGAACCGATCGGCCTGAAACGGCTCGAGGTTCGACCCGTGGCCAAGTATTGTGTCTCCTGTAAGGCCCAACAGGAGAAAGGGAAGCTGGGATAACAATGCCGATTCTTGTGCTCTTGGGTTTTATCTTGGCCGTGTTCTGCCTTTTCCTGGTGATTGCTTTTGCCAATCCCTATAACATAGAGGAATTCCATTTCTTCGGAGAGACCTTTCCTGTCGATCTTTCGGACCTCATGCTGGCCTCGTTTGTATTGGGAGCGATGCTTGTTTTCATCGGCTGGCTGGCCCGGGACATCAGGTATGCGATTCAAGGCTACATCAATGGCTATCAGAAATCACGGGAAAAGAAGAAGGGGGAATCCCTGAAAGAGGAGCTGAGTAAGGGGATGGATGCTTTCTTCCGGGGGGATTTATCGAAGGCCAAGGCCTGTTTCGGGAATGTCTTGAAAAAAGACGCCTGGCAGATCGACCTCTACTTAAGGCTCTCGGAGATCGCCATGAAAGAAGGGAACGAAGAGGAGGCCCTTCACTGGCTCGAAAGAGGGAGCCTCGTCGATATCAAGAACGGGGAGATCCTGCTCCGGGAAGCGACCCTTCTCAAGCAGATGAACCGGCTTAACGAGGCCATCCGGGTCCTCAACCGCGCCATCCGGCTTGATGAAACAAACCTGAAGGCCTTGAGAGCCTTGCGGGAGATCTATCAGGAAAGCCGAAAGTGGGAAGAGGCCATACAAGTCCAGAAGGGGATTCTCAAGTGTATCAAGGGTAAAAAGGCGGAAGAAGAGGAGACTCTTTTTCTTCTCGGATTGAAATATGGGCGGGCAAAGGATTTCCTGGAGCGGGGTGGGGAAGGCAGTCTTGAGAGTGCCCTCAAAGAGGTCAAGGAAATCGTCCGGGAGCAGAAGACGTTTCTACCGGGATTTGTCCTCCTGGGGGATATCTACCTGCGCATGGGGCGATGGGCCTCCGCGGGAAAGGTCTGGGGAAAGAGCTTCCGGCGATTCAATTCGATCATCTTCCTCCTCCGGCTGGAAGAGCTCTATCTGGGTCGGGGAGACCCGAGCACCCTCTTGCGGATTTATCAAAGGGCCCTTAAGAACGATCCGCAGAATTGGATCGTTGCCTTCTTCTATGCGAAGCTCTGCCTCCGGCTGGAGATCCTGGACGAGGCGTTGGAGGAGATTGACGAGATCAGCCTGAGGAAGAAGGATTTTCCGGCTCTCCACCGGCTCCTGGCGGAGATCTATCTTCATAAAAAGGACTTTGGCCGTGCGGCTCAGGAGTTTGAGAAGACCTTCGAATTGAGCGGAACCTCCTACCTGCCTTTCTCCTGCATCGTCTGCGAGAGGGAATCGAAGGAGTGGATTGCCTACTGCCCTCAGTGCAGTCACTGGAGCACCTATAACGTCAGGGAAGGGGATAAGGCTGGGCCCGAGGTCCCTTCTCCCTTTCCCGCATCGGCGAACTTCTCTCTGTCGTAAAACGTTTCCTAATTAGTGTCTGTCCATAAACTACGGTTTTTATAAAAAGGCGTCATTCCGGCGAAAGCCGGAATCCAGTCTTTTCAAGGGTCTCTGGATGCCGGATCAAGTCCGGCATGGCGGACTAACAGATACTACGGTATTTTGGAAATGATCGAATTATTTTTCATGGCCGAGAAACTTCCCACGAAAGATGAGAACCCCTTTCCGGGTTACCGATGGGGTTTCGAAGCCTGTTTGCGCCAAGGTTACGGGGTCATGGCTTCATGATACAAAGCCCATTGGCCTGACCCATAGACAAAATTGGCGTCTTCGCCGTAACCGTAACCCGAGGGTTTCTATTTCCTGCATAGCCATGGGTTTCTTCCTTGAGAAACTTGTCCATTTTTTCCTTCCCCCCCAGTGTTGCTGTTGCGGGGATTTCCTTGAAGAGGGGCAGAGGGAAATCTGTCCGGGGTGCCTTTCAGGAGTTCGGCGGATCGCCCCCCCTTTTTGCACGATCTGCGGCAATCCTTTTCTTTCACCGGAGACCGAGAACCATCCTTGTGGCGCCTGCCTGAAGAAGGAAAGATATTTCACCGAGGCAAGGGCAGTGGGGTATTATGAGGGCTCTCTTCAGGGGGCGATCCACCGGTGGAAATATGAAGGAAAGGCCCATCTCACTACCCTCCTGGGACAATGGATGGCAGAGGGACTGAACCGTTATTGGGCCCGATCCCGTTTCAACCTTCTGATCCCGGTGCCCCTTCACGTTGAGCGGTTGAGGGAACGGGGATTTAATCAGGCCCTCCTTCTCGTGAAAGAGATCAGCTGGCGGACAGGGATCCCCTACGGGAAGAGGATTCTGCGAAAGGGCAGGTCAACCAGCCCCCAGGTCAGCCTCAGTGGTCCGGAGAGGGAGAAAGAGGTCAAGGGAGCCTTCTCTGTTATTGAGGGGGAGAAAGTGGAAGCAAAGTCGATCCTCCTTGTCGATGACGTCTATACGACCGGTGCCACGGCCAGCGAGTGCTCCAGGGTGCTTCTGACCGCAGGGGCAGAAAGGGTCGACGTCCTCACCCTTGCCCGCACCATAAAGGCCTGGTAGACATGTTTTAAGAGAGTTTTCAGCTATCGACAGGTTGGAAGGGGTCGTTATATAATTACGCTGAGAATTCCCAACCTCAACCCCAAGACCATTTTGCTGTCCGGTGAGAAGCCAGCGGGCGATGGGTAACGAGCCTAATTTGAATCTGCACTTCCTCGGGACAAGAGAGCTGTCCGTGAAGTCCAGTGAAAGGATTTGAACAGCGAATGAGCCGTCGTAAGAAATGGTCATGGCTCTGGGTACTCATCCCCGTTGTCGCGGTAGTAGCACTCTTTGTCCTCGCCATCAATTACCTGATCGATCCCGCTCTCTACCGGAACCTCATCCAGAAGTCCCTGACAGCAAATCTCGGCAGGGAAGTGACCATCGGAAGGGCAAGAATAAGCCTCTGGGGTGGTGTCGGAGTTGCCTTCGAAGACCTGCGGGTCAGAGACCGCTCTCTCCCTTTCGATCTCCTTCAGTCGAAGAGGCTGATCCTGAAGGCGAAACTTCTTCCCCTCCTGAGGAGGGAAGTGAGATGGAAACGCATCGTCCTCGACAGGCCGATCATTCGCCTCGTCAAAAACAAGAATGGGGAGTTCAATCTTTTTGAAGGCCAACTGAGCGGGGAGACGCTGAAGGCTTCGGAGGAGAAGCTGCTCCAGGCCCTTTCAACCCTCTTCGGAGGATCCCTTGCCCTTCGGGATGGGGAGATCTCTTTCACGGATGAAAGCCTGGGAGAGAGCCCCGTTGTTACGCAACTTCGTGCCTTCAATCTTCAACTCTCGGAGATCTCTCATGGGACGGCATTTCCATTTCGTCTTAGTGGAAAAATGATTCAGTCCAGGGGCGAAAGCACCCTCTCGATCGAGGGTACGGCCCGGGATATTCCGGAGGACTTGGATTTCTCGAAGGGAAGCATCGATGCAGAGGTGAAAATTGAGGGCCTCGATATCCCTCATCTCTGGCCCTATCTCAAGAAGTCGCTGCCCATGAAAACGTTTTCAGGAATTCTCGATATCCATGGCCGCTACCAGGGAGAGGGAACAGGCGTATTCAAGACCTCCGGGAAGATCAGGATGAGAGACGTCGTCTATGACCATCCTCAGGTCTTTTCATATGTGCACACGCCGAAATGGCTGAATATCGATTTCGATCTCGATTATGACAAGAAGAACTTCAATGTCTCCCGGTTCTCGGTCGAACTTCCGGACATCGCGATAAAAGGCAAGGGGAGAATCTATGGAATCGGGACCAAAGAGATGGGTATGGAGGCGGAGGCCCAGAGCGGCCCCTTCGATGTTTCGGACGGAAGGCGATACATCCCGTTTGGGATCATCGAGAAAGAGACTTCCGATCATCTCTTCCGTTCGGACGGAAAAGGTCCTGTCCAAATCGTCTCTGTTCGACTGTCAGGTAAGATGCCTGAGATTGAACACTGCGACCAGCTTCAGTATGCCCATACCCTCTCCGTAGAGATGAAACTCAACAAGGTTCGCTTGAAACTCCCCTGGGAGTTCCCGATTCTCGAAGATATCCAGGGCCGCCTTTCCTATCGAGCAGGGGACCTCCAGTTCAAAGAATTGGATGGGAGGTTCTTCCATTCTACGATTGACCGGGCCGGCGGGGTTTTCTACCAACTTCTCCAGGTCTCGACCCTTCAGGTGAATGGGGAGGGGAAGATGGACGTGGCCGATCTTCCCCCGTTGGCAAAAATGGGCATCTTCTCAACGGAGGTCGCGGAAATCCTGGCTCCTGTCACTTCTCTCTCGGGCCGTGCCGATTACCGTGTCTCTGCCCGAGGGGTGTTAAAATCTCCTCTCCATTTCCAGCATCAGGGAGCTTACGCCCTCTCAAAGGTGCGCTTTAACCATTCCAGGATCCCAATGCCTGTTTCGATCGAGGAAGGAAAGGTTAACTTTTCCAACGAGGAGTTCCGGTGGTCAGGGACAAAGGTGGAGTTTGGTAATTCTTCGCTCATCCTGAGCGGGGCTTTGAAAGGCGATGAGCCATCGGGCCCGGTTGAGATCACCGCCAGGGGAAGGGTTGACCTGAAAAATCTCTTCAGCCTTGTTCAGACCCCTCTTTTTCCGGAAGAGATCCGGTCAAAAGCGAGGGGGCTCCAGAGCCTTTCAGGAACGGGCCAAATTAGCTTCAAAGGAATGAAACCCGCGGGGCGTCCATCCTTTTCATTTGAAGGGGAACTCCTTCCCAGGGAGGTTACGCTTCATCCCAAAGGGGTCTCCACCCCTCTCACCTTGAAGGAGGGCGCTCTCTCCTTTTCGAATCTCGGCATAGGATTTTCGAAATTGAGAGTCCAGTCGGGCAATTCCACTCTTCTGGTAGACGGATCGATTCGACAGGAGAATTTGAACCTCTCCACATCGGGGATGATCGATTTGAAACAGCTCCACAGTTTCCTTCAGACAACCCTCATACCGGAAGAGGTCCGGGCCCAGGTGGCTCTGTTTCAGAGGCTCAGCGGAGAGACGGAGGTTCGTTTGAAGTGGGTCGGCAGGGCAACGGAGCTAATCGATTCCTTAAGGGAAGGTGAGCTCAAGCTAAAGGGTGTCTCGATTCAGCACGAAAAGATACCCGTCCCCCTTAACGAGATCGAAGGTTCTTTTTTCTTCTCTCCTGGGCAGTTTCGATTGGAGGAACTGAAAGGAAAACTTGGAGAATCTCCCCTCACCGTTTCGGGAACGATTTTGAGGCCAGGCTCTCAAACAGAGGGGTTGTCATCCCTTTCTCTTCAGGTCTTCTCCCCTCAACTTGACCTCGATCCTTTATTTCCCAAGACCAACGGGACTTCTCCTGATTCTTTTGAAGAACTGAGTCGATGGCTTTCGAAATGGGATCTCGATCTGAAGGTCACGGCCACCCAGGGCAGCTACAGCGGGTTCCTCTTCCAGGACCTCAAGGCAGAGATGAAAACGATCGATGGAAGGTTGCACATTGATCCATTCCAATTCAGGGGGGCTGGAGGTGATTTTTGGAGCGAGGGATGGATAGAGCCTGCTGAAAAGGGCGTCCGTTTTGAGATCAAACCTCGCGTTTCGAACATGGGAGCCAAAGCCTTTCTCCGGGCTTTCCTTCGAAAGGGAAGGGAAGAGAAGATCGATATCAGCGGGAGGGTCCACATTAGTAAAGTGGAACTCAGAGGAGAAGGTGAGGATTTTCAGAAGGCCAAGGAATCTCTGAACGGGGTGCTGAGGCTCGAATTTGAGAACGGGGTGATCGAGAGATTTAACCTCCTCTCGAAAGTTTTTTCCATTCTGAACGTATCTCAATTGTTCAAGCTGAGGTTTCCCGATTTGAGGACGAAGGGCCTTCCCTACCGTCAGATTACTGCAACCATCCAGGTGAAAGAGGGCGTTGCCTCCACGGAGGATTTTCTGGTGGATAGCGACGCGATGCGGATTACGCTTCTGGGAAAGATCGATCTGGGAAAGAATCAGATCGACGCCAGGGTGGGAGTGCATCCCCTCGGAACGGTCGATACGGTCTTAAGCAATGTCCCCATCGTCGGTTACATCCTCACGGGAAAGGAGAAAGCTTTTCTTTCCGTCGTCTATGAAGTGAAAGGGGATCTCGATGACCCGAAGATTGACGCCGTTCCCTTAAAGAGCGCGGGAGAGGGGTTCCTGGGAATCATGAAACGCATCCTCGAAACGCCCTTCAGACCATTCCAGAAGAACCAGAAATAGACCCCAGTGCCGCATTGCCGCAACCAAAGAAAAACGTTCCATTTTTAACTCGAAACAAAGAGGTTTGAGTAATGAAATTTAAGAAATTGAACGTTGGGAGTACACAGTTATCTTGAATTTCGGCCAGGAAATCCTTAAGATAAAGGGTATTTCGGAAAAAGAAAGGTGCTGGATGATGGAGATCAAGAAAGCGAAACGGATTGCGGAGCTTCCTCCCTACCTCTTTGCGGAGATTGATAAGAAGAAAACGGTGGCGAGAAAGAAAGGGGTCGATCTCATCGACCTGGGCATTGGTGACCCGGACCTTCCCACTCCGAAACCGATCATCGAAAGACTGAAAAAGGCAGCCGAAGATCCCAGAAATCATCGGTATCCTTCTTACGAGGGGACCATCGAGTTCAGAACAGCAGTGGCCCAATGGTATGAAAAAAGATTTGATGTCCAGCTCAACCCGGAGACCGAGGTCCTTTCCCTGATCGGCTCTAAGGAAGGGATCGCACATATCCCCCTTGCTTTCGTTGATCCCGGAGATTATGTCCTTGTGCCCAGCCCGGGCTATCCTGTCTATCGAGTTTCCACCCGTTTTGCCGGAGGAAACCCCTATTTCTTGCCCCTCCGAAAAGAGAATGGGTTTCTGCCGAACCTTTCAGAGGTTCCGAGAGAAATCGCAGAGAAGGCAAAGATCCTCTTCATTAACTACCCGAATAATCCAACGGCTGCCATTGCGGAAAAGCCTTTCTATGAAGAAGTGATCGCGTTTGCAGAGCGATACGGGATCATCGTCTGCCATGATGCAGCCTACTCGGAACTCGCCTTTGATGGATTCCGACCTCTCAGCTTTTTGGAAGTTCCCGGAGCCAGGGAGCTCGGCATCGAATTTCACAGCCTCTCAAAGACCTTTAATATGACGGGGTGGAGGATCGGGTTTGCCGTGGGTCACCCTGAAATCATTGCAGGACTGGGAAAGGTCAAGACCAACGTCGATTCCGGCCTCTTTCAGGCGATCCAGGAAGCCGGGGTGGAGGCCCTCACCCATTTTGATACTCCACTCCCAGGGATTATCGAGATCTATGAACGGCGAAGGGATGTGATGGTAAAAGGCTTAAAGGAGGTCGGTCTCGAGGTAGACCGGCCAAAGGCCACCTTCTATCTCTGGATTCAGGTTCCGACGGGATATACCTCCTCCCGATTCGCCACGCTTCTCCTCGAACAGGCAGGGATTGTGGTCACGCCGGGCAATGGTTTCGGAGAAGCCGGGGAAGGCTATATCCGAATGGCTCTCACCGTTGACGAAACAAGGCTGAAGGAAGGGATCGAAAGATTGAAGAAGATCCATTTTTAGCAGCTCTTCTTCTCGCGAATCACATCATTCCCAAACCGAACCACCGAACTGGGTTTCGGTCATCCCAAGTGATCGGCCCTTCCCAATTTGTTCATTTTCCTGTATCATTTAACTAAAGAAAATAACGTGCCCGGGTCCGTGATCCGTGTCCGCAAATTTGGAAACATTGTAGTGCCCGTTGTCCGAACGGGCCGAAGGTTTGACTCTCATAGTTCATGGGTGCTCTCCAGGCATGGGCTACTATGAGATATTTTCTTGAAAGAGAATGGAGGGGTTGAAATGCAGGATCTCTTCTTTGAAGCATTTCTGATCGCCTTTTTAATCCTCTTGAATGGCTACTTGTCCGGAACAGAGATCGCCGTCGTGACAGCAAGGAAAAGCGTCGTCCGACAGATGGCGGAAAGCGGGAAAAGGAATGCGAAAATCCTGTTAAGACTGAAAGAAGAACCGGATCGATTTTTGGCCACGATCCAGATTGGAATCACGGTTCTGGGTGTACTTGCCTCAGCGGTTGGAGGCGCAACAGCGATTCGGGTCATCAAGCCTGCGTTGCAAGAAGTTCCCATCAAGGCAATCTCTATCGCCGCGGAACCCATCGCCATCGGAATCGTGGTCTTAACGATTTCGTATTTTACTCTGATCTTTGGCGAACTGGTACCTAAATCGATTGCCCTCACACACCCTGAAACGGTCGGGCTCTGGACAGCAAGACCCATCGACTCTTTTTCCAGGATCGCCTCCATCTTTGTCAAATTCCTCACCTTCAGCACAGCGGTCGTGCTTCGTCCTTTCGGAAGAAAGCCTTTTACCGAGAGAGCCTACATCACCGAGGAAGAGGTGAAGCTGCTGATCAAAGAAGGGGGAAGGCACGGCATCTTTGAGCCCACGGAAGAAAGGATCCTCCAGAGCATCTTTGAATTCACCGATATGTCGGTCAAGGAGGTGATGGTTTCGGACACTCAGGTGGTGGCGATTCCTATGGAAATGCCATTGCAGGAGATTGTTTCACTCGTTGAGGAGGAACAATTCTCCCGTTATCCGGTCTACGGAAAGGAGTTGAACGACATCCGGGGAATTCTCTATGCGAAGGACTTTCTCACCACCCTCGCAAAAACAGGACAGGTGGACATCGGAAAGATCATCAAGCCTCCCTTTTTTATTCCTGAGACGATGAAAATCAGCCTTCTCCTCAGGGAGATGCAAAAGAAGAGGGTTCACATGGCCCTGGTCGTAGATGAATACGGCGGGATCTCGGGCCTGGTGACGATTGAAGATCTGATCGAGGAGATCGTCGGAGAAATCCGGGACGAGTACGACGTGGAGAGCCCTGTGATCCAGCTCAAAGATGGGACCTTTCTGATTGACGCGTCGATCAGCCTGCGGGATTTGAAGGAAGACCACCATATCTCCCTGCCCGAATCGGCTGAATATGAAACGCTCGGAGGGTTCCTCATGACGACCCTACAAAAAATTCCCCAGACGGGCGATTTTGTGGAAACGGAGGGGAAAAGAATCCGGATCGTAGAAATGCTTGGAAGACGAATTTCAAAGGTGAAGCTGGAGAATCTTCCGGAGACCCCGGAAGAAAAGAAGCCTGAAATTCTGGAATAATGGAATGATGGAATGATGGGTTCAAAATAAACTTTTTCTTTGGGGTTTCCCAGTATTCCATCATTCCGAGGTTGTTTCCTGCTGTCCTCCTACCACCATTTCTGGAATTCTCAATGTCGGTTGAGCATCTGCGACCGGGACGCCCTGACCCTCTTTTCCACAGGTCCCGATTCCGAACCCGAGGTCATCACCTACCCTGTCGATCTCTTTAAGGATCTGAGGTCCATTCCCGGTAAGAATCGCTCCCCGCACCGCCTGGCCGATGTGGCCCTTTTCGATCAGGTATCCCTCGCTCACTTCAAAGACGAAATCTCCATTTACGGTATTGACCTGTCCTCCGCCCATCTTCTTTACAAATAACCCCTTTTCTACGGAACGAATGATCTCTTCCGGCTTCATTTCGCCGGGGAGGATCATGGTGTTGCTCATCCTGGGAATGGGTTTACAGTGATAAGATTGCCTTCTTCCGTTTCCAGTTGATTTCACCCCATCCTTGAGGGCTGTCAGCCGATCGTACAGGTACCCTTTCAGTATCCCCTTCTCGACCAGGAGGGTCTTCTGAGAGGGAACTCCTTCATCATCAAAGGCATAGGAACCCCTCTTCTGAGGGAGTGTCGGGTCGTCCACTACGGTGATCAGTGGAGAGGCCACTTTTTCTCCGACTTTCCCGGAGTAGACCGAAAGCCCCTGCTGGGCAAGGTCCGCCTCCAGCCCGTGGCCAATCGCCTCGTGAATCATCGTTCCCCCGGCCTCACTCGATAGGACCACAGGCATTCTCCCAACGGGTGCCCTCCTCGCCGAGAGCATGAGGAGAGATCTCTTGGTTGCCGCCTGAGCTATATTCTCCGGAGGATAGAGACCAAAGAGCTCAAAACCCATTGTTCCTCCTGTTACCTCGTATCCGGTCTGAAGCAGGTCCTCCCTGGCGCACACCACCTGGGCAGAGAAGACCAGCCCTTTCCTCTGACCCTTCGCCAGGGTTCCATCGGAGTTTGCGATCAAAAGACTTTGAGTAAAATCCCTGTAGAGGACCTTTACCTGTCGAACGTGGGAATCCAGCCTCCAGGCTGTCTCATTTGCACGCTTGACAACAGAGACCTTCTCTCCCATTTGGATTCCTTCAGGGTCTTCTTCAATGCCTGGAAGGCGGTATGTAAAACTCTCCAGGACAGGAGGCCGGCAGTCCCCCCGGGAAATGGGAATCGCTCCCTTTCCTCCTATTTCTTTGATCCCACGGCTTACGGTCCTGGCCAATTCGAAGAGTCCTTCTTTCGAGACTTGATTCGTAAAACTATAGATCGTCCTTCCCTCAAGTAGAATTCGAAGCCCTCCTCCAACATCCAGGCCCGAGACAACCTTTTCAATCCGATCTTCTTCACACACGATCACGGTAGAATGGGTCTCTTCAAGGAAGAGGTCCGCAAACGCTCCCCCTTCTCGCAGCGCCTCTCGCAAAACTTCCTGAAAAGGGATTCCTTCGATCACGTCATTCTCCAGATACGGGTTCGATGGGGATTTCCCCCTTCAGCCCTTCCAGAACTTCGTCCACGTCTCTTTCCCACCCGGGAGCAACCATCAACTCGACGACTGCCTCACGGGGATCCTTCGTCCGAACGACAGCGATTCCTTCATAGGATTCGATGATGAACTTGAAGTAGGCAATATCTTCGCGACGAACCCTGAAATAGCGTGAGTGGGTATCCACGGCCAATCCGCTGCACATCCCAAGAATTCGGAGTTCTCAGTTCAGAGTTCGGAGAAAAGACTTACAAGACTCCGAACTCCCAACTCCGAACTGTCAACTTGTTTTCCGGATGATCTTGGTGAGCCTTCCTTTCACATCCCCAAATAAGATAACGTTTCTAATCGTACCTTCCGTGGGATAGAATCCTTTCGAGAGCCAACCCTCGATCGTTCCATCCTTGGAGTGCGTCACCTCCGGGTCGAGAGAAAGCCTGATAAGGAGTTCCTTCCCATCGCCTGATTTCTCGGATTTCTTCCTTTCCCTCTCTTCTTCTTCTCCTGCCACCCTCACCTCATAACTGGAAGAGCCCTTTCGAGGAAAAGTTGGAATAAGATACTTGCGTCCCCTTTCGATAGCCCCGTAAACCCCATGGCGAAAATTGTAAGAGGCGGTCAGGAAATCGTCGTAGACCATTCCGGCGGGGATCTCCTCCTCACTTCTTGTGACCCTGCCGTCCTTTTTCGTCCTGACGTTGATCCATTTTCTCCTCTGATAGTCGAACTCGTGAAACCATTTCCTCGATGTGTCTCCGATCTTTACATCCTCTTCAAAAGAAATAGCCCTTAAGCGCTTTCCTCCATCAACTTCTTCCATGGTTGCCCGGTAAGTATCGACCCGATAACGGGAGATCCATCCGACCAGGCCCAGGGTCTCCGCTTTGAGGACAGACACATACTGGCTTTTCCTCTCGCCTGCCGTAAAGCTCAGCCTTCCAATAGCTGCCCGCTTAAAAAGCCAGAACCCGATCTCATAGGAAAGTTCCTCTCCATTAAAGAACTCCCCAATCGAACCGCTTCCTTCGCTTCCTTGAGAATTCTCGGGCCCCGCCTCCGTCTCCCGAATGCCCGGGGGCAAGAGGCAAAGGAAAGGCAGGCCCATGAGCCACGCCAAGAGTTGTCTTCTTGTTAGCAAGGTCGCTCCTCGTCTATGATCAACTTTTTGGTAACCGCAGGACTTCGGCACGAGCTCAGTCGGAAGCTGCAGTCCGCCACGATAAAATCTACCATTTTCTCAAATCATAACGCAACCTGAAGGTTACGGCTACCCTCATTCCTTGGTGTAATTGTTTGAAAGATCCTTAGATGTGCAGCTCGATCACATCTCCTTATTCCCGGGGTGGGTTTCTGGGTGGTGAATGGATAATCGGCCACCTCCGACAAGGCATTCGTGATCAGGGAGAAGAGGGTCGATTTTCCGGAATTGGGAAGGCCCAGAAGGGCCACCTGAGCCGCTCCTTCGCTTTTTAGGTTATAGGCTTGTTCTGATTTCCCGATGGTGGGCCGCCGCTGGAGTTCCTCCTTCAACTTGGCCATGCGGCTCTTAAGCTGGGCCCGAAGCTTTTCCGTCCCCTTATGCTTCGGAATGATGGCCATCATGGCCTCCAGAGCCTTGATCTTTTCTGGAGTCGTCTTGGCCTGCTTGAACTTCGACTCTGCTTCTAAATACTGGGGAGTCAGATTCGCGGGCATAGATCAAATTGAAAATTGCAGATTGCAAAGTTCGAAACTTAAAATGAAGACCGAAGAGATCTTACCATTTGCATTCGCTATTTTACATTTCGCACGTGATCTTTGTTTACAGTCTGTAGGCCCTTTCCTGCAAAAAAATATGAAGGACGGAGGGATCGAATTGTTTTCCCTTACAGTCCTCCAACTCGGATAGAACCTCCTCGAGAGGTATGATTCGATTATGGGGTCTCACGCTCGTCATGGCATCAAAGGCGTCCGGGACAGCAATGATTCTTGCTTCGAGGGGAATGGCCTCTCCAGCAAGTCCATCAGGATAGCCATTGCCGTCGAAATGTTCGTGATGGTGCCGGATCATGGGAATCTTGTCTTTGAAAAAGTCGATCCCTTCCACAATCTTCACCCCGATTAATGGATGCTCCTGAATATATTGATATTCCAGGGAATCCAGGGCACCTTGCTTCTGTAAGACCTCGTCCTTGATGCCGATCTTCCCGATGTCATGGAGGAGAGCTCCGTACTCCAGGCTCTCCAACCTGTTTTCAGGAAACCCCAGATGCATGGCAATCGTCATACTCATCTTTCTGACGCGATCGGAATGCCCCCGTGTGTAAGGGTCTTTCGCGTCGATCGCCTCAGCCAGGACCTTCACCGAATCGAGATGAGCCTTCTTCAAGATGTGATAGGCCTGTTGAAGCTTTGTGGTTCGTTCCTCCACCAGTCTCTCCAGGTTCTTGTGGTAGGCCTCGAGCTCTTCTTCCAGCCTCTTTTTTTCCAAGGCATTCCTGACGCTGAGGACGACTAATTCCAGATTGATCGGTTTTGTCAAGAAATCGTAGGCCCCCAATCGCATGGCTTCTACGGCCATCTCAAGTTCCGCATACGCCGTTACCATGACCATCATCGTTTTGGGATTGATGGCTTTCACCTTCTTCAGGAGCTCGAGACCATCCATTTCCGGCATCCTGATATCAGAAACAATGAGGGAAAAAGCGCCCTTATAAAATTGATTCAGAGCCTCCCTTCCGTTTCTGGCTGTCACACAGGCATACCCTTCCCTGGAAAGCCTTCGAGACATGATGCTGCAGATCATCTCTTCGTCATCGACAATTAATATTTGATCTTCCAAAGATGGCCTCCTTCTCTCTTTCCGGATTCAAAGACAGATCTTCTCTTCTATTTTATAAGAAATGAATAAACAGTCAACCCCATCCGAGCATCCATGGCGCTGGAATGTGGGCATGGCTTCGCCTGCATGATGGACATAAGTTGGGGTCTGCCATTTTTTCCTAATTTGCGCGGTTTTGTTACTATTTGCAAGCAAATTGTGTGCCTGAAGGTGAATCTTAGGCCTCTTAGGTGAGAGCTATTCATGGTGGGGACGACCACCTCTCTCTGCTTTTAATCACCTTTCTTCCAGAATTGACAGAAGTTCACCCATATTCCATTTGATTTTGAATGGGGTTTTTGCTTAGAATATCCTTCAAGGAGCGATGGTATGGACCCCGTGAAGATATTAGTGGTCGATGATGAAGCTGCGATTCGTGAGATGCTGAGGAAAGGTCTTCCCCAGATGGGCGAGTTTTCGGTTGAAGTGGCCAAGGACGGCCTGCAGGCAATCGAGAAGATCGAAAAAGATCTTTTTGATCTTGTCCTGACCGATTTGATGATGCCCGAGATGGATGGAATGGAGTTGCTCAGGATCATTAAGGGAACGAGGCCTGAATTGCCGGTCATCATGATGACCGCTCACGGGTCGATCGAAGCTGCTGTGGAAGCGATCAAGATCGGAGCAGACGATTTTATTACCAAACCGATTGATTTCAATGACCTCTTCCTCCATATCTCGAAAGCTCAAAAGGAAAGCCTCCTGACCCGGGAAAATCGGCTCCTCCGGATGGAGGTGAGAAAGAAGTTTGGATTTGACAATATCATCGGCAAAAGCAAGAAAATGCAGGAAGTCTTCTCCCTAATCGAAAAAGTCGCTCCCAGCAGCAGCACGGTTATTATCTATGGAGGAAGCGGGACGGGTAAGGAACTCGTTGCCAAGGCCATCCACTACCACAGCCAGCGGGTGGATAAACCTATTATTCCTTTTAACTGCGGGGCGATTCCCGAGACCCTAATTGAAAGCGAACTCTTTGGCCATACGAGGGGTGCTTTCACCGGAGCCGTTCAGGCAAAGCGAGGGCTCTTTGAGGAGGCGAACGGCGGGACGATCTTGCTCGATGAGATCTCCACGATCCTGCCATCTGTCCAGGTCAAGCTTCTGAGAGTGCTCCAGGAGAAAGAAGTGATGAGAGTCGGAAGCGCGGAAAGGATCAAGATTGATGTCAGAGTGATTGCCGCAACCAATGAGGACCTCGAAGCAGGCATGAAGAAAGGAAAATTTCGCGAGGACCTCTTTTACCGGCTCCATGTCTTTCCAATCTTCCTTCCAGATCTCAAGGACAGAAAAGAGGACATTCCTCTCCTGGCCGATCACTTCCTTGACCATTACACCCGGGAAACCCGGAAAGAGATTAAGGGAATATCGAAGGAGGCGATGGCTCTCCTTCTCGAATATCAATGGCCGGGAAATGTAAGGGAATTGGAAAATTGCATTGAGAGAGCCGTGATTATGGCAGACCAGGAATATCTCACGCTAAATGATCTCCCCAAAGACCTGAGAGAAGGGGTCACCGGCCTCGTAACAAAAGGCGTTCGAGAACATAAGTCGTTAGAGGATATCAAAACCCTCTACATTGCTGAAATATTGAGAGAGACGGATGGCAACAAGAAAATTGCGGCAGAAATCCTTAAAGTCAATCCAAGAACCCTTTACCGCTTTGAAAAGAAATCGAATACTTGATTCATTTTTGATTTCTGATTCTTGATCCTTCCGAATCGAGAGGCAAAGCTCGTGACCGCAGGGTCGCGTCAATGGTTAAGTTCATTGTGGCAAGAATTTTGCTTACTTATCTCAGGCTCACCCCGGTCTTTGACTTTGAGGATTAACTCTGTTATTTAAGATTCATGAACCTCGATACCCAAAAAAGAGTTCTTTTTTGCCTTTGCTTTCTGCTTTTGGCCGCCTGCTCCGCCAACCCGGGGTTCCGGAGGGTCGCATCCGGATCGGACTCCCTGCAAACCGTGAAACCAGTAGCCCAGAAGAAAACCTCTCCGCCGGACCCATCCGCCTATTATCATTACCTGCTCTCCCAGTTGAAACTCAGGGAGGGGAAAATCGATGAAGCGATTGAGGATCTCCGGTTTGCCATCTTCTTTGACCGGAAGGAGCCTTTTCTGCATGTGGAGTTAGCGACGCATCTTTACATTCAGAAGAAGCTCTTGAACGAAGCGGCCGAGGAATGTAAGACCGCTCTGGGGTACGATCCCGACTACCTGCCTGCCCAGTTGCTTCTTGGACAGATTTACTATCATCTCAAGAATCCCCGGCTTGCCATTGAGTCCTACAGAAAGGCGATAGAGATCGAACCGAATCACAAGGAAGCTTACTTGTTTCTCAGCTCTCTCTACGCCTATATGCAGGAGTATGACAAAGCGATCCAGACCCTCGAACAATTTCTCAAGATCGAACCCAACTCTCTCATGGCCCTGTACTCGCTGGGGACGATCTATCGTGAGATGAAGTCTTACGAAAAGGCAGCAGACTATTTTTCAAAGGCCCTTTCCCTGGAACCCTACCAGGTCTCCATTCTCCTGGATCTTGCGATCACTTATGAGTTCCAGAACCAAACCGACAAAGCTGCGGAAACCTATCAGAGGATTCTGGCGCTGGATCCGGACAACAAAAGGGCAAGAAATCGGCTGGGGCAGCTCTTGATTAGAAAGAAAAAGCTCGACGAAGCACTGGACCAGTTCCGCGAAATCCAAAAGGAGGACTCCGGAGATCTCGACATCCGGGCGAAGATCGGGCTCATCTACCTTGAACAGGGAAAACTGGACGAGGCCATTCTCGAATTCAACTTCATCCTTGCTGTGAATCCCAAGGACGACCGGGTGAGGTATTATCTGGCCCTGGCACTGGTCGAAAAAGGGGCTTTGGAGGAGGCGGTTTCAGAGTTCAAGAAGATCCTCCCAGAATCCGATTTCTTTGCTGACTCAAGGAGAAATATCGTCTTGATCCTGCGGAAACAGAACAAGAGAGAAGAAATCGTCCAGATTCTGGAGGAATCGATCAAGGCCAAGCCGAACGATGGGGACCTTTACCTGATCCTTTCCGGTTATTACGAAAAGGAAAATGAGCTTGAAAAGGCCCTGACCATCCTCCGGAGTGGTCTTGAACGGAACAAAGATAGTGCGGACCTTTGCTTCCAGGTTGGAGCGATCTATGACAAGCTGGGAGACTTCGACCGGACCGTCGCCCAGATGAGGGAAGTCCTCCGAATCAATCCAGATCATGCGGATGCCCTGAACTACCTCGGTTACTCCTATGCAGAGCGGGGCATCCATCTTGAAGAGGCCCTCAAATTGGTTGAGAAAGCCATGGCCCTCAAGCCCAACATGGGATATATTACGGACAGCCTCGGCTGGGTCTATTTTAAGCTCGGTCTTTACGAAAAGGCCGTCACCGAGCTCGAGAAGGCAAACCAGTTAACCCCGGATGATCCGACGATCACGGAACATCTCGCTGATGGCTATGCCAAAATGAGCCAAGGACAAAAAGCCAGAGAGCTTTACGAGAAGGCCTTGAAAATGGAGCCCAAACCAGACCAGGCTGAGAGGCTGAATAACAAAATCAAGGGACTGGAAGAGAAGAAGTGAGCGAAACCCCAAGCTCCAAGCGCCAAATCCCAGATAAACTCCGATTATCGAAATTCCAAATTCGAAACAGAACCGCTTCGGTCATTCGGGATTGTTGTTTGGAACTTATTTGGGATTTGTGATTTAGAGTTTGAAATTTGATTTCCTTCCCTTATCCTCCTGCAACAGGGGGGAAGATGCTTAAAATATCTCCATTTTTCAGTCGCTGGTCCTTCTTTCCATGGGTGCCGTTTATCAGGATAATTTTCGGAATATCTTCGGGTAGGTTCAGCTTCGAAAGGATATCCTGAACCCGCGAGTGATCATCGATCTCCATCTTACAGGAAAAGCGACCGCTCCCTTTGGGAAGATAATCTCTCAGCGTGGCAAAAAGTTTGACCTCAATCTCCATGGGGTGATTCCCTCAATTCTCCTGCTTTCTTGCCTTCCCGCTCCTTCTCCTTAATTATATTGAAAATCCTCCTCTCATGCAAGCGATTCAGGGAGGCGAGTTAGAGGATCTTCATCTTCCCGGGGGGACCGTGAACCACCTCGCCTACGACCGAGGCGTCCGGGATCCCCTCTTTTCGCAGGCTCTCCACGAGGCCCTCTGCTTTTCCGGAGGGCAGAGCGATCAGGAGTCCGCCGGAAGTCTGGGGATCATAAAGAAGATCGACCAGGAGGGCCAGGACGGTGACATCGACCTCCACCTTACAGGAATAGAATTTCCGATTCGAATGGGCGCCGCCGGGTATGAGTCCAAGGGTTGCGTATTCCAGCGCTCCTGGAAGGATCGGAATTCTTTCCGATCGGATCACCATTCCCACCTGGCTCGCCACAGCCATTTCCAGGGCATGGCCAATGAACCCGAAGCCGGTAATGTCCGTGCAGGAATGGGCTCCGAAGGCCCGCATCTGTTCGGAGGCTTTGCGGTTAAGGGCAACCATGGTCTCTACCATCTTGCTTACCGCCTCCTCCGACGCCATCCCGCCTTTGAGGGCTGTGGAGATGATTCCTGTGCCAATCGGTTTGGTGAGAACGAGTTGATCACCAGGAAGGGCTTTGGCATTGCTCAGGATCTTATCCGGGTGAATGATTCCCGTCACCGACAGGCCGTACTTCAGCTCCGGGTCCTCGACGGTGTGTCCTCCAACCAGGGCGACACCCGCCTCTGCCATCTTCGAAAGGCCCCCCAACAGGATCTCTTTCAGAATGGATGAGGAAAGTGTCTTGATGGGGAAGGCGACAAGATTCATCGCTGTAAGAGGCTTCCCTCCCATCGCATAGACATCACTCAGAGCGTTTGCCGCCGCTACCTGGCCAAAGGTGAAAGGGTCATCGACGATGGGCGTGAAGAAATCGACCGTTTGAACAAGGGCAATCTCATCGGTCAGCTTGTAGACTCCAGCGTCGTCCGAGGTCTCCAGTCCCACTAAGACGTTGGGATCTCTCGGAAGGGGCAGTTCTTTCAAAATCTGGTCCAGATCCTCTGGACCCACTTTTGAGGCTCAACCCGCCTTTCGAACCTTCTCAGTTAAACGCACCGGTTTCGTTTCCATGTCCTGTGATCACCTCCGTTTCGCTGCTGTAAGTGACACTGAAACGGTCACTCTCCTTTTCTTCCCTGCCGCTCCCTCTTCTGAAACGCGCCCTTCTTGTCCCTCAGATACCATTCTCGAACCGGTATCCTATTGCCCTCAAGGACGCGGATCGCCTCTTCTTCAGCTTCTTCGGACAGTTCGATGGCCATTCCGCAGTCGGAACTGATTTCCCTCGGCACGGGGATTAAGTCAATTCTCATCCCCTCCGCCTTGAGAAGCTTCTCGGCTCGCATCACCTGATGAATCGATTCCAGGAGCACGACCGTCTTCATGGTCTGATCAATCGATCGGCCTCGAAGAGCGACCGGGCAATCTCATACATATTCGAAACCCTGCCGACTCTTAGCTTCTCTTTTAGCCCGTAGAAGTCAAGGCATGTGCCGCAGGAGAGGATCTCCACTCCTTTTTCCGATAGGGTCCTGAGAGCCTCCAGCACTTCAGAGCCTTCCGAAGCCAGCCGGACGCCGCTGTTGATGAAGACCATACGGGCCGGCTTTGTCTCCAGGTCCTCGAGGGTCTTCAGGAAAGCCCTCATCAGGATGGCTCCCAGGGCTTCCTCTCCAACACCGAGGAGATGGGAGTTGATGTAGACCAGAACGTTTAAGGCCTTCTCTTCTGGGTAAGAGAGCTTTCCTTTCTCGCGGTGCGTCCCCTTTTCGATATGGAGATAGAACCCCTGCTCCCTTTTCTCCACTCTGACAGCACATCCCTGGCTTTTGGCAAATCGCTCCACGTTTTCACAGGAGGAAGGGTCATCGACAAGGATGATGATGGATCCCTCTTCCAGTTGTTCAAGGGCACTCCTTGTAATCATGACAGGCTCTGGACAAGCTTTTCCACGACAATCGATCTCTGGCATAGGTTACCTCCTCACAATACCATTTTAATGGGTCAGGGCAATAAGTCAAATCGGATTTTTCAATAGGCCAGCTTCAAAATGACCAGGGATCCCAATAGATTCCAGGCTCCTTTTTCTCCATGGTCTCCCTTTGGGCCCCCGTGAGACATAACTCCCCGTCGCCTCTCTGTCTTGCTGGGAAAGATCAAAATTGTTATAAATAGCTTATAAGATTACCGGGAGGGAGGTGTGGAAAGATGTATAAAAAGATTCTGGTGCCATTGGACGGTTCCGAGCTGGCCAAAAAGGCCTTAGGCCAGGCTGAGAAACTGGCCAAACTTTTTGATTCCGAAATCATTCTTTTACAAGTCGTCCCGTTTATGCCTATTTATGGTGCTCCGGAGCTCGTCACTCCTCTCATTGTCGATGAAAAGCATAAGGAATCGGCCGAGCGGTATCTCACAAACCTGGCGGAGGAACTGAAAGCGAAAGGGCATAAGGTCTCAGCCACGGTGAAGACAGGCCAGCAGGTGGCAACCGAGATTATCGATTTTGCAAAAGCGAATGGCGTTGATCTCATAGTCATGAACACACACGGTCGATCGGGGATCAGCCGATGGTTTCTGGGAAGCGTCACCCTCAAGGTCCTGACCCGGGCGGAGACACCGATCCTTCTCGTCCGTTCAAAGCTATAGCTTTCTTCGACTCGTATGGCAACGATACTCATCGGACTTTATATCGCGTGTGAATTGATCGGAGTAGGGAAAGTGGGCTGACATCACCTTCTCTGTGAAATGATGATCAGTTCAGAGAAGGTGGATGATTCTGATCGTATCAGAGGTTCGGGGCATCTACAATTTCGACTTTGAATTCTTTGGCATCGGCAGGTAAATCTCTGAAGACAACCGTGAACGGTACTGATTTACTGGCAGGAATCATCATTTCTCCCTCGGTCTGGGGTTTCAGGATCAGGTCTCCCTTAAAGAAATCGGAAGGCAGATTCTTCAGATCACTTCGAGAGATCACCCGGCCACAGATCGTCTCCTTCTCTGCGACCCGATTCTTTTCCGTGTCGTAGATTACAACCTTTATCCTAATGTATTTCTTCGTGAAGCCGGATTGGTTGTTCACCCTCCCTTCAATGACAGAGAGGGGGATTTCCCCGATGCGTTCTTCATATCGGCTGAAATCTCCAACGGTCAGCCCCTCGTTTTCCGTTCCCCAGATCTGATGCCAGACCTGGGTGATCTTCTCTATCGGCTGCTCCACGTAGGAGGAAAGCCTGCCGCCCGATCCCAACTCCGTCGAGAGATAGAAGATCCCAAAGACGATCAGAAGGAGGATGATGACAAGAGCAAAAATCATGGAAGGTCCTCTCCTCTCGGCCCGGGAAACTCTGATGGGCCTGGAGGGCTCGGCCTCTCCTTTCTCCTCCTCTGTGGACCGCGCAGGTTCCTCTTCAATCCTTTCCGCCGAGGCCTTTGGGGGGGGGAGAGAGACCTCTTCCCCCTCAGGAGAGGGTTCTTCCTTTCCCTCTTCCTCACCGGACTTAGGAGGAGGCCCTGCTTTTTCTCTCTGGGCGGGCGTCCGATCTTCATGGTACTTAGCAAAAGTATCGAAATCCTCGAAGACCTCTTCCTTCGCCTCAGGAGAAGGGACAACATAGAAGACGTGCTTGCATCGCGAGCACCGTACCTTGGCTCCTTTGGCCGTTATCTTTGAGTCATCCAGATTAAACTTGGTTAAGCAGGAGGCGCAGGTGATGATCATGGAGGGCTCCTATTCTTTTGGCGGTTAAGGACATTATCGTGAAAGGGCTGGAAAAAATCAAGAGCAAAATCATTGAAAAAAAAGAGACGCCCCACCGGGGCGTCTCCGCAGTAAAGTCCGTGAGGAGGGTATGGAAGGGATTACCGTCCCAGTCTTTTCTTAAACTCCTCCTTCAGCATTGGCACGACCGTAAAGAGGTCACCCACGACGCCGTAGGTAGCAATCTTGAAAATAGGAGCCTCAGGATCCTTGTTGATGGCGACGATGATATCGGAAGTCTTCATCCCGGCCTGATGCTGAATTGATCCTGAAATGCCGCAGGCGATATAGATTTTCGGCCTGACGGTCCGGCCTGTCTGGCCCACCTGGTGCTCATAGGGGATCCAGCCCGAATCGACTGCTGCGCGAGAGGCTCCTACAGCAGCGCCCAATACGGTTGCCAGCTCACGGATCACCTTGAAATTTTCAGCATTTCCAAGCCCTCTTCCTCCTGAGACGATGATCTCCGCGTCGACCAGATTGACCATTTCAGCCCCTTTGAGGAATTCGAGGACTTTTGTCCTGACCTGTTCTTCCGTCATATCAAAGGGTTCCCGGATGGTCTCCCCCTTTCTTGACTCATCCTTCTGGGGCATCTGGAATACCTTCGGCCGGACCGTAGCCATCTGGGGCCGGTAGTTCGGATAGTCGAGAATGGTTGCCATAATATTTCCGCCAAAAGCAGGTCGGGTCTGGCGCAGGTATTTCGTCTCCGGATCGATGTCGAGACCCGTACAATCGGCCGTCAATCCGGTCTCCAGGGTTGTTGCAACGGTTCCTGCAAAGTCTCGGCCCTGGGTCGTGGCTCCGTAGAGCACGATTTCAGGTTTATGCTTCCGGATCAGATTCACAGCCCCACGGGCATAGGGATCGGTCCGATAGGTTCTTAGGAGCGGGCTTTCCGTGACGTAAACTTTTTCTGCGCCGTAAGAAAAGACCTCTTTCGTAAAGGCGTCGACCTTTTCGCTATCGCACAAGAGCATCCCGCATAGCTTACACCCAACGTCGTCCGCCAGCTTTCTTCCCTGGCCCAGAAGCTCAAAGGAGACATTGGCAATCTTTCCTCCTTCATGCTCGATAAATACCCAGACATCCTTATAGGCAGCCATCTCCGCGCCCGCCACCTTCTCTTCCTTTTCGAGGGTGATCGCACTGACCGGACAGACATCCACGCAAGCGCCGCAAAAAGTGCATTTCTCATCCACCACAGCAATCCCTTCCTTCATGCTCAATGCTCCGAAGGGACAGGCTGGAATACACGACTCACATCCTGTACAGGTCTTTCCATCAATCAATAAACTGGCCATTCGCTTATCCTCCCATATCATTTAGGTAAAAACAGCATAGCGCATAGGGCGTAGCGCACAGCGTGACTTCAATAGTTCAGCGTGAGAATTCTCTTTTAACCCCTGGGATCTATGTGGGCTTTTCTCCAAACCTTAGCCTCAGCCTTAACCTTAACCTTAACCTTACTTGATAAGTTTCGATTCCATCAGTTTATTTACCAGGAGAGGGACGACATCCGCGATCTCCCCTTTCAGCACTTCCCCACCCCCTCGGGTTTCGGGCGAAAAAATCTTCATCACCCAGGTCGGGGAACCCTTCAGCCCAACCCGATTCTCATCCACCGGGAGCTCTTTGACTGTCCAGGTAGGGATCTGGGCCTTGGCGGCTTTTTTGATTCCGAGAAGGGAAGGAAGCCGCGGTTCGTTGATATCCTTGACCACGGTAATCAGAGCCGGGAGGGAGGACTCTACAACCTCTCTCCCGTTTTCGAGCATCCGCTCCACAATGATCCTCTTCTTAGACGGATCAATCTCTCTGACTTTACAGACATAGGTCAATTGTGGAATGCCGAGACGGGTTGCGATCCCTGGACCGACCTGGGCCGTATCTCCATCAATGGCCTGTTTTCCGCAGATGATGAGATCCACCTCTCCGATTTTCTCAATGACTTTGGACAGGGTATAGGCCGTGGCCAGCGTATCCGCTCCTGCAAAGGCCCTGTCTGAGATGAGGTAGGCTTTATCCGCCCCCACGGCCAAGGCATTCTTTAACACCTCGATGGCCTGAGGTGGGCCCATGCTGATAACGTGGACTTCCCCTCCGCATTTCTCCTTTGTCAAAAGGCCTTCTTCAATCGCAAACTCGTCGAATACATTCGTGATGCTCTCAACACCCTCTCGAACCAGGGTGTTGGTCTCCGGGTTGATTTTTACATCGGTTGTGTCCGGCACCTGTTTGACGCATACGACAATCTTCACCTTTTCCTCCTTATCTCCCCTTGTAACTGGGTTTTCTCTTCTCAATGAAAGCCGTCATCCCTTCCTTCTGATCCTCGGTGGCAAACCCGACGCTGAAGGCATAGGACTCTAAAGAACATGCCTCCGTGAGATCCATGTTGAAGCCAGCTTCCACCACCATCTTGGCCAGTCTCACCCCTACGGGTCCGTTCCCTGCAATCTGGGCAGCCACCTTCTTGGTCTCTTCCATCAGGGAGGCCTGGGGGAAGACCCGATTGACAATTCTCATCTGAAAGGCCTCCTCGGCACTGATCATCTTCCCCGTGAAAATCAGCTCTTTGGCCTTCCCTTTTCCAATCAGACGGGGAAGCCTCTGGGTTCCTCCAAAGCCCGGGAAGATCCCAAGGGTGACCTCGGGAAGTCCGAACTTCGCATTTTCCGAAGCGTAGATGAAATCGCACGCGAGGGCAATCTCCGTACCTCCCCCCAGGGCATAACCGTTGACAGCAGCAATGACAGGACGATCCAGATCCTGGATCATTTTGAGGGTAAGATGCCCCATCTTGGAAAAATTAAGGGCTTCAATGGAATTCATGCCCCTCATCTCAGCGATATCAGCCCCTGCTACAAAGGCCTTCTCTCCGGCTCCGGTAACGATGAGAACCTTCCACTCTGGATGGTTCCTGGCTTCCTGGACCCCCATCTGTATGTCTTTGAGGGTCTCCATGTTCAATGCGTTAAGGGCTTTCGGCCGATTGATGGTGAGGATACCAATTTCATTTTCAGCGGTCAATGAGATATTCTTGAATTCCATCGCATGTTCTCCCTGTGTCTGTGTCAGTGATTCGTGTCAGTGTCCTGACCTTAGCCTTAACCTTAGCCTCAACCTTCTCTTTAACTTCTTTCGACGATCATGGCCATGCCTTGACCGCCACCGATGCAGAGGGTGGCCAGTCCAAGGCCAATGTTTCTCCGCTTCATCTCGTGAATAAGGCTCACGATCAACCTTGCTCCCGTGCACCCGATGGGATGGCCGAGGGAGATGCCGCTCCCATTTACGTTCGTCTTGTCCATATCGAAATGAAGCTCCCGAATGCAGGCAATAGCCTGGGAGGCAAAGGCCTCATTCAGCTCGATCAGTCCGATGTCGCCGAGTGAAACCCCCGCCTTCTTCAATACCTTTCGTACGGCAGGAATGGGGCCCAGGCCCATGTAGGCCGGGTCAATTCCGGCCGTGGCGTAGGCCCTGATTTTGCCCAGTGGTTTCAGGTTCAATGACTTTGCCTTCTCTCCCGACATGAGAAGCAGGGCCGCCGCTGCATCGTTAATGCCCGAGGCATTCCCTGCTGTGACCGTCCCCCCTTTCTTGAAGGCCGTTGGAAGTTTCGCCATCTTTTCGAGAGAAGTATCCATGGGCCGCTCATCGGTATCAATCCTCAAGGGTTCTCCTTTCTTTTGAGGAACTTCCACGGGGACGATCTCGTCCTTAAGGATTCCTTTCTGAATGGCTGCTCGGGCCCTCTGGTGGCTGAGGAGCCCCAGTTCGTCCTGTTCCTTTCTTGAAATCCCGTACTTTTCCGCAATATTCTCCGCAGTCAACCCCATATGATATCCGTAGAAGATCTCAAAAAGACCGTCAAAGACCATGAGATCCACCATCTCTTGGTTGAACATCCTTGCGCCCCACCGGCCCTGGGGGAACGCATAAGGAACCTGACTCATGTTCTCCATACCCCCCGCTACCACTACATCCGCGTCTCCGAGGAGAATCGATTGAGCACCCAGGGCAACGGCTTTGAGTCCCGAGGCACAGACTTTATTGATCGTAAAGGCATTGGCCTCTTTTGGCATGCCGGCATAGATCATGGCCTGACGGGCGGGGTTCTGTCCCTGACCCGCCTGGAGCACATTTCCCATGATCACCTCATCAACCTGGATCCTCCCCAAGGCCTCATCCCATCTTGAATGGGTTTTCTCCAATTCGGTCAACCCTGCCCCTTTGAACACGTCCGGTTCCACCTCTAACGTTTCCTTGCCTGTAAAAGGCCGAAGGCTCACCTTTTGAAATACCTCCCTAATAACGGTGGCCCCCAGCTTCACGACAGAAACATCCTTCAATGTACCCCCGAAATTTCCAATCGCTGTCCGTGCTCCACTCACAATCACCACTTCTTTCATCTTGGTCTCCTTATGGGCTCCTTATGTTCTCCATCCCTCTTCGCAGACAATGGGTGGAGAGACAGGTTAAAAGATAATTTTCACAAGAATGTTTTTTATCCCAAAACGATTCTTTTGTCAACTTCTTTTTCGCAAAGTGTGATATCAGTTATTTCTTTTTATTTTTGAAAGGTTAGAAGCTGCTGAGATTGCCCGTATGAGGTTTGTTGGATCGGCCAGGCCTCTGCCTGCGATATCATAGCCGGTGCCATGGCCCACTGACGTCCGAATGAAGGGTAGCCCCAGGGTAAAATTGACCGCCTCTCTGAAATCAAACATCTTAATTGGAATAAGGCCCTGGTCATGATACATGGCGATCACAGCATCGAAGAGACGATGGCTTGAGACATTGAAAAAAGAATCAGCCGCAAAAGGCCCTTGAACTTCTATCCCGTGGTTCTTCGCCTCCTCAATAGCTGGAATGATTTCCCCTTTCTCCTCATCGCCCAGAAGCCCTTCTTCTCCACAATGGGGATTGAGGCCAAGGACAGCGATTCTGGGGCGGGAGATCGCGAAGAATCTCCTTAACCCTTCGTCAGCCATCTCGATCTTGGAGAGAAGTCGATCGCGAGTAACCCATTTGGAGACCTCTTTCAGGGGAAGATGGGTTGTCACGAGGATGACCTTCCATTTCGATCCCAGAAACATCATGGCAACCGAGGGAGCACGAGCCAGGTGGGCGAGAAGCTCCGTATGGCCACAAAAGGCATGACCTGCCAGATTGATCGCCTGTTTATTGATCGGGCAGGTGGTGATGGCATCGAGATCGCCCCGCTCGATCCACCGGACAGCCTCTACGATGCATTTCACCATGGCCTCACCACATTTTCGGTCGGGATATCCATAGCGGATTGAGGTTCCCTCCAGCTGGCTCGATGGGACGAGAAAGATCTTTCCGGGACGGAATTCGTTTCTCGGAATCGCTTCTACGACCTCCACCGGGGTGGAGAGCCCGAGCATTTCCGCCGTTCTTGTGATGACGCCTCGATCACCAAAAAGAACGGGCCGACAAACATTGAAGGGTTCGTCTGTTGACAGGGCCTTAACCGCGATCTCCGGTCCAATACCGGTGGGATCTCCCATCGTGATGCCGATAACAGGAAGAGCCATGACGTCGCCTTTCGTCGAGTAGATCCGGCAGGGGTGTTCAAAGGAACGCCCCTGCTCAAGGGGATAGAACGGGAATCAGGCTACAGCCTGATTTCAATAACGGATTTTTCCCGGAGTGTCGAAATGAACTGCTTGAATGCCTTTTCTGCCTCGCTTTCCTGATAGTCCTGCTGGACCTTCTCTTTCACTTCCTCAAAAGGAACGGGCCCTCCTCCCTTCCGATCAGCCAGTTTGATCATATGGAAACCATATTCCGTCCGGACAATGCCGCTCACCTCTCCCACTTTCAGACGGAGCGCCTCCCTCTCAAAAGACGGCAGAAGCTCTCCCTTCTTGAAATAACCCAGGTCCCCACGGTCCTTGGCACTGATATCCTCCGAATAGAGAAGGGCCATCTCTCCGAAGTCTTCTCCTTTGTTGATCTTTTCAAGGACCTTCTGGCACTTCTTCTTTGCCTCCCGAACCTGTTCCGGTGTCGCTCCCTTTGGAATAACAAAGAGGATATGATGGGGTCGATACATCTCGGTGCTTCGATACCGGTTGCTATTTTTCTGGTAGAAGTCGAGGAGTTCCTTTTCGCCCCCTTTTGTCTCCGTCTTCACGGACCACTGGAGTACCTTCATGCGCTGGATCTGCTTTTCAATCTGCTTCTTGAACCCCTCGAGAGTCGAGCCTTCTTTCGTCAGGCCCTTTTCGAGATCCTCTTGCGTAGCATTGTTTCGCTGCCTGACCTCCTCGAGGGCCGACTCGATCTCTTTCGCTGTGACTCGGACTCCCGCTCTCTTCGCCTCCTGCTCAATCAATTTATCATCGATAATCTGCTCAAGCACCTTTCGCCGCAACTCCCGGAGCTGCTCCTTCTTTTCCAGCCGATCCTCGGCCTGGATGTTTTCAAGAAGGGGACTGGTCCATTTCTCCACCTCTGAAAGGGTGATAATATCCTGGTTGACGACCGCCACAATACGATCGACCACAGCCACGGTTTCAGAGAGCGATCCCTGAAAGCCAAATAGAAAGAGAAAAACGCTGACGATCTTAAGAATCTTCATCATCTCTCTTCTCCTCGCATCATGATTTAAGCAGCTCTTTGTTGACCTTAACCTTTGCCTTCTCCTTAAGGCCTTTCAGCCACGTTTCGTATTCTTGCTCGTTTCGCCTTTGGAACAGTTCCTGGAGGATCCGCGACCTTGCTTCTTCGAAGGGGATCTCCCGAGGACCGACCCTCCCCTCCAGTTTAAAGATATGGTATCCATAGGGGCTTTTGACGACCTCACTCACCGATCCGATCTCCATCGTGAAGAGGCAATCGAATTCAGGAGGTTTTTCTCCCCGGCTGAAATAGCCAAGATCCCCGCCGTCAACATTTTCGGGTCCCAGCGATTTCTCCCTGGCAAGCTTCTCGAACCGTTCCCCCTTTTTCAGACGCTTCAGAAGCTGAAGCGCCTCCTCCCCGTCGGACACGACAATTTGACGTGCCCTTACCCTTTCAACCATCTGGAATGAAGACCGGTTTGCTTCATAGAACTGAAGGATTTCCTGTTCACTAACCTTCCTCGGTTGAGAGCGGGCGCTACGCATCATCTTTTCAGCCAGTAGCTTCTCTTCGAGCCAGCCCTTCCACTGCTCGATGGTGATTCCCTTTTGACCCAGTCTTTCCCCAAATCCTTCTCCTGGATAGTCCTTTCGAATCTCAAGGAGGGCTTGATTCATCTCCATCTCAGAGATCATTACTCCGAGGCGACGGGCCTCCTGGGCCAAGATCTTGCGCTCAACCACCTGGTCAAGGTAGGACCGTTTCAGGCTTTCCAGGTCTCTTCCAGGGCCCGGGTTCTCCGGTTCAAGGATTAGCTCTTTGAATTCCCGGTTGAATTCCTCAACCGTAATGACCACATCATTGATTCGTACGAGGCCGTGTTCAGGAAGGTCTCCACTCCATTCACCACAGGCACACAAGCCAAGGCTGAGCAACAAACCTAAAATGGGATAGTACCGTTTCATCGCTTCTCTTTCTCTGGCTTGGTTTCCTTCTTCTCTTCTGCTTTCCCCCCTTTTTTCTCATCCTTTTTTTCATCCACCTTAAACTGCTTCGCAACTTCTTGGTTCCAGAGTTTATCGTTGACAATGACCTTGGCTTTCGATTTCGCCTCTTTCACATATTCAAGGTAGGCATCCTGCTTTTTCTTGCCCTGAAGGTAAAACCGGATCTTCTCTTTCACCTGATCGTAGGGCCTCAGGACCTTGCCCCGTTTGTCTTCCAGTTGGAGGATGTGATATCCATAAGGGGTCTTGATGACCTCGCTTCGATCCCCCTTCTTGCGGAGAGAGAAGGCTGCTTCCTCAAACTGGGAAAACGTCGGGGATAATTGACCCCTCCGGATATACCCGAGATTTCCTCCGTCCTCCCGGGTCCTGTCGATATTGTAGGTGGATGCCAGCTTCTCGAAGCTCTCGCCCTTGGAAAGCCCTGCTAACACCTCCTCCAAAACAGGCTCCGAGGCGACAAAGATATGCCTGATCTTGACCTCCAGAGGCTCTGTAAATCGATCCTCGTTCTCCTTATAATACTTCAGTATTTCATTTTCGGTGACCTCCCCCTTCGTCCTCAGGACCTCTTCAAGAAGGGCATCAATGATCATCGCCCTTTGGAAGTCCTCCACCTTCTGTTTGATCTCTTTGTTCTTATCGAGACCCTTCTTCTTGGCCTCCTGGAAGAGGACTTCCCGTGTCACTACGTAACTCTCGAGAAACTCTCTCAACCCCTTTTCGTTGAGCAGTTTCATCTTCCCCTCTAAGGGCTGCTGTTCCGATATCTGACGGAACTCGTCGAGAGAGATGGACACGTTGTTGATCTTGACCAGTTCCTTGCCCTTGAGCTTGTTGCCGTCCGACCTCTCGCAGCCCGAGAGAAGGAACGCCAGGATGAGCGGGACCATCAAAAAGGTCAGGCGCCTTTCTATCATTATCGTCTCCTTCTCCACCACGAATTGTTGTCCTTTATGAGTCCCATACTGAAAACAGCCATTTGAGTTGAAGGGCCCTCAGTGGAAAGATGCCATACGAAATCTATCATATCATGCCAAGGCTTGCAATAGCCTTTTCGCTGCTCCGAAGGGATCTTTCCTCATGCCGGGCCATCCATCGACGATCAGCTTGGAGTCCGGGGTCAATCGATAGGAACCCTTTCCATGATGGATCAGATCGAGAACCTTCTCCGGCGAGACCTTCGTCCTCTCATCGAAGGTGATCGCAAGGGAGGAGGGAGTCTCCTCAAACTTCCTGATGGAAAGCCGCGTCAGGAGAACCTTCACTTTGATCACCTCGAGAAGATGCTCCGCCTCCTCAGGGACCTTGCCAAATCGGTCCACGAGCTCCTGCCGGATTTTCTCCACATCGTCATCCGACCGACTGAGGGAAAGCCTCCGATAGAGGCTCAATCGTTCGGCGGGTTCCTCCACATAGTCCTCCGGAATGAAAGCGGGAAGGTGGAAGTGGATTTCAGGGGTGACCTCCTCAATAACCTCTTCGCCCTTCAATTCCTTGATCGCCTTTTCCATCAGATGGGTGTAATATTCAAACCCCACTGCATGAACATGGCCGGATTGAGATGAGCCAAGAAGGTTCCCGGCGCCCCGGATCTCAAGATCATGAAGGGCCAGCTTGAACCCGGAGCCGAGCTCACTCAATTCCTGTATGGCCCGGAGCCTTTTCATAGCATCGCCCGAAAGGGTCAGGTCACTGGGGACCAGGAGATAAGCGTAGGCCTGGCGGCTTCCTCGTCCGACTCGGCCACGAAGCTGATAGAGATCTGCCAGACCAAATCGCTCCGCATGGTTGATGAAAATGGTATTGGCTGTCGGGATATCGAGGCCTGATTCAATGATACTGGTGCAGACGAGGAGGTTATATTCCTTCCTCACGAATTGGAGCATCACCTTCTCGAGTTCCCTCTCCTTCATCTGGCCATGGGCAATGGCCAGCGAAGCCTCGGGAAGGAGACGCCTCAAATGAGTCGCGATGGCATGGATATTCTGGATCCGATTATGGACGAAGAAGACCTGTCCTCCTCTCTGAAATTCTCTCAAGACCGCCTCCCGGATGACCTCATCATCATAGCGAGCGACGAAGGTGCGAATGGCGAGGCGATTTTCAGGGGCCGTCTGAATGAGGCTGAGATCGCGAATCCCTGAAATGGCCATCTGCAGCGTTCTGGGAATGGGGGTGGCGGTGAGCGTCATGACGTCCACCAGTTTTCTGAGCTGCTTCAGCTTCTCCTTATGGGAGACGCCGAAACGGTGTTCCTCATCGACCACCACCAGTCCCAAATCCCGAAAGGCGACATCTTTCTGGAGAAGCCTGTGGGTCCCGATGACGATATCGACCTTTCCCTCTTTCACGTGCTCGAGGATCTCCTTTTGTTCCCGGGAACTTTTGAATCGACTCAACACTTCAATCACGACCGGGTAGGTCTTGAACCGATCGCGAAAGGTCTGGTGATGCTGTTGTGCAAGCACGGTCGTGGGCACCAGGACAGCCACTTGCTTCCCGCTCATGACAGCCTGATACGAAGCCCGGATGGCCACCTCAGTCTTCCCGTAACCGACATCCCCGCAGATCAGCCGATCCATGACCCTGGGTCTGCCGAGATCCTGCATCACCTCTTCGATCGCCCGGGTCTGATCGGGTGTCTCCTCATAATCGAAAGTGGCCTCAAATTCTCTATAGAACTGGTCCAGGGGAGGAAAGGTGAAGCCCTCGAAGGCCTGCCGGGCTGCGTAGAGATCGAGGAGCTCCTTGGCGACTTCCGTCACAGCGGCTTTCACCTTCTTCTTCGTCCTCTGCCAGGAGCCGCTCCCCAGTTTATCGAGCCGGGGAGGTTTCCCGTCGCCTCCGGTGTAGCGCTGAATGAGATTGAGCCGATCCACAGGGACATAGAGTTTATCTCCATCCAGGTATTCCAGGAGGAGATAGTCATTCGATACGCCCCAGATGTTGAGATGTTTTAAGCCGCGGTAGACGCCAATCCCGTAATCGACATGGACGATAAAATCGTTCTCCCGAAGCTCTCGAAGGGAAGAAAGGAAAGGCCCTCCTCGTTTTCTTCGCTCCCTCAACCTTCTTCTTTCCCCAAAGATCTCCTCCTCGGTAAGAAGGACCCAGTCTTCATGGGTATTTCGAAACCCCGTTGAGAGGGGGCCGGCAAAGAGGACAGGAAGTTTCTCCTCTTGATCCACCACCTCCATAAAGGATCTTTCTCTTTCGAGGTGAGACTCCATCTCATAGTGGGAAAGAAGGTCTCTCAGCCTCTCGGCCTGGCCTGAAGTATGAGAGACAAGAAAAATCCCCATCCCCTGTTCCTGCCAGTTGCGAACCTTCCGGACCAGGACGGAGAAAGGAGATGTCTCACCCGGATCGAGCTCGGGAGAGAGGCTTGCCTTCATCTCTCTTCGGAGATCTTCATTTGCTTCCATCTCAAAAAGAAAAACATGCTGGGCCTCCGGGGAAACAAGGGGGCTCTCCTCCAGAAAGACCGTTTGGAGTCGATCGAGCCGATGGGAGATCTCCTCCGAACCGAGATAGACCGATTCGGGTGAAGGGGCCAGGCTTCTTTTCGTCAGCGCCTTCTCATAGTGATCCCAGACCAGACGGGAGAAAGTCTCGGCCTCTTTCTTCACCTCCTCCCAGGAATCGACAAAAACGATCCTGTCCCCTCTCCAGTAGTCAAAAAAGGTGGCCATGGGTTCTTGTGAGGGATCTGCCAAGGTATCTCTCGCAGGCAGGAGAAACACCTCTTCCGTCATGCTGTCCTGGATGGAACGCTGGGTCTCCGTCTCGAACCTGCGAATGGACTCCAGGCGATCTCCGTCAAACTCCAGCCGCAACGGCTCTTCGTAGAACGGAGAATAAATATCAATGATGGCTCCGCGAAGACTGAATTCGCCCCTCTCCTCAACAACCTTCACCTGCGTGTAACCCCCCTGGTGGAGGTAGTCGACCAGTTTGTCCCGGTTCACCTCTTCCCCGACGGAGAAGGGAAATACAGATCGTCTCAAATCGGAGGGAGGAAGCACTTTTTGCATCAGGGCTCTGACAGGGGCGATGATCACTGCCTCCTCCTCCCCCAGAACAGAGAAGAGACTTTTCACCCTTTCTCTCACAATCTCCGGGTGAGGCGGGATCTCATCATAAGGAAGCGTTTCCCACGGTGGAAAGATATACGATGGAGCCTCTCCGTTCCTCTGAAAAAATCGTAGGTCGTCATGAAACGCCTCAGCCCTCTCCATGTCAGGGACAATGACAAGGATCGCACCCCTTATCCTCTCTCTCCATCGGGACAAAATGTAGGCCTTCGAAGAAGCCCGGAGCCCGGGCAGCCCGATCCATTTCCAATTCTTCCGCGGTTCGGATTCAAGCCAATTCCAGAATGGTTCCAGCGTCTTTTTCATTCCGTCTTGCATATCATCTTATTTTCCTATCTAAAGGGACGGGGTGTCAAGACAGGGTAGGCGTAGCAAAAGCACCAAATCCCAAGCACCAAATTACAAATGAATTCCAATCACCGAGATTCCAGATTGCATCACAGGATAGGACCGCTACTGAATCGTGAACGGTTTCGGTCATTCGAAATTGATACCTGGAGCTTATTTGGTATTTGTGCTTTGGAGATTCAGGTTTTATCGGCCCTTTTTGTGGCGATAGAACCTGATCCACTTCAAAGAGAGAGGATAGGCTGCCAGGGCAAGGAGAATGGAAAGGATCAATGATCCGATGGTAAATGACCATAGAAAACCCCATTGAGATGCGAGGCAGTTCCAGAATTCGGGAGCAAAGAATCCGCGATCACTTCCCTCACGCAGGACCTCCCTGAGAGCCGAACTCTCGATACGAAATCGAGTCAAACACATCCCTGCCCATGTGGCCAGCGTGTAGTAAGGGACGATCCACCAGGGCGCATTCGACCAGACCCCCAGAAGAATCGCCACCCGGTTCAACCGGAAGAGGAAAGCAATCGCCAGGCCCGCCAGGGTGTGAAAGCCCAGGAACGGTGAAAACCCGAGAAAGAGGCCAATGGAGTAAGCAAGGGCTGTTCGTTCGGGGGTGTCTTCGATATGGAGGAGCTTTTTGACCAGGTCTTTCGGGCTGATTTTTTTCATAGGAGCCGTGAAGTATTCAGCCTTTCTTCAATTTGACCTTCCGGTCACGAAGTCGCACTCTCTGGCGAGGAAACAGGTCATACATTGCGGGCTTTTCGCTTTGCAGACCAGCCTTCCAAACCGGATGAGGTTGATGTGGAGTGATAAAGACTTGCCTTCCGGAACGAGAAGCTCCATCCACGGGTGTGCTTCTTCCGCATCCATCTCTTCAGGGATGAAGCCCATGCGTTTACCGATTCTCAGGATGTGAGTATCGACGGGGAAAGCTTCCCTTCCCAGGCCAAAAAGGAGAAGGCAGTGAACAGTCTTGGGACCTACGCCTTTAAGTCCTCCGATCGTCTCTTTGATTTTGTCCGAATCCATCCCTCTCAATATGTTCAAAGACAGTTTTCCGTAGCGCTCCTTGGTCCATTGGAGGATCTCCTGGATTCGTTTTGCTTTCTGGTTCGCCAGCCCTCCCGAACGGATGGTCCGGACAACAGCCTGTGTCTTTGCCTGAAGGACATCCGCCCAGCGGGGGAATTCGTCCTTCAATCTGTGGTAGGCCTGGTCCCTGTTCTGGTCGTTGGTATTCTGCGAAAGAATGGTCAGGATGAGTACGTCGAGGGGATCTTCTTTTCCTCTCTTCGGAGGGATGCCGTATCGCTTCTCCAAAAGGCCCGTTATCCTTTCCACCTTCCTCTTTCTCTTTTCAGATTCTTGCCATGGCTGTTTTAATTTTCTCACTGAGATGTCCCTTGAGGAGGCCCCCCACCCGTTCCTTGACTCGGATCACAAAGCCCTGATAGGTCTCCCCTCCCTCCAGGACCTGAAGATAGAGATCTGCCAAGTCGGGATAGCGTTTTAATGTTTGGTAAGCCAATTTTGGAAACCGGAAAACAAATCGAGAAAAGTGGAGGGCCCATTTCAACTTTTCAACGATATGAAATCGTACTGCGATTTGATAGAGATCCGAAGGTGGGATTCCCCTTCCTTTCGATTGAATGATGGCGTCTGCTGCCAGCATCCCGCTTCGAAGGGCATAATAGATCCCTTCCCCTGTCAGGGGATCCATGAGATGGGCCGCATCGCCTACGAGAAGTAACCTTCCCCGGGAGACCGTTTGCTTTTCATCGTGGAAGGAGGGCAAGGGATGTCCGAGGATACGTTCCGTCTTCGCTTCCTTCAGGTAGTCGAGCCCTCTCACGAACGTGGCGTAAAATTGACGGGCATTCAGTCTTTCGCCTTCTCGAAACATCCCACCGATCCCGATGGAGAGCCGTTCCCTTTTGGGGAAGACCCAACCGTAGCCATTGCGAACGCCACCGAAATCCAGATGGACGAGGCTGCGATCTTCCTCCGGGAAATCGTCGATGCTCCCCAGGAGGATTTCACTCTCCAATGCGGTACCGCTTCGGTCGTCCCCCGATTGCGAGATGCCAACCGCTTTTGCAACCACGCTTCCGGGACCATCCGCACCGATCAGATAATTCCCCCGAAACCGGCTCCCCCCCACCAATTCGACCTCGGCTCCATCTTCCCCATCGGCAATCCTGACAACCTTTTCGCCCTCCAAGAGAGTCACGCCTTTCTCCAAGGCTTTCTCCACCAGGAGTTGATCGAAGCGATCTCTCATGACCATGCAGGCAATGGGATCACGCGATCGGATGACGATCGGATCCTTCAGACGGTAAGTAAATTTAGCTCCAAAGATCGTGTTTTCAATAACTGGAGTGAGATCGAATTCAATCAGACGGACGGACTTAAGGGAGAGACAACCTCCGCATGGCTTATACCGCGGCAAATGTTCCTTTTCGATAAGAAGGGTCTTCAATCCTGCCTGGGCGCAAGACCTGGCCGCAGCAGATCCTCCGGGGCCCGCACCCACCACAATGACGTCGTAGTCCCAATTCATGGCCGCCACCACAACACAGAAAACAGTAGGCAGTGGGCAGTAGGCAGCACAACGGATTTACAACCGCGATTCATCGCCATCATCCATAATGTGTTAGAGAGAAATTAACACGAAACCCCGATTTGTCAAGTGAGGAAAGATAGGTGGGGGGGAGGGAGACGCCGCACAGAATCGAGGGTCTCATCTGACGAAATCACGATGATCTGCATTTTCGGGTCCATATTTTTCAGGAGAGGGACGAGGTCGCAGGCTTTGACCCCTTCTAATTCCTCGTCGAGAAGAACCACCCGGCGATTCCCCTTCCGAAGCTTCCGAATTATTTCGCTAACCGCTTTGGCTGTTTCAACCCGGTAGCCCACATCCCGGAAAAAGGTTGAAAGGGACCCGGCCGGAAGATCATCCTGATAGGCAATGAAAATCGTCCTGGTCTTCATTGTCATCCCTCCTTGCTCCCAACCCTATCTTGCCGGAATCGGTGCTTCGGTCTTCTTGAAAAAACTGAAAGCCGTTCCGACGAAGGAGGCGAGCAGGATCTCCGCCGGAATTAACTGGGCCAAGATCACAATGACCCCAGCGGTGAAAAAGAAGGAAACTCCCAGGAGCCCTAATCCTCTGATCCCTCCCGCGTAGGCAATTCCAAAAGAGACCAGAGTGATGGACAAGATCAGAAGCAAGCCGAGCAGCATCAAAATCTTCGTCATTTTTTCAGGCATGGTAAGCACCTCCTTTCATGGAGGTTCATTCCTTCACCGCAGCGGGCTCAGCGGCTGGAAGAATGACTTCCTCTTCGACCCTCTTGCCTCTCTTGAAGCTGATTGCTGTTGTGGTGCCAATGAAGCTGAAGAAGAGAATCGCAGCCGGGATCAGTTGCAGGAGGACGATGGCCGCTCCGATGATGACGAAGATCCAGAGACCAATGCCAGCGTCTTTCAGGCTAATAGACCTTGCAAATGCCGGTGTGGCGACAAGACTCACTAACCCTGCCATAACCGCAACCCTCAATCCTTTTCCTGTCTTTTCCATTTTTAGTTCCTCCTCTCTTTCTACTTTCAACCTGTTATATTGCATTTCGTGTGCCAGAGAGATATGGAAACGAATATTTGATGTAATTAGTTGAAAGTATTAATTTTTTACCATGAGCGGAAGAAAGATCGGTCTCGAGGTTGGATCGCCAAAAATAATTAGATTATACAGATTTTTGGTGGAGTCTGAGTTTTTGTTTTGTAATTATCCGAAATGATTATATTTTTACTGGAATATATAAATCATACAGTGATTCCATAAAAAATATGAGAAATATGCGTCTACCTCCCTACAGCCACTTCTTTTTCTTAAAGTAGACAAGCATCAGAAAAGCGATAACCCCCATTCCGAAGAGAATGGCAGGATAACTCCAGCGCCATTCGAGCTCCGGCATGTATTTGAAATTCATTCCGTATATGCCTGCGATGAAAGTAAGGGGCATAAAGACTGTAGCGATAATCGTTAATACCTTCATCACCGCATTCAACCGATTGCTGACGCTCGAAAGATAGATGTCGAGCATTCCTGAAACCATGTCGCGGAATGTCTCAACGGTGTCCATGATCTGAATGGTGTGGTCGTAAACATCCCTGAGGTAAACCCTGGTCGCCTCCCGGATCAGGGGAGATTCTCCCCTTTGGAGGCCTCCAATGACCTCCCGCAGAGGCCAGACCGCCCTTCTTAAGAAGATCATCTCGCGTTTCAGATGGTGGATTTCCTGAAAAGTCTTCGTCGTGGGAGTTTTGACTAACTCTTCTTCCAGCAGCTCTATCCTCTCCCCGAGCCGTTCAAAAATCACAAAATAATGATCTACAATCGCATCGACCAGCGTATAAACGAGATAATCGGCCCCCGATTTTCTTATCCGGCCCTTCCCTTTTCTAAGCCCTTCTCGAATGGTATTAAAGACGTCTCCTTCCTTTTCTTCCTGGAAAGAAATGACGAAGTTGCGGCCAAGGATTAAGCTCACTTGTTCAGCTTCAACGTGACTATCCCTGTCGTCGGAGTGGAGCATTTTCAGGACGATATAATTGTACTCATCGTAGTCTTCGAGCTTGGGCCGTTGATCCGTGTTGAGAATATCCTCCATGACGAGCGGGTGCAGTCCATAGCATTCTCCGAGTTTCTCAATAATGTCAACGCGATCGATGCGATCGACATTGATCCATGTCACGGTCGGCCTGTCCTTGAAGACAATGCACTCCTCTATGGTGGTGACGACCTTCTCCTCGAAATGGGATTCATCGTAATCAATAATCGTGATCTCGACATCACCGCTCTTCTTTTCGCCGATGTGGACGAGGGATCCTGGAGGAAGGCCTGCCTTCTTCGATCTTTTCTTCATCAGTCTCGTCATAGGAGGTCACCGTGAGTTAGGTAGTCATTCAGGGCATTGGGTTCTAAATCCTACCGGATTGTCGAGGATCGTTAACAAGTCACTTGCTCTTATTTGGATCGTCTTTGTATGGGAGTTCAACGATGAAATTTGTACCCAACGGCATTCTACAGTGGAATGAATTGAAGCGCAAGTGAGACTCGTTTTTACGTCGTCGTATTCGTGGAATGGATCATTCGACTCCATATTGTTTGCGGTAGGAGAGGATATAATCCCTCACTTCTTTCTTCGTCTTGTAGATGCCAAAGTGGCCCTCGCAGAGAATATCGGCATTGAGGTCCAGAAGTTTTCGGGTCGAACGGTCCCAGTCGGTGAGACTCGATCCGAACTCCTGAAGAAGAGGACCATGAAGGTCCTGTGCAAAGAGAACCCGTTTGCCGTCCCTGTCGAAATAGACGGAGATGGAGCCACGCGTGTGGCCGGGGGTGTTGAGGCAGACGATCTTCTCTCCTCCAATTTCTAATATTTGTTCCCGGCCGTCAAGCTTAACATCAACCGGGGTCGGAAAAAACTCGGTCTGATACCATGTTGCAGCCGTAAGGGCGGGGTCTCCATTTTCCAGAGGTGGGGCATCCAATTTGTGGATGTAGATCTTGGCCCCGAACCTCTTTCGTATCTCGGGAGCGCCTCCGATGTGATCGATGTGGCAGTGAGTGAGGATGATCCGGCTCAATTGTTTGCAGTCAAAGCTCAGGCCCTCAATATTGGAAAGAATCTTATCGACGCCCCAGCCTGCTCCTGAATCGGTCAATACGAGCTCTCCAAGATTGAGAAGATAGACGCAGCCGTCGCGGCCGTCCGTCATATCAGGCCCTCCGACGATGAAAATGTCTTTGATGATTTCATGGGGTTTCATGGGCCGATCTCCTTCTGATCCCCTCTTTCAATCGCTTATCATCGGCCACTGTAAAGCCCTCCCACCGGCACGGGAGGATAGAGTTGTTATGAAATAAGGGCTCGTTTTCAAGATCAAAGGGTGACCGTTGTCTTGCCTTCTCAAACAGAGGCGTCCCGGGGATAGGAGAGTATTCAGCGAGCATGGGCCTTGCGCCCGTCTCTCTAACAAATGCAATACTTTCCTCAACCTCACGAGCTCGCTGATCGGGCAATCCGGCCATGATATAAATACCAATCTCTCCTCCGGAATATCCTGCTTTCAGCAGGTTCTTCACAGCCTTCTGAAATGCCCGATTATCGACTTTTCCTCCGGTCTCGATCTGGGAGGCCTCACTCGATGTCTCAAAGCCTAAGCGAATCGTCTTGAATCCGGAACGAAAAAGGAGATCTGCCAGTTTCCCGTCGATCTCCCTGACATGGAGGCCATTCGGAGTGTGGAAATGGCACCGGATCTTTCTATCCATGAATTCTTTCAGTAGGGGAATGATGTGGCTTTCCGGGTCAATGAGAAGGGCATCATCATTGAAGGCAATGTTCTGGACTCCATATTGACTTACCCAGTATTCGATCTCTTCGGCAACTTGAGTGGGATCTTTTCTGCTGAAACCCTCCGTCAGGAAACGTGACGCACAGTATGTGCAGCGTAGCGGACAGCCCCTCGATGTAGCGATGCACACATAATCGAGCCGGGAATAAAGATCAAAAGCAGGGTAAAGATTAGCTCGGAGTTCGGAGTTCAGACCTCGGAGAGGAAGACTCGAATAGCCAATGCCTGCCAATTTGGAGATAAGTTCTACTGCTTCCGCCTCCCCTCCACCCCGAAAGACAACATCAGCGCCAGAATTTCGCTGGGCGTGATCATGGCAGAGGGTGGCGTAGATTCCGCCCAGAACAACCGGGACTCCCTCAAAAAATTCTCTCGCCAGTTCGATCACCCGGAAGACACCGGGATACCAGTAAGTCATCCCGGAGGTGATGCCGATCACATCCGGTTTCTCAACAGAGGAAAATGTCTGGATCAGGGCCTCTTCAGTGATTCCGTATCGGCTGTAGTACCTGGGGAAGAATCTGAGGGGTACGGGTTTCTCGATGATCGTCCTTAAGAATTTGCCATCCCCGTACTCTTTTTGCTTGACGGAGTAGCCGAGGCAGTCGATGAGGGTAACTTGAAATTCATGTTTCCTCAGGAAGCTTGCAATAGAAAGAAGGCCGAGAGGCCTCAACCAGAGATTATAAGCCGCAAAATCCGTTATCCAGGGATTGATGAGAAGGATGTGGGATGCGCGTTTCACAACGGTCTTTTGCTCTTTCTTAAACCAGATTCCTATTTCTTTCCGACAGGCATGATGTAGATCGGCTGCTCTTTTTCTGGAAGGTTGAGGGCCTTTCTCACCTCTTCTTCTTTAAAGCCCCCCATCACAACGGTTCCGAGTTTCAGGGAAACGGCCTGTAAATAGATGTTCTGGGCCGCATGACCGCCTTCAAGGTACATCCGTGTTGGCCTCTGCTGGGCCTTTTCGGACAAACCGGTGATCACCAGTGCTACTGGAGCGTTCTTGATCGGTGCCTGGCCCACGGCCTTAAAGAGGTCAGCCTTCTTATCCCCTTCTGCGATCCTCACAAGTTCGTGTCCCTGGGGATGATACTTAAACATCCCCGTGGAAAGGCCGGTCACATTTCCCGGCAGGACATAAATCTCCAGAAAATACTGGGCTCCCGCCGAGGGAGCCGTCCGTAAGCCTTTCGTGGGTTCCGTAATCCCCTGGGCTGCCCAGAGAATCTGAGAGATCTCAGCGAGGCTCAAGGGCCCCTCTTTGTAGCTCCTTATCGATCTTCTCTCCTGAAGAGCCTTTTCGATGGAGACATCACCATCAAGCCTCGGTGGAGGAAGGTTGATGGTTTCCCCGGCAGGACCCTTCTCCTAAGCCAGGGCCGATCGAGTCTCCCAAGAAAAAGGGGAAGCCATAACGATCATTGCTGCCATCGCAAGAACGAACACCCAGGTTTGTCTTGAAAAATGTTTTTTCATGATAGACCTCCTTCATCCTCTCCCCCGAATGGGAGAGGAGGTATTTTGGGGGTTATTTCCTAACTACGGATCATTGTTCATTGACCATTTTCCAGTGATCCTTTTTCAATCTTTAGGGTCGAAAGATCCTCCACCAGGGATCGGCTCCTTTTCCGAATTCTCCCAGGATCTCAAGGGCCAACTGAATCCCGTTTGTGACATGTTCCTCTTCAATTCCGGGTGCGGTGAAGACATAGACGACGATATTTTTGCTCGTCTCGTCAACCTTGGTTCGAGAATCGGGGCCCTGAAAGAGAGAGCAGACAATTTCCTTTTCATCCCGCAGGACAATCTCCTCTTCTTTACAAACGAGCATCTTTCCTGATACAGCCTCAAAGGTTTCTCCATCATGGGCGAGGTCGAGTCTCCAGGAACCATCGAAACGGTCCAGGTCCTGAATAGCCATCAGGATTCCATGGCACATCTCCGCCATGATATGGGTGTCGATATAGAGGTTGACGATCGGGAAACCCATCTCGACGGCCCGTTTGAAATGGCCAGGAAGAGGGCAGAGATAGCCCCATTCATTAAAGAACGGATCGTACAGGTTGATTCTCTCCTCGATCTGGGCGAGGTTGGCCCTTCGCCGCATCTTTCGGAGGAGGTCCCTCTTGTAGAGCTTGAAGGCTTCGCTCTTCTCAAAATAGGTGCAGCTCTGAATCGTTCCGATCCCGAAACTGAGTTCCGGAAATTTGTGACGATAGGCATCTGTAATGGTGAGAAATACCTCTCGCGGCATCGCTACACTCCTTTCAAACTCGAAGCACGAAATCCGAAATTCGAAACAGATTCGAATGTTCAAACTACAACACAAAAGAAAATGAACCTGTTTCGGTCATTGAGTATTCGAATTTTGGATTTGTTCCGGATTTCGATATTCGGGTTTCGGATTTTTCGGTCATCCCTGTTCGTAGATTATGCACCGCTCACTTCTTTCTGGCTCGCATCTCTTCGGCCTTCTCCTTAATCTTGACAAGATCGGATCTCATCTCCGCCCAGCCGTACCAGTGCATATAGTCCGGGTTGGCATGCATGGCTCCCTGGTAGGTCTTCTGGCGGTGGAAGAGAAACATCCTGTAAAGATCTTGCTCAATCGCTGTGGGCGCATCATAGAAGGCTAAAAGATCGGGGAATGGGAAGAGATAGTCTTTCGGTTTCTTGAGGAGGCCGTCCTTATAGAGGGCTCCCACTGTCCGAATGGCCTCTGCCATGAAACTGTCCGCATTCCGGATCACGCCATCCGCCTGCATGAAGTGGTTTCCGATGAGTGTTCGCGAATGGCACTGGGTGCAGATCTTTATCATCTCTTCGCGTTTTGCACTCCACTCTTCTGCAGTCAGCCGTGCCACTTTTCCCGCTTTCATTACTTCGTACCGGGCCGTCGCCTTTCCCTTCGGATCCAGAATTCCCAGGGCCTTGAGGATTTCTGTCCGATTGGCCATCCAGGCGACATCCCTCTCAGGAAGTCTCAGCGCCAGAAAACCCCAAGCGGTCATCACAGCGTGGCTTGCCTCCGGCATATGGCACGTCTGGCACTTGGGCGCTCGTCCCGTATCTCCTTCGAGCTTATAAATCGCGCCGTGTTTCGAAGTGGACCACATCTCCCACTGGGAATGGTCTTCTCCCATATGACAGGTATGGCAGGCTTCGGGTTTTCGTGCCTCTTCTTTGGAGAAGGCATGCCGTGTATGGCAGGAATCGCATTTTCCTCCGTCGTAGCCCACTCGATGACAGCCCGCGCATCCGTTTTCGATCACCTCTCTCGGCTGGCGGGCCGTGAAAGGCATGGCGTTCATGGCAACCCACGCGAGGAAATGTTTGCCGGCCCTGAATTGCTCGACCTGTTTTGCATGGCAGGGTTTACAGGAATCGGCATTGGGTAGCTTCACCTTTTTGTAATCCGTGGCGTTCTTATGTTCCGACCCGTGACACTTGAAGCACTCGATCCCAGCCTTTCCCATCTGGCTTTCAAGATATTGTTTCACCAGGATCGGTTCGGTCTTCTGATGACAATCCACACAGGGATTTGTGTTCTGGGCCAACGCAGATGTCAAAAGAAAGAGCAATAGAATGCCCACTGCCATGAAAAAAGATATCTCCCGGTACCGACTCATCTCTTGCCCCCTTTTCATCTTTATCTTCCGGTGCAGGGTTGTTGCTATTTGATGACTTTGTCAGCCCTCTTCAGAAGGTCGGGAGAGATGATGGCGCCCTGGGCCTTCGCGGCGCTCTCATTGATCACCAGAACCAGTTTTTCTCCCGGTTCCCATGGGATCTCTCCTGGCAGCTCGCCCTTCAGGATCCGAACCGCCTTCTTTCCTGCGGCATAGCCGATTTGAAAATAATCGAGTCCATAGGCGGCCATTGCACCTTTCGTAACACTCCTGACATCTCCGCCGAATAAGGGAATTTTCTTCTCATTACAGGCCTTCACAATTGTCCCGAAGGAGGATAGGACGACAGGGTCGAAAGTGGTGGTCATGGCCTGAATCCTTCCCGCAAAGGTTTGAACCGCTGGCACGGCTTCAGCACTGGTGGAGATCGTGGCTTCGATCAGTTCCACTCCCAATCTCCTGGCTGCCTCGCGCATCTCTTTGATGTGGGGGATGGATTTTGAATCCCGTGCGTTATAGATCGTTCCCCATTTTCTTGCCTTGGGGAAGAATTTCGTATACATCTGAAACTGCAGGAACACGGGCCAGTGGTCGCTCACTCCGGTCACATTTGTCCCGGTCCTTGTTCCAGAAGGGCTCTTTCTGGGAACGAGTCTGGCCTCAATAGGGTCGGTGACGGAGGAGAAAACGACAGGGATGTTTTTAATGATCCTGGCGACCGCCTGAGAGGCAGGCGTAGCGACGCTGTGGATCAGGACGACTTTCTCATCCAGGAACTTCTGGGCGATTGCACGGGCGTTCGCCTTGTCTCCTCGTGCATTTTGCCAGTCATAAACCACATGGACCCCTTCCCGAAATCCCGCTTCTGCGATGGCCTTCTCAAAACCCTTTATGTCTGCGTCATAGTCTGGGCTGGAGACGGTCTGGGTAACACCGATCTTAGCCATCGGCTGTTTCGATGCCTTCTCCTGGGCGAAGGATAAAGCGGGGGAGACGATGAGAAAGAGGATCGATACAGGCCATAATTTTTTCAATGTCATCATGTTCTCTTCCCGCCTGTGGACAACTGAAAAATATCACCTTTTCCAGCTCCTGTCAATTTTCCGCTCCGTTTGGCTCGGGCGGCATTGGACAGATTGCATAGCGGATAGCGTGAAAGATGGAACCTTGTGGAGACGTTCCGCCGGAGCGTCTGTACAAAGGATGAGCGAAATCGTTTTAAATCATTATCCCCTTGAAGAAGAGCAAGGATTGGGGTAAGTTAAGCGGGATGATCCGTCTCTACCTTTTTCTTCCCATTGGAATCCTTGCTGTCGCGACGGCTTCAATCTTTATCAAGCTCTGCGATGCACCGGCTTTGATCATTTCTGCCTACAGAGTGACGATTGCCTCTCTCCTCCTCTCGCCCTTTGCCGGCTACCACGGGGTCTGGAGAGAATGGGAGAGAAAGGATCTGGGATGGCTGATCCTTTCGGGGACCCTTTTAAGCCTCCATTTTGTGTTCTGGATTGCGTCCCTGAAGCATACTTCTGTAGCCAGTTCGGTCGTACTTGTGAATTCCCATCCGATCTTTGTTGGAATCGGAGGCTGGATTTTTTTGAAGGAGAGGCCTGGGCTGAATCTGATTTTCGGGATCTGTCTCTCCATCTTGGGCGGTGGATTGATCAGCTACGGAGATATGGCGGCATCGCAGGAGGCATTAGCGGGAGATGGGCTTGCCCTTTTAGGCGCGATGACCGTTGCGGGCTATTTCCTGGTGGGAAGAAAGATGAGAAAGGGCCGGGATCTCCTTTCCTATATTTTCCCTGTTTATTCGACGGCTGGGGTAGTTTTGGTCTTCATTTGCTTCGCCTTTCAGAAACCCTTCTTCGGATACTCGTCTTCTACCTATCTGTATCTTCTTCTCCTGGCCCTCGTCCCCCAGCTCATCGGGCACACAACGTTTAATTGGGCTTTAAGATACCTTCCAGCCTCGACGGTAGCGATCACGATCTTAGGCGAACCTGTGGGCTCGACGATTCTCGCTTACTTCGTCCTGGGTGAAAGATTGAATTCCTGGAAGGTTCTTGGAGGGCTCTTCATCTTTTCGGGGATCGTGGTAGCCCTGAGGCGGAGAGGACAGGAGGTTCGTTGATGCCTTGTATTGACTCTCTTGCCGGGGTCGATTAGTCTTTATAAGTAAGAATAAGCCTCTTTTCGCACGGAGAGGGTTTACTATGGCGACTACAATTAAGACGCGTAGGATTCCCTGGTATCTACTCTTCTTCTTTCTCTTTCTCGTCGTTGGCGCTGGAGTGGTGGGATATCTCTACTACGCGAATCAGGGGCGACTCCTCCGAAACGAAAAGGAAATAGAACTTCTTGCAATTGCTGATCTCAAGGTCGGGCAAATCGACAGGTGGCGTCAGGAACGGTTAAACGATGCCACGATCATCTTCAACACCTTTCTTATCACCTCCAGGATTCAGCAGTTTTTGGAGGGCTCGTCGAAGGCCGCTCCTTCGGAAGATCTCCTCTCCTGGATGTCTGCGTTTCAGATATACGGAGGTTACGAAAGCATCCTTCTTATCGACCGGAAGGAAGCGGTCAGAGCCTCCGTTCCTCCGTGGAGAAAACTCGGTGGCCCGTTCATTTTATCCTTCATTAAGGAGGCAACGGAGACGAAGAAGATCGTCTTCTCCGATCTCTATCGAGACGAAGCCAGAGACAGGATTTATCTCGACATCGTTGTTCCGATTTTCATCTCCCGGGGGAACGATTCATCGCTCCCCGGCTTTCTTCTGCTGAGAAGCGATCCCCATCAGTTTCTCTATCCTCTTATTCAATCGTGGCCCACCCCGAGTCGGACGGCAGAAACCCTTGTGGTTCGTCGGGAAGGGGCGGAAGCCGTTTTCTTGAACGAACTCCGTCATCAGAGGAATACAGCCCTTTTTCTCCGGATATCAGAAAAAGAACGTGACCGGGTGCCTTCCATGGCGATCCGAGGCGTAGAGGGGATTGTGGAAGGGAGGGACTACCGCGGAGTGAAGGTCCTTGCCGCCATCCGCAAGGTTCCGGAGTCACCGTGGTATCTCATCGCCAAGGTCGACTTGAAAGAGATCGATGCGCCTATCCATGCGCAGGGCTGGACGCTCGCCATCGTCGTGGGCCTCCTCGTTCTCGGGGCTGCGGGGATGGTGGGCTTCTTCTGGCAAAAGGAAACAACTGGATTCTTCAAGAGACAATATGAAGATGAGATCGAGCGGCAGGCCCTGACGAGGCATTACGAATATCTCACGAAATATGCCAATGATATCATCATTTTATATGACCAGGAATTGAGGCTTGTCGAAGCCAATGAGCGCGCGGTCGAAACCTATGGTTATATGCGGGAAGAACTGCTTCAATTAGATGCCCTGAGGCTTCGCCCTCCCGAAACAAGACCCTCTCTTGAGGCAACTAAGAAGGAGGTGGAAGAGAAAAAAAGCCTGTTCTTTGAGACCATTCACCAACGAAAGGATGGGACTACTTTTCCGGTAGAAATTAGTACAAGGCTCATTGAAGTTGGAGGGAAAACGTTTCATCAAAGCATCATCCGGGATATCACCGAACGCAAGCAGGCAGAAAAAGAACGAGAAAAACTGATTAACGAACTTCAAGATGCCCTTGCCGAACTCAAAGAGAAGGAGGAAGCCCTCCGGAGAAGCGAGAAAAAATTTAAGGACCTGTATGACCATGCGCCAATAGGGTACCACGAATATGACACAGATGGATGCATCACCAATGTGAACCAGACAGATCTCGATATGTTGGGTTACTCTCAAGAAGAGATGGTTGGACAGCACATATGGAAATTTAATGCGGGAGAAGAATTGGTTCGTGAGCAGGTTTTGGCTAAGTTGGCAGGGGCCCTGCCACCGGGTCGAGAGCTCGAGCGCACCTACCGCCGAAAAGACGGGACCATCTTTCCAGTCCTGATCGAGGATCGGCTTATACGAGACCATCATGGGCGGATTACGGGTATCCGTTGTATCATCCAGGACATCACCGAAAGGAAGCGAGCTGAGGAGGAACGGGAGAAACTGATTTACGAACTTCGGGAGGCACTTGCGAAGGTGAAGCAGTTGGGAGGTCTCCTTCCAATCTGCGCTTCCTGCAAGAAGATACGCGACGACAAAGGCTACTGGAATCAGATCGAGACCTATATCGGGGATCATTCGGAAGCGGAGTTCAGCCACGGCATCTGCCCGGAGTGCATGAGGAAGCTTTATCCCGATTTTGCCGATGAGGAGAAAAGATGAGGTTTGTCGTCCATGAGCATCACGCGTCGCGGCTCCACTACGATTTTCGGCTGGAGATGACTGGAGTTTTGAAATCCTGGGCGATCCCTAAAGGACCTTCCATGAACCCTGCGGATAAACGCCTTGCCGTGATGGTGGAGGATCACCCCCTTGAATATGGCGACTTTGAGGGAATCATCCCGCAGGGACACTATGGAGCAGGTCCGGTTCTCATCTGGGACTCAGGGGAGTTTGAGCCGGAAGGAGATCCGGAGGAGGCCCTCGCGAAGGGAAAACTGACGTTCTCTTTAAAGGGGAAGAAACTCAGGGGGAGCTTCTCGATCGTCCTGATGAAAGGGCGCGGTACCGGAAAGGATTGGCTTCTGATCAAAGGGAAAGATTCCTCTGCAGAGGAGAACTGGACGATTAAAGAAGAGCTTACCCCGGCGAAAAAGAAGAAGCTCGTGGAAAGGACCCCGCCCTGCGAAACAAGCTGATCCCCTTAGGGGAAGCACCAAGTACCGAGCACCAAATTCCAAATAATCTTCAATGACCAAAATTCAAAATGCTCATAGAATCGTTCGGGGGCATTTCGAGATTGGTGCTTGGAGCTTATTTGCGATTTGTCGTCTGTGATTTGGAAATTGGAGTCTTTGGCGGTTAGCATCGGAACAGCGGGAGTTTTCTGGACACCATTTCTCCCATAGCCTTTTTTGCCCTTCCCGAGCTACAGAGATCTCCTTTTAGATCGGGATTCTTACACTGGCAAACCACAGCAGTGATTCCAAAACGCTCCGCGATTTCTTTCAGCCTTGTATAGCCTCTCTCTCGAATGGGCCTTGGAAGAAGCTTCGTCTTTGTCGAGGAGCCGATCTCCTTCCAGTCCTGTGTTCTGAAACAGGATTCGATCAACTGCCGGTGAAGAGGTGACAGCGCTGCCATCAATTGAATATGGATGGCTGGCCGAAGGTGAAGATAGCTGAGGGTTACCCTCTTTATCTCCAGGTTCTTTAACTCTTCAAAAAGCGCGGCTGCTTGGGCTTCTGTATCGGTTACAAAGGGAATAATGGGATCGATTCTTATCTCGGGATAAATGCCAACCGTTTTCAGTCTTTGAATATTTTCCAGCCGCTCCCGGGGAGATGGCGTACCGGATTCATACCCTTTCCAGTATCGCTCCGACAATGAGACGATTCCGATCTGAGCAAGAACCCTCCCGGGAAATCTCTTGAAGAGGTCAACGAAGCGTTGAGGAATTGTTCCTTTGGTCAGGAAGGAGATTCCGATCTCATGGCTCAAGAGAATCAGGATCACTTCGTAGGTGACATCGAGGATATCAGGGTGAGTTTGAAAGCAGTCCGATGAGGTGTTGAGGATCACCCAGCCGGGAATCGCCCTCTTCCTCGGTAGTTCCTCATTTAAAAGGTTTGGAAGATTCTCGTAGAGATGAACCTCTCCCTGTTTAGGAGATTGACTGTATCCCCTGGCATAGCAGTAGGTACATTGAAAGACGCAACCGTTTGTGACATTGACTGTTGGAATTCCGTTGAGACAGCCGAACCGCGAAGGGGTGAGAACTTTTCCTTTTCTGAGGGCTGGAAGGATCTTGTAGCTTACCGAGGTATCCATTTTCCACACTTTGTAGCGTCCCATTCATTGGGGGAGGAGGAATCGTCGGCAATAAATGCCGACGCTACACCGTTTTACCTTCTACGGCGGGAAGAATTTCTTTCCCATTCTTTCTCTGGAAAAGCCCCGTCACCTTCTTTGTAAATATATCGAGGTAGATATAAATCACGGGAGTAATGTAAAGGGTGATCAATTGCGAAAAAAGGAGACCTCCCACTACCGCGAGTCCCAGAGGACGGCGGGCCTCTGCTCCAGCTCCAAAGCCGAGGGCAATAGGCAAGGTACCCAGAAGCGCTGCCATGGTGGTCATCATGATGGGACGGAACCGGACAAGGCAGCCTTCATAGATTGCGTCAACAGGTTTTTTTCCCTCCTTCCTTTCTGCCTCGAGGGCAAAGTCGATCATCATGATGGCATTCTTCTTCACAATGCCGATCAACATGATCAGGCCCACGAAGGCGTAGATGTTCAGGTCATAGTGGAAGATTCCCAAGGTGAGCAAAGCCCCTACCCCTGCAGACGGAAGGCCGGAAAGAATGGTTAACGGATGGACAAAGCTTTCGTAGAGGATGCCCAGGATGATATAAATGACCAGGATAGCCATAATGAGTAGAAGGCCTAATCCCTGAAGCGACGACTGGAAGGCCTGAGCCGTTCCCTGAAAACTGGTGCTAATGGTGGCAGGGAGGGTGTTACGGGAAAGCCTTTCCACTTCTGCCACTGCATCCCCGAGAGAGACCCCGGGCCTGAGGTTGAAGGAGAGGGTCACCGAAGGAAGCTGTCCCAGGTGGTTTACAGTAAGAGGTCCCACACCCGTCGTGAGCTTTGCAACGACATTTAGGGGGACGAGCTGGTTCGTTGACGTACGGATATAGAGCATTGAGAGGACAGAGGGGTCCATCTGATATCGGGGGTCCAGCTCAACGATGACCTGGTACTGATTTGTTGGCGTATAGATGGTCGAGATCTGCCTCGATCCATAAGCGCTGTAAAGGGACTCTTCGACCTCTGACGCGGTCAGGCCGAGTGCCGAAGCCTTATCTCTGAAGATTTCAACATTGACCTGAGGGTTCTTGATCTGAAGATCGCTCGTCACGTCCTGAAATCCTGGCAGCTCCCGCAGTTTGCCTTCGAGGAGCGAGGCGTAGCGATAGAGCTCCTCAATCTCAGGGCTTTGGAGAGTAAACTGGTACTGGCTCTTTGTGAGCATCCCTCCGATGCGGATCGGGAGAAAGTTTTGCAGGAAAACCTGGATGCCGGGAACGGTCGATAGTTTTGGCCGAAGCTCCTGAATCACCTGGTCGGCATTGAGCTGGCGCTCGGAGCGGGGCTTCAAGAGCATGAAAACCCTTCCGGTATTATTGGCCACGATGCTGCCCCCTGCTCCAACCCCCGACATGAAGGATTGCACATTTGGATCCTGACGGACGATGGCAGCCACGGCTTTCTGGTGGCGCACCATATCTTCGTACGAGATCCCCTGAGCCGCCTCGGTGAACCCGAAGATCTGCCCCGTATCCTCACTGGGGAGGAAACCCTTGGGCATGGTAAGGAAAAGGTACACGGTCACCAGAAGGATAAGGTTCGAGAAAATAATCGTCGCCAGGCGGTGCCTTAAGACAACCGTCAAGCTCCACTGATAGGCATGATGCATCCCCGTGAAGAATCGCTCCGATGCGGCATAAAAACGCCCATGCTGGATGGCTCCAGGAGGCCTGAGGAATCGGCTGCAGAGCATCGGCGTCAGGGTTAAGGAGACAAAGCCCGAGACAAGGACTGCCATTCCGATCGTGACAGCAAATTCGTGGAGCAACCGGCCAAGAATCCCTCCCATGAAAAGGACCGGGATGAAGACAGCGGCGAGGGAAAGGGTCATTGACAGAATCGTAAAACCGATCTCCCTCGATCCGTTGAGCGCAGCATCGAGGACCTCCTCTCCCATTTCCATGTGGCGAACGATGTTTTCGAGCATGACGATCGCGTCATCGATGACGAAGCCAACGGAAAGGATTAAGGCCATGAGAGAGAGATTATCGAGACTGTAGTCAAGAAGATACATGACCGCGAACGTTCCCACGATCGACATGGGCAGTGCCAGGCTCGGGATGATGGTAGCGGAGAGGTTCCGTAAGAAGAGAAAGATGACCATGACCACCAGGCAGATGGAGATGAAAAGGGTGAACTTGACGTCATTGACCGAGTCGCGAATCGATACGGAACGGTCATAGAGGGTATCCAAGCCGACGGCCGCAGGGATCTGGGCCCGGAAGGTAGGCAGGAGCGCCCGGATGGAGTCGACCACCTGAACGGTGTTCGTCCCCGGCTGGCGCTGGATGGCCAGAACAATCGCGCGGACGTCATTGTACCAGTTTGCGATCTTGTCATTCTCTACGCTATCGATCACCCGGCCAAGGTCTTGAAGACGCACCGGAGAACCGTTTCGATACGAGACGATGAGGGGTCGGTACGCCTGGGCATCGGTCAGTTGGCCTGTTGCCTGGATGGTAAAGGCCTGATGGGGTCCATTCAAAGTCCCTGTGGGGAGGTTCACATTTCCTTGCTCAATTGCCCTCGCGACCTCGTTGATTCCAATTCCCTGGGCGGCGAGGACTTTTGGATCGAGCTGGGCTCGGACGGCATACTTCTGAGCACCGAAGACCTGAACCTGCGCCACGCCACTGATCATGGAGATGCGCTGGGCCATGAATGTCTCTGCATATTCGTCTACGGTCGAAAGGGGAAGGGTGGGCGAGCTCAGCGCCAAATAGAGAATGGGTTGATCCGCGGGGTTGACTTTTTGGTAGGAGGGTGGAGTTGGCATATCCGGGGGAAGCTGCTTCTGGGCTCGCGCAATCGCGGCCTGAACGTCCTGAGCAGCAGCGTCGATACTCCGGCTCAGGTTGAACTGAAGGGTGATCAGCGTATTGCCCAGGGCGCTTGTGGAACTCATTGAATCGAGGCCTGCAATCGTTGAGAACTGTTTTTCAAGGGGGGTCGCAACGGCCGAGGCCATCGTTTCAGGATTAGCCCCTGGAAGGCTGGCAGTCACCAGGAGAGTGGGTAAATCGACATTGGGCAGGTCACTTACCGGCAAAAGACGATACCCCATGATGCCGAAGAGGAGGATTCCCAGCATCACCAGGGTTGTCATGACGGGTCGCCGGATAAAAAGCTCTGGGATGTTCATGGAGCTTTCCCCTTGGGGGACGGGGTTGATAGGGAAGCTTTCACTTCCACCATTGTGCCGGGCCGCAGTCGAAGCTGTCCATCGGTTACCACGGTTTCCCCGGGGCCGAGGCCTTTCTGGATCAGGATTTCGTCATTGTATGCGGTCCCCACAACGACAGGCCGTAATTCGACGGTGCCGTCGGGTTTGACGACAAAAACGTACTGTCCATCCTGTCCAGTCTGGATTGCCCGGGAAGGAGCGACAACGGCATTCGGCTCCGTTGCAAGGGTCAGAACCACATTGACAAACTGTCCCGGCCAGAGCCGCCTCTCATTGTTTGCAAAGCTCCCTTTGAGCCGGATCGTCCCCGTACTGCTATCCACTGTATTGTCAATGAAAGTAATCATGCCTTCTTCAATGTGGGTTCCACCTGACGGGATCATGGCCTCTACTTTCAGTTTTCCTACGGACATATATTTTTTGATCTCCGCGAGGTGCTGTTCCGGGACAGCAAAGGAGACGTAGATGGGGGCAATCTGGTTGATTACGACCAGATTGACATCATTGGCCTTGATCACGTTACCCTGTTGGACGATCAGGTTTCCCGTCCTGCCGGCGAGAGGAGAATAGATGTAACAATATCCAAGCTGGATCTTGGCATATTCCACCGCAGCTTTATCAGCCTGGACAATTGCCTCAGCGTTTTCCACGGCCGCCTGACTTGCACGGACGGCCGCTTCAGCATTCTGTATGGCAGCATTATCGGCCTGCACCGTTGCATCCGAAGTCTCAGCAGCGGTGCGAAACTGATCATATTGCTGTCGGGAGACGACATTTTTTCCCACCAGGACACTGTAACGTTGAGCCTCGACCGCTGCATTTTTGGCCAGGGCCCTATCCCGGATCAGGTTGGCCTCCGCCTGCCTCACCTGGGCATGATCTCTCTCGAGTGCGGCCTTTGCCTGCTTGACTTGGGAGGTATCTTTTGCCAGATTGGCCTCTGCCTGCCTGAGAGTTGCTTCATAGGGTCGGGGATCGATGACGAAGAGGAGGTCTCCCTGGTTCACATCCTGGCCTTCCCTGAAAATGACCTTGATGATCTCTCCTCCAAGGAGGGCTTTCACCGTAACCGTCGAGAAGGCCTGGGCATTACCAATGGCCCGAAGCTGAACTGGAACAGCCTTCTGCAAAACGGTACCTACGGTGACGGGTATCGCAACGTTGGGCTTGGCCTTTGCCATGTTTTCATCAGAGCAGCCGGAAAAAAGACTCAAGAGAAACGTGCACAGGACCGACAGGGAGGCGAGAATCCAATTCTTTTTTCTCATTATTCTCTCATTCCGTTCAGATTTGCCAGGATGTCCCCCTTAAGGAAGCCCTTAAAGGCAATAGGATACGGAAGAAACTTCATAGACAAAGCATAAATCTCAAAAATATTCTTGTCAATTAATCCGGCCAGTTCACCTTCCCCAAGCACGTCGTCTGGATGCACCTTGAATGGTCCTGACTTGAGGAAGCGTAATCATAGGACATATGAATGTTTTTGATGCGAGGATTACAGCTCGGCAGCGGGATTAGCGTCCACAATGGAAAAGGAAACGATCAGAACATTTGACATTTCATTTACGTCCCCTTGCATTTCTTTTTGTCATATCTTAATATAAAAACTTTTAAATTGGGTGGGTGAAATATGAAGCTTGCTGCCTCTTGTCCCGCCAGATAAGAACAAGGCCTTCGTCCCGAATAGACATACCATCTTTTGGGCGGAATGTCGCTCCTGACAGGAGTGCAATGAAGTGATGCTTGATCACCGAACGGGCTTAATCAAAGTGTTGAAGCAAGCATATGGATGTACACATTTAGACACGTGTATATGCTATTGAAAATTCACTAGTGTCCCAACGTTAATGGAATAAATTCAATTGGTTAGAAGTGAGATCCTTTCTTTCTTGGGGTTTAACGTTGCCCAAGGCCTCTAAAATGGGGC
>Ga0031655_10000026_pt1 | contig 81378 bp, 76 predicted proteins | sample FrelakmetHBP12HB_FD_55187 | JGI IMG/M metagenome (GOLD analysis project Ga0031655, IMG submission 55187) | Freshwater lake sediment microbial communities from the University of Notre Dame, USA, for methane emissions studies -HBP12 HB | ecosystem: Environmental > Aquatic > Freshwater > Lake >... | reverse complement strand
AGCACCGCTTCATCCGCGGCAACCGCGGCGGCCGATCCACCCGAGGAACCGCCGGGCACCGCTTTTAAATCCCAGGGGTTATGGGTGGGATGCACACCGGAATTTTCGGTAGAGGAGCCCATGGCGAATTCATCCATGTTGGTCTTACCGAGGATCACGCCTCCCGCCGCTTTAATTTTATGTACCACGGTAGCGTCATAGGCAGGAAGGTGATTGGCTAGAATTTTTGAAGAACAGGTGGTCAGAATACCCCGCGTGCAAAAATTATCTTTGATGGCCAGCGGAATCCCGGTCAAGGGAGTAACACCATCTTTATTCTTTATTCTTTCATCCGCGGCCCGGGCTTGTTTTATCGCCCCTTCTTTGGTTAAGGTAACAAAGGCTCTAACTTTGTCTTCAACTTTTTCAATCCTGGCAAAGACTGCTTCGGTCAGCTCCATAGAGCTGATTTTTCGGTTAATCAGCAGACTGTGCAATTCGTGCGCGGTTTTTGTAAACATCTTTATTCAATAATCTTTGGCACGCGGAACATGTGGGCTTCCAGATCAGGAGCGTTACTTATAAGCTCTTCGATCTCAAGGCATGGGTCCACTTTATCTTCCCGGAAAATATTTTTCATCGGGATAGCGTAAGAGGTGGGGGGGACATTTTGGGTATCAATTTTCTTTAGGATGTCAGCGTAATCCAGGATATTAGATAACTGTTTGGCCATTCGCTCTTTTTCTTCTTCGTTTAGACCCAGGCGCGCGAGCCGGGCGACATGCTCAACCTCTTTTTTTGAAATGGCCATAAGCAGATTATACTCTTTACAATCGCAGACTGGCAACTGCCGTAATCGTTAGATCGGAAATTTTGCCCTGTTTAAATTTGTGGTAGGCGGCGCCGGCGATCATGGCCGCGTTATCGGTGCATAATGCCAGCGGTGGAAGAGAAACCATTAAGTGCTCTTTTTTCGCCCGGGTTTTTAAACTTTCACGCAGTAAAGAATTGGCGGAAACGCCCCCCGCCAGCGCCACCCATGTGCAATGATATTCTTTAGCCGCTCGGATGGTCTTTTCTACCAGCACATCAACGATGGCCTGCTGGAAGGAAGCGACGATATCTGTTACCTGCTTACTGCTAACTTCTGACTGCTTACTTACATAATTAACCACCGCGGTTTTGATCCCGCTGAAGCTAAAATCATAGCCGAATTCCTTATCTAGCATCGGGCGCTTAAATTCTATCGCGTGCGGATTCCCCCGCTTTGCCAGCAGATCAATGATCGGCCCGCCCGGATAACCGATTTTTAAAAAGCGTGCGACCTTATCGAAGGCTTCCCCGGCCGCATCGTCCCGGGTTCTTCCCAGGGTTTGATAATCGCCATGATCCTTGACCAGCACTAACATAGTATGACCACCCGAAACCAGAAGGCAAATGAAAGGGAAATTTGGAGTTTGGAATTTGGATATTGAATCTTGTTTGGATGTTGGAGGTTGGAAGTTGGAAGTTAGGAAATTAGCATAGATGTGTCCCTCGAGATGATTAACGGCGATCAAAGGTAAATTTAATGACCAGGCAATAGCTTTCGCGGCGCAGATCCCCACCATCAGCGACCCGACCAACCCCGGTCCGTAAGTTACCGCTACCGCATCGATTTGTTTAAAATCGATTTTTGCCGCTTCCAGGGCTTCCTTGATCAGAGGATTGATAACTTCAACATGTTTTCGCGAAGCAATTTCCGGCACAATCCCGCCGTATTTTTTATGCAGCTCCACCTGGGAAGCGATTTTATTGGAAAGAATCTCGTGGCCGTCCCGTAGAACAGCGACGGAGGTTTCATCACAGGAGGTCTCGATAGCTAAAACAATCACGCTGGTTTTTTTATATCCACCCTAGGATCGCGCCGAAGACGATGAGACAGAGCGCATCAAATCCTAAGATCGATCCGACCGCGATCGCTTTGTTCTTGACGCTCTGCATGTCGTGGACCCAGAAACAGACCACGAAGAAGGGGAGATAGCCGATCAGGAAGATCAGCCAGGGCGCCCTTAGGTTCCACCACGGAAATTCCCAGGTCAGCGCCCCCGCCAGGTTCAGCAGGACCTCGATAAACACGGCCAGGATAGAATTGAATACGGCAAAAAACCACCGGTTCGGTATCCCGAGGATCTTCAATTTCCTATCTTCGGGCAGCATTTTGCACGCGTAGATGCCCATGATGGCGAACATAAAGGTAATTTCGATGTTCAGCCCGATCAGGATATTGTATGCGGTCGCGCCCGGTGTTCCCCAGACCGGAGCGAAATGATTGAAGTGGAACACGAGCGCGTTCCAGATCTCGTTGAACCAGTCCATTCCCCATAAGGCCAATCCGCCGAATAATATTGACCAATTCTTTCTTTCAACCTCAACGGAATAGATGTAAAGGACGATTAGCAGCAGCGGGATGACGTACCACTGGAAATGCGACGGATTGCGGAGAATAGCCTGGGCCTGTCTTGCACTCTCTGTCATCATAAAATATCGCCTCCTAATAATATCTTAATATTATAACACGTACAATTATACAAACTTGTAAACTCACTAAATAAATAAAAAACTGATATAATGACGTATATATATGAAAATTTCAGATGGGATCGAGATGCTGGAAGTGTCATCGGCTTCTATAGGAAGGCCGGTGCCGGTCTGTCCCACGCTCTTTTACGATGCGAAGGCGGTCATCCTGGTGGACACGGGTTTTCCCGGTCAGTTTCCGATGCTGCGTGAAGCGATTGAGAAATCCGGCCAGGCTTTTTACCGGATCGAAAAAATCATCATTACCCATCAGGATATCGATCACATTGGAAACCTGCCGGTAATTTTAAACGGCACGAGCAAAAAAATCGAGGTGTTGTGCGGTGCAGAAGACAAACCCTATATCCAGGGAGAAAAGAAGCTGGTAAAAGGGGACCCGAAAACGCGCGAGAAAAGGCTGGCCATGATGCCAGAGGAACGGCGAAAGGCTTTTCTCCAAATGATGGAAAACCCGCCTAAAGCGAAGGTCGACCGAATACTTTCCGACGGAGAAGAACTGCCGTATTGCGGAGGGATCGTGGTGATTACTACGCCGGGCCACACGCCTGGTCATATCTGTCTCTATCATCGCTCCAGCAAGACGCTGGTGGCGGGTGATGCTTTGAGGGTGGTGGAGGGGGCGCTGGTAGGTCCGGCGCCGCAAAACGCTTTTGATTTCGATCAAGCCGTGCGCTCGCTGAATAAACTCGACCGCTACGACATCGAAACCGTTATCTGCTATCACGGCGGGTTGTTTAAGGGTGACATAAAGAAAATTCTGGCCGAGATAATAAAGGGTAAATAAACTTTTTTAAAAAATAAGGAGATGCGTTGATGGAAATAAAAGATAAAGTGATCATGGTAACGGGAGCCTCGCAGGGCATCGGGTTGGCGCTAGCAAAAGAGCTGCATTCCCTGGGAGCGAAGCTGGTGCTGGCCGCGCGCTCGATCGAAATATTAAAAAAGCTTGAAAAGGATTTGCCGGGATCGCTGGCGATCGTCACCGATCTGCGGCAGCCGGAAGAGATCAAACAGCTGGTCGAAAAAACGCTGGAACGTTTTAAACGGATCGATTTGCTGGTCAACAATGCCGGGCAGGCTTATTACGGGCCGGTTGAGAACATCGAAATTGATAAATATCAGAGCATTATAGAGCTCAATGTCTATGGTCCGCTGCGTGCCATGCAGGCGGTGATCCCGCAGATGCGCAAGCAAGGAGGCGGTATGATCCTGAACATCAGTTCCCTGGTATCAAAGAATTATTTTCCCAATTTGGGAGCTTATGCTTCGACCAAGTATGCGCTGAACGCCATTTCGCTGACCGCGCGGGCGGAGCTAGAAAAAGATAAGATCATCGTGAGTGTTTTTCATCCGCGGATGACGGCGACGAATTTTGGCAAGAACTCAATCGGGGTGCGGTTGTTCGAGAACCGGGCCTCCGCGCCGGCCCGGAATGATATGCCGATTGACACGCCTGAGGCGGTCGCGAAAAAGATTGTCGAACAGATCGGCTCGGAAGTGCCCGAATCGATGATGAGTTAAGGAGCATAAAATGAAAGATCAACTAATGCGTCCCATCAAGCTTCCCGCTCCTAAAGACATGGGCAATAAAACTGTTCTGGAGGCGCTGCGAAAGAGAAGAACCGTCCGCACGATCAGCGGCAAGAAAATTCCCCTCCAGCTCCTCTCCGATCTTCTCTGGGCGGCATTCGGCGTTAACCGCAAAAAAGGGCCGTTTGGAATTGCCGGAAGGACTGCCGGCTCGGCCAGCAACTCGCAGGAGATCGATCTCTATGTTGCGTTGCCGGAGGGGATTTTTCTTTATGATGCGGTCTCTCACCGTCTCACACCCGTCGTGGCCGGAGACCTGCGCGAGCTGGCGATCAACCGGGGGCAGAGTAACTTTGGTGCCAAAGCTCCGGTGCGCATTATTTATGTAGTGGATCTTGATAAGCTAGTTCATTCGCAGGGCTATCAGGAGCCGGGACTAAAAGATCCGGAAGTACAAAAATCGTATTATTTTGTGGATACCGGCTGGATTGCGGGCAATCTCGCCGTCTTTGCCGCCTCGCAAGGTTTGACGGCCTGGTTTCATAACTGCCAGAAAGAGACTCTGCATGAAAAGCTGAATCTTCCTAAAACCCAGCGTGTGCTATTCGCCCAGACGGTGGGGTGGCCAGATCCCGAGCGAGGAACGGAGTGACGAGTCGAGGGATTGCCCAGACCGTAGGGTGGCCAGGACGGGAAAAATGAAATACCCTCATCTGGACTATCCCGCCGGCAAATCGCCAAAATATGTGCGAGTGAGGCGGGATGTAGGTAATTTGGTAACTCATAATTGTTATAAAGCCAATTGATTTGCTTGTCCACGCTATATTTGTTATAATTATAAGTGATATTTATGGCTTTAACTTCTTCATATTTAATAACCACCAAAAATTTAGAGTCTTTTTTTAATAGCCTTATTACTGCTAAGGCCCCGGATAGTTTTACTCAAAAATTTTTAGAGACCCTTGAGTTTAAAAGCACTAACGACCGACTTTTTATAGGCTTGTTAAAGGGAATAGGTTTTTTGGATGCGAATGCTGTTCCAACCGATAGATATTATAATTTTCTTGACCAATCCAAATCAAAACAAATTCTGGCAGAGGCAATTAAAGACGCTTATGGAGATTTATTTGCTGTTAATATAAAAGCAAACGAACTATCAACTCAAGAAGTTAAAAATAAACTTAGAACATTAACTCAAGGAAAAAACTCTGATAAAGTTCTTGGTTTAATGGCAAACACATTTAAGGCGCTTGTTGATTATGCCGAATGGCCAACGACATTAAAAAAAGCAGAGGAGCCAAAGAACATAGTTATTGAAAAAAAATCTGAGCAGAAAGATGAAAGACAATCCATTCAAGAAGAACCCGAAGAAGAAAGTCTTGGGGAAAAGCCCCGGAGAACACAATTCCATTATAATATTCAAATTCATTTACCCGAATCAAGAGATCAAGCTGTTTACGATGCCCTATTCAAAAGCCTAAAAAAACACCTCTTTTAAGTATGGACCAGGACACCTTCTATTCATTTGTTTTTAGAGGTCTTCTTACGGAGGAAGCCTTAGATAAAGCTGGCAGAAAAATTAAAAGCAATTATTCAGAAGAATGGGAATTAGACACCGTTAAACGATTGGGTATCCCATTATTAGATGAGTCATTGGTTGTTAAATCGAGAAAAATGGCTGTTGTTTATACTGCAATTTGTTCTTTTGAAAATTCTGTAAGAGATTTTATTGAAAAAAAATTATTGGAAGAAAAAGGTGGAAATTGGTGGGAACTTTGCGTAAAAAAGGAGATTAGAGATCAAGCAGAAGGCCGAAAAAAAGCAGAAAAAGATATCCGTTGGTTAACCCCACGAGGGAGTTCGATGATTTATTACACCGAATTTGGTAATTTAATTTCTATTATGTCAAACAATTGGAAATATTTTGAGGTACATATAGGTAATTTAGATTGGGCGAAACAAATCATTAGTACTCTGGAAAAATCAAGACATATCATTATGCATAGTGGCGAGCTTGCACCTACGGACATAGAACGAGTAGGTATGTTTATCCGTGACTGGGTAAGACAAGTTGGGTAATTATTTCAATTAATGTATTCGTGTATTTGAAGTCTAATTGAGTTATCCGTCATGTTACTCGTTATATCTCCAGAACGAATCAGGGGCATAGAGTAAATAATCTATTAAAAAACACCCCTCAGGGTGTTTTTAGACTACTTATGCTTCGGTGGCGGAAAACGCCACTTACTTTTATTAAGCTCCGCATAAGATTTACATCAGACATATTATATCACAATTACGATAAATAAACAGTCAATTATTATATTAAGTATTAAATTTATTAAGCGGGAACTTGATTGATTCAATAATATTCAACGAAGAATATAAATGCTCTTTGCCATAAATATATTTAGCGTATATCGCATTTGCTGCGACATCAACAGCTTGAATTATCTTAGAATGCTTTGAGTCAACATATGAGACATGCAAATTATTTACGAATCCCCACTGTGTATACGCCTTGATTTTTATATAATCAGCAAGAGAATTTATTGATTTTACTTTTGTTGAATGATTATCTAATAATATAGTAATATTATCTTTGGTTTGTCTTATTGTGTTTTCTATGAGTATTGAGAAAAGGAAGTTATAACAGACATTCTTGTCTTCAAAGAGTTTTGGCTCGATATGATTCTTATCGGCTACAATGTAAGAAATGCTATGATCGTTTTCTTTTCCTAGTTTATTTATAATGTCTTGTTTTTGAGAAAAGTCGATTTGAGATCCTTTTACTTCTTGTATTGTATTTTTAACGCAAAATTTTCTCATGAAGTTCAAAATTCTTTTGCTATTATTAGGATTAATAAGAGCAATAACAAAAAACCTCTCTTTTCTTCCCAAATCTCCTGATTCATCAACAAAAATGGTTTTCATTTCTTGGCCTATTATTTAATTTGAATTAATTATATATTTTACTTCTTCCATCTATCCGCAATCAGTTCCCTGCCCACTCCGACATTCTCCGGCGGACCTGCCTGCCGGCAGGCAGGTTTTCGGTGATGATTATAGCGTAGATCAGCTTAGAGTAAAAGCAGGCACGATGAAGTCGGGTTTGTATTCCGAAGCGTCGAGCGTAAAGTTTTTAAGATAGTTTGAAATCCAGCAAAAAATACAGCGATAAATCTTGGTAGGAAGCTAATATGACAAAATTCCCAATAATAGGCAATCTGCCGGTCAGCGCAATAAAACCGGCCAACCCGGTTTACAAAACAACGATTGATGCTGTAACCAGAAAACTTTTAACCGAAGAATGGGCCCCGGTCAGACACGAGTTTCGTGATCGTCAGGGGCTTTTTGAAATCCAATTTAGGGATAAATCAAAAGTTCTTTATCAACATAACATGTTGCAGCACCGCAGCGTGCTGACGGTTGGCAAAGATTCATTTGAGTTATCAAACCAGGACCCCTTGTTTTCCTTTTTTTCTGAAATTCTAATTGAATTTAAACCTGATCAGCTCATGTATGATAATTGGAGCTATCTTCATGCTTTCCATAAGGAAACGCCGGCCGTGCGGCATCTTGACCCCCGGCGCCAGCCCCGGTGGGAAATAGTCGGTCATCAACTCTATGAGGAATTGCCGATCGTTACCAAGCTTGATTCATTTGGCTGGAATATGAAAGCGGACCGGCCGGACTGGAAACACGGGTATCTCGATCAAATAGAATTAGTTTTGCAGTTTGAACATCCCCTGCCGGAGTGGTTTTATCTGATCCCGGCAATTTTTGCGTTGGATGCAAATCACGCCGTCGCGGAAAGAGCCGCTGATCTCATGCGGCAGTATTCCATCGGTCCGGTAGATATGGTTGCCGTCATAAATAAATTCCACGCCGCCGTTCTGGACAAGGTTATGGCGGGGATGGAAAGCGCGATCGCGATCGGAATTAAAGCCAAAGAGACGCGGGGGCTGCCGGCCGGAACGGCGCCGAAGATTAAAATGAGCGCGCCGGCCGAGGATGAATTTGGAGTCTTTCGGCAGCTGCTTAACCTTTATCTGCGAGACGATAGAGGGCCGGAAGAACGACTGCCTTATTTCCATGATGAAATGACCTACAAAATAAGGGATGCCATAGACTTTTTTTCTGCGTTTTCAGATGCGTTCAAAAAAAGAGCGCCCTATCAGATATTAGCCGCTAAGCTGGTCAGCGAAATTCTTGGCATAAGCAACTATTATGGGGCACATAGCATCTATTTCGAACTTGAAACGGACTACCTGACCTTAAAACTGCTTGCCAGGAGCAACCGGATAGATCCGGCAATATTTCAGAGAATTAATCATCTCATGGAAGAAAAAAGGCATCTCTATTCGAGATTAGACCTGGACCAGCTGCAGGAAATGATTAAAAAAGCTTTCAGCACGATCGGAGCTTACCAGGCCCCCGCCGGCACCGAAGCCCTCGACCTTGGTTCGTTTGGCGCTCACCTGAATAATTTGCCTGAATATTTTAAGCAGTTTGATTTACCGGCACTTTTTACAACCTACTTTACCGCAAAAACCGAAAAAGAATTCAGGTCCGCATATACGATAATTATCACTAAAATCCACCCCGATGTCGTTCCCAAACAAGCTGCTACCAATTCTTATTACGATCTGGTGCGTTTATTAATTGAGGACTTTCCGGTCCGGCGGCTCTGGTTTAAGCGGGCAAAGAACTAACGATCCTTAGCTCTTCCAATCCGCTTTCTCGAGTTAATCCTTTACTTCTTCCGTCTATTTGCGATCAGTTCCCTGCCTCCGCTTACTTTCTCCGGCTGATTATCAATTGGATACGGCATGGTTGCTGCGGCGGCTCTAACCTCTTTACGCTGGTTGTTTCCGTGCGACCACCAGCATGATGTCACCAAAATTTACCGGTACCAGCTGATCCTGGCCGGGCAGGTGGGATAAGGCCCCCAACAATGCTTGAGGAATCCGGTAGCCAAGCATAACATTAATCATATAGGTTAGATGCTTGAACGCAACATAGCCCGAGGGATTAGTCATGCTTAGCACTTCCATTCCACTCATCTCCAGAATATTCGTCATGGCCTGCTGGCTAAAATAGGTCACGTGCAGCGGCGGCAGCAAAAGCCGCCAGTGACGCCCAAAGAGCCGCGCGTTCAAACTGCCCGCGTCCGGAGTGGTCATGACCAAAACCCCCGCCTTTGGATCAAGCAGCCGACTTATGCTCTGCAGCGTTCCCCTCGGGTCCAACAGATGTTCGAAGGTGTCAAACAAAGCGATGCAATGGAAAGAACCTGGCTCAAACTTGAAATCTTCCAGACTGCCGCAGGCCGCGCTGCCGTTCAATATCTGTGGAACCTGACCGACGGCATTTTCCGCGAGGTCGATCCCCAGCACTTCATCAAAATAGCGGCTGGCCATACTCAAAAATAATCCGCTCGCGCAGCCAATCTCCAGCAATCTCTTGGGGTGGTTCGAACCGTTATACGAAACCACCGTTGCCAGGTTCCGCTCGAAATTAACTTCCCGCGATCGGACCACAGCTGGATCGGCATAATTTACATAGCGTCCCCGTCCTGCCGTATAATCTCCGTTGCCGTGAACCTTTTCATATATTTTTTTTAGCGTATCGCGTTCCGGCAGGGGAGAAATAAAGCCGACCGAGCAATCGTCACAGCGCCGTATGTTATAGCTTCTAACCTTATACAAGAAGCTGGTATTAGGACTGGTGCAAACCAAACAATTATTCATAGTCATTTATCTTGAAGAAATAATTGGAATTTCAATTTTCTCAGTGAATATTTGAGCTGTATTTCCATTCCCAGGGATGAAATTTTGGCAGATAAGTGAGGATAAACATATTGAGAGCATATTTACAAAGGAGAAATTAAAATGGGAGATTTAAAAGCATCGGCCTTGCCGATGGTAGGAGGAAAGAGATTGAGAGTCTTTGAGATCAATCGAGGTTTCGTTGCCCATAATTATTTTAGTGCTTTGGAATTAAGGGCGGGAATGGATCTTCAAACGGCAGCGGCTAGTTTGGGGATGTCGGTGGAAAAAATAAAGGAGTTGGGAATAATAACCGAAGGGAAACTTCGCGTTGAGACTTTGTGGAGTAAACTGTATGCGGCTGGCTCGAAATTAGATAGTTTGCTTAAAGAATGGGGGGTTCAGCTTAGAGCCGGTGAAGTATATGAAATGCCGCACGCTTTGCGATTCCATGTGATTGATGTTTTTGTAGCCAGATTGACCGATGAAACGAAGGCTTTGATCGTGAGACCGGAGTTGCTGGAGGAAGAATTGCGAACCGCGTTAGATTTGCCAAAAAAAATAATTAACCCAGAAATTGGGGTAGAAAGTATGAATGAGGAGACATTTATTCGATATCTTCTTGATATCAAATCTAAAGGAAGACCCCACATTGGATTGGTAATTGATTTGGTTTATCATTATAAACAGGTGCATCGCTTAAATTATGAAAGAACGGAGGCACTGGCTTACCACGTTGCTGATAATTTGCGGCTGGCTTCAAAATTAAGCACCTCAGATCAAGTGGAATTTTTAAGCGCTTTCATCGCTGATTATTGATGACTGTTCAATAAACCGGGAAAATTGAAATTTGCGGCAAGACTATCTAAGCCAACTTCCCGCCGCGCATCTTTAAGATAACTTTGCTAAAACCATTTGACGCCCACACCCAAGCGTGTCATAATACATGCAGGTCGAAGTTAATAGTGGTTAGATTGAAAATTAAGAATCTGCGGCTTAGTTGTGTTGATGCCCCTCGTGGGTTTCTTCATCCTATTAATAGTAGAAAAAATAAACAAAGGAGATCAAACATATGAAAAGTATATTTGTAGGCAACCTGCCCTGGTCCGCGACTGACGAAGAGCTGAGAAGTAAATTTGCTGAATTCGGCACCGTCATATCGGCCAGGATCATGATAGACAAAATGACCAACAAATCGCGAGGATTTGGTTTTGTCGATATGGAAGATGGCGATATGCAAAAAGCCATCGCCGGCATGAGCGGACAAAAGTGGGGCGATCGTGAACTTACCGTTAACGAAGCCAGACCCAGGTCCGAAAACCGTGATAGCGGCGGACGAAGAGATTTTCGGCGGTTCTAGTCCGTTATCTGTTTAAATATTTAAGGCGTCTGATTTTTTCAGGCGCCTTATTTTTTTGCTTTATGCTCGCCTTGATTATTTTGCCCGCTTTTGTTAGTCTTAAATCAGATCATAAGTAACATGAATATTTTGTCAAACCCTATTATTATTGTTGTTGTCTTTCTCTCCATCGCTACGTTTGTCATAGCCATTATCAGCGCTTATATGTATCCGAAGGTCGTTATCTAAATAATCAAGATTTGAAAGGAGAAAGAAAATGACGGATCAGATTGAGAAACAACATCCGGAACACCACCCCGAACATCCTCACATACCATGGTGGGAAAGATCGCGTATAAAATATTTCGCGATGGCGATTATAGTAGTGGTACTCTTAGGCTTCGCTTACTGGTGGTTCTTTTTCCGTGCCTATGTTACCACCAACGATGCAAGGATTGCGACGAACATCCTGCAAGTGGCTCCGGTGGGAGTGGGCGGCACCATTGAAAAGGTAACGGTAGAAGAAGGAACTTTTGTAAAAGCGGGACAGGTACTGGTTGAAATTGATCACAGGGTGGCTGAAGCGCAATATAACAAGACCCAGGCAAAATATAAGCTGGCACAGATCGATCTTGACCGCGCAAGAAATATGCTTGAGAGAAAGATCAGTCCCCAAAATGAATACGATACCGCACAAACGAATCTGGAAATGGCCAGGGCCGATATGCAACTGGCTGAAGTTAACCTCCAGAACACCTATCTTAAAAGTCCGATCGACGGCCTGGTGATCAAAAAGAACGCTGAGGTAGGCAACCTCCTTGAGCCCGGGCAGGTAGCGATTATCATTGCCGATGTCGACCATGCCTGGGTTTCTGCAAACATCGAAGAGACGAGTCTTGCCAGAGTCAAAGTCGGGCAGCCGGTTTCTATTACCATTGATGAAGGTGGCACTCTTACCGGAAAGGTCCTGGAGATAACCGCTGCCACCGCTTCTCAGTTTTCACTTCTTCCTTCCGAAAACGCTTCCGGAAATTTTACGAAATTGGTTCAGAAGATGCCGATCAAGATTGAGCTTGATCCGCATCCGAACCGGGTATTGAAAGTTGGACAGTCGGTTACGGTGAGAATTAAGGTCCGGTAATTCATGTCTGATAGCTCCATAGCGCCTTATTCAAACTATAAATGGATGGTCATGGTGATCGTAATGATCGGTATGATCATGTCGACACTGGATTCAAGTATTGTTAATGTATCTATTCCCCGCATCATGGCGGATTTTGGCAGCAATATTGCGGATATCGAGTGGGTCATTACCGCTTATATGCTTGCTTTTGCGGTGCTGATGCCGCTGACTGCCTGGCTCCGGGACAGGGTTGGTCATAAGCTTCTTTATACGGCGAGCCTGGGCGTCTTCACCTTGGGTTCCCTGCTTTGTGGTTTAGCGGTGAATATTCCGACGCTCATTGCGGCGAGGGTCCTTCAGGCGCTGGGAGGCGGGGCGATGACGCCGACAGGTATGGCCATGATCGCAGAAGTGTTCGACCCAAAGGAGCGCGGCAAGGCCATGGGATTTTTCGGGATGGGCATCATCATTGGACCTGCGATCGGTCCCACCCTCGGCGGATTCCTCACTGAGACATTCGGCTGGCGTTCGATCTTTCTGGTCAACATACCAGTGGGGATATTTGCCATGCTGATGGCCCTGGAAATGCTGGTCCATGACCGGCCTCACGCGCATAACAGAAGATCATTTGATGTCTGGGGTTTTGTTTTTCTGACGATATTTCTCCTTTCTTTCCTGCTGGGAATATCGCGCGGCGAAACCGAAGGGTGGACGTCAAGATACATATTGATTTGCGCGATGCTCTCGATTTTCAGTTTCACCAGCTTCATCATAACCGAAAGTCTGGTCCGCGAAAGAATCCTGGACCTTTCACTGTTCAAATATCCGATCTTCACCGTTTCTATGCTGATATCGGCGATAAGAAGTGTTGCGCTTTTTGGGGGCGTTTTCCTTCTTCCTTTGTTTTTACAGCAACTCAAAGGTTTGACTGCGATACAGAGCGGGCTGATTCTTCTGCCAGGATCATTGATTATTGCCTTAGCCCTGCCGATGGTGGGGTGGATCTCCGATAAATCGAGTCCAAGGTTCCTTTGTTTCATTGGTATGCTTTGCCTTATTTATTCCATGTTTCTTTACCGGAACATCAGTATTTACATGAGCTACTGGAACATTATCTACCCGACTTTGATCAGAGGCGTTGGCATGAGCCTGCTGATGGCCCCCATTATGACCTTGGCTTTGAACTCTGTCCCGCGGAGGAAGGCGGGCATGGCTTCGTCGATGCTCAGTATTATTCAGCAGGTCGGCGGCGCTGTCGGAATCGCAATCCTCTCCACGGTGCTTGACAATCGAACGAAATTTCACATGTACACTGCCGGCGCAACTATCCGGGGGTCATCTCCCACCTTTGGTACAATTGTGCACGGGCTCCAGAGCAGGGCCCATGAACTTGGCCTTTCCCAGGCGAATTCGGTTATAGCTGCAAAATCAACCGTTATGAAATATTTTTCTATTGCCCAGGCCAGTTTTGCTTTTCAGGATGCTTTCATTTTTGCCATGGTGTTGATCATTTTGTCGCTGATACCGGTTTTCCTTCTGCCCAAACGTCCCCTGACGGCTCATCCGGAAGAGATCGTGCCCAAAGGGGTGGTGCTGGTAGATTAATAAATTTATGGAACCTTTATTGGATAAAAAGTGTCTAATACACTGAGGTTAAAGATGAAAAGAATAATAGTTTTAATGTTCATGGCGACGTTTTGTTTTGCGATAATTTATTCCGGAACCGCTTTTGCCGCAGGCAGGAGGGGCAGAGGAGCGATGCGAGGAGTCCGCAAAGTAAAGGCGATGAAGGTCATTCAACCCGCCGGAAGCTTGTTTATTTCGCGCCCCGTTATTCAACCGGTTATTTTAAAACCCGTAGCTCCGGTTCTTCTAAAACCTACGCCGGTAGCAATAAAAAAGCCTCATGAAGGCCCGGAAGTAGGACTTTCAGCAGGTTTATTTTCCCAGATCCCGTCACTGGCCGGAGAGATTTGGTTCCATAAAATATTAGGTTTAGAGGGAACGGGAGTCAAGGCCGGTTTGAGATATGCGCAAGGCAATGATGCAAATAGCACCCCGCGTAAAAACGCTTTGATTTGTGTCGACGGGACAATCAATTTAAATGAAGGACCTGGGGCGATTTTTTATGTAGCGGGTGGTCTCAACTACCTTGCCTATACGACGGGACAAACCAGCGGGACAGTAGGGGCCGAAGTCTATCTTGGTGTTCAAGAGGGTTCATTGGCGTACGGATCTTTATATGCTGAAGCGGGTTATAGTGCTATCCGCACCGGCTTCAGTCCTTCATATAAAGGCTTAGATCTTAACCTGGGATTTAAGTGGGCCTATTGAAATTAAAGTTAAGTAGAAAATTATTTATTAATAGCGATTGTAATTGCTCAGCCCAAGTTTATTGCTTTTCTCTAATGAGGTATAATTAAATATAATGGCAATCGTTAGAAGTTTTATATGCAATTTAAAAAATACAAAATAATATATTTTCTTCTTTTATCGGCCTATTTATTTTTTGCCATCTTTAGCCCGATCCTGCACAACCATGATCTTGATGGTCGTGATCATGATAGTTGCCCATCCTGTGATTGGGTTGCTATTACACAAGTTCATAGCGCGAACATAATCCTTTTTGAGCTTTTGCTCTTTATATTATTTGCACTATCCAATCTAAAAGCCGCCCATTACCCGCTAAGGTTGATTTCGATCTCCTCTCGCGCGCCTCCCCTTGTCTTGATATAACTCACAAAGTTTTCAAGAAAAGTAAGGGAGGTCCTATATGTCTAATATTTTTAGGCTCTTAATTTTTATTATTACATTTATCTTTTTGATTGGCTCAAATGCTATAGCAGGGCTTAATGCCAATACAAAATATGCTAATCCGGATATGTCGCTAAACTTTTTGACGCTTTATCAAAACAGCAACCGGAATAGCCAAACTTCAAACGGGTTCTCTTTGCAGGAAGCGGAGCTTCAGTTTTTCTCGGATGTTGACCCGTATTTTCGGGCCAATGCCTTACTTTCCATCAGCCAAGCTTCCCCCACCTCCGAGTTTGGGGTCGATCCGGAAGAAATCTTTGTTGAAACCACCGATATTCCCAACGTCACATTTAAGATCGGAAAATTTAAGGCGGCTCTGGATCGGAAAAATTTAATGCACACCCATGCCCTTCCTTTTATTGATGCCTCGCTGATCGATCAACAGTTGGTTGGAGATAGTTTGAATGAGGTTGGGCTGTCTGCCACCCTGCTTTTTCCCGCCAGCTGGTTTTCAGAGCTAACCATCCAAGCCCTCCAGGGACAAAATGAGATCCTTTTCAATAGTCCCAATCGGAATGTTCCGGTAATGCTCGTGCACGTACGAAACCTCTGGGACCTCTCCGACGATCTAACCTTAGACTGGGGTGTGACTGGCTCCGGCGGGAATAATAGCTATGGCGGCAGCACGCAACTTTATGCCTCCGACCTGACCTTCAAGTGGCGGTCGCAAATAGGCGGTAAATATAAATCGCTCATCTGGTCATCGGAATATTTATATGCCAATTTGCAAGGCGATCCGGCGGGAGAGAAAGTAGGGGGCCTTTCCTCATGGATCCAATATCAATTTGCGGAGCGGTGGTGGATCCAGGGGAGGTTTGATTATGTCGGGCTTCCTCAACAGGGGAATAATCCAATTCAACGCAAAGAAAGCGCACTGATCGGTTTTTTCCCTTCCGAATTCTCCGGATTCCGGCTCCAATATGACCACTTAGACGATGGCCAGCCGGTGGCGGAGAACAAAATATCTTTGCAGATGAATATCACCATCGGCGCCCATCCCGCCCATTCTTATTAAGGAGGTGTTGACAATGAATCTTTTTAAATTATCTTTTTTAATTCTTGGTTTGTCTGTTGTTTTGTCTTTTGCGGGTGTTGCCGAGGCAAAGCTAAACGTCGTTACCACTATTCCAGATTTGGCGGTCGTCGTTTCAGAAATTGGTGGGGACAATGTCTCGGTCCAATCCATTTCAAAGGGGACGCAGGACCCGCATTTTATCGAAGCCAAGCCGTCCTATATGGTAAAGGTGAGCCATTCGGATTTGGTGGTTTCATTAGGGCTGGAGCTTGAGATTGGCTGGCTGCCTCCGATCCTTCAAGGAGCGCGTAATCCCAAAGTAATGCCGGGGACAAAGGGTTATCTGGAACTTGGCCCTTATATTGATCCGATCGAAGTCCCGAAAGAAAAAGTTACCAGAGCGGAGGGAGACGTTCATCCTTTCGGCAATCCCCATTTTAATCTTGATCCGATCAGAATGGGAGTGGTTGCGGTAAAAATTGCGGAGCGCTTAGGTGAGCTGGATCCGGAGCATGCGGCTTCTTACGCTGACCAGGCCCAAAAACTTAAGTTGAGATTGGAAGAGAAAGCCAAAAGCTGGCAGGCCAGGATCAATAAAACCGGCATGAAAGAAATCATAACCTATCACAAGACTTTAAATTATTTCTTCGATCGGTTTGGCATTGAAAATCCAATCAATCTTGAGTCGAAGCCGGGTATTCCTCCAACCGCCCAACACATTCTGGAAGTGATAAAAGTTGCCAAGGAACAAAAGATCAAATTAATCATGGTCGAGAATTTCTTTGACACTTCCTTTGCGGAGAGGATCACGCGTGAAGTGCCAGGCTTGAGGGTGGTTATTATACCCGTGGAAGTTGGCGGAGACCCTTCCATCAAAACCCTGGATGATTTATATGAAAAAATAGTTTCCGTCATAGAGGGGGAATAATCATGAACGAAGCGGTAATGTTCCTCTTAGCCCCGTTTGCCATTTGCCTGATCCTGGCGGGCATCCATTGTTATCTGGGACTGCATGTCCTCGCACGGGGGGTAATTTTTGTAGACTTGAGTTTGGCGCAGGTGGCGGCTTTGGGAATTTCACTGGGAGTATTATTAGGCTTTGAGGAACATTCCGCGATCGTTTATTTTATCGCCTTGTTCATGACTTTCATTGCTTCCGCTATTTTTGCTCTGGCCAGAAGGCATGAGAGCCTTTTTTCTCAGGAAGCGATCATTGGGATTGTGTTTGCACTGTCGTCTGCGGCGGTAGTGCTGGTAGCCGAAAAGATGGCGCACGGGATGGAACACATTAAAAATCTCCTTGCGGGGCAAATCTTATGGGTAACTTGGGACGATGTAATAAGGACGGCTATTATATATTCTATGGTTGGCCTTATCCATTATATTTTCAGGAAACAACTTTTAGAGGCCTCGTTTAACCACGAGACCAAGAAAACCATATTATGGGACATTCTGTTCTATGCCCTGTTTGGTGTTGTCATTACCTCGTCGGTAAGTGTTGCAGGAGTATTATTGGTTTTTTCCTATCTAATTGTTCCATCTCTGATCAGTACTTTCTTTTTTAACACGATTAAGGCAAGGCTGCTCTTTGGCTGGGTTTTCGGTTTTGTGCTAAGTTTTATTGCAATGATTCTAAGTTATAAATTGGATGTTCCAACAGGACCGTTCATTGTGGTGTGTTTTGCGAGTATGCCGGTGTTGTTGCTTGTTGCTACATCTTTGTCATCTGTAATAAAAGAAAATGATTTTTTCCGCCAAAGTGAGAAAGACTGCTAAGGGAAATAACGGGAATGTAATGCTCGGCCTCTATATTATATTGCCAATCTGTAACCGACGCCTGGCTCCGTGACAATCATCTCTGATAAACCGTATTTTTCTAGTTTTTTTCGCAGCTGGCTGAAATAGATCCGGAGATAATGCGATTGTTCGACCGCTTCCGGTCCCCAGATCTCCTTCAGTAATTGTTTTTGCGTGATGATCTTGCCGGCATTTCTGACCAGCAGTTTCAGCAGATCGAATTCCGTATTGGTTAGCTTCAGGGGTTCAGCATTGATTTCCACGGAACGCAGATTGAAATCGATCTTCAGCGGGCCGTTCACATAAACCGGCTCTTCTTTGAGATTTTGACTGTGTCTGAGTGCGACCCTAATGCGTGCGGATAGTTCCGAAATATTAAATGGCTTGGTCAGATAATCATCAGCTCCGGCATCGAGGAGGGAGACCTTGTCGAGGTCGGAATCTTTGACGGTTAAAACGATCACCGGTGTGGACGTCCTGACCCGGATCTTTTTCATGACTTCCAGACCCGGCATGTCCGGTAAACCCAGGTCAAGAATGATAATGTCCGGACGAAAATCGGCTGACCGCGTTAGCCCTTCTTTCGCGGTCTTGGCCAGCTCAACCTGGTAGCCTTCTGCTGCCAAACTGATTTCCAACAATTTACGCATGGACTTTTCATCGTCAATAACCAGTATTTTGGCCCCTTTACCCCCACACCAATTATTCGAATTTTTTTCATTCATAGAGTTATTCATAGATTAATTGGTGTGGGGGATTATTCATTGGGCAAGTCTTTTAATGCCGGTTGCTCTTCTATCGGCAGAGTGAACTTGATCTCTAAGCCGCCCGCTTTTCTGTTTTGGGCGGAGATCTCACCATCGTGCGCTTCCACGATCGCTTTGGTGATCGCCAATCCTAAGCCCGTTCCGCCGGGGGGCGCTTCTTTGGTCCGGTAAAACTTATCAAAGATATACGGCAGTTCGGCCTCTTTTACCCCTGGACCGTTGTCTTCAACGATGATCGCCACGCGATTCTGTTCCTTGAAAGCCCGCATGGTTATCTCGGTCCCTTCCGGCGTATAATTGATTGAATTCCAAAGAATATTCTGCAACGCCTGCTCCAGCAAGGCAAAATCGATTTTAATCAAAGGTAATCCGTCCGCGATCTCAGTCCTGACCCGATGCCCTGCCAGTTTATTGTTCAAGCGTTGGACGCAAACGTTGACCAGTTCACGGATTTCCTGCCAGTCTTTTTTGATCGAGAGCATGCCGGAGGCCAAGCGCGACATGTCCAGCAAATTCGTGACGATCCGGTTCAGCCGTTCCGCTGAATCGGACAGATCCCGGGCCAGATCGGACAGCTTGGTCTGGTCGCAAATTATATTGGAGTCCTGCAGCGCCGACGCAATGCCTATGATCGAAGTGACCGGTGTCTTGATCTCGTGCGACACGCTGTCCAGTATCGTCCGGTACAGACTTTCTGATTTTTTCAGCTCATCCGCTTCCAGCGCGCGCTCTTTCAGTATCTCCCGCTCCAGATAAATAGCCAGCTGATCGGCCGCCGCACCCAGAAAATTCTTTTCATCCTGGGACAAGGTCCGATAATGCTCCGGCCGGTATAGCAGGACCCCGATATTTTCAGACGGGCCTTTTAGAGGAACATACATGGCTGCGGAAAAAGTGAGCGTATCGGTGGACCAGCCGGCCGTTTCACCTTTCTCGAAGGCCCACATAGCGACCGATAATTCCTTTTCGTCGGCGGTTATGGTCTGGCGTAAGACTTTATCAAATGCGGTTTTGTCGTTCTTAACGATAACTTTGCATTTCCCGGGCAGGATCACGCTGATCTCCCGTTCGATATCTTCGATACAGGTGAGTCGGTCCCTGGCACGAGCGATAATGGTCGTGATCCGGTGCATGGTATCGGTCCTGGCTTCCCGCACCGCCAGCAGCCTTTCATCCCTTCTGATTTTGCTGGTCAGGTAGCCGGTCACGATCGCGGTAATGATGTAGACCACGCTCATAATGATATCGGTGGGGTTGGCAATCACAAACGTCCCGGTTGGCGGGATAAAAAAGAAATTCCAGATCAGGGCGCTCAGCACAGCGAACAAGACGATATAAATAAAAGAAACGAACATGCTCAACACCAGGACAGCAAATAAAAAGACAAAGCCCACCGCTTCATAGCCAATATACGGGGTCAGCAGATAATTGATGAACGAAATTATCAAAACCATCATCGCGGTTTTCCAAAAATCGCTCATCGGCATTTCCGAACCGAAGATTGATTTGAGCCAGTTCTCGCCGGCAGGGATCTCACTGCCGGTCGGAATAACGTGGATGGCAATATTTCTTGTTTCACTCAGCAGTTTGCTGGCCGTTGAACCGGAAAAGATCGATTGAAAGGGGCTCTTTTCAGAATGTCCGATCACGATTTGGGTGATATTTTTTTCTTTTGCGAATTTTGCCAGCTCGTCCGAAATGCTTCGTCCGGAGAGGATCGTCGTGGCTGCCCCCAGCTGTTTTGCCAGAGCAAAATTGCTCTCGATATCTTCTTTGTCCTTCTGGCTCCATTTTTGAGAAAACACCCCGGTGCTTTCAACGGCGACGACGTACCATTCGCAACGGTAACGCCGGGCGATCAGCGCTCCCCGGCGGATCAGCTTTTTCGCGTTCGGGCTCGGGCTGATGCAAACCATGATCCGTTCCGTGGTCTGCCAGCTTTCCCGGATGCCGTGCGCTTTCATGTACATTTCTAATTCTTCGTCGACTTCCTGGGCGGTCTGTCTTAATGATATCTCCCGCAGCGCGTTAAGGTTACCTTCACGGAAAAAGTTGCTTAAGGCGTCCGTGACCTTGTCTTTCTTATAGATATCGCCGCGTTTTAACCGGTTCAATAAGGCCTCAACCGTGATATCAACAGCGACTATTTCATCGGCATTTTCTACGATACTGTCGGGGATGGTTTCCCTGACCATGACGCCGGTGATCTGTTTAATGACGTCGTTCAGGCTTTCCAGATGCTGGACATTAAGTGTGGTAATAACGTTAATCCCGGCCCGGAGTATTTCATCAACGTCTTCATAGCGTTTGACGTATTTTGAGCCGGGGACATTGGTGTGAGCCAGTTCATCGATCAGTACGGTGGTGGGGTGCCTTTTGATGATGGCGTCGGTATCCATTTCTTCCATGGTCTTGCCGCCGTACTCGATCTTTTTGCGGGGGATCACTTCAAGATTGCCGATCTGTTTTTCGGTTTCTAGGCGGCCATGCAACTCTACATAGCCTAAAACTATATCTTCTCCTCTTTGCAGACGACGATTGCCTTCATTGAGCATGGTGAATGATTTGCCGACACCGGGGGCGTAGCCGATAAATATCTTCAGTTTGCCCTTCTGCGGGTGTTCCGTAGCTATTTTTAAGGCTTCTTCGGGAGTCAGCCGTCGTGAAAAGTCTTCCAATTAATTCCTCATTTACCGGATGTTATCCAGCTCGGCGTTCAATTTTAATACATTAACCCTCGGTTCACCAAAAACGCCCAGATCCCGGCCTTCCGTCAATCTGCCGATCAGTTTAATTATCTCATCTTTTTTAGCCGAATCAAGTCCGCGGGCTTTAACCACCCGGTCAATCTGGAAGACGGCGGCCGCCGGGCTAATGTGAGGATCGAGGCCGGAACCGGAAGCATATAATAGATCCGCAGGAATTTCATTATCCTTTTTGGTTGGATCTGCCGCCAGCAGTCTTTGTTTTCTTGCCTCAACCGAAGTTTTCAGTTGCTGGCTGGTCGGCGACAGATTGCTGCCCCCGGACGGCAGAGGATTATAGTCCTGGGAAGAAGGCCGGGGCCAGAAATATTTATCCTGATCGAATTTTTGGGCGATCAGCGCTGAGCCAACGATCTGGCCGTTATGAATCATCATGCTTCCGTTAGATTGGCTGGGAAAGGAAAACTGGCCGATCAGTGTGATAAATAGCGGATAAATCAATCCGGTTAAGATCGTCGTAACAATAAGGAATTTGATGCAAACGGCAATAGAGTTATTTTTCATAATCATTCCTTTTTTTAAATATTAATATCAAGCTGGGTCGTTAGGGTCGGTTTAGCTCCGTTATTCCAGGTGCCATAGGCGAAGAGCACGGAGGTGTTGGATGAAAACGCCCAGGAAAATCCGTAGAAAGTCGCTCCCAGCGCTGATTTTGTTCCGGCATAATCAATCGCAACCCAGAGTTTATCATTCACCTGTTTGTCCAGCGTTAAAATTATTCCTGCATTATCCTTGGCTCCTGAAGAATCGATCAGGGCTTTTTCATTGCCGATAAAGTAACCGACCGAGAGTCTGGCTAACGAAAAAGTTTTGGCGGCAACACCGTATACCACGTTTTGGTCTGCGGCATGTGAACCATAATTAAAGACGCCGACGGCCAGGGCCGGCAGTGCGCCGTTCTCACCGATCGCGTATTTAGCGTTAATCAGTAATGAAGAAGTGCTTAAATTCAGTTGAGGAGTAAGAGAATCTACCCCGATTTCCGTGCCGGGCAAGATGCCGTAGGTCAGTTGCACATCGGTTGGAAAAGCATAACCTCCGGAACTACCATCGTCGATAGTAAAATAATTATCAATTCCCAAATGGACCGTCCCTTTCGCCTGAATATCGGTTGATGAATTCCAGATCTGGGATGTCGGCGTCGCGAATACTCCCGTTGCTAATAACACTGAGACGAGCAAACTAACCGATAAAAAAACTGTCTTGTTCATCTTTTGTTCCCCCTTATTGAATAATCTTGAGCCAGACGATCAATAGATCAATTAATTTTATACCGATAAATGGTGCAATCAGGCCGCCTAACCCATAGATCTGCAAATTACGCCGTAAGAGGGTGCGGGCGCTTTCGCTGTGATAAGCCACTCCTCTCAAGGCCAGTGGGATCAGGATCACAATGATGATCGCATTGAAAATTACTGCGCTTAAAATCGCGCTCAGTGGAGAATGCAACTGCATGATATTCAAGATAGCCAACGGGCCCAGCCCTGCATTCTGTCCGGCATAAAGCATCCCGAACATCGCCGGAATGATCGCGAAATACTTTGCCACGTCGTTGGCGATACTGAAAGTCGTCAACGAACCTCGCGTCATCAACAGTTGCTTGCCGATCTCAACGATTTCAATGAGCTTGGTCGGATTACTTTCCAGGTCCACCATGTTGCCTGCTTCGCGTGCCGCTTGCGTTCCGGTATTCATGGTCACGCCGACGTCGGCCTGCGCCAGCGCCGGTGCGTCATTGGTCCCGTCGCCCGTCATAGCGACGAGATGTCCGCCGGCCTGTTCGTTGCGGATACGCTCCATCTTAGATTCCGGTGTAGCCTGGGCGATAAAGTCATCGACGCCAGCTTCCGCGGCGATCGCCGCCGCGGTGATCGGATTGTCGCCGGTGATCATAACCGTCCGGATGCCCATCTTGCGCAGTTCCCGGAATCGTTCCTTGATCCCGCCTTTGACAATGTCTTTCAGATGGATAATACCGAGCACTTTATTATCATCAGAAACGGCCAGCGGGGTGCCGCCGCTGCTGCTAACTTTTCTCACTTCCGCCTCGAGATTGGCGGGGAAAATTCCGCCGCGTGCTTCGACATCCTTTTTGATCGCCTCGACCGCGCCTTTACGGATCGAACGGTAGACCTTCTTATCTTTATCATGAAAATCAACGCCGCTCATTTGCGTGCTGGCGGAGAAAGGAATAAAAGTCGCGTCATTGGGGTGCAGACTTTGTGCTCTCAAATCAAATTTATCCTTGGCCAAGACAACAATTGAGCGACCTTCGGGAGTCTCATCAGAGAGTGAAGACAGCTGTGCGACCTCCGCCAGTTTCTTTTGCTCAACGCCGGCTGCTGGGATAAAGTCGTCTGCCATACGGTTGCCCAGCGTGATCGTACCCGTTTTATCCAGCAACAAGACATCGATGTCCCCTGCCGCTTCAACCGCCCGGCCGCTCTTAGCGATAACATGCCGTCTGATTAACCGGTCCATCCCGGCAATGCCGATGGCGCTCAATAAACCGCCAATCGTTGTCGGGATCAGGCACACTAACAAAGAAACCAGGACCGGCACCGTCACGATCGAGGAGAGATTCTGCCCGGCGGCCGTCCCGCTGTAATCGGCAAATAACTTTAAAGTCGTAACCGCTAGGAGGAAGATAATAGTTAATCCAGACAGAACAATACTTAAGGCGATCTCATTGGGAGTCCTTTGCCTTTTGGCGCCTTCGATCAACGCGATCATCCGGTCGATAAAATTACCGCCCGGATCGGCAGTAATCCTAATAACGATCCGGTCGCTGATGACCTTGGTCCCGCCGGTAACGGCACTACGGTCGCCACCGCTCTCCCTAATGACTGGGGCGGATTCCCCGGTGATCGCCGATTCGTCAACACTGGCGATCCCTTCGATCACTTCGCCGTCGGCGGGGATGATATCGTTAGCTTCACAGACGACGACATCATTCTTCTTCAATCTTCCCGCGGGAATTACGGTTTCTTTATTATTGACCAGCTGTCTGGCCATGACTTCTTTTCTAGATCTTTTCAAGCTCTCCGCCTGGGCTTTGCCCCTTCCTTCCGCCAGCGCCTCGGCAAAGTTAGCGAACAAGACGGTGAACCAGAGCCAGATGCTGATCAGTAATTCAAATAAAGAGAATATGCCGTCCGCCAGATGTCTAAAAAAGAAAACGGTCGTAATGACGGAACAAACGAGGGTGACGAACATGACCGGGTTGCGCATCTCTTCTTTCGGGTTAAGTTTCAGGAATGAATCTCTAACGGCTGTCAACATGATCTTATTGTTGTTCGTTTCAATTTTTGTCATTTTAGAACACCCTTCCCTTAAGCATTAATAAATGCTCCACTAAAGGCCCAAGCGAAAGGGCCGGGAAAAAGGTTAAGACACCTACTATAATAAGTACGCCGACCAGCAGCGCGGCGAACAGAAAGTTATCAGTGGTGAAGGTCCCGCTGGAGATCGGCGTTATTCTTTTGACCGCCAGGCTCCCGGCGATCACCATAGCCGGGATAATCACGCCGAAACGGCCGATGATCATGCAGAAGCCGAGCACTACATTATAAAATACGGTATTGGCGTTCAAGCCGGCAAAGGCGCTGCCATTATTTTGCGAAGCGGACGAAAAAGCGTAGAGAATTTCACTTAATCCGTGCGGCCCCTTACTGGACAAGCTGGAAAGCGCAACCGGTAAAACGCAGGCGACCCCCGCGCCGATCAAGATCGCCGCTGAAGGCAGCAGAATAGAGAGGATGACCATCTGCACTTCTTTGCGCTCGATTTTTTTCCCAAGATATTCGGGCGTGCGGCCAACCATCAGGCCGGCCAGAAAAACCGTTAACAAGACAACATGCAGCATGCCGTAAAGTCCCGAACCGACTCCGCCAAAAATAATTTCCCCAAGCATGATATTAAATAGCGCCATTCCTCCGGCTAGCGGCGTTAAAGATGAGTGCATCGCGTTAACCGAACCGTTGGAAGCGCAGGTCGTCGCCATTGCCCATATTACGCTGTTGGTAATCCCCAACCGCGTTTCCTGTCCCTCATGAATTATACCGGGGACCGAGTATTCGGATAAAAGCGCAACGCCCAAGCCAACCGCAAAGATCGCAAACATCACAAAAAATAAAAGCCAGCCGTGCTTCCGGTTGCCGATCATCACTCCATAGGCATAAACCAGCGCGGCTGGGATGAGAAGAATTGCCAGTACTTCCATAAAATTGGAAAAAGGAGTTGGGTTTTCGAACGGATGCGCACTGTTAGCATTGAAAAATCCGCCGCCGTTGGTTCCCAGTTGCTTGATCGCGATCTGTGAGGCCGCCGGGCCGAGTGGGATCGTTTGCTTGGCGCCCTGCAGAGTTGTGACATCTTTATAAGGAGAAAAAGTCTGAACAACGCCCTGGGCATTTAATACCACCGCTAGGATGATCGACAAAGGCAACAGCAGATAAACCAGCGAGCGCACCATATCGACCCAGAAATTCCCCAGCGAACTTTTTGACTTTGAGATCAAGCCGCGGGTCAGGGCCAGGAGAACGGTGATGCCGGTCGCCGCGCTAATAAAATTCTGCACGGTCAAACCAAGCATCTGGGTCAGATAGCTCATGGTCGTTTCCCCGGCATATGACTGCCAGTTGGTATTGGTCATAAAGCTCGCAGCCGTGTTAAAAGCACAGTCCCAGGCGACATTGGGCAGGTGGGCAGGGTTGAGCGGGAGAAACTTCTGGACCAGCTGCAGCACAAAAAGAAAGAGAAAACCGAGCAGATTGAAATAGAGCAGGGCTTTGGTATAAGCTTTCCAATCCATTTCTTCATTTTGATTAACACCGCATAACCGATAGAGTAAATCTTCCAGCCAGCCCAGCACCGGGGACATAAAGGTCTTTTTACCTTCAAACACCCTTGCCATGTACAACCCCAGAGGTGGCGTCAATGCAATTAGTACAAGACCGTATAAAATTACCTGAAGATAATCATTAATTTTCATAAGATCATTGGCCTCCTAAAATTTCTCCGGATTGAACATCGCGTAGGTCAAATAAATCAATAATAAAACGGCAATTATTCCGGAAATGATAAATCCCATAATTTTACCCTCCATCCAAATTTTTAAAAATTGCACCGACCAATACAAGAATATGCAATAGAATTATATACAGCAATCCTCCAATTGTGAATACAATCGCTATGCCATAAACAGTACATAGAATAATATACAACATATCGCATTAAAATAATAACACTTCGTCAAGTTAAATTGTGGTAAATTTCTAAGCTTTAGCAGTAAAAATAGCGTAAATTTTTCCAAAAATTTACAATAATTTAAAAATCGGGCGGATCAGTGTCTCGGGTATTGGTAGCTTCCTTTTCGGCGCGGTCTTTGGATGTTTTGGCGTGGTTGAAAACCACGGGCGGGTGGTGTATAGAAAGTTGTGGGCTCGAAGGCCGGATGTTTTGAAACGGGCAGGGCGGTGCGCATCAGGTTTTCGATGTTACGCACTTCGCCGCGCTGATCGGGCGTTGCCATGGAGATCGCCCGCCCTTCATAGCCGGCCCGGCCGGTCCTTCCGATGCGATGGATGTAATTCTCCGCATCGTCCGGCAAATCATAATTGATCACCAATTCAATCCCTTTCACATCAATCCCTCGCGCGGCAATATCGGTGGCAACTAAGATGCGATACTTGCCGGCCTTGAAACCTTCCAGTGCCTCACGCCGTTGTGCGAGCGAGCGATCAGAATGGATCTCAGCCGCAAAATGGCCAACCGAGCGCAAACCGCGGGTGAGACGTGCTGCGCCGCGTTTGGTTCGGCTGAAAATCAAAACCGTGCCGCGATACTGCTCCAGCAGCTTAACGAGCAGCGCATTTTTTTCTTCTTTCTTGATGATGAAAAGTTCCTGGGTGATCCCCTTGGCCGCTGTCCCGGACCGGGCGATCTCGACACTCACCGGGAGTTTCATGTGGGAGGCGGCGATATTAACGATTTTTTCCGGTATGCTAGCCGAGAAGAGCATGGTCTGCCTTTCGCGGCCCAGATATTTAAAGATCCGTTCAATCTGCGGTGCAAAACCCATGTCCAGCATGCGATCCGCTTCGTCCAGAACCAGTATTTTGACATCCTCCAGGCGCAGGATGGCCTGGGTCAAATGATCGATGAGTCTTCCGGGAGTGGCGATGATCAAGCGGGGATGACGGCGCAGGGCTTGTATCTGAAGATGCATGGAGGCACCGCCGATCAAGACCGCGGTCTTCATCCCGAGTTGCGCACCAAGTTTTGAAAGTACTTCGTCAACCTGCAGTGCGAGTTCGCGGGTGGGGACCAGCACCAGGCCTCGTCCGGAGGTTTGGGCCAGGCGCTGCAGCATCGGGATGCCAAACGCCAGGGTTTTGCCGGTTCCGGTCTGGGCAACCCCAATAATGTCCTTGCCTTCGATAGCGATCGGGATCGCCTTATACTGGATCGGGGTGGGAATTTTGAATTTCATACGCTCCAGCGTTTCCAACAGGATCGGTGCGATACCCAGTCCATAAAAATTGGCGCCGCTTTGCTGGTTAGGTTGATTCATATACTTATCATAACATAAAAAAACCGCGACTTGCAGTCTAATTTACTCAGAAGTATAATATTTGCAGTTTATGAGTAAAGAAGAAGAGCGATTGATTGCTTATCGAAGAAGCGTTGGTCTATTGATAGTGGCGGCGGTTTTTATCGTTTCTTTTCTCATCGTTCGGCCTTTTATCGTGGCTATTCTCTCGGCGGCTGTCCTGGCTTTTGTTTTTTATCCGCTCTATAAATATTTTTTGAATATTTTTTCAAAAAGCAAATTTCAGGAAGTTTTTTCTGCCATGTTGACCAGCCTGATTATTATCCTGATCGTTTTGGTCCCCGTCATCGTTATTACCATCATGCTAACCAAAGAAGTGAGAGAGGGCTATGTTTACTGGCAACGCATTTTGGCTTCACCGAATTTTAACTTTGATTTGCCACCGGAGATTGTCCGCAGGTGGGGGGATATTTCACAATATAAAGAGTTATTCACGGGCATTGCCGGATCAATTATCGATTGGGTTCAGGGAGTATTAAAAGCTATCCCCAACGCGTTCTTAAATTTGTTCGTAACCATTTTTTCCACTTACTACTTTTTAAAACATGGTGAGGATCTATATAAATTTTTCCGTAATGTACTCCCGCTGCCGGAAGGAAAGTATGAAAAAATTATCGCACGCTTCGATGATTTAAGTCGCGGGGTGATTTTGGGTCAGGTGGTGGTGGGGGCGATACAGGGAGTTCTGGCCTGGATCGCATTTGTCATTGTTGCTGTGCCCAATCCTATTCTCTGGGGATTTCTAACTTTTATTATTTCCATTATCCCGATGCTGGGGGCGGCCATCGTTTGGGTGCCGATCTGCCTCTATCTGTTTATCAAAGGTTATTACATCGGGTCTCTCTGGCGAGCGATTTTTCTGCTGCTTTACGGCACGTTAGTGATCAGCACGATTGATAATATTCTTAAGCCGAAAATTGTGGGAGATCGCGCCCGCATTCATCCCTTGGTGGTTTTGTTCGGTATCCTCGGCGGGATTCAGCTCTTTGGCTTGCCCGGGGTATTAATCGGTCCGCTGGTCCTCACCCTTTTTGACGTGATGATTGAAATTTATAAGGAAATTCTTTAGCAGCTGCCGGCAGATTTCCCCGCCTGGCCCCAGTTTTCTTTTGGGATATCTTCGATCACTACAATTACCGCTTCGGGCGGACATTTTATGGTATCACAAACGGTTTGCGTAACTTTTTGAATCAGCTTTTCCTTGATCTCCCTGTCTCTTCCCGCCCACATTGCAATTTTTACGATCGGCATAAAATCACCCCTTTGAAATTTGATCCAGCTGCTGTTTTAATTCAAGCACGCGGTTTTCCACTTCTTTGGCGATGCGATACCAGTTATCGCTGGTGCTTTCATATTGTTCAAAAACCATCGGCTCCCCGATAATGGCGGTGAGGGGGAGGTGCTTGGGCAGACCGGCGGAACCTTTGGGATAGGCCTCAAAATTTCCTTTCAGATAAATCGGGATGACCGGATCTTTTCTCTCGGCAGCTAAGATCCCTATTCCCGGTTTAAAGCTTTGCATCTGGCCGTTTAACGACCGTGTTCCTTCGGGGAAGATAATCAGACTTCTACCCTGATCGAGCATGATGCCGCAGGCTTTCAGGCCGGAGTGAGCGCTAAAATCACGGCTGAAAGGCATGGTGTTAAAGAATAAGCGAGTGAGATAGGCGATGACATCGTTCGCGAAAAAATAATCACGGGCGGCCACCGAGTAACAATTGTTCACTTTTTCCAGCGGCAGGCAAGAGAAGAGACAGATCACGTCCAGATGGCTGGAGTGATTGGAGACCAGGATGCAGTTTTTCTCAACTTTCAGCAAGTTTTCAGGGTTGATAATTTTGAATTGGTTGAAGACCTTCAGGTACCAGCGGATAAAACGGTGCAGGTTGACTCGCATGAAATTCATCAGAAAATCGTTTTCAACCGTTTCTAGGACGGAACGAAACTGAGCCGGGGAATATTCAAATTTTATTTCTTCATCGTTCATTGATGAAAAAATAAAGAGATAAAGAAAAAGCGGGTCAGATGAAAGAAAATGGGTGAGACAAAAATTAAGCTGTCAAAGCGGTCAAGGATTCCGCCGTGGCCGGGAATGAGCTTGCCCATATCTTTAATGTGTAAGTCGCGTTTGATGAAGGAGATCGTCAGATCCCCGAAAGTGCCACCGATCGAAATAACCACTCCGATCAGAAGAATCTGCCAGCTGGCAAATTCCGGCAGGGCAAAGCGAAAAACGAAAGCCAGCAAAACCATGGCAACAATCGAGAAGATGGTCCCTTCCCAGGTTTTTTTGGGGCTGATCTTGGGTTCCAGCTTATGCCTTCCAAAAAGTTTTCCGCCGGTAAATGCCGCCACGTCGTTTAGCTCAACCATCAGGATCAAGAATAATGCATGGCTCATACCATAAAGCATATTGGTTAAATAAGCGATGTGGGCAAAGAACCAGCCCAGGTATAAAAAGCCTTCAATGGTGAGCGAGGTCTTTTGAATCATTTTTTCAAATTCACCGCGGAGGATGGGGACAGAGAGGACGGCCAGCGCCCCGAAAAATGGGGTAGAGGTAAAAAGCGCGTAATTATCAAAATAAACGGCCAGAAAAATGACAAAGATGGTGAGGTAGCCCAGGTTGCAGAACCAGCGATCGCGCCAGAGGCCGACCGCCAGGGTAAATTCTCGGAAACAAAGAAATGAGATTAGCATTATGACCGAGATAAACCAGAAGCGGCCCATCATCAACGGGACCAGGAGCGCGGGGGCAATAATGAACCAGGAGAGATATTTGGTCCAGAGAGCCTTCATCTCTTCGCGCATTTTTCTTTTAACCAGGATGATGGAGGCAATGACAAGGCCGAGGCCATAAAGGATTAATACCAAAAAGATGAAACCGATTAGTTTCGTGACCAGCGGATCCGTTAGCGTCGGGAAAATAGTTGTTAGCATTTTTTTGTTTTTAAATGAAAATTCATGTTTATTATAATCTATTTATCAGGTGCCGTCTAGCGGATAAAATTGTGCTCCTGCAGAGCGCGGTGAAAACGGTCCGCCCGGAGCATAAAGATTTCAATTTTAGATTGGATAATCTGCGGAAAGGGGTTGCCGTCGGTTTCGATGCTCAAGAAAGGCAGATTGAACATCTCTGACGCCAGGATCGATTCTGCCAGCCGGGAGGGCATGCAGGCAAAGGGGCCGATCGAGATCACACCACAGGCCGAGTGCATTATTTCGCGCAGCGCCGAGCCTACCGTCAGAATGCCTTCGCCGATTAAATCTTCAGAAAGCAGATGCCGGGCGCGCTGGATGGTTTTCTCGATCGCCACCGGCTCCGCCGTGACCAGTCCTGATTTTGAGAGGATCCTCTTTATTTTCTTCTCGAGCATAATTTGCAGAGCGTTAACCACCGGCGTTTTTATGCGATCCCGCCAGGAGAGACGGAGGGCTTTTGAATTTTTATAAATCAGGTAGTTACAATAATATATATATTCGGCGACCGGGGCGCTCCTGACCACAAAACCTCTTTCGGATAGCTTCTTGATCAAATCCATCCGTGAAAATTCTTCGCGCCGGGCGTAAACTTCACCCACCAGCGAAACGGTTTTAGCCTTAGCTAATGGCTGTTGTAATGCAATGGAGGATAAGCTCTTTGCCATTTTTTCTATTTGAGAAAAGATTTTAAAGACCGATCCTTTAGAAAAGCAGTTCAATAATTTATTCCATTCCTCTTCAAGCTTTTGCAGACCGGAGCTTTTATTTACGGCCAAGGCCAGGAGGGTATGTTCCATATCCTGCATCAGATCGGAGATTACCACTGCCATCCAGGCACGGATTAAGAATTTTATCCCCAGCCCGCCGTAAGCATTCTCATCCATCAGGGTAAAGATGGCGGTGTCGTTTATTTCTAGCTCCTCAACGATATCTTTAAGCCGGGTAGAGTATTGTCCCTGTCGGCAGGGCCCCCCCCCGGTAGGCATAAAGAAGAGGGTTTTACGCCGATCTTTTTTACCTTCCTTCAAATATTCCAACAGGGAGCCGGCGGAGAGGATAAAGGGTAAGCATTCTTTGCAATTAGTGCAGCTTCGCCCATAACTTAGGGTTTTAGTGGTCGGGACGGGGAGACTTTTAGCGCTGATGCCCATCGAATTGAAGACCGCCGCCAGTCCCTGCGTACCAAAACGGCCCATGGAGGGAAGCACCACCTCTACCTCTTTGGATTGTAAAGGATAGGTGTGGTGATGTGCGTCGATCAACTTCATTTTTCCTTTTTGAAAAATCAGGGAAAGGGGAATAAAGGCAGAAGGAATTTCGGCCGGCTTTTTTTCTAGATAATTATGGATGATGTCCAGCGCAGCCTCAATCCGGGTGTCGATCCCTACGTCTGCCGCGTGGCTATCCAGTTCCAGGGTGAGCGAGGGTTTGGTCCCCATTATTTTTCTAAAATAACTCAAGATAAAGGAATCCGGTCCGCAAGAAAAGTTGGTGATAAAAGTGCCAAAGAGCTGCGGATGTTCCTTTGTAAAACGAGCATTTCTCAGGATCTGCTGTCCACTGTACCAGTACATGCGGTCATAAGAAGGTAAATGATCGCTGGGAAGAAAATCGTGGGGAATAATCATGATGCCCTTGGAAGCAAACTTGTGGGGGATGCCCAGATTGGCTTCTTCCACGAAAGCATTATAGGCACGGCCAAAGAGAACCATGCCCATTTTGTTTTTATCCTTTTCCAGCTCAGACAGGGCTTTTTCTCCCCAGGCTTTGAATTCTTTCAGCATTTCCTCGTGTTGTTTCCAGGCACATTTAAAAGCGTTCCGTGCTTCGGCCTTGCTTCTACCCAGCTCTTGAGCAATGGCGACAAAGGCCTTAAGGATGGCTTTCTTACCGTTTCCAAAATTAATGGCGGGATTTAAGATCTTGGGCAGTTTTTTTTCTTTAAAAGCAGTTTTGAGATAATAACTTTCGGCCTGCGTAAAGACACAGGGCCTTTTATACCAGTCCTCCAGCGGATAATCCATTTCTATGATATGCGGCAGAAAGATATAGTCCGGTTTTTTATCCAGCAGATCCTGGAACATGCCATGCGAGATCTCTACCGGGAAACAAAAGGCGGAGCGGACTTTATCCAGCCCTTTCGCTTGGACCTTTTCGGAAAGGATCACTCTGAAACCCAGCCGGGAAAAAAAGTTGTGGTAGAGAGGATAAAAAGTGTTGGTCATAAAACTTTTTACCATGCCTATGCTTTTACCGCGGGCGACCGGCTCCGAAACATATTTTCTAAAAACCAATTCCTGCCGGATTTTGACATAGTCATTTTGCTCGGGCTTTTGTGAGAGATGCAACCTTTGGTTGTAATATTTATTGCAGGCCCCGCCGAAAGGATATTTTTGCCCTTCAATCTGGATGATCGAAATTTTACATTTTCGATCACACTTTTCTTCGCTGCCGGGACAGATGAATTCCTTTTCAAATTTAAAGCTGCGGGTGATCAGCTCTTCCAGCGAAAAGAGTTTTTCTTTTAATCGTCCCAGGCCCATCCTTTTTTTTATTTCGAGAGCTACGCCAAAGGCCCCCATCAGCCCGGGTTCGGGAGGAACGATAATCTCTTTATTAAGCAGGCTGGCCATGGCCACCGGGACCGCCCGGTTATAACAGACGCCCCCCTGCATAAAGACTTTTTTACCGACCGGCCGATTTCCTTTGACCCGGTTGAGGTAGTTCAAACAGATGGAATAAACCAAGCCGGCAACGATCTCGTCTTTGGAAAGGCCTTCCAGCAGGGCATTCTTGATATCGCTCTGGATAAAAGCGGAACACTGATCATTAAAGTTGGGCGGGTCTTTGGCTTTTAGGGCCATTTCACCAATTTCTCGGTAATCGATATTCAAACTTTCTTTAGCCGATTCTTCCAAGAAGGAACCGGTGCCAGCCGAGCAGGCTTCGTTCATGGCATAATCGCTGGCAACGCCGTTGGTGAGAAAAGTGTATTTCGCATCCTGGCCGCCAATCTCAAAAAGCGTATCCACTTCTTTATCAAAATGGGCGGCGGCGGTGGCATGGGCTACAATCTCATTAATGACCCCTTTACTCAGGGCGTGCAGCCCGGCAATTTGCCGGCCCGAGCCGGTGACGCCCAGCCCGATAATTAAAACTTCAACCTTTAGCTGACTTTGCAATGCTCGATAGCATTGAATGGCAGCTCCGACCGGATCGCCGTTGGTCCTTAAATAGGCCGAGGCTAAGATGGCATCGTCATCCCTTCTCATAATAACCGCTTTGGTGGTAGTTGAGCCAACATCCAAACCCAGAATACAGATGTCGCCGGGATGCGCGGCTTGCTGGTTTAAGGATTTGAAGCTGACTCTCGCTGCCGCTGAAGCTAAAGGTGGCAGAGAACAAAATTCAGATGCAACTTTATGAAATATATTTTCGGGAGGAAGTTTTGTTTCTTTTTCCAGCCCGATCAGGCTGGCGCCCAGAGCTTCAAAATGGGTGGCGTGTTCAGGAATCCGGACCTGCTTGTAGCTTTCTCTTAAAAAGTGCATGACCGAAGGGTTCTGGCTCACTCCGCCAATGACCAGGACGCGTTGTGATTTTTGTTTGGATAATAGCTCAATAATTTTTGCGGCGGTCATCTTGGCGAGTCCGGCCACCACCTCCCCCTTAGGGGTGCCTTTATTTAAGGCATGGGTGCAGTCACTTTTACAAAAGACGCTGCAGCGGCCAGAGAGGGCATGGGGCTTTTCGGTTCCCAGCCTTAGAGCGGCGGGTAAGTCGATGCCCATTCTGCCAATTTGTTGCAGGAAAAATTCTCCCGTTCCGGAGGCGCACTTATTGCCGGTGAGGGCATTGGTAATCTCGCCCTTATTATCCAGACAATAGGCGATAAAATTTTCTCCACCCAGACTGGCAACCATATCGTATTGACCGGCCAAGCCTAGAAATTCAAGGGCTTTTTCGATCGCTTCCGGTTCTGAAACCGAAAGGGTATTTAAAAGTTTTTTGTATTTGGTCCCCGTCACCACCACTGAAAATTCAGCCAGAGCAAGCTTTTTGAAATACGCTTTTAAAATCAGTCCGGGATTGCCCTGGTGGGGGACGCTTTCGGCAGAGAGCACAGCAATCCGGCCGTTAAGCTTTTCGCTTTTTACAAAAGAGATATTGGAAGCGCCGATACATATTCCTAAAGACCGTTCAGCCACGGAATTCTCCTCTAACTAAATTTTAGCACAAAAAACTCTTTAATAGAGATTTTCTTCCAATTAAATAATGCTCGGAAACCAGAGACTAAACGTCTCGGTTTCCTCGCTTTTAAATATCATAGTTTGGAAACCGCGAAGTTTATTCGCAGGTTTCCAAACTACTATTCATTTGTCGATAGGTCTGGTCAGGAATTGCAGATTTGCCAACTTTTATTTTGGGTGTTAGAATAAATTATGCCTGAATTACCCGAAGTTGAAACCATAAGACAGGATGTGCTCCCCTTTGTTAGGGGGAGAGAGATTAAGAAAGTCGAGATCATCGATCCACGCAATATTAAAGGCATAACGCCTTCATCCTTTGTTAAAAAAGTTATCGGGGAAAAGATCGTTGATCTTGAAAGAAGGGCCAAATATCTGCTCTTCAAACTGGCTTCGGGGAAATATCTGGTGATCCATCTGGGGATGACCGGCCGGTTGCTTTTTGCCCCGGATGATTATGTAAAAGTAATTTTTCATCTCTCGGGGAAGAGGGTCTTATATTTTTCCGATGCTCGACTTTTTGGAAAGATTAGATTTTATCCCCATTATCCCGAGCTTAAGCTTGGGCCCGAGCCATTGCAGGAAGATTTTACCGTTCCACGATTCAGACAGATGCTCAAGCAAAGAAAAATAGCCATTAAGCAATTATTGCTTGATCAAAAATTTATTTCCGGGGTGGGGAACATTTATGCCAACGAGGCTTTGTTCAGGGCGGGGATCCATCCCCGGCGGCCGGCCAATCGCCTGAATGATCGGGAAGTGAAAAAATTATATAAAGCTATTAAACAGGTGTTATTTGAGGCGATTGAATTTCGCGGCACCTCGGACAGCTGGTATGTGGATGCCAAAGGCAAAAAGGGTGGTTTCCAGTTCCGTTTAAAAGTTTACGGGCGCAAAGGCGAGCCCTGTTTTGGCTGCAAATCCAAAGTGCAGCGCATCGCGCTGGGCCAGCGCGGGACCTATTTTTGCCCGAAATGTCAGAAGTGATTTATGCTTTTTAGCGGGCTCTATTTTTCGGCAATAATGCTGTAGATTTCCCAATCAAAGCGGAGGGGCCTTCCCTGTTTAATTGGCTGATCAAAGAATCTGATGGATTTGTTTTCGATATAATCTAAGATTTCTTTCATAACCACATCTTTTTTGCCTTTTTTAATCAGATTGAAATAGGCGGTAGCAAAAGTGGATTCGTCCATCCATTTGAGACAACTCAGGGGGTCAGCAAAGGGTATCTGCACGATCGATCGCTCAATTTCCAATTTTTTGAATTCATTTTTAAACAAAATGTGAACAATTTTTTCGATAGGCGGTAGATGGCTGATTTTTTTAGTAAAGAAATCCCACCAGTTAAAATAAAAAGGGTGGGACAGCATAAAGCTGAATAAAAACTTTTCAAATTCCCTGAAAAAATCCCTGGAAGTGGTTAAGATAACCAGTCGGCTGCCTTTTTTCAACACCTTATTTATTAAGTCGAATAAATCTGGTGCTTCAACAAAGGCCAAGATGAAAGAAGCGATTACCAGGTCATATTTTTTTTCTTGGTTGTTTTTTAAGTAGGCGATGCAATCCTGGCAATATAAATTAATTTGATGGCTGGCAGCTTCGGTATCTCCGATTATTTTGCTTTTAGATTCAGCGATCATCTCCGGACAAAAATCTACGCCGGTAATGTTGAGTTTGGTCGCTTTAAATTTGCGGGCTATCTTGTAAAGGGTTTCTCCCGTCCCGCAGCCGAGATCTAAAACATCTTTCATTTGTGAAAGGTTTAATTTAGCAATCAGATCATCCCAGACCTCGTTGAAATGAACATCTATCAGCAGATTATATTTATTTGCCTTTTGGGAATACATGGAGCGAAAATCATTATTCATTGAAAACATCTTAGCAATCTGGCATTAACAAATCAATCCTTTTTTAGCCATGGTTGAAGCAGCGTTATTGGATCACTTAGAAGATGCTATAATATAGTAAGTTGAAAATGGTCCGTAACCTAGATCGGAAACAAATGAAGCTGAAACCATCAAAAATTATCGCGGCCGGTTTAAATTACATCGACCACGCACGTGAGATGAAAATGGATCCCCCCAAACAACCGGTGATTTTTCTGAAGCCGCCCAGCGCGCTTATTTATAATAAAGAAGCGATTGTTTATCCGCCGCAAACCAGTGAGCTGCACTACGAAGCAGAGCTGGCGGTGGTCATTAAAGACCGGATAAAGAATGTTGCTGAGGAAGAAGCTTTGGATCACGTCCTCGGCTTTACCTGTGCCAACGATGTCACCGCGCGGGATTTACAAAGGGCGGACGTACAATGGACCAGAGCCAAGGCTTTTGATACTTTTTGTCCGATCGGGCCGAAAATTGTTTCCGGAATTAATCCGGATAATTTGGAGATTAAGCTTTATTTAAATGGTGAACTGCAACAATCCTCTAACACCTCAAATCTAATTTTCAAAGTAAAATACCTGATTGCCTATATTTCTCAGGTTATGACCTTAGAGCCGGAAGACTTGATTTTGACCGGCACCCCGGCGGGCATCGGACCGATGCAGGTGGGGGATGTGGTGGAGGTGGAGATCGAAAAGATTGGGAAGCTGGTTAATCAGGTTGTTGCTAAAAAATTGCCTTAGGCCTTGAACTCAATAATGCCTAAAGGATTTCCGGGTTCTCGCAGGTCTATTTTTATGTTCTCTTTTCCAATATTATCAAATTTCTTGCTGAGCAGGTCTTTTAGCGCATCTTGCGCAGAAGCTTCATTATTTAGAGAAAGCCTTTCCATCTCAGTATCACGCTTTAAGGAATAAAATCTTACGCTGGGTATATTATTCATTGTTTCTCCTATATATATTATCGAATAAAGAGTATCAAAACTTGCATTTTCAAAACAAAATCTTGCTGGTTTTTATAATAGCCATTTGATCTCATCTGTTTATCCGTAATTTAGGTGGTAAATTCCAATCAATTTAGTCATATCTGGTAATGATTGTGGTAAAATTACGTTAATTCACGGGCCTGTAGCGCAATTGGATAGCGTATCAGCCTCCGAAGCTGAGGGTTGCGAGTTCGAGCCTCGCCAGGCCCAAATTTAGTGACGGCATGAAACGCCTCTTGTCTCTATCATAGAAATTGTTTATAATAACCCCTAACTAATAATGAGAAAAAATATCAATCAACTTAGAATCCTCTTTATCTTGGCGATAATCGGCTTATCCGTTTCCGTTTTAATGCAACTGCCGATTAATCTTGGTCTTGATTTACAGGGTGGAACCCGTCTGGTTTTGCAGGGCCAACCTACCGATAAAATTCCGGTTTCAGACGATGCTATGGCAGGGGCGGCAGCGGTGATCCGAAATCGCATCGATGCGCTGGGAGTTACCGAACCGTTGATTCAGAGAAAAGGAACAAACCAGATTGTTGTGGAGCTCCCGGGAATTAAAGATCCCGACCGTGCTATGAAAGTTATCGGTGATACCGCTCTGCTTGAATTTGTTGAAGCAGAATGGTCACCGGCGGATGAATCCCGGCTGACCCCGGACAAAGTTAAAGAATTTTACGGTCCGGAAGCTTACCTGGACAAGGTAAAAACCATCAGAAATGGTAGGGTGGAGAGTGAAAAACCGATTATACTGAAGAAAACGGTTATCACCGGAGCGCTATTAAAAGGTTCCTGGCCGGGAGTAGATGAATATGGCAATCCGGTGGTGGATATTGAATTCAGTGATGAAGGGGCCAAATTATTTTCGGAAGTTACCGCGCGATCGGTAAACAAACCGATTGCGATTTTGCTGGACAAAAAAATCATTTCGGCGCCCAATGTGCGCGAACCGATTCCTTCGGGCCGGGCTCAAATCTCAGGCAGTTTTACGGTGGAAGAAGTGCAGGACCTGGTAATAAAGCTAAAGGCGGGCGCGCTCCCCATCCCGGTGAAACAGGTGGAATTGAGGGTGGTGGGACCAACCCTGGGAAAGGATTCGATCAATCGCAGCATTGTGGTAGGAATTATCGGTTTTGTTTTAGTCGTAGCTTTCATGATCCTTTATTATCGTTTCCCGGGATTCCTGGCGGATTTTGCGCTGGGGATTTATGTCTTGATGCTGCTGGCGCTGATGTCACTCATCCATGCAACCCTAACCCTTTTTGGCATCGCCGGCCTTATTTTGTCGATCGGTATGGCGGTGGATGCGAATATCCTGATTTTTGAGCGCCTGAAAGAAGAACTGCGTCTTAAGAAAACCATCCGCAACGCGGTGGATCTGAGTTTTCAGCGGGCATTTTCCGCCATTCTCGACTCAAACGTGACCACCATCATTGCCGCGGGGACGCTTTTCTTTGTCGGAACGGGGACCCTGAAAGGTTTTGCCGTGACCCTGACCCTGGGCGTGGCGGCCTCCATGTTCACCGCGATTACCATTACGCGTATGTTTATGAACATGGCGGTGGACAGTGGCATCATCAAAGATGCAGAAAGTAAACTGGTGTATAAATAATGTTTGATTTTATCAGCCGAAGAAAATACTGGTACGCTTTTTCCGGTAGCTTAATTCTAATCGGCATCTGTGCCATGATTTTCAATGGTTTTGTTCACGGGAAAGTGATGAACTTTGGCATCGATTTTACCGGCGGAACCTTGATCGGCTTGAGATTTCCAGTGAAACTTTCTGAGCATGAGGTAAGGGCGGTACTGAGCAAATTTAAAGTGGAAAACAGTGTTATCCAAAAAGCGGGAGAGCAGGATTTCTATATTCGCAGCGAACCGATGGAAACCGAACTCAGAACCAAAATTATGGATGAAATGAAAGCGAAATACGGGAATGTTGAGCTTTTAGAGGTCGACACGGTTGGTCCCATCATTGGGAAAGAGCTGAGAACCCAGGCGCTTTGGGCTTTGCTGCTGGCATCGATCGGCATCATCATCTATGTTTCTATCCGCTTTGAGTTCAAATATGCGGTGGCGGCGGTGGTGGCGCTTTATCACGATGCCTTTATTACGACGGGTTTGATCGCGCTCTTTTGGAGAAATGTGGAAACTCCCTTTATTGCCGCCATTCTTACGATCCTCGGCTATTCCATCAATGATACGATTGTCATTTTTGATCGGATCCGGGAAAACCTTAAAAAACTTGGTGGGAAAAAGAAGACCTTTTCCGAAATCATCAATCTCAGTATTTCCGAAACGATGGCCCGTTCCATTAACACCGTTTTAACGGTGATTATCATGGTGCTGGCGCTGCTCTTCTTTGGTGGAGAGACCCTGAAAGATTTTTCCCTGGTGCTTTTGATCGGTTTTATCCTCGGCGGTTATTCTTCGATTTTTATCGCCAGCCCGATCATCGCCGTCTGGGAAGGAATTAATACCAAAAAATAGTTGAGCTATCGCCCGGTAGATTGACCCGGTTATCGCTTTAGGGTATATTATTCCTCATGATCCTCGACGAGATTGTTTTCAATAAACGTCAGGAAGTAACCGCGCTAAAACTGCACCTGAGCGGCCGGCCGCTCCTCGAGTTGATGAAAGGTTTGCCGAAAAACCGTGATTTTAGCAAGGCTTTGCGGAAAGGTAAATTTTCTCTGATTGCTGAAATCAAAAGGGCCTCGCCTTCTGCCGGAATTATTCGTCGGGAACTTAATCCTCTTTCGCTGGCAAAGCTCTATGAAGAATGCGGCGCGGCGGCGATCTCGGTGCTGACCGATGAGAAATATTTTCAGGGAAAACTGGAGGATCTTAAGGCGGCGAAAGAATCTACCACCGTCCCCGTTCTGCGTAAAGATTTTATCATCGATGCAGCGCAGATTTATGAATCTAGAATGGCCGGAGCGGATGCGCTGCTGCTGATCGCCAGGATTTTAGACCAGGCTACTTTAAAAGCTTTTATCAAATTGACCGAAAAGTTGGGAATGCAAGCCCTGGTTGAGGTCCATAATGCGGATGAACTTAAAAGGGCGCTGGCTACTGGCGCAAAGTTTATTGGTATAAATAATCGCGATCTGGATACGCTCGAAGTTGATCTGCAAAACACTCTGCACCTGCTTAACGAGTTTCCGGAGGTGAAAAAAAAGCTGGTGATTGCCGAAAGCGGGATTAATTCCCGAGATGAACTACGGGCGTTGAAGGATGCGGGCGTAGATGGGGTTTTAATTGGAGAGTCTTTGCTAAAAAGCGGAAATGCTTGTGCTAAGATGAAGGAGCTACTCTCGTAATGAAAATTAAATGCCAACGGTTAATTTTATTCGGTTTGGTGTTTTTATTTTTTCTATCCGGAAAAGGGTGGGCGATGGGCGAAGTCCCGGCGACGATCGAGGCCTACTTTCGTCCCACCATTGAATATGTTTCCGATTTCGGTTCACCGGGGTCAGGGGATCGCCAATTTTATTATCCCTATGGGGTGGCGGTGGCCAGCAAGACCGGGGAGATGGTGGCCGGCCTGTGGAATATTTTTATTACGGATACCGGCAATAACCGGGTGCAGGTGCTGGATCAGGATGCGGGATTCATTTATCAATTTGGCGGCTTCGGCGTTAATCCCGGAAAATTTAATTCTCCCCTGGGCATTGCTTTAGATTTTAGTTACCGTATTTATGTTTCGGAGAAAGATAATGATCGTATCCAGGTCTTTGATATTATGGGAAATTACCTTGCCACCCTAGCCACGGGGGAGGTGGGGGCTCGTTCCCTGAGGAATCCGGCGGGGTTAGATGTAGATAATTTAGGTAATCTTTATATCGCCGACTCGGGTAATGACCGCGTGGTTAAATTAGACGACAAAGGACAATTTGTGCTGGAAATGGGGGGTTTTGGTTATGGGGGCGGTTTCTTTAATGCCCCGATGGATGTAGCGGTGGATCGTGATCGCAACCTCTACGTTGCAGATACCGGTAATCATCGTCTGCAGAAATTTGATCTGGATGGTCGCCCGATCGCGGTTTTTGGCACGATGGGTGCAGAGCCGGGTGAGTTATATATGCCACAGGGAATAGCGGTTGATGACCGATTTGTTTATGTTGCCGATACCGGCAATCATCGCATCCAGGTTTTTACCAAGAAAGGGAAATTCGTTCTAGCCTTTGGAAAAAAGGGAACGGGCAAGGGTGAATTTAATAATCCGGTAGGGATCTTTGTTGGTAAAAAGGGACATATTTATATTGCAGACACCTACAATCATCGCATCGTGGTTTTAAAGATAAATTATCCGTCGGTCTTATAAGATCTTCGATCTCATAGAGCTTGAAATGTAGCTGAAACTTTCTTCGGCGTTTTTCGATAGATAGCTATACGGCCGCCAGTGATTGTTAATATCCATGCAAAATAAAAAGCTATATTGGAGTATTGTCTGTCTTTTAATCCTGATCTGGCCAGTGTTTGCCCAGCCGCCGACCAATCGGCATCCCGAATCCGCTATCTATAACCAGGACCTGGGCCTAAGTTTTTACCCGGATTATCCGCCCATTATTGGGGAAAAGGTAACGGTTCGTATCCGCACCTTTGTTCCGGCCCTAAAAGTTAGCCTCTATACCGATCGCGAGCAGGAGATCCCACTGCATTTCTGGAAAGGACACTGGTGGGGCCGCTTTGTTATCCCTTCAGATTATGAAGAAGGATGGCATTCTTTTACCGTTTGGATAAAACAGGTACAGTTTGATCCCAGAGGGTTACGGCCGGTTTGGTCACACAATGTGATCTGGTATCGAGTCGTAAAAGAAGCGGAAGCTCAGGTCGGGGCAACCATTCCGCTATCACCGGAAATAAGCTGGGAGGCTGAGAAAGAGGAGGCGCTTCCGCTTCCGGTTACGGGAGAAGCGATAGAGATAAAGGGGGTCAGTCTGGAAGCCGGGGCGCTTTTGATTAAGGGGAATCAGACGATTACCTTTAAATCGCGGAACCTGGAAGGGTCAAAAGAAGGAGAAGTGCCGGGAGGCACTTTCAATCGCGAAGAATCTTTGCGCGTTAACATCTCGGGCAAGGCCGCCGATACCGAAATTGAGGCAAATATTATCCGGACTTCGGCGGTGGGGATGTCGCAACTGAATCAGCAGGATGAAAATGTTTCGATCTGGCTGCGCCGAGCCAGTACCGAAGCCTTCCTGGGGGATTTTGCGGCGGACCTCAATGAAACCGAATTTACCAAATTAAACCGGGTTTTATCCGGCGCCCGGCTAAAAGGTGATTACGAAAAATGGGGGTTTACCGCGCTTTACTCCTCGCCCAAAGGCGAAACGAAAATTTTGCGCAGTTACGGGGATGGTACCCAGGGCCCCTATCGACTGGAATATTCTCCGGTGGTCATTTACAGTGAGAGAGTTTATGTCGATGGTTTACTCTATAAACGGGGCGATGATTATACCATTGATTATCAAGCGGGGACGATCAGCTTTCTAAAAAAAACCATCGATACAAAATCGGTCATTCAGGTTTACTATGATTATCGGCAGACGGTTTATCAACACGCGACTTATGGGTTGCAGACGTTTGTGAAACCCAACCCCAATCTTAAACTGCGCCTGACCTACCTGGATGATGCGGATAGCACACAGGGGGCGCAGGAGATCCGGCAGTCGATGACCCAGGGCGGGGTTGACCCGCAGAGCCATTACGTGATCGGCGCCGACGGCAGCCTGATCGATGAGAATCTTTCTGTTAATGGTGAGGTGGCTTATTCGGCCAAAAATTTGAATCTGCTTTCTGCTTCGTCTACCCGGGAAACAGGGCGAGCGGCAAAATTAGATTTTAGTACCAGTCGTGGCCCGTTCGGGATTACCGGTCATCTGGAGCGGGTGGGGGCAAAGTTTAGTCCTCTGGCCGATCCGGATCCCAGGCAGGATGTCTGGGAATATAGCGGCGGTTTAAGCTTTAGGCCCGGGGCGCTTTTTGGCGGTCAGGAAAATTATGCTTATCAAAAGTATACCCAGAGCGGTGTGATCTACGAAAATTTGTATACAACCTCTCGGGCCCAGCTTACCCCGGAAAAGTTACCCTCGCTCGAATATAATTTTTACAAAAACGAAACGAGCAATGATCCGGTTACCGGGGTTTCGATTCGTCGTATTATTACCCGTAATTCCCTGGAGAGTAATTATCAGCGTGGTTTTCTTTCCACCGCACTGAAGGGAACGGTGGAAAAATGGCTGGCGCGTTCACCGTCAGAAGAGGTAACTGATTACGGCCGGGTGAATTTCGGGGTAGCCACGATTGGGCTGGAAAAGGTTACTTTTACTTCTAATGTTGAGCTCGAGAACCGGAAAGAACCGGACGGGGAGCAGCCCTTCCGCCGAACTTATAATCTGAATCTTTCAGCCACTCCTTCCCGCCAGTATTTTGTTTCTTCCTCTTTCCAGATCGTGGATGACAGCCTCCTGGGTAAGACCAATGTTACCGATCTTTCTTATAAGGCGCAGCCTTCCGAGGCGTTCAGAACCGATGGCAAATATTCTATTACTTCAGTCAGCGAAATTTATCCCGCTACCTCCGAAGCCGTTTCCAAGCAAGCTGGTTCCTTTTCCTTTGATCTGCGTCCGGTCCGTTACTTCAATCTACGTTATTTATTCAAACCTAATTTTACTTTGATTGAGCGAACCCAGACGCTGAGTTATAACAATGAACAGCAACAGCTGGAATGCAACCTGAACCCGCTGCCGCAGGCCTTACTGGGTTTAGTCTATAAAACGGGGAAAAGTTTTTCCGTCTACAACCTGGATTATCCCAACTATCGGGTAAAGAATAATTCGACCGACACCGATTCCATCCTCTACACCCTCAAAATGGCGCCCCTTCAGATTTTATCAACCGAATTCAATTATTTGGTAGAGAATGCTCATACCAACACCCTGGTTTCAACCCAGGAGCCCTATCTCTATAATCCGGGCCAGGGGACAAACCGTAAATTTGACCTGGCGGTCAGGACCTCTCTCTCTGAAAAATTCTCGGTCGACGCCAGATATACTTTTCAAAAAACGGATCAGGGATCGGGTGAGGCTACCTCCAATGTGGTGGACACTAAAAGCCACACCGCTTCACTTAAAGGTAACTGGAATCTCTCCGACCAATGGACCTTTTATCTTTCTGGTGCCTATATGCGGACCACGGATAATCTCTTAGCGCAGGTTACTTATACTTACGCTCCGGGTTTTGGGGTGATTTACCGCTGGGAAGATAAGCTGCGGAGCGAGTTTAATTACACTTATGCAAAATCGTATGCCGGGGCGACGACGGAAAAAATAAATTATAATTTTAATATAAAGTACGGCCTGAGTGACTATGTTAATGTAACTTTTCAAGCCCAGCAGGAGATCAGCAAAGCCCCCGATTATCGCCTAACCGATATCACCGGTAACATTGAGATAAATCTCTAAATAAATTAGAAGAACTATAATCTGAACCCTCTAATAATAAATGTAATAATCTATTTAAGAGGATGTTAGATTAAACCCGGCGATTCAACTACCTATAAGCTTAACTCCTATCGACATTGGAGTGCGAGGATGGGCCTTTCTACATTAAACTGGTTCTAACATCGTTCAGCCAGCGGAGTTATTTTGGAGCTAACACTTTTGTTTTACTTTTTAATACGTGAAATTAAATAATCCATATACTGTGCCTGAAGCGTGTGCATCTATCATATATGACTGACCTGACGTCAATGCGGTATAGGGGACCGTAGCAGTGAATCCAGAAGGCACGGTTCCCAATGTTACACTTGTAATTGTAGTTGCAGAACTGGTTTCTATTTGCCAATATTTTGTCGCAGAACCAGTCTTCGTTATTACTACCTTATTAACAGGAGTATCAAAATTAAAAACATTTGTTGAAGGTCTTGTAATACCAATGGTCGTAATATTAAGTGACGTTGAAGCCGTGGTTGAAGGACTGGAAGAAGAACTGGAAGTGCAGCCAGTGATGACCAGTAACGATAATCCTAATAAACAAAAGATGCTAACCAGAACCATCACAATTTTCTTTGCCATTATAAATTCCTCCTTGGACTTGTTTGCTGTAAATTATGATAAAGAGAATACAGAAAGTCAAGCGATGACATGCTAATTTACTAATCCACCTATAAGCGAACCCCCCTATCGACATCGGGATCATTGGCGGAGAGAAGCTCCCGATTACCGCTTAACCGATATCACCAGCAACATTGAGATAAATCTCTAAGCGTGGTAAAATGATTCTGTCATGCTTACTTTGGGCATTGACCCGGGAATCGCCACCACCGGCTATGGATTGATCGCCGAGGAAAACGACCGGCTAACCTATGTTGATGGCGGAATAATTACTACCACTCCACGAGAAACATCTTCGATCAGATTACGATTAATTTATTCTGCAGTAAAAAAGATCATAGGCAAACATCGGCCGGACGTGCTGGCGATTGAAAAACTTTATTTCGGCGCGAATACCAAAACGGCCATGGCGGTTGGGCAGGCGCGGGGAATGTCGCTGTTGGCGGCGGCGGAGATGAAGCTCCCGGTCTCCGAATACACGCCCCTGGAAGTTAAAATGGCGATCACCGGTTACGGGAAAGCGGATAAAAAACAAATGCAGCAGATGGTCAAAAATTTACTGGGCTTATCCTTTTTGCCAAAACCCGACGATGCGGCGGACGCACTGGCGGTCGCGATTTGCCATTTGCATTCTTATAAAGTATTGAACGCAGGACAACCACGATGATTTCTCACTTAAACGGTATTCTGGAGCACATCGATAAGGATCATGTGGTCATCGATGTAGGGAATGTGGGTTATAAGGTCCATGTGCCCTCCACCGTACTTTCACGCCTTCCGCAAACAGGAGACAAAGTTAAGCTTTTTACCATTCAGGTTGTGCGCGAGGATAGCGTTGCCCTTTATGGTTTTCTCAATAAGGAGGAGCGTTCCCTGTTTTCTCTTTTCCTCTCCGTATCCGGAATAGGTCCTAAGCTAGCGCTGGCTTTAATTTCTGGTTTTACGCTTGACCGCCTGGTGGCCGCCATTGCTCAGGCGGATGTCTCCCTGCTTTCTTCTATTCCTGGAATCGGCCGCAAAACGGCGGAGAGGATCATCGTTGAGCTTAAAGAAAAGATCAGCAAGGCCTATGCCCTGAAACCCGCCGAACTAGGGCTGGGGATGAAGGGCGACCAAACGATTCTTTCTGACTCGATTGCTGCCCTGATTTCTTTGGGCTATACACCGCGCGAAGCGCGCGAAACGATCATGCGTTTAAATCTGGAATCCGCCGCATCGGTTGAGCAAGTGATCAAAGAAGCCCTGAAGAATTTAGTTTAATTAAACTCTTTCTAAAACCCAGTTTTCCGCCGCACGCATCCATTTTCGCAGTAAGGAGGTTTCCGGTGTCGCGTGTTTCATGTAAATTGAATAGATACCCAGCAGATTGGCTCCCAGAATGTCCATGAAGAGCTGATCTCCGAGCATCGCGGTATTTTCCGGTTTGGTTTTCAGGGTTTCCAGCGAACGCCAGAAGGCGAAGGGCAGGGGCTTAAAACTCAGGTGCATGGCAGGGATTTTTAGGGTATCGCCAAAATATTTGACTCTTAAAGGATGGCGGCTGTTGGAGGTCAGGCACAATTTAAAACCCTCTTCGCGGCGGTTTGACACCCATTCAAAAACCGAAGGATAAACATCATTCACTTCACGCGGGATCAGGGTGTCATCGATATCCAGGATGAGAGCCTCAATCCCTTGCGCTCTAAGGCTTTTAAAGTCAATCGCATAAATGTCTTTTACGATCAGACTCGGCTTGAATAACTTTTTAAATTTTTCCCAATATTCGTTCAAAGGACAACCTCCGGCTCAGGCGCGCAAGGATTTTTTCAAAGGCCTCTTTAAAATCGGGAGAAACCATCAGCCTCAGGGTGGCAAAGGGTCCCTCCTCGGGTTTGGGGTTGCGAATGGCAACCATCCCTTCAAAAGCTTCGAAGAAGGGACCGACCAAATAAATATCTTCTTTCTTTACCTTTAAAAAATAATCGATCGAATCCATCTTAATTCCCTCACTTGCCCTCACCCAGGTTTTCTATCAACCTTTATTTCCCTTTTACAGCCCTCTCCCTCAGGGAGAGGGACTTTAACCATAAACAAAACTTTAACCTCTAACCGGGTGAGGGTATTACAATTTCTCAATATAAAATAAAATAACTACGGGCAGCTCTTTGTACAATATTTTATTGATCTCTTTTAATTTCGCTTCGCGTTCACTCTTTAGCCCTGGCCCGATACTGGCCAGCTGGCCAAGCAGGGAATCAAGATTGGCATTGGTGTAGCCGGTAAAGTTGGCGTCCCCATTACTTTTAAAGAGAGGATCAATGAGTTTTGAGCTATCGATCTCGGCGGCTCCGGCTTCGCGGCTAAAGACTTTTTCAATGTCCGCCTTGTAACCCATCAAAAAAAGATCATTGGTTCCGGAGGAAAGCTCCTGTTGCCAGCGGTTTTGATCACGGTAACTTATTTGAATGAGTTCGATTTTCATACCGATCTTTTTTAGATCATTTTGTATATTTTGAGCGATGGCAATGGTCTTTACCCCATCGGTATGTAAAAGTTTAATGGTTTTCAGCCGTCGGTTGCTGGGTGGCAGCTGAGCACGCTGCATCAGCGTTTTGGCATAACCCGGATTGAATTTATAAGGCTTTAGGCTGGGATCATAACCCGTCATTCCCGGCGGGATGAAACTTCCCGGGAGAACTTCTTCGCTCATAATGGCAGTCGTGATGTAATTTCGATCCAGACAGTGAACGATCGCCTGTCTGACGCGCACATCCTGGAAAATATCATGTTTGAAATTGAATCCCATAAACCAGAGGCCGTCAAACTCTTTCGCATCTGCGAAAGAGTAAATTCCAAAAAACAGAATCCAAAATCCAAAACAAATTCCAACTACCAATTTTAAAATCCCAAATTTGGTGTGGAATATGGAATGGGAATGGTGGAAATTATTTCCTTTGATGTTTTTTTCTTCCCAATTCAAAGAGATCTGCTCCTTTGCTGTCGATGGCGACCAGGGCAGGAAAATCGATCACCTCGAGTTCCAAAACCGCTTCTGGTCCCAGTTCAGGAAAAGCAAGCACGGTCGCTTTCTTAACATGTTTTGAGAGGAGGGCGGCGGCTCCGCCCGGGACTACCAGATAAACGGCCTTATATTTCTTCATCGCGGCCTTGGCCTCTTCCCCGCGACGACCCTTACCGATAGTAACTATTAGCCCAAGTTTTAACAGGTTGGGCAAAAACAGGTCCATGCGGCTGGCGGTGGTGGGGCCGATCGAGCCAATTACTTTTCCTGGTTTAGCGGGAGTAGGCGAGGCATAATATAAAATTGCTCCTTTTGGGTCAAAGGGAGGCTTTTTGCCGAACAGACGATGTGCCGCGTCGCGCGCCGTGAAGATCTTTCCGGAAATTAACGCTTCGTCACCAATTTTTAAATTTTTAATCTCTTTTTCCGTTAAGGGTGGCTTTAAACGGATGAATTTTTTTGGCATTAGATGGTCGCTTCCTTATGTCGATGGGCGTGGCATTCAATATTCACCGCCACCGGCAAACTTGAGATGTGACAGGGATATTTTTCAATATGGACCGCCAGGGCGGTCGTTCTTCCTCCTAATCCCATCGGCCCAATCCCGGTTTTATTTATTTTCTCCAGCAGCGCTCTTTCCCATTCCGCGATGTCCTTTTCGCTGTGATGCATGCCGGTTTCTCTCAGCAGGGCCTTTTTTGCCAGAAGCGGCGCGTAATCAAAAGTTCCGCCGATGCCCACGCCGACAATTATCGGTGGGCAGGCGTTGGGTCCGGATTTTTCTACCGTTTCGATGATGAAATTTTCTATTTCCCCTTTCGTGGCGGAAGGGGTAAACATGCGGATCGCGCTGCAATTTTCTGCTCCGCCACCTTTAGCCAGTAGCCTAATCCTGATGTTTTCGCCTGAAACAATCTCCGTATGGACGATGGCGGGAGTATTATCTTCAGTGTTTTTTCTTTTCAGCGGATCAACCACCATCGATTTTCGCAGATAACCGGCATGGTAACCACGGCTGACGCCTTCGTTGATCGCTTCTGCCAGGGTGCCATCGATGATTCTCACATCCTGGCCAAGTTCAAGAAAAACAATGACCGCTCCGGTATCCTGGCAGAGGGGCAGTTTATCCCGCCAGGCGATCTTGGCGTTGGAGATGAGCTGCCGCAGGATTTCCCGGCCGGTGGACGACTCTTCTTTGGCTAAGGCTTTGTTCAGGCTCTCCAGTACATCATCCGGCAGACTGGTGGCTACTTCGATACAGAGGTTTTTAACCGTTTCTGTGATTTTTTTTGCTACTATTTCACGTACCATTTCCGACGAAATTATACTATGTTTTGCCTAAAAAGTGAAATTGTAAAAACTGGCTTGAATATTTATCCCTGGGGTAAAAGGTGGAAAAGGTTTTTCACCGCTTCTGCAGCTTTTTGCAGGGCGACTTGTTCCTCTTTTAAAAGCTCAATATGACGGATCTCTTCGATACCGTTTTTTCCTAATTTAGCTGGCACGCCCAGACAGACATCCTGAATCCCAAATTCACCGTTTAAATAGCAGCAGGTTCCGATAACCTCTTTTTTATCTCTGACGATCGATTCAACCATGTGGGCCGCCGCAGAGCCAGGAGCGTAATAGGCTGAGCCGGTCTTGAGCAGTGCCACGATCTCCGCTCCGCCATTTTTTGTTTTTTGGACGATCTGTTCGATCTGCTCCGGTGAAAGCAGTTCGGTAATCGGTTTGCCCTTCACCGTCGAAAGGCGGGGGATGGGAACCATCAGGTCACCGTGACTTCCCAGCACCTCAGCATAAACTTCTTTGGTCGAGACCTTTAAGGTTTGAGCAATAAAAAATTGCATACGGGCAGCATCCAGCAACGGGGCCATTCCCATTACCCGATTTTTTGGAAAACCGGAAAGCTTCAGGGCGTAATAAGTCATAACATCTAACGGATTCGTAACCAGGAGGAGAATTGCCTGTGGGGAGTATTTTAAAATTTTATTTACCGTATCTTTAATAATGGCAGCATTTTTAATAACCAGATCATCCCGCGACATTCCCGGCTTGCGTGCCAATCCCGCGGTTATCACTACGACCGAAGAATCTTTTGTATCTGCATAATTGTTGGTCCCGTGAATAGTCGCGTGGAAGTTATCCACCGAACCGGCCTGGGACATATCCAGCGCCTTCCCCTGCGGCAGACCTTCGACCACATCCAGCAGCACGATTTCTCCAATTTCTTTTTGGGCCAAACGGTAGGCGCACTGTGCTCCCACATTCCCCGCGCCAATGACACTGATTTTTGTTTGCATAATTTAATTATAATAAAATCTCGGAGAACTTGCAATTCGACAATATTATAAACGATAATAGTTTGCGATGACCCATTATTTGAATCGAGCGATTTTAAGATTGCACGGCGGCAGCCGGGCTTTCCAATATTTCAGCCAGGAAGCATGGCAGTCTACGCAGCGGTTTCTCATGGCTAAAAAATTAGGTTATGCCTGTGGTTGTATCGGTTATAAATTTTTTGATCCACAGAGAAACCTCTCTTTTTGGTCAAACCTCTTCCGCAGAATAGCTTATTTCAAAAACAATGCATTTATTTTAAGGCTTGCCGAAAAGTTAAAGCTGCTTGAAGAACTGGAATTGATCAAGATTTATGACGAAAAAATCTATTTTGTCCGGCGGGAAGTTGACCTGGGGCCAAAGGGTAAAGGGGTATTGGATATTTTCGCCAGCATAAAAAAGGCTATTTCCGTTAGCCAGGAAGAGGTTTGGGGAAAGCCGCGGGTGGTTGATCTTTCCCATATCGCTGAAAGGAGAAAAGAGCTATTTAGCGAAGTCAAAGAACTTAATCAGGTTCCTTCAGCCCTGGACTGGAAAGGAAAATTGTGGACATTAATCTGTAACCCGATCCTGCGCGCCAGCGCCATTGACTTAGCTGCTAAAAACAGGTTAATTGAAATCAATCGTAAAGAGGCAGAAATTGCCTTGAAGGAAAGCACGCTTCTTTATCCACCCACTTCACTGAAAATCAAATTGATTGAACGGGCCATGGCCGAAGCACAAATTAAGACGCCGGATGAAATCATCGCTTATTTTAATTCTTTACCCGATGGTTTGGAACCTCCCCCTCAACCCTTTGTCCTTAAATCCAAGGAAGAGCCCGCCTTTGTTTTTGTGATTTCGGATGTGCATCTGGAAACCGAGACCCATCCCAAAACCGAAGGCCTGCTTAAGGTGCTCTGGCTGGCGCGAAAATTTAATGCGCCGCTGGTTATCAACGGTGATTTTTATGATTTTTTCATCTGGCATTCAACCTTTCACCGGATCATAAAAAACAATCCTCAAATTATCGAAGCGCTCAAGAAATTCCCCAGCGTCTTAGAGATTTTTGGCAACCACGATTTGAGCATCATTAAAAAAGACTGGCCGGGACATAAAATCTTCCCCAATATTTACCTGCCGGAGGAGGGGACGTTTTATCAGGACGGGGTTTATATAGAACACGGGCACCAGAGCGATACGCGCAACCGGCAGGGAACGATCCAATCCTATTATTACATTAAAATCTTCACCTTCCTCAGCCGCTGGCCGGTGATTCGTTTCTTTTTCCCGGACACTGATTTCATGAACTGGGTATTTGTCGGAGAACGCTTCTTTTATAACCTGCATACCACCCTGAACAAGACCTGGGCCAGGCTTACCAATTGGGCGAGAAAAACTAAAATTGAAGGTAAAAATGAGTGGCTGGCTTACAAGAAGGATCTGCTCATGCAAAGAATCCGACGGATTTTTGAACAGGCATCAAAAGTAGGCAGAAGCTTTACGGAAGACAAGCCCTTGTTGTACATCCGTGGCCATGAGCACGGCGGAGGTTACGATTTTGTCATCCAGGACATTGTCCGCTCAGTTTATAACGACCCGCTGCTGGAAAAACGCGTGAGATATTATACTACCGGGAGCTGGCAATATGATGACGCTTATTTCCTGGTGCTGGATTATTCCTTTGCCGATCGCGTTTATGCCTACCCCTTTGTCTGGCGGCCGGCGGAGGATCAGTTTATGGTTTTTGAGCCGCGATAAAATTTGCCAGCCGCGCGAAATCGCTGATGGTTAGCTGCTCCGGACGTTGATTTAAATCAACCCCTGAATTTTCTAGATTATATTCATCGAGAGAATTCCTTATTTTTTTTCTTCTCTGTTGAAAGGCGGCGTGTACCAGATCGAAGAAAAGTTTTTGGTCTCTGACCATGAAGGGGAGGGTTTTATATGGCTTCAGTACCACAATCGCTGAGCTCACTTCCGGCCAAGGATGGAAAGAAGATTTAGAGACCAGGGAATCGATCCGAACATCGGCATAATATTGCACAAAAATCGAGAAGGATCCGTATTGCTTGGAGCCGGGGGCGGCGGCCATTCTTTCGGCCACCTCTTTCTGTGTCATCAGTACCGCCAGTTCGGGTTTATTTTCTGCTTCGAGTATTCTTTGGATAATGGGTGCGGTTATATAATAGGGTAGATTGCCCATCACTTTATAGCTTTTTCCCTGAGCCAGAGAGGCGAGATCGGTTTTTAGAATATCCTGGGCAATAAAAGTAATATTTTTAAAACGGGAGAGCACCTCCTGGCTGATTTTAAGCAGCTCCTTATCGATTTCTATGGCGATGAGCTGGTTTACTTTCTCGGCCATTTCCGCCGTCACCACTCCTAAACCCGAGCCAATTTCGATGACCAGATCTTCCGCATTCAACTGCAGGGCGCCAAGAATCCTCTCCAGCACTTTGGGATCGACCAAGAAGTGTTGACCGAGGCGTTTTCGCGGAAAGCGTCCGTAGGCGGAGAGAAGTTCACGCGTGATTTGGGCCAGGGTCAGGCTCATTTAGTTTTGACAAAATGGGTGGCGATTTTGATGGCCTCGATCATACTCTGGGGATTGGCCCAACCTTTACCGGCGATGTCGAAACCGGTGCCATGGTCAACCGAGGTGCGGATAATCGGCAGTCCAACGGTGATGTTAACTGAGTGGTTGAAGGACAAAAGTTTCAACGGAATTAATCCCTGGTCATGGTACATAGCCACCACCAGATCAAACATGCCGATTTTAGACAGGTAAAAAATTGCATCCGGGGAAAGCGGGCCTTTTACGTCGATGCCCAGCTTTCTGGCTTCATCCACCGCGGGTTTGATGATTTTTATTTCTTCATCGCCAAAGAGGCCGGCTTCCCCGGCATGGGGGTTTAATCCGGCCACGCCGATTTTTGGCTTTTTTCCCTTGATCTTCAAAAGGGTCTCATGGGCTAATTTGATAATTTTCAAGATCTTTTGTTTATTCAGCGCTTTCCCGACTTCCATCAATGGGATATGAATGGTTACCAGCATGATCCAGAGCGTATCAGAGGCGAACAGCATGGCATAATTATTGCTCTTCGTCCGTGCTGCCAGTAAATCGGTGTGCCCGCTGAATTTACAACCGGCTTTCCGTATCGCCTCTTTGTTAATGGGAGCCGTGGTAATCGCATCAATTTTCCCGTCCAGCGCCAGCTGTATCGCCTTTTCGATATATTCTACCGCGGCTGCCCCTGCCATTTTTGAAACTTGTCCCATTTTAAGCCGCGCTAGCTCAACGTTGTCCAGGTCGAGAACATCGATCCTGCCGCGCATGAACTTTGCTTCAGAAACTTTTTTAATGGGGTTAATTTCAAGGTTGGCAATCTTTGCTATTTTCAATGCTTGCCGCAAAACTTTACGGTCGCCGATTACCAGACAGTTAGCCAGGTATTGCACCTCGGGGGCGAGGAAAGCTTTTACGCACACTTCCGGCCCGATCCCGGCGGGATCACCCATGGTGATGCCGATGATCGGTTTAGCTGCCATGGAATCTGATGCCCGCTTTTTGCATACGATCCAGGGCTTCGGTGAGGCGGCTTTCGCTGACGACCAGAGCGGCGCGGACATAACCTTCTCCCAGATCACCAAAAGCCACCCCGGGAGAAAGCACCACTCCCGTCTTCTTCATCAGATGCAGGCTGAATTCGGTGGAATCATAGCCTTGGGGTACCGGCATCCAGACGTACATCGTACCTTTAGGTTTTTTTACATTCCAACCCAGGGCATTTATCCCAGCTACAAAGAGATCGCGTCGGCGCTGATAGGTATTGCGCATTACTTCCATATAGCCGTTCTTGAGGTTGAGCGCAGTAACGGCCGCTTTTTGTACCGCGGTAAAAAGACCGTAGTCCAGGTTGGTTTTTATTTTTCTCAGCGATTCAATCAAAACCCGGTTGCCGATGGCAAAACCGCAGCGCCAGCCGGGCATACCGAAAGTTTTTGAAGTCGTCTGAAATTCGATGCAAACATCTTTAGCGCCGGGGATGGAAAGCATCGAGATCGGTTTTTCGCCTTCGAAATAGACTTCCGCATAAGCAAAGTCATGTACCAGGATAATGTTATATTTTTTGCAAAAAGCCACTGCTTCCTCAAAAAATTTGCGGGTGGAAAAAGCCCCGGTGGGATTGGTGGGATAACTGAGAAACATGATCTTGGCTTTTTCCGCGATCGCGGGGTCAATAATTTTTAGATCCGGTAAGTATCCTTTATGTTCGGTCGTAGGTAAAACTACTGGCTCTCCTCCCGCCAGAATGGTTCCGTTGAAATGTGCCGGATAAGCGGGAATGGGGACGAGGGTCGTATCGCCGGGATTAATATAAGCGAAGGCAAAGTGAATGATGCCCTCTTTTGATCCGATCAGGCTGACCACTTCGTGCTTCGGATCAATGTGAATGTTGTATTGCCGTTTACACCAGCCGGCCACCGCTTCCTTAAAATCGGGAGCACCCTCGAAAGAAGGATAGCGATGGTTTTCCGGGTCGTTTAAAGATGACACCAATTTTTCGATTACAGCTTTGGGGGGGGAGATGTCTGGGTTCCCCATTCCTAGATCAATCAGATCCGTGCCGCGCGCCGCTTCTTCTGCCTTTAACTTGTCTTGTTGAGCGAATACATAGATCGGTAATTTTAATAATCTTTGTGCTTGTTCTATTTTACTAATGTCCATAGTTATAAACCGACTCTTTTGCCCGATAAGAACTTCTTACAAAAGGCCCGGCAAAAATTTTCTTGAAACCTAGGGCGTTACCCAATTTTACATAGATTTCGAATTCCTCAGGCGTTACGTATCTTTGCGGTGGAAGATGCTCTTTTGAAGGAGCAAGATATTGACCAATGGTAACGAGGTCACAGTTTGCCGCCTTCAGGTCTTCCAATAACGCAAAAATCTCGTCCCTAGTTTCTCCCAATCCTACCATAAAACCGCTTTTGGTGTAAACCTTCGAATTAATTTCTTTGCTCTGGCGCAAAATATTTAAGGAACGTTGATAATCGGCCTGGGGCCGGATTAACGGGTAAAGTCTTTGCACCGTTTCAAGATTATGATTTAAAACCAAAGGTTCGGCAGCTAAAATCTTTTTTAGGGAATCTAGGTTGCCCTTAAAATCTGGGATTAAAACTTCAATTTGTAGCTTGGGGTTTGAATTTTTTAAGCGGATGATTGAATTGACAAACGCTTGTGCCCCGCCGTCCGCCAGATCGTCACGGGTCACCGAAGTGAGCACTACATAATTCAGGTTCAATTTATTTACAGCGGCGGTGATACGCTCTGGTTCCTCCAGATCAACCGGCGGTGGATCGCCCTGGTTTACCCCGCAAAAACGGCAGTTGCGGGTGCAGGTATCACCCAGCAGCATAAAGGTCAAAGTGTTTTGTGAAAAACACTCACCGATATTGGGACAGTGAGCTTCCTCGCAAACGGTGTGGAGATCAACATCATCTAGCAGGCTTCGGATTCTTCGAATGTTCTCTTGCTTCGGGGTTTTTTTAACCAGAAAATCAGGGAGTACCACTTAACATCTTTTCCAGTCGTTCACGATTAACTGAGTTGACCATGGCTTCTTCTTTGGTGATCTGGTTTTTCCTTACCAGATCGCGCAAAGAGGCATCCATCGAGGTCATGCCAAATTGTCCTCCCAGCTCAACCATTGAGTAAATATCTTGGGTAGAACCCTTTCTGATGATATTGCGAATGGCGGGGGTCACGATCATCGTTTCTGCCGCCAGCACCAGGCCTCTCCCATCTTTTCGCGGGAGAAGTTGCTGCGAAAGGATTCCCTGCAGGGTAAGGGAAAGCATGGTGCGGATCTGGGGTTGATGATGGGGAGGAAAGACATCAATAATTCGATCTACGGATTGGACCGCATCCTGGGTGTGCAGGGTGGAGATCACCAGATGGCCGGTTTCAGCGGCGGTGATCGCCATCTGAATGGATTCCAGGTCTCGCATTTCACCTACCAAGATGACATCCGGGATCTGGCGCAAAACCCGTTTGAGCGCTTCACCGAAAGAATGGGTATCGATGCCCACTTCTCTTTGTTCCACCATCGCCTGCTTAGAAAGGTGCACAAATTCGATGGGATCTTCGATGGTGATAATGTGGCAGGGACGGGTGGTATTAATCAGATCGATCATGGAAGCCTGGGTAGTTGATTTTCCGCATCCGGTGGGACCGGTGACGAGAACCAGGCCGCGCTCCAGGGTGGTAAAATTCTTTAGCGTCGCCGGCATGCCTAGCTCATCCAGCGTGGGAATTTGTTTGGGGATGCGGCGAATGGTGGCTGCCATACTTCCCCTTTGGTAATGCAGGTTAATGCGGTAGCGACTGGTTTCGTCTTCATAAGCGGTGTCCAGCTCCCGGCGTATCTTGAATTCGTCCATCCCCTCTTTTCGAATGATGGGTGTGATCAGAGCTTCGACTTCCTCAGGTGATAATTTTTTCTCTCCCTGTTTAAACAAAGAATTGTTAATCCGGAGGACCGGCGGGGTGCCTGCGGCTAGCAAAAGGTCAGAAGCTTTGGCCAGGTTGAGTTGGACCAGTAACGGTTTTATGTCTTCTTCCATCTTTTATCTCCTTAATTTTGACATTAATTTGCGCTTACTATATAATTTCTCCATGCCAATGTCAAGATTAACCCTTCCGCAATGTTTTACTTTATAATTGGGGCTTTTGTCGGTAGCTTTCTCAATGTCTGCATTCACCGTTTGCCGAGGGGGGAATCGATCACTTATCCTCCTTCACACTGTCCGGGATGCAAACATCGCTTAAGCGTTTTTGATCTGATCCCGATTATCAGTTATTTCCTGTTATCCGGTCGCTGCCGCTACTGCCGTCAGGCCATCGCGTTTCGCTATCCGGTGGTTGAGCTAATTACCGGTTTACTTTTTATGGCGGTCGGTTTAAGCTTTCCTTTTTTAGCTTTCCCCCTGGAATTCTCTTTCTATCTTATTTTTTCCTGCCTGATGATCATCATCTTCTTCATCGATCTGGAACATCAGGTTATTCCGGATGTGGTGAGTGTCCCGGGAATTTTCCTGGGAATTATATTTAATTACCTGAAGGAGATAATTTACCCCGGAGAAAAGGCTTTTGTTTCATCCCTGGCTGGTTTGTTCCTGGGGTATGGCCTGCTTTATCTGGTCGGCAGGGTGGGTAAGTTTTTATTTAAAAAGGAAGCGTTGGGCGAAGGGGATCTTTATCTGATCTCCATCCTGGGTGCCTATCTGGGGTGGCGTGGAGTCATCCTTTCGTTCTTTATGGCTTATCTGATTGCCGGCCTGATGATCATCGTTCTCCTGTTATCCAAAAAAGTTAAACTCGGCCAATACGTTCCTTTTGGGCCGGCCCTGGCTTCGGCCGGCATCCTTACCCTTTTTTACGGAGAGCCGATTTTGAAATGGTATTTAAATTTATTCTTTTAAACAGGAGATAAAATGAAACGCCTGGGTTGGTTGGTTTTTGCTCTGCTGGTCATTTACTTTATTTTTCTAATACGCCAAGATATAATTGATTACTTTGATTTAAGGAAAGAAGATAAGCAAATTCTAAAAAATCTTAAAAAAGAAGAGGTCATCAATCAAGCCCTGCAAAAAGGGTTAAAGAAAGTACAGAGCGATAATCAGTTGGAGAAATTGGCCCGGACAAGATTGTTGATGATAAAAAAAGGCGAAACCGCCTATAAAGTGATAAATGACCAATGAACCGATTTCCAATTATCAATGAAGGACTTCTTAATTATTTAAATAAATGCAGAGCGAAGTCGAGGCATACATTAATTGGTCATTGGAAATTGGTAATTGGAAATTCATTTAGTGGGGGGTGAAATGGTTGCCGATTGAGATTGGTTCAGAAATCGAAGGAAAAGTAACTGGGATTACCAATTATGGAGCTTTTATCGAGATGCCGGAAGGTTGCAGCGGGTTGGTGCACGTCTCTCAAATCGCCGATGCTTATGTGACCGATATCAGTAAACATCTCAAGGTTGGGGACACGGTTAAAGTTAAGATCCTGGGAATGGCCAAGGAAGGGAAGTATGACCTATCCATCAAGCAGGTGGGCAAGCAGGCCTGGCAGCAGCCTCGAAGAAAAACGCGCGAAGAAAAAGAAAAGGCGGTGCCCGGTACTTTTGAAGATAAGATTACGCAGTTCTTGAAGCAAAGCGACGAAAAGCTTCAGGATTGGAAGCGAAACCTTGAGAACAAGCAGGGTGCCAAGCGTAAAAAGTTTTAATTTTTGCCCGGGTGCCCGCCTAGCGGCGGGTAAAGCGGAATTGGTAGACCCCGATGCGCTATTCGCGATCGGGGCAGGCGCAAGGGACTTGGCATGTATTATGTTTATATTCTTAAAAGTTTAAAGGATAAGCATTTGTATATTGGAATGACTTCTGATTTGGAAGAAAGGATTAAAAGACATAATGCGGGATACGAGCGATCAACCAAAAGCAGGATCCCGTTTAAATTGATCCATTCCGAAGTTTTTGGTACTAGGACAGAAGCACGGGATAGAGAAAAGTATCTAAAAAGCGGTTTTGGCAGAGAGATAATTAAAAAGCTGCTTACTTGAGTGTTCTGCCCAGATGGCGGAATTGGTAGACCTGCTTGCCGGCAGGCAGGCGCAAGGGAATTAAAATCATTTGCCCGGGTGGCGGAATTGGTAGACGCAAGGGACTTAAAATCCCTCGGCTGCATAAGCTGTGCCGGTTCGACTCCGGCCCCGGGCAAACTGATCATGTTATTGCCGGTTCAATACCAGCCCTCGACAACTAATTCTATTATGGTTCAATCCCTGGCGAATAGGTTAATATTTATCAATTATGAATAAAGTTAACAAAAATGATCGTTGTAGGGTATTTATTCAAGATGTTGAGAATAAATCTTGGCAATTTTTTTCATTAGAACAAAGGAAAAAAGATGGCAGTATTTATTTGGGATCGCCTGAGTTTACAAGTTTTGAGTGGTTAACTTTTGAAATAAAAGACAGCAAATTGAACACCTTTAAAATTAGCCAAGACATCGAAGGTCACTTGAGTATTCATGGTTCTGGGCGTGCGCATGTCAAATCTGATGATCGAAGATGTAAATTAGTAATAAGTGGGCAGTATTTATTAAGGCCGACCGAGAATGACATAAGTCTTAGACATCTATTTACCCTTTTTCCCAAAAAACCGGAACATCTCCCTAAATCTGAAGCTTTAAAACGAAAAGGAGATCAGCTCTTAATTTCAAGTGAGAAACTGCGCCCATTTGTAATTATTGGATTTGCTTTGCCAAGCATAGGATTGAAAATTCATTTTATGATGTCTTTTAATGTTGACGATTTAGAAACCCTGCCAGGAGTAATGGGATTCCATTTATTTCCTTTGGTTCATCATGATGTTTTATTGGTTTTCTATCGCACAAAACATATGAATGATTGGCCAAAAAGAATAATGGTGCAGTACTTGGATGGGGTTACTGTACCAATATTTATTGGTAAACCAGAGAGAATAATTGAGATGCAGTTGTATCAACCAGCATTTAAGTTGTTAAACAAAGAATTGGAGATAAACTTATCGCCATTAATAAAACAAGAATTAGTTTAGTGCCGGTTCGAGCCTGCCTGCCGGTAGGCAGGTCCGGCCCCGGGCAGTTCCTGCCCGCGACCTCAAGATAATTTAGATTCTAAGACAGTGGGGGAAATTCCCAAGAAAGAAGCGGTTCTTCCCTTCTCTTCTCCGCAGATTTCAAAGGCACGCGCTAAATAACGTTTTTCAAAATTAGCTACGATCTCCGCTCCTGCGCCGGAGGTGGTTTTTAATAGGATATCCAGCGGGAGATCATCAAGCGTGAGGTTGGGTGTGGTGGCGACTAGCACCAGGCGCTCCAGGGTAATTTCCAGTTCTTGCGTGTTTCCCGGCCAGGGATAATTGGTCAGTGCCTCCAGCGCCGCGGATTCGATTTTAGTTTCTTTGCTGTATTGATGATTATATTTATCTAGAAAATGATTTACCAGGAAAGGGATGTCCGTGCTTCTTTCTCTCAAGGGTGGAATACGGATGATGCTCTCGGAAAAAAACTGAGAAATTTCAGTGGGGTTGTTGGCAGGGTCGAGTCTTGTCCCCCCGATCAATCGGGCTTCGATCGGAATGCGGGCCGATCCCCCCTCGCGATAAAATTCCAGATGGGAAAGGGTCTTGAATAATTCTGCGTTTATAATTTCTATGTTTTCAATATAAACCGAACCGTGTTTGGCTTCTTCAAAAATTCCGGAACGGGCTGCCAGATCCAGCGTACTTTCTCCCCGTTCCTTTCCCAGCAGTAAATGTTTTACCTTTAAAGGAGAAAATAATTGCGAAAGGTAAATTGCGCCAAAGGGAGCTTCCTTTCGGTTACTCTTTTCGTGGAGGGCGCGGGCGATCGCTTCTTTCTCGGTGCCGATTTCACCGTAGATCAGGACCCTTTCATCCTTTAAGCTTTCAATCTGTTGCTGGATCTTGATCATTTTCTCATCCTGACCGATAATTTCCCCGATTTTGCGGACGCCCTTTTGCGCTTCCATCCCTTCGCTGATGATTAGCTTTTTTCTGAATATTTGCTCGGTTAGCTTCAGGATATGATCAACATCAAACGGTTTAACCACATAATCGCGGGCTCCCAACCAGACGGCCTGGCTGGCTTTTTGCACATCGTTAACGGCGGTGATCATGATGATTTCTAAACCGGGGTCGATTTCCTTTAAGCGTTTTAAGGTTTGCAGGCCATCCATTCCCGGCATGCGGATATCGAGGTAGACCATGTCCACTTTTTGGCCGGCAGCCAGTTTAAGCGCGGCTTCGCCCGAGGCGGCTAAGAAAACGGAATACTTTCCCTCCAGAATCATGGAGAAAGATTCGCGAATTGATAATTCGTCGTCAACGACCAGGATTTTACGCATGGGCAAACCGGTCAATGATGATCAGCGCCTGCTTGCGCAGTTCGGCATCACTCATGATTCCACGGGTGATGGTTTCGACCATTTTTTTGGCGCCGCTGGCGGCTACCAGGGAGGGGCCAAACTCGGCGGCCAGGGCCATTTTTACGATTTTGGTGATGGCCTGGTCGATGGTATCTTCCTTGTCCAGTTCATTGGCCAGCCCTTTCTCAAAAAGTGCCAGCTTTTCCAGGTCCCTTTCTTCCAGCTCTTCTCCCACCTGTTTTCCCAGGATCAAGGGTAAAATTTCACGGGTCGGGGTCCATTCGGTCTTGCGGATCTGAGTTCTCATATTTATCACCTCCGAAATTATAACACATATAAAGCAACTTTATTACCATAAAAAGAGGCGTTTAAAATTGAATTTTGCCCAAAAAGATGTGCAAGCCAAGGTTTTTATGCAGCGCTTTATGTGCGGAATTTCTTTGAGTTATTCGAGGTCGAGTTCTTTTTCCAGCTGGCGGAGGGTATTACGGTGAATGCCGAGGACTTTGGCGGCTGCGCTTTTTTTGCCGCCGGTTTTATCCAGGGCCCGGCGGATAAAGTCGGCTTCAAATTGCTTGACGGCCTGATGGAGGGTGGCTTCCGAAGATTCCGCTTCACCACTTACTTCGCCTTTTATTTCGGACGGGAGCAAGGTGGAATCTAAATAATCACTTTTACTTAAAACCACCAATCTCTCGATTAAATTTTCGAGCTCGCGAATATTTCCCGGCCAGCTGTAATTGGCCAATAAGTTCATCGTATCTTTTTTTATGGCCTTTATCTTTTTACCGAACTCGTGATTAAACTTATGTAAAAAATGATTGGCCAGCAGCGGGATATCTTCTTTTCTCTCCCGTAAGGAGGGAAGATGGATGGGGATAACATTGAGGCGGTAATAGAGATCTTCGCGGAATTTATTCTTTTTTATCTCAGCTCTCAGTTCGGAATTGGTGGCGGAAATCAGGCGCACATCCACCGGCAGGGGGTGGGGAGCGCCGATGCGTTGGATTTGTTTTTCCTGCAGGGCGCGCAACAGTTTGGCCTGCATGGGCAGAGGCAGGGCGCCGATTTCATCCAAAAAGAGCGTGCCGCCATTGGCAATTTCAAATTTACCGAGCTGACGTTCAATCGCGCCCGTAAAGGATCCTCGTTCGTGGCCAAACAGTTCTGACTCCAGCAGGTTTTCGGGGATGGCCGCGCAATTTATCGGAACAAAAAGATGTTCCTGGCGCGGACTGCGGTTATGAATGGCTCTGGCCACCAGTTCTTTGCCGGTTCCCGATTCGCCGGTAATCAGAATGGTGGCATTGCTCTTGGCCACATCCTCAATGACCTTAAAAACCTCACGGATGGATTCACTTTTACCGACAATCTTTTCAAACTGATAATCATTTTCGATCAATTTCCTGAGAGAAACATTCTCCTGCAGGAGCTGCCGTTTTTCTAAAACTTTTTCTACCTGTTCCTGCAGGGCGGCGATATCGAAGGGCTTGGTGATATAATCGTAGGCCCCGTGGTGGATGGCCTCGACCGCTTTCTTTACCGTGACCACGGCGGTGATCATAATGACTTCGATCGAAGCGTCGATCCCCTTTATGATTTTCAGGATCTCGATGCCATCAATCTCCGGCAGGCGGATATCCAGCAGAACCAGATCGACCGGATTATTTTTTACCACTTTTACCGCTTCTTTTCCGGATTTGGCGGTGAAGACGGTGTAGCTCTCCTGCAGGAGCATCTGCATCGAATCCCGCATGCTCTTTTCGTCGTCAACCACTAAGATATTGGCGCTTTTCTTTTTCATGCTTTTTGCCTGGTTTCGGCGGCGGGGATGTTCAGCTCCTTGCGATAGTAGGCCACCGTCCGACGATCGATCTTCACGCCCTGTTTTACCAGCGCCTCCTTGAGCTGTGAATCGCTCAAGGGCTGCTTTTTATCTTCCTGCTTTATTATCTCCGTTATAATCATTTTTATCCGCTTAACGGTAAAACCCTTTGGTCCCCGAGGGCACAGGAACTTTAAGGGGAAGAGCCCTTGGGGAGTTTGAATATATTTCGCTGCTACCGCGCGCGAAATAGTTGAAGGATGCAACCCGAACTCATCCGCCAGGCTTTTCTGCGAAAGGGGCTGCAGCCAGGCTGCCCCGCGCTCTAAGAAATCCGCTTGTGTCCCGGTTATTTTTCGAACAACTTTTTCCAAAGTTTCACTTCTTTTCAAGAAATCTTCGAGCAAATTTTTGGCGGCTTTTAACTTCTCTTTGAGAAAGGCCTTGGTTTTCTCATCCGCCTTGGGATCATCCAGCATCTTTAGATAGTGGGGTGAGAGGTTGATGACCGGTCCATAGCGCTGCTCCAAATTCACCAGCTTAAAGCCCTGATCGGTTGGCTCAATCGCAAAAGAGGGGATGACGTGTCTGGCTTCGCCGCCAAAAGAGGAGGCGGGGTGGGGGTTGAGATGGTTTTTTATAAAATTAGCAATTTCTTCCACACCGCTTTCCGGAATACCCAGCGCCTTAGCGATCCCGGCATAATTTTGTTGACCTAGATCTTCGAGGTGTTTTTGTACTGTTTTGGTTAGAACCGTCTGCAACTCATCGCTTTCAAAGCTGTATGCCTCGATCTGCAGTAACAGGCATTCTTTTAGATCGCGCGCTCCGATGCCGTCCGGCTCAAACCCCTGGAGAATTTTAAGCGCTTTATCGACGGTGGGGCGCGAGATCGAGAATTTTTGCATGAGCTTTTCACGTAAGGCGGTATAATTTATTACGTAGCCAAAGTCATCAACATTTTCGATGATCGCTTTCACCAGTTCGTAATAGGTCTCATCTAGCTCTTCCAGCTCTAACTGCTCTAACAGGTTTTCCTCCAAGGTTTTTGCAACCTTACTGATATTTTCCAGGCCCGGCAGTTCGGAGAGATCGGCCTCTTTTTTTATTTTTCTGTCAGAGGTGAGATAACGGATAAATTCCACGTATTCGTCCTGGCGTTCCACTTCCAGCAGCACATTCTCTTCCGCTTCTTTGCAGATATGCTCCACCATATCGATATAGGAGAGATTTAGCATTTTGAGCATCTGCAGCAGGCGCGGGGAGAGATAGAGATCGAGGGTTTGCACTAAGTTTGGTTGAAGGTTCAGGTCGATCATGTTATAATTATAACACATTCATCTATCGCGGGGTGGAGCAGTCCGGTAGCTCGTCAGGCTCATAACCTGAAGGTCGCAGGTTCAAATCCTGCCCCCGCTACTTCCTTTATTTGCTAGAATTGCGGAGGATGAGTTTTTGAAAAACAAGCTTTTATTCTCCTTTCTTACCGCCTGCCTACTTTGCACCCCCGTATTTGCTCACCAGCCGCGTTTTGTCGGGCACGAAACCATTGTCAATGTGATCGACCCCGAAGTTTCAAAAGCTTACTATGCTGAGTTTTACGGCTATCCTGTAAAATATGTGATCCGATCCGCTACCCCTTTTAAACTCTATGTCAATTTACTGGTGCCTGATAGAAAGTTTATAAAAAAAGATGTCTCTGCGAAAATAATCAATAAAGGCAAGGTAATTGCTTTGCTTGACGCAAAAAGCAGCCGCTGGCCATCATTCTATGAAGAATTTGCCGGAGATACCTACTATAAGGGTCCGGAATACAGTCAAAACGTTCCGGCGGGAGAATATGAGCTCTTGGTTTCTCGTCCTGGGAATACCGGTAAATACGTGATAGCGATTGGCGACAAAGAAGCCTTCCCGCCCGCTGAAATATTGCGTGCGCTGATTAGTCTGCCTTTTCTAAAGCTCTATTTTGGTAAATCGGTGTTGACCGCCTATTTTAATAAGATCGGGTTGTTCATGTCTCCGGTTTTATTGATAGTTATCTTAATTATTGCAATAACCGTGGTTCTGTTAAAAAGAAAGAAATAATTCCTCATGAACGAAATAATTAATAATATCAAGTCACGCCGCTCGGTAAGATTTCCACTCCCACCACCGAAAAAAGAACCAACCGTTAAGCGCATCTAATTTTTTCCTCTAAACTGAAATTCTGCTAATAAATAATCGATAAAAAAACATGGGTATAGAAAATGGCATCCCGCCTTCGGGAATTAAGGGCCGGCTGATTGCGCCGCCTCCGAGAGATAACAAAAAACTAGCGGTTGTAACCACTTTGGGTCTGTCACCCCTGGATAAGTTTGCTCCGGAATGGACCGTGGCAGGGCTGTTGAAAAGGTTCAATCCTAAACTGCTGGAAAAAGTTGCTTTCTTTATGCGTATTGAAACGGGCGCTCCTTCCTATATCCGCCCGCTCTACGATCATGGCGAACCTGGGGCACTGATCATTTATCATGGATCGAAGAAGTTAATCCTGGTAGGAGATTTGCATGGCAATCTGCCCAGGTTCGAGCTGTTGCTCAAAAAATATGGCCCCGCGCTCTGGAACGGGGAAATCGAGCTGGTCTTTTTAGGTGATCTGATCCATCCCGAAAAAGCCGGGGCGCTCGACGAGATGCAGGACTCTATCAAAATGCTGAATGCACTGATCGTCTTAAAGAAGTTATTTCCCACCCATGTGCATTTGCTGATCGGCAACCACGACATCTTGTTTAGCGAAAAGAAACTCGGTATGGCTCTGGTGGAACACTGGTTTGAACAGGCGCAAAACGGATTGGGATATATGTTGACTAAAATGGGAGAGATGAAGCTGAATCCTGAATTAGACCAGGTCATGCTGGTGGCCAAACGGGAAACGCCGCAGGCGGTCTCGATGTTAGCTACGCTGGTGGATGAGCTCAAAAAACAAAACATGAGCTTAGTTGAGATCCAGACGATGATGTGGAATTATCAGGAGTTCCTAATCGGTTGCCCACTTTCCATGGTAATTAAAGGTTCAGAAGGAGCGATTTATCTTTCACACACCATCGCGCACAAAATTGCGCACAAAGACGGGGGAGTTTCCCAGACAGATCTGACCCGCGCCCGTCATAACGGGCTTTATCTACAATTAACTATGAACCGGCATTCAACCGATTTTACGGCAGAAGACCTGTTGGCCAACAGCCGAGCCATGAAACTGACCGAAGATCCGCAGCAGACCCACTTTGTTATCGGCCATGAAAAAGACTTGTCTGGCTGGCACTACAATCCTTTCCCGGAGCGCAAACTCCACATCATCCACGGCAACGTTGAAGGGGCGTTCGGAGTAGTGGAAGTGGAAAATGGAGTCCCAAAACTGGTTGATCTGCCGGTCCTTTCAACTCCCGCCGAAGCGGCGGCCTAATCCACGTTAATAAAATTCTTATTTGTTGACTTCGTCATCACCCCGGTTTAAAATTGCGCGTAGGAAAACGAAGGGAGAATAACTATATGGCAGATGGAAAATATGTCCGCTGGTTTGAAACACTGGGAGTGAAAGATGTCCCACTGGTAGGCGGGAAAAATGCGTCGCTGGGCGAGATGATCGCCCGGCTGAAAGATAAAGGTGTTCCGGTCCCGGACGGGTTTGCCACCACCGCGGATGCTTATTGGGAGTTCATCGAATTCAACAAAATTCGCGAAAAGCTGAAAACGATCATCGCTGGCTACAAAAAAGACCCACGGACCCTGGACAAGGTCGGCAAAGCGATCCGTAAACTATTTTTAGCGGCTGAATTTCCTGAAAGTCTTAGCACGGCGATCATTAATAGCTATCAGGAACTGAGCAAACGTTGTAATAGTAAGAAAGTGGACGTGGCCGTGCGCAGCAGCGCGACCGCCGAGGACCTGCCCGATGCCAGCTTTGCCGGGCAACAGGAGACTTATTTGAATATCGTTGGTGAGGAAAATTTGCTGGATGCCTGCCGCAAGTGTTTCGCTTCGCTCTTTACCGACCGCGCCATCGCTTACCGCGAAGATAAAAAGTTTGACCATTTAAAGATCGCGCTCTCGATCGGGGTCCAGAAAATGGTCCGCTCCGATCTGGCCGGTGCGGGGGTCATGTTTTCTCTGGACACCGACACCGGTTTTCGTAACGTGGTGGAGATTAATGCTGCCTGGGGTCTGGGAGAAAATGTGGTGCAGGGCGCGGTTAATCCGGATGAATATATTGTTTTCAAACCATTGTTAGATAAAGAGAATCTAAAACCGATCATTGAAAAAAATCTGGGGGAAAAAGAGAAAAAGATGATCTATGCCCGAACCGGGGGCAAATCAACAAAAAACATTGCCGCTTCTCCCAGGGAGAGAAAAGCTTTTGTCTTAAACGATGAAGAAATTTTACAACTATCCCGTTGGGCGGTGGTGATTGAAAACCATTATGAAAGGCCGATGGACATAGAATGGGCCAAAGACGGAAGATCGGGGAAGCTTTTTATCGTGCAGGCGCGTCCCGAGACCGTAGAATCCAGAAAAGAAGCGGCGATCTTTAAGGAAGATATTTTATTAGAAAAAGGCAAGGTGCTGCTAGAGGGGTTGGCCATCGGCCAGGCGGTGGTTTCGGGTAAAGCCCAGGTCATAAAAGACGCAAAAAATATCGACCTTTTTGAGAAAGGGTCGATTCTGGTTACCGTGATGACCGATCCCGATTGGGTGCCCATTATGCGGCAGGCGGCGGGGATCATCACCGATCATGGCGGAAGGACTTCCCATGCGGCGATTGTCAGTCGTGAGCTGGGCATCCCGGCTATTGTCGGGACAGGTAACGCCACCAAAACCCTAAAGCACGGACAGCAGATTACGCTTTCTTGCGCGGAAGGCGAGAAGGGTTTTGTTTATGCAGGATTACTCAAGTTTGAAGAAAAAGAGCTGAATTTAAAAGATCTTCCCCAAACCAAAACCCAGATCATGATGAATATGGGAGAGCCGGCGGCGGCTTTCCGCTGGTGGCGATTGCCCTGCCACGGTATCGGGTTGGCCCGGATGGAATTTATCATTAACAACGAAATTAAAATCCACCCCATGGCGCTGGTGCGCTTCAATAAGCTAAAAGATGCCAAGGCACGTAAGACGATCGAACAATTAACGCGCGGGTACAAAGATAAGACCGAATATTTTGTCGATAAACTGGCGCGTGGCATTGCCATGATCGGAGCCTCGCAGTATCCCTATCCGGTGATCGTAAGAATGAGCGACTTTAAAACCAATGAATATGCCAATCTCATCGGAGGCAGCCAGTTTGAATACAAAGAGGAAAATCCGATGCTCGGGTTTCGCGGCGCCTCCCGCTATTACAATGATAAATATCGAGAGGGTTTTGCCCTGGAATGCCGGGCAATAAAACGCGTTCGCGAAGAAATGGGTTTAACCAATGTGGTGGTCATGATCCCTTTTTGCCGTACTATTAAAGAAGCGGATCAGGTGATTGCGGTTATGGCGGAAAACGGTCTCAAGCGGGGTGAAAACGGGCTCGAGCTGTATGTGATGGCAGAAATCCCATCTAATATTATTCTGGCCGACCAGTTTTCCCAGAGATTTGACGGATTTTCGATCGGGTCCAATGACCTGACCCAACTGGTCCTGGGAGTGGACCGGGATTCGACCGAGTTGGCCAAAATATTTGATGAGCGCAATGATGCCATTAAAAGGATGATCCACAGTTTGATCGAGACGGCGCATAAGTTTCATACCAAGGTGGGCATTTGCGGCCAGGCGCCCAGCGATTATCCCGAATTTGCCGCGTTTTTGGTAGAAGAGGGGATTGATTCCATCTCCCTCAATCCCGATAGCGTCATCGGTATCATAAAAACGGTGGCAGAGGTTGAGGCAAGGAAAAAAGTTTAAAAAGATGCATCAAAAACATTCGGATACCAGCTGGAATAAAGTCTCTTCCTGGTACGACCAATTAGTCGGGGAAAAAGGATCGGATTATCATCAAAGTGTCATTCTTCCCGGCGCACTTAAGATGCTCGCTCCACGCAAAGGCGAAAAGATCCTGGATGTCGGTTGCGGGCAGGGGGTTTTTGCCAGGAGATTGGTGGAAGCCGGAGCGGAAGTGACAGGGATAGATGCCTCAAAAGATCTAATCAATGCCGCTCAAAAGCGTTCGCCAAAGATTAGATATCTGACGGCCGACGCTGCGAACATGAAAATGTTCCAAAGTGAAAGTTTTGACGCAGTCTCCTGCATCATGGCGATCATGAATATGGACCCGCTGGAGGCGGTGGTTCGAGAGATGGTGCGGGTGCTAAAAAGGGGAGGGCAGATGCTTTTGGTCCTCAACCACCCCTGTTTCAGGATCCCCCGCCAGAGCGGCTGGGGAATCGATGAAAACCGGAAGCTGCAATACCGGAGGATCGATAGTTACATGTCGGAGATGAAGATCCCGATCAAAATGCATCCTGGTTATAATCCAGGCGTTCAGACCTGGACCTTTCACCGCCCGCTAGCGGTCTATTTCAAAACATTGGCGGAAAATGGTCTAACGGTAAATCAGCTGGAAGAATGGATTTCGCATCGCAAGAGCCTTCCCGGCTCAACCAAAAGAACGGAAGACCGTTCACGGAACGAAATACCGCTGTTTTTAGCCCTCCAGGCGAGTAAATTATTTACCTAACCGGCGCTGCAAACCTTTTAACTCCGCTGACATTTCGGGCGGCAGGTCTTTCCCGAAAGTGTTGAAGTATTCTTTAACTCCAACCATTTCTTGTTTCCAATCCTTTTTGTTGATCGACAAGAGCTTGCGCATATTTTCCCGCGGAATCCGGAGGCCGGTCATATCAATATCATTTTCGTGAGGGAGATAACCGATGGGGGTCTCGATGGCTTCAACTTGTTCCTGGCAACGGCTGACGATCCATTCTAATACCCGTAGGTTTTCTCCAAAACCGGGCCAGAGGAAATCTCCCTTTTCATCCTTTTTAAACCAATTCACATGAAAGATTTTTGGTGGAGGGGTCATCTTTTTGCCCATCTCCAGCCAGTGTTTAAAGTAGTAACCCATGTTGTAGCCACAGAAGGGAAGCATGGCCATGGGGTCGCGGCGCACTTCACCTACTTTACCGAACTGGGCAGCGGTTCTTTCGGAGGCCATGGTTGCTCCCACAAAAACGCCGTGTTGCCAGTTAAAAGCTTCATAGACCAGCGGCGCGAGGTGCGCGCGGCGCGCGCCAAAAATAATCGCGGAAATAGGCACGCCATGATGGTGTTCAATGCGATTGGTGATACAGGGAACCTGTTGGATAGGTACCGTAAAACGCGAATTGGGATGTGCTCCAAGAATTGGTTCGCTATTCTCGTCCAGTTGCCCCGGTTTCCAGGGTTTACCCTGCCAGTCGGTCCCGGCTTCCGGCACCATCCCGTCGCCGCCCTCCCACCAAACCGTTTTATCCTTCTTTAAAAGGACATTGGTATAGATGGTGTTCTTTTGGATAGCTGCCATGATGTTGGGGTTGGTCCTGGAGTTAGTACCCGGCGCCACCCCGAAAAGACCATATTCCGGATTAACCGCCCAGAGTTTTCCATCGGTATCAATGCGCATCCAGGCAATATCATCTCCCACCGTCCAGATGCGATAGCCTTTGCGTTTTAGTCCAGCCGGCGGAGGGAGCATGGCCAGATTGGTTTTGCCACAGGCGCTGGGAAAAGCGGCGGCAATATAAGCGATGTAACCGGTGGGATCCTCAATCCCCATGATCAACATGTGTTCGGCCATCCAGCCTTCAGTTCTTCCCAGCCAGGAGGCGATCCGCAGACTCAGGCACTTTTTACCGAGTAGCGCGTTTCCGCCGTAACCGGATCCCACGCTCCAGATGGTATTATCTTCCGGAAAGTGAAGGATCAAACGGCGATTTACGTCCAGGTCAGCCTGGCTGTGCAGGCAGCGGGTAAATTCACCGCCGCTCTTTTCCAGCTGCTCAAGGGTGGACTGTCCCATGCGCGTCATGATGCGCATGTTGAGGACCACATAAATGCTGTCGGTCAGCTGAACGCCGATTTTGCTGAAGGGTGAGCCCACCGGGCCCATGGAGAAAGGCATGACATACATGGTCCGTCCCCGCATCGAATTTTTAAAAATTTCTCCGGCGCGTTTATAACCCTCTTCCGGCGACATCCAATTGTTATTGGGACCGGCGTCCCTTTTGCTTTTGGTGCAGATATAAGTGAGATGTTCGGTGCGGGCAACATCGTTGAGCGCGGTGCGATGATAAACACAGCCGGGAAGCTTTTTCTGGTTCAGCCGCATTAATTCTCCGCTGCGGATAGCGGTTTTTTCCAGCCGGGCTTTTTCTTTCTCCGATCCGTCACACCAGACAACGCGGTCCGGTTTGCACAACTCGGCACATTCCTTGACCCATTGATTTAACCCTTTGTGTTTGCTCATGGCGGATATTATAACCTTTTCTCCCCCCATTGCCAATTCGCTTTTTTGATTGTATAATTGATTTCAGCATGAAAATTCGCAACCAAAGTCGGGAAGGGAATATCGCTGTCCTCGAGGTGGAGGAAGAATATTCGCAATTTCAAGCGGCGTCCCAGGCAGCGTTAGCCGAAGCCAGCAAGGAAGTGAAGCTCCCGGGCTTCCGTCCCGGTAAAGCTCCTAAGGAGATGGTGGAGCGGGTGATTGATAGCGATTTGATCGAGTCCCGCGCCGCGCAAAATTTGATCTCCGATCTTTATCCAAAATTAGTCGACGAAACCCAGCTCAATCCGGTTGATTATCCCAATGTCGAAATTGTCCAGCTACAAAAAGATAAACCCTTTGTTTTTAAAATCAAGGTGGAGGTTTATCCGGAAATTAAGCTGGGGAAATATAAGGGTTTGAAAGTGGAAAAGAAGCCGGCCACGGTGCCGGAAGAGGAGATCTTGAAGGTCTTAGGGAATCTGCAGGACCGTTTTGCCAAAGTGGATGCGGAAGGTAAAAAAGAAACGCTGCCGCTGGATGATGATTTTGCGAAAAAAGTCAGCAGCTTTGGCACCCTGGCGGAACTGAAAGAAGAGGTTGGCAGCGTCATGTTAAAAGAGCGGAAGGCGGAAGTGGAAGCGGAAGTAAAGAACAAGCTGATCGCGTCCGCCTCCAATGACGCTAAGGTGGAAATTCCCGCCGCCATGGTACAGCGGGAAATTGATGTGATGCTGGATGAACTGCGCGGCTCACTGGCGCAGAGCAATTTAACGCTGGACGATTATCTCAAGAGTATCCGTAAAGAAGATAAGCAACTGCGCGATGAGTTTCTCAAATCGGCGGAGGTGAGGGTGAGGGGGAAGATTGTCCTGCAGGAAATCGCTAAGGTAGAAAAGCTGCAAGTCACGGAAGAAGAAATGGATAAGGAAATTAACCAGATTGCCTCATCTTTAGGGCAGGAGGTGGCCGAGTTTAAGAAAAAAGTGGAAGCCGGATTTAATAAATACATTGAAGACTATATGCTGCGGCAAAAAGCCCTGGATTTAATTCTAGAAAAAGCCAACATTAAGGAGGTTTCGGCATGAAAACGGAAAGGATGCAACAACTGGTCCCGATGGTGGTAGAGCAATCGCCCCGGGGGGAGCGGGCTTATGATATTTATTCCCGCCTGCTCAAGGATCGCATTATCTTTATCGGCACCCCGATCGAAGATGAAATAGCTAATATTATTATCGCCCAGCTTTTATTCCTGGCGGCGGAGGATCCCGCTAAAGATATTAATATGTATATTAATTCTCCGGGTGGAGTAGTGACGGCGGGTCTGGCGATCTATGATACGATGCAATACCTAAAAGCCCCGGTTTCAACCATCTGTATTGGTCAGGCGGCCAGCATGGGAGCGTTGCTGATGGCGGCGGGGACCAAGGGGAAGCGTTATGCCCTGCCCAATGCACGGATCATGATCCACCAACCGCTGGGAGGAGCCCAGGGGCAGGCGACGGATGTTGAAATCCAGGCGAGAGAAATCATGCGGATGAAGGCGCTGGTCAATAATATCCTGGCCAAACATACCGGACAGCCGCTTTCGAAGATCGAGAAAGACACCGATCGTGACTTCTATATGAGCGCCGAGGAAGCGGTTAAATACGGGTTGATCGACGAAGTGATCACGACCATGAAAGAAAAAGCCTCAGAAAAAAAGCCAAAATAATTTATGGACGATTCAGTCCAAAAACCGGAAAAAAACAAGCCCGAAAAAGCAACGGAGTGGAAAGAGGAACTTCCCCTTATCCCTTTGCGTAACATCGTGGTTTTTCCCCAGATGATCGTTCCCCTTTTCATTGGCCGCAGCCGTTCGGTTAAAGCCCTGGAAGATATTATGCGGCGGGAGAAGATGCTGGTTTTCGCCTCGCAAAAGAATGAAGCGGTGGAAGAGCCCGGCCCCAAGGATATCTGCAAGATCGGGACCCTCTCTGAAGTGGTACAAATGTTGAACCTGCCCGACGGAACGACCAAGATTCTAGTGGAAGGGCTCTGTCGCGTCCGCATCGATGAGTTTATCCAGGAAACCCCTTATTTTCGGGTGCGCCTTTCCCGGCTGGCTGAGCCCACCGAGATTTCGGTGGAGGCGGAAGCGCTGGTGCGCACGATCATCAAGCAGTTTGAGGGGTACGTAAAGCTTAACCGACGCATACCGCCCGAGACCCTGATGTCGATCATCAATGTGGACAGCCCGGGAAAGCTGGCGGACTTGATCGCCTCTTATCTTTCCCTCAAGGTGGAAGAAAAGCAATCGATACTGGAAGCGATCAAGGTTGAAAAAAGGCTGGAAAAACTCTCGCAGATTATGGAAAAAGAGATCGGCGTCCTGCAGGTTGAAAAGCAACTGCAGGGAAAAGTCCGCAAGCAGATTGAGAGGGTGCAAAAAGAATATTATCTCAAGGAAAAGCTGCGCGCCATCCAGGAAGAGCTGGGAGAAGAAGAAGAGCCGGCGGAACCGGAGATTGCCGAATATCGCAAGAAAATTGAATCCGCCAAGCTGCCGGCGGAAGTCAAAGAGAAAGCCACCAAGGAGCTGGAAAGATTAGTGCAGATGCCCGCGATGGCGGCCGAGGCATCGGTTATTCGCACCTATCTGGATTGGTTGATCGAGCTCCCCTGGAAGAAAAAATCAAAAAGCCGCCTGGATATCACTGAGGTAGAAAAGATCCTGAACGAAGATCACTATGGTTTAGAGAAAGTTAAAGAAAGGATTCTGGAATACTTTGCGGTCTTGCAGCTGACGGGAAAAATGGGAGGGACGATCCTTTGTCTGGTCGGTCCGCCCGGGGTGGGTAAAACCTCGATCGCACGTTCCATTGCCAGAGCCATGGGGAGGAAATTCACCCGGGTGGCGCTGGGAGGGGTGCGGGACGAAGCGGAAATCAGGGGCCATCGTCGCACCTATGTGGGTGCGCTGCCGGGCCGGGTTATTCAGTCCATCCATAAGGTGGAAGTCAATAACCCCGTCTTCTTGCTGGACGAAATCGATAAGCTGGGCATTGATTTTCGCGGTGATCCCTCCTCGGCCTTGCTGGAGGTGCTGGATCCCGAAATGAACAAAGAGTTTTCTGACCATTACCTGGAGATCTCTTTTGATCTCTCGGATGTCTTTTTTATTACGACGGCCAATACCCGTGATCCTATTCCCCGGCCGCTGCAAGACCGGATGGAAATCATTGATATGTCGGGTTATACCGAAGAGGAAAAGTTGGGGATCGCCAAAGGGTACCTGGTCCCGCGTGAACTGGAAAAGCACGGACTGAAGAAGGAGCAGGTGGAATTTGAAGAAGGAACGCTCCTTTCCATGATCCGTGAATATACAAAAGAGGCGGGCGTAAGGAACCTCGAAAGGGAAATCGCTACCATCCTGCGTAAAATTGCGACCAAAGTGGTTAAGGGTGAAGCCAAGGAAAAGCTGGTTAAAAAGGAAGATCTGTTTGAGTTTTTAGGAGCACCGCGTTATCGTTATGGTCTGGCAGAAGAAAAGGATCAGGTAGGGTCCGCCATGGGCTTGGCCTGGACCGAGGTAGGCGGAGATACGATACCGATAGAAGTTACCGTCATGCCGGGAAGAGGAAGCTTAACCCTTACCGGACAGATGGGGGATGTGATGCAGGAATCGGCCAAAGCGGCGATGAGCTACGTACGTTCGCGGGCTAAAGAATTCGGTATGGACGAAAATTTTTATCGCAAAGTTGATATCCATATCCATGTGCCGGAAGGAGCCGTGCCAAAAGATGGCCCCTCCGCCGGCATTACTATTGCCACCGCGCTGACCTCCGCCCTTACCAAAATTCCGGTTAAACGGGAGGTGGCGATGACCGGTGAAATCACCTTGCGCGGAAAAGTGCTTCCCATCGGTGGCCTGAAAGAAAAGCTGCTGGCGGCGCGGCGCGCGGGGATAAAAAATGTTATCATCCCCAAAGAAAATAAGAAGGATTTTGAGGAGATCAGAAAAGAGATCCCCTCCGATTTAACGATTAACCTGGTAAAAGAAATGGATGAGGTGATCAGATTGGCACTGGCGGGGGAGATCAAGGGAATGGAAAAGGGTGAGGGAGAAGGCAAGGAAGAGAAACCCCTGCGGTATTTACCCGGCTCCGAACCGCCTACTATGTACGCTTAGTCAAGGCTTCCAGCAGCGCCTGCGCTTTGTGTAACGTTTCATGATATTCACGCTCCGGCACCGAATCGGCCACAATTCCCGCGCCGGCTTGAATATAAGCAGAACCATTTTTTATCACTGAAGTACGGATGGTTATGCTCAGATCAATTTTGTCCTGCATGATATAACCGATGCAGCCGGTATAAGGACCGCGCTTCACCGGCTCCAGCTCTTCGATAATTTCCATGGCCCGGATCTTTGGGCAGCCGGTAATCGTTCCGCCCGGGAAGGTGGCCCGGATAAGGTCAAATTTATCCTTATCTTTCCGGAGCTTGCCTTTAACGTTCGAAACAATATGGATCACGTGTGAATATTTTTCCACCGTCATCATTTCATCGACGTGCACCGAGCCGTATTCGCAAACCTTTCCCAGGTCGTTCCTCTCCAGGTCCACCAGCATAATGTGCTCCGCCCTTTCTTTCGGGTCGAGGAGCAGCTCTTCGCGGGTGGCGCTGATCGGTCGTGTGCCGGCAATGGGGCGGGTTTCGGCAATGCCGTTTTCCAACTTTACCAATCTTTCCGGAGAACAGCTGATCAGTTTCAATTCACCCAGGTCAAAGTAGGCAGCAAAAGGGGAGGGGTTTATTTTTCGTAGCCGTTTATAAATTTCGAAAGGTTCTTCATGGATTGTCGTTTGGAAACGCTGGGATAAATTCACCTGATAGATATCTCCGGCAGCGATATATTCTTTAGCCTTTATGACAATTTCCTGGAATTGTTCTTTTTTGAAATTGGAAGTTATTTGACCGTTGGGTTCCCCCCGAGAATATAATTCTTGGTTCCCCAACTTTGTTAATTTATTCGAACCGGGGCTTTTAGCCTCAGGTTTCAATGTGTTAATTATTTGTTGAGGATTATCCGATAATATCTCAATTTCTTGTTTCCAATGATCGAAGATGAGTAATGTTTTCGGGATAACAAATAATAATTGAGGGATAGCCAGGTCCTTCCGCGCCAAGTTGGGTAATTTTTCTATTTCCCAGCCAAAATCATAACTGAAAAAGCCAAAAGCTCCCCATTTCAGCTCGGTTTTTTTCAGGGTTTCGAAATCAGTAATAACTTCAAGCGGATCGATGCCGATGAACGAGTAACGTTCAAGCTTCCCTTTACCGCTGGGGCTTTCCAGAAGAAACGATCCAAAACCGTTATAGAGCTTTTCGAAGATGGAAAGCGGGGTTAAAAAACCAGCGTCAATTTTCAAAAATAGCCCCCTTCGTCTGGGTGGCTATTGAAAGCCTTGCATGACAGAATAGCGTAAGACCGCGAGTTCGCCTTTAACGAATTTAACCCTTAAGTTCTTTTATTAAATCTTCTCTTTCCTCTTTAACCGCAATAAAGTTTGGCCCGATAAAATTTTCTTTTTCAAAGGTATAATCGCTAAAATCCACGTAATTCGGATAGATCTTGCCGACCTTATAACCATAATTCTTAAATAGATTATAATAATCGTACAGTAGAAATTTTGACAAAATATTAACCTTACCGTACTCAAATTGAACAATACTTATTCTTTTTCTTTTTAGGGCTTCGTCAAATCCCATCAAAACCAGGTGCTCAGACCCCTCCGTGTCTATTTTTAAAAAATCAATGGTATCGATCTTTTGTTCTTTAAGATATTCATCCCCGGATATAGTATTTACTTTAATAATTTGGTGTTGGCTCTGATGTGGGTAGTTGTAGATTGAAGACAAAAAATGTTCTTTTGGGTAATACTTGAGTTCGATCTCTCCCTTTTTATTCGATAAGCCTATATTATTAACACGAACATTCTTGCAATCGGCGACGGTCTTTAATAAATAGCCATAGGTTACCGGGGCGATCTCAAAAGCGTGAATTATCGAATTTGGGAAAAGATGGGCTATCTTTAGTGCCCATTCTCCTTTATTTGCTCCAACATCAAAGACGCAAGAATAATTTTGTTTTGACAGTATCTTTAGAACCCAGCTTTCACCGTTTGTATCAATATCATAATTGCTGTTTTCATATTGGTTAATAAAATCCTTGCATTTATTGGCGATGGATTTGATTGGAAAGAGCTTCCGGTTCCAGGCGATAAAATTTCTTTTGCTCAAATTATTCCCCATTACCTAAGGATCGCGAGTTTGCCTTTGCCGATAACTTTGCTGTCAGCGACCACCCGCATCAGATACATGTCGTTACTGACAATTTCACCGAAATCGGAGATGCCGTTCCAGGTGATGGTGTTGTAGCCGGAGTGTCCGCCTTCCGCCCCGGCGGCATATTCTCTTTTCCAGATGATCTGCCCGATACTGTTGACCAGATAGACCGTAACTTTCGCATCCGCATTTAAATTATAGGCGATGATGCTGGTTTTAACTCCGTCGGGACTAAAAGGGTTGGGATAATTAAGCACCGGACCGGAGATTTTCGTTTCTCCGCTTTCAACTATAAAGTTTAAAGAAAGAGTGGCAACCACGCCGGCGCTATTAGTGGCAACAATTTTAAAAGAATGTAAACCATTTGAGAACGGGGTTGCATTTTTATAGGTTAGATTTCCTGTTACGGGGTCATAACTGGAGTTTCCGCTCAAACTGGAAAAAGAAATAGAAGTTGAGTCTATTTCCAGCGAGCAAGAGGAGGTGTTGATGCTACTAGCGGTGTCGGTAACGATGGCGGTGATAACGGTGTTGCTGCCGACATAATCGCCCGAATGAATACTCCGCCCGTCAAATTTTAAGTTGTTTATAAAGGGAACACCGGCTTCTCTCGCCGCATAGCTGATACTAGAAGCGATGATCCCCAGATTGGTTGAATAAGTTACCCCGGCAGCATTACCGATAGCGTTATCTCCCAATGCATTTCCGGATGAATAGGTGTTGCCGGTGGCCATGCCCCCCGCCGAAACGGTGTTTTCCGGGTTGGAGCGATAGGCGGTTCCCACCGCCGCCAGGGCGATACTTGAAATTAGGATGAAAATCGACAAAAAGAAAAATTTCTTCACGCTGGAATTATAACAAACCGAACTTCAAACCTCAAACTTTAAATTTCCAAACAAATCCCAACTACCATTTTAAAATCCAAAAGATTTTTAATTTTGAAATTAGGATTTGGAAATTGTTTTGAGGTTTGATATTTGAAGTTTGAAGTTATTCATTTTATAGAAAAGTCCCGAATAGGTTGCATTTTGTTGGTTATTTATGTTAAATTTATAATATCCAAATATTCGAAAGGAGCTTTCAATGTTGAAAAAAATTGCTTTGGTTTCAATTTTCTGCCTCGCAGTTTCTGTCCCGCTTTGTTCCGCTGATATCTCGCTCAAGGAGCTGGTGGATAAAGTCCAATCCGGCCAGCTGAAGATCCAGGATATGTATGCTGAATCCACCACAAAAATAACTTCCAATCTGCAGCTTTCGGGTGAGAAGGGCAAAACGCAAAGCATGGTGCAGAAAGGTAAGATGTGGACGAAGGGGAAAGATAAATCGAAAATCGAGATGCTCTCTCCTAACCGGCAGGTAACCATTACTAATGGTGATAAGATGGCGATGATCAACACCGATACCGGCCAGAAGATCATCCAGGATTTAAAGAAAATGCGCGAGAAAAGCGGGCAGTCGGCCGACAGCGGGCAGATGAACCTGGAAAAGGCGATGAAATATTTTGACATGAACGTGCAAAAAACGCCGGACGGCCAATATATTCTCACCGGGGTTCCCAAGGAGAAAAACAAGTTCCTGGGCAAAATGGAGTTTTATATCGATGCCTCCCGCTGGGTGCCCTTCAAAGTGCTGATGTATGATCCCAAAGACCGGTTGGTGAATCAGTCAGAGATCGAGTACAAGGAAATTTCCGGGATCTGGGTTCCCTATAAAAATAAATCCGAAGTAAACACTCCCGCCGGCAAGATGAACGTGGAGATGGAGTTGTCGAACATAAAGGTTAACCAAGGAATAAACGATAAAGAATTCGCCATTGAATAAAAAGATCCAAATCTTAATTGCTTGCCTCATTTTTTCAACCTCTTTCGCAGGATTAGCGATAGGGGAAACCAAGAAAGTTTTCGATGCCCACGATACCGGCATACGTTATCACTTTAATGACACTGACATGGATTTTAACTTTGGGACACTCGTTCTGGGCGCCGCGGTAAATCACGGGGTTGAGATCGGCGAGTCCTTCTATGCCGCTTCAAACATAAAAGACGGTGACGCCGCCAGCTGGCAGGATGAGTGGTTCAAGCTGGCGAGCCGGGCCGAGGCCCGCGGCTTGAAATCCCTTGCCGC